>ERZ1066133.293-NODE-293-length-25840-cov-11.310413_pt1 | contig 25840 bp, 20 predicted proteins | sample MGYA00382780_ERZ1066133 | MGnify/ENA primary metagenome ERZ1066133 (study PRJEB33369, sample SAMEA5778363) | biofilm metagenome | biome: Industrial cooling water; feature: Water cooling tower basin; material: Biofilm | place: United Arab Emirates | collected... | reverse complement strand
GTCCATCCCCCCCGCTGCGGAGCTCGCGGCCGTCCGCTCGGCCCCCGGAGCCGGGCGGTGCCGAGGCTCTCGACCCGCCCCCGCCGCGGTGCGCTTTCGGCGCGGGTCCGTCGGTTAGTCTGGCGCGCCGCAGGTCTCCGCCCGCTGCGCTCCCCCGCCATGTTGATCGCCAAGGTCGTCGGAAGCGTGGTCGCCACCCGCAAGGATGAAAAGCTCGGCTCCGCCAAGCTGCTCCTGTGCCAGGTGCACGACCACCACAATCAGCCCAAGGAGCAGTACGTGATTGCCGTCGATGCGGTCGGCGCCGGGCCCGGCGACATGATCCTGTACGCGACCGGCTCGAGCGCGCGCCAGACCGTGCTGACCGACGGGCGCCCGGTCGACGCGGTGGTGATGGCCGTGGTCGATTCCTGGGACCTGTCCGGCAAGAACGTCTACGAGAAGTGGAGCTAGGGTGCACCTCGGGCGTGTGATCGGCCGCGTGGTGGCCACGCGGCGCTACGAAGGCCTCGAGGGCGTGACCCTGCAGTGGGTCGAGCCCCTGGGGGAGGATGGACGGCCGGAGGGCGCACCCCTGGTCGCCACCACGGCGGTCTCGGTCGGTCCCGGGGACTTCGTCACCTGGGTCGACGGCCGCGAGGCCGCCATGACCTGCCCGCGGGCCTTCGTCCCCGTGGACGCGGCCGTGGTCGGCTTCGTCTCCCAGGCCGCGCGGCTCGGCCGCGAATTCGAACCGCCGCCCCTGCCGGAGGTGCGCTGATGTTCCTGGCCGATGTGGTCGGCACCGTGGTGACCCCGGTCCAGATCCCCGATCTGGCCGGCCGCGCGCAGCTCTTGGTGCGTCCGATCCTGCCCTCCGGCAAGCCGGCGGGGCGGGTGCGCGTGGCGATCGACAGCGTCGGCGCCGGCGTCGGCGACCGCGTGGTCGTGCTGGACGAAGGCGGCGCCGGCCGGCAGGTGCTGGGCCTGCCCAAGGGGGCCGTCAAGTGCGTGATCGTGGGCGTGGTCGATTCCGTCGACGCCCCGGGCGGGAGCTATGACCACAGCCAGGGCACCGGCCTGGTGGAGGAGCGCCGATGAGCTACGAAGGCCAGGCCGCCAAGGGCCCCTGGAGCGAGGAGGAAGGGCGCCTGCGCAAGGCGCTCTGCAACATCGGAGCCCTGTGCTACCAAAAGGGCTTCATCGTCGGCGCCGACGGCAACATCTCGGCGCGGATGTCCGATGGCACCGTGCTGATCACCCCGGCCGGAGCCATGAAGGGTTTCCTCGAGCCCCAGCACATCGCCCACATCGACATGCAGGGCCGCGTGATCGACGACGGCCCGCGCTGCTCGACCGAGACAGGCATCCACCTGGTGGCCTACCAGGAGCGCCCGGATGTCAAGGCCCTGGTGCACGCCCACCCGCCCCACGCGGTGGCCATGACCATCGCCGGGATCGACCTGCAGATCCCGATCATCCCCGAGATCGTGGTCACCATCGGCGGCATCCCCACCACGCCCATGGCGACCCCCGGCACCCCGGAGCTGCCCGAGTCGATCCGCCACACGATCCGCTGCTCGGACACGCTGATCATGAAGAACCACGGCTCGGTGTGCGTGGGCGCGAACCTGCTGGACGCCTTCAAGAAGCTCGACATGGTCGAGCACACCGCCAAGATCCTGTGGCTGGCCCACGTGGTGCGCGGCGGGCTCGAGCCCCTGCCCCCGGACGCGGTCGCCAAGCTGCTGGCCACCCGCCAGCAACTGGGCATCACCGGCCGCAACACGCTCGAGAACTCCTGCGGGCGTTGAAGCGATCGGGGTGCGCCCTGGGGCGCATCCCCGGGGCGCGCAGGCCGCGGCGGGGACCGGGCCGAAACCACTCTGGGCCCGCGCCGGACCCCGGCCGCGGAGCAGCTTGCCGGCGAGCCAGCCGACCCGGGCGGTCCCCCGCCCAAGCCCCCTAGCGCGGCCAGACGAGGCCGAACAGCAGGAGGGTCAGCAGGGCCAGCAGGGCCAGGTTGAGCGGATCCAGGAGCGTGGCGCGCAGCAGCAGCGTGAACACGCTGCGGCGCACGAAGCCCGCCGAGAAGCCATGGCCGGCGGCCAAGGCGTCGTAGCGCTGGATCGAGCGCCAGGAGCGCCACAATCCGCGCAGGGCCCAGTAAGCCCCCAGCGCCAGCGCCAGGATCCGCACCAGCTCGGCGCCGTCGGGCCAGCCCGTCCCCGCCGACGGGGGAGATTCGAGCGACACGCCCAACAGGCCGAGGGGCGCCCCAGCGCCCGCAGGGCGGGCTCCGCCCTGACCCCGCGCCCGAATCGGGCCGCTGCGGGCAGGCCGCGGCCCTCGGCCGGTCGCGGCGCCCGCGCGGGCCGCGCGCCGACCCCCGGGAGAGCGCGCGGGCATCACGGCAGCAGCAGCCGCAGGGCGACGTAGAGCAGCGCGCTCGCGACCAGCACCAGCAGCGACAGGCGCACCTCGCGCTTCTTGACCTCCACGGCGCGGTCGATCAGGGCCTCGAGGGTGTGGGCCTCCTCGCGCAGGGCGCGGGTCAGCGACTTGACCGCCAGATCCTCGAGCTCGCCGCGGCGCTCGTCGAAGGCCTGTTGCAGCGAGCGCCGCGCGGCCTGCTCGAGCCGCGCCTGGGCCTGATCCGCGAGGCCATCGAGCAGCCCCTCGGCCAGCCCCCGGGGGCGGCGCGGACCGCCGCCGGAACCCGCGGAGCCCGGCGCGGACGCAGCGCTCGGGCCCGCACCGAACGGGCCGCCCGTGGAGGGGCCCGCAGCCGGCTGGGCTGGCGAGCTCCCGGCCTCGCCGGGGGAGGCCGGATCCCCCGCGGGGAACTCCGCGGGTCCCCGGGGGGCCCCCGAAAGGCCGCTCGGACCGAGGCGCCGCGGCCCCGATTCCGCGGCGCTGCGCCCCTGCTCCGCCAGCCTCTCGGCGGCCACGCGCCCAAGCTCGCCCAGCCGTCCGAGCAGCTCTCCGAAGGGCGGCGGCTCTCCCCGTTTGGGAAGCCGTCGCGGCAAGCCCGACTGGCCTGTCCGCTCCAGAGGCGGCGCGGGCTCCCCGCTGGGCGGCGGGATCGAAGGCGGCTCCGGGTTCTGCGGATCGGAGGAAGGCATGGACCAAGGCGGCGAAGCGGCCGGTGCGCGGGGCCAGGGCCGTCCCCGAAGACGGAGGCAGCGGCCCGCTACCAACAGTCTATGCCGGCCTGTCGTTTCGTCCGGTCCCGCTGGCAAGCTCCGCCGGCCCCGGGCGGCCCCCGCCCGCTGCGCTGCTGCGGGGCTGGTGGCAGCCGGCCTCGGCGCGCAGCGCCCGTGCCAGGCTCAGCGGCCGCCGGATGGCGGCCCAAAGGCATCCGCCGGACTGGTATGGCGGCTCGGGCGCAGCCCGATTCGATCCTGCACAGCCGGTCAGACCCAGCGCGAGATCTTCGGCGCCGAGGCCAGGATCTCCCGGCGGCGCTGTTCATAGCCGCTGCGGCCCATCAGGGCGTAGGCGGCGATCTTGCCGGCCTCGACGCCGGGCTGGTCGAAGGCGTCGATGCGGTAGTGCTCGCCCATCAGGGCCACGGACATCTCGAGCAGGTAGATGAACTGCCCCACGGCGTGGGCGTCGATCTTCTCGAAGGCGATCGTGGCGTTGGGGCGCTGCGCTTCGGTCAAGGCCACGCGCGTGCCGTCGCGCTCGGCCTGGAACAGGCCCTTGAAGGTGTGGCCGCCGAGATAGGAGACGCCCTCCAGGTCCGGATAGGCCTTGGGGATCTCGATCGAGTGGTCGGGACGGTCCACGGACAGGAACGTGAACCACTTGTCGAAGGGGCCCTCGGCGTACAGTTGGACCTGGCTGTGTTGGTCGGTCACCCCGACCGCGCGCACCGGCGTCGGGCCCACGAACACGTCGCGCCCATCGCTCGATTTGCGCTTGCCGATCGATTCCGCCAGCAGCTGCGCGTACCAGTCGGCGAAGTCCCGCAGCCGATGGCTGTAGGACATGGTCACGGCGATCGGCTTGTGCTTGCGGGTGTGCAGCAGGAACTGCACCGCGGCGTGCACCTGGGCCGGGTTCTGGGCGAACTCGGGGACTTTGCAGCGCTGGTCCATCGCCGCCGCGCCGGCCAGCAACCCGCCGCTGTCGATGCCCACCAGGGCCGAGGACAGCAGTCCGACCGGGGACAGGACCGAGAAGCGCCCGCCGACCCCGTCGGGCACCACGAAGCTCTGGTAGCCCTCGCGGCGCACGATCTCGCGCAGCACGCCCTTGTCCGCGTCGGTGGTGATCACCAGGTGGTCGCGGTGGTCGCGCTCGCCCAGGGATTCGATCAGCCGCTCGCGCAGCAGCAGGAACTGGGCCATGGTCTCCGCCGTGCCGCCGCTCTTGCTGATCACGTTGAACAGCGAGCGCTCGGGCGCGACGCACTCCAGGAACTCGCCGATCAGATCCGGGTCGATGTTGTCGAGCACGAACAGCCGCGGCGTGCCCTCGGGGGCATCCAGGTTGTGGTAGGGGCTGTTCAGGGCGGTCTGCAGCGCGGTGTTGCCCAGCGCCGAACCGCCGATCCCGAGCACGACCACGTTGTCGAAGCGGCCGCGCACCTGGGCGGCGTAGCGCAGGATCGAGTCGTGCACCTCGCGCTGGTAGGGCAGGTCCATCCAGCGCAGATCCCGGGCGCGGCGCGCCTGCACCCGCTCCAAGGCCTGGGCCGAGGCCGGGGCGAGCCCCGCCAGTTCGGACTCGGTCAGCCCGTGGGTCGGCCCCACGACTTCGGCCAGGGTGTTGGTGTAATCGAAGCGGATGGCGGTCATCGGGCGGGCCGGCGCGCTGGGGAGGTCGGGGGGCTGCGGCGAGGCTCGCGCCGCAGGCTGCGGACCGGGGACGGGAGCTCTGCCGCCCGGGTCGGATCGTGGGGATCATACGCACCCGAGGCGGCCCGGCCCCCGGCTCGGGCGAGCGGGCGTTGGCTTTGGGAACGCGCCGCACGGCCGCCGAAGTCCGAGGGCGCGGCGCGGCCTGCAAGCGGACGCCCGCGGGCTCCGCTCGCGGACGCGGCCCGGGCGAACCCCGCCACCGGCGTGCTCGGCGCCGGCCTGCTTCCGAGCGGCCCGCTGCAGAGGTCGTCACAAGCGCGCGGCGCGCGCTTTCGGCCCCCAGCGCGGGGGCTCGGCCAGGCGGGCCCGGCCCGAGGAGCCCGCCGGGTCCAGACCCGCTCCGCGCTCGCCGCGCGGGCCCAGGCGATGCGAGCGGGCCGCCGGAAGGCGGCCCGCTGGCGGCTGGGCAGGCCGGCTGGGCTCCCCGGTCGGAACCCGAGGCCTGCGGCGCTCGCGCCGCGGAGGGGGTCACAGCCTGGGATCGGTGCGCAGCGCCGATCCCAGACTGTGCGGCCGGCGGACGCCGGCCCAAAGGCACCTGATGGGTTGGTATGGCGGCTCGGGCGCAGCCCGAGTCGATAGTTCTCAACCCGTCACGGCCTGGGATCGGTGCGCAGCGCCGATCCCAGGCTGTGCGGCCGCCGGACGGCGGCCCAAAGGCATCTGACGGGTTGGTATGGCGGCTCGGGCGCAGCCCGAGTCGATAGTTCTCAACCCGTCAATCGCGGCTGCTCTGCGCGCGGCCGACCACCTGCAGCACGAGATACAGCAGCTGCAGGATCGAACCGGCCGCGGCGGCCACATAGGTCAGCGCCGCAGCCCCCAGCACATTGGAGACCCCCTCCGCCTCCTCGCGGGTGGAGACGATCCCGGTCGAGGCCAGGACGGCCTTGGCGCGATTGCTGGCGTCGAATTCGACCGGCAGGGTCACCAGCTGGAACAGGACCACCAGCCCGAACAGCACCACGCCGGCGATCATCAGACCCAGGCCGGCGGACCCGGATCCGGCGGTCATCAGGGCGCCGATCATGAACGGGATCGTCCACAGCTGGGCGCCGATGTTGACCACGGGCACCAGGGCCGAGCGCATGCCCAGCCAGGCGTAGGCCTGGGCGTGCTGGATCGCATGGCCGGCCTCGTGGGCCGCCACGGCGATCGAGGAGATCGAGCGGCCGTCGTAGACGTCCGGAGAAAGGCGCAGGGTGCGCGTGCGCGGGTCGTAGTGATCGGAGAGGAAGCCCTGGTGGCGCTCGATGGTCACGCCTTGGGCGCCGCCGGCGTGGGCCACGGCCAGGGCCGCTTCGGCGCCGGTCATGCCGGAGCGCACCCCCACCTGGGCGAAGCGATGGAAGGCGCTTTTCACGCGCGCTTGGGCAGCCAGGCTGAGGCCGGCGGCGCCCAGGGTGATCAGCATCCAGATCGGGTCGATTCCGAGGAACATGGCGAGGGTCGATTACGGAGCGAGTCGCCGGCGGTTTGTAATCCGCTCGGTCGCCGGCGGGTCAGCCTAGCAGGGCGGCGGGGCGGAACCCGAGCGGCCCCTGTTTATGGTCCATGGGAACGCACATCCCCAGCGGGCGGGCCCGCCGGGCCGCCGCAGGGCGCTGCGGGGCGCTGCGGGGAGGTCTGGCCGCAGCGCGCAGGCACGCGGGCGGGCCGAGGCTCGCTGCGGCTCCCGCGCCGTCGCCGCGACGGCCCCTGGCCCGGGAGCCCTAGGACGTGGCGGGCAGCGGCGCCAGCTTCCCTGGCGGACGGACGGGCCCTACGCAGGGGCCGCCGGGTGCTTCACGGCCCGGGGCGATTTCGGGCCGCTGGCGGGATCGCTCGCGCGCCGAGCATCACAGGCCGACGATGCGGCCCTCGGAATCCAGGTCGATGCCGCGGTAGGACGGTTTGCTGCCGAGTCCGGGCATGGTCTGGATGTCGCCGCACAGGGGCACGGCGAAGCCCGCCCCCGCCAGCACGGTCAGGCCGCGCACCGAGAGGTCGAAACCCCGCGGCCGCCCCAGCAGCTTGGGGTCGTGGCTCAAGCTGAACTGGGTCTTGGCCACGCAGATCGGCAGGCGCCCGTGGCCCTGGGACTCGGCGCGCCAGAGCTGCTCCTGGGCGCGCGCTTCGTAGCTGACCCCCGCCGCGCCGTAGACCTGGGTGGCGACGCGCGCCAGCTTGTCCTTGAGCGGCAGCTCGAGCCCGTAGAGGGGACGGAAATCCGCGCGTCCGGATTCGGCCGCGGCCACCACCGCCTCGGCCAGCGCCCGGCCGCCCTCGCCGCCCTTGGCGAAAACGAAACTCTGCGCGACGCTGCTGGCGCCCGCGGCCAGGGCGCGCGCCTCGATGCGGGCCAGCTCCGCGGGCGTGTCGCTCGGGAAGCGGTTGATCGCCACCACCGCCGGCACGCCGAACAGCCGCAGCGTCTCGAGGTGCGCCTCGAGGTTCGGCAGGCCGGCCTCCAGGGCGGCCAGGTCCTCCGATTCGAGCTCCTTGGGCAGGGCCTTGCCGGGCTTGAGCGAGAACTTGCCCGAGTGCACCTTGAGCGCGCGCACCGTGGTGACGAGCACGGCCGCGTCCGGTCGCATGCCGGACAGGCGGCACTTGAGGTTGAAGAACTTTTCCGCGCCCATGTCCGCCCCGAAACCGGCCTCGGTGACCACATAGTCGGCATGGGCCGCGGCGATGCGGTCGGCGAGGATCGAACAGTTGCCGTGGGCGATGTTGGCGAAGGGCCCGGTGTGCACCAAGGCCGGCGTGCCCTCGACGGTCTGCACCAGGGTCGGGTCGAGGGCGTCGCGCAGCAGCGCGGCCATGGCGCCGGCCACGCCCAACTCCTCGGCTTGCACCGGTTCGCCCGAAAGCCGCTCCCCGACCTGGATCGCCCCCAGACGCCGGCGCAGGTCGGCGATGCCCGTGGACAAGGCCAGGATCGCCATCACCTCCGACGCGGAGGTGATCGTGAACGAGGCATCGCGCGGCACGCCGTTCTGGGCGCCGCCCAGGCCGATGCGGATCTGCCGCAGGGCCCGGTCGTTCATGTCGACCACGCGCGGGAAGCTGACCCGCTCCGGATCGAGCTGCGCCGGATTGCCGAGCAGCATCGAGGTGTCGAGGGCGGCGCAGAGCAGGTTGTTGGCCGCCGCGACCGCGTGGAAGTCGCCGGTCAGGTGCAGGTTGATCTGCTCCGCCGGCTCCAGGGTCGAAGCCCCGCCGCCGCAGCCGCCGCCCTTGACGCCGAAGATCGGCCCCATCGAGGGTTGGCGCAGGGTCGCGATGGTGCGCTTGCCGAGGCGCTCGAGGGCCATCGAGAGCCCGATCGTGTGGACCGTTTTGCCCTCCCCCGCGGGGGTCGGATTGACCGCCGTGACCAGCACCAGCTTGGCCCCGGGGCGGGCCGAGTCCTGGGCCAAGCGGTGGTCGATCTTGGCCCGATAGCGGCCGTAGGGTTCCCAGGCGGCGTCGGGCAGGTCCAGGGCCCGCGCCAGGTCGGCGATCGGGCGCAACGGTTTTTTGGGGGGCGGCATCATCGACCCAGAGCTTCCCATCCCGGGCAGACCAGCTCCAGTCCCGCTGCGGGGCTCCCGGGGCCGGGCAGGGGGCCGGGCCCCGGGCAGTCGGGGGGCCCCGGAGGCCCCGGCGAGGCCCCCAGGCCGGCCCCGGGCCCCTGCGGAGCCCCGCGCGGGGGTGCCGGGGTAGACCCGTGCTTGTTCGGAGTCGGGCCTGGACAATCTCCCGCTTTCGGGAGAAGCCATCCCTGGGGAAAGGGGCGCGTTATCTTTGCGTGAGCTGGAGAGCGGGGCCGCTGCCACCCGGATCGTTCCCCGCTCCCACCGACCCCACCATGGCCAGCCAAGCGCAAGATCCCGCGAGCCCGGGCCGCGAGCCTGCCCAGGCCGCGCCGATCGATTTCGGGAGCTCGGGTCCCCTGTCTCCAGGCGGCCGAGCCCCGGCGGCGCGCAGCCTGCCGCCTGCTCCGCCCGAGAGCACGGCGCCGCTGCCCGAGCTGCTCAAGATCGGCGACTTCGCACGCCTGGCGGACACCAATCTGCGCACGCTGCGCTACTACGAAGAGCTGGGCCTGCTCGAGCCGGCCCGGCGCAGCCAGGGCGGGTTCCGCTACTACCGTCCGACCGATCTCAACCGGCTGCGGATGATCCGCGATCTGCAGGAGCTCGGGCTGTCCTTGGACGCCATCCGCGAGCTCTTGGCCACACGCCAAGAAGGTTTGCCGCGCCGGGAGATGCTGGCCCGCGTGGCGCGCGCACTCGATGAGCAGCAGCGCCTGATCCAGAAGCGGATTCAGGAATTGGAAGCCCAGGTGGACGGGCTCAAGCTGGCCCGCATCAAGCTGGAGGCCTGCGGCATGTGCAGCCACTCCCCGACCCCCTGGAACAACCACTGCGAGCCCTGCACCGCCACCGGTGAGGAGCTGCCCAAGCCGCTCAGCGCGCTGTTCTGACAGGTCAAAGCAAGCGGCTCGGGCTGCGCCCGAGCCGCGCTACCTGCCCGTCGGATGCCCTGGGAGCGCCTCCGGCGGCCGCCCCCGGGCGGGGCCGCGCCCCGGCCCCAGCGCGCCCCCCGTCGCCCGCCGGCGCCGGTGCGCCCTCACCCCTCGGACCCTTGCGGCCCGTTTCCCGCGAGCGTGTCGTCCGGGGACCCGGCGGGCCTGCGCAGGCGGCCGCCGTGAGCCCGCTGCGGCGGGCCGGACCTCGCCGGGTTGCCCCCCCCCGGCGGCCGCCGCCCCGCGGGTTGCCTGGGGCGCAGGCCCCGCGCCGCCCGCCACCCAACCCAAGCCGGGTTAGGCTGATGGGAGCTTCCTGGCCATCGGACATGCAATCTTCGAGCGACGCCCCGATCCTCTACTTCGATGCCAACGCCACCACGCCGGTCTGCGGCGAGGCGCTGGCGGCCATGTTGCCCCTGCTCCAGGAGCACTTCGGCAACGCGTCCTCGGCCCATGCGATGGGCCGCGCCCCCGCCGCGGCCGTGGCGCGGGCCCGCGAGCAGATCGCCCAGTTGCTCGGGGCCCAGGAGTCGAGCGAGGTGGTCTTCACCGGCGGCGGCACCGAATCGCTGAGCGCCGTGCTGCACGCGGCCGCCGAGCGCGCGCCGGCGCGCCCGAGATTGCTGTTCTCCGCGGGCGAACACTCGGCGGTCCTCAAGCCCGCCGAACGCCTGGCGGCCAAGCTGGGGCTCGAGCTGGTGCCGATCCCGCTCGATAGCCAGGGCCGGATCCAGATCGAAGCGGCCCTCTCCGCCCTGGATGGCCGCTGTGCGCTGCTGAGCCTGATCCACGCCAACAACGAGACCGGCGTGCACCTGGAGCACGGGCAGATCCAACGCCTGGCGGAGCGCGCGCGCGAAGTCGGCGCCTGGTTCCACCTCGATTGCGTGGCATCCGCGGGCAAGCTGCCGCTCGAGGCCAGCCGCTGGGGCGTCGACCTGGTCACCGTGGCCCCGCACAAGTTCTACGGCCCGAAGGGCGTCGGCGTGCTCTGGGTGCGGCGTGGGCTGGAGTTCACCCCGCTGCTGATCGGCGGCAGCCAGGAGGGCGGGCGCCGGGCGGGCACGCTGAATTCCGCCGGTCTGGCGGGTGCCGGCGCGGCCGCTGAGGTGGCGCGCAAATTCGCCGCCGACTCCGCGCGCGTGCAGGCCCAAGCGGCGCTGCGCGATCGCTTCGAACGCGAGCTGGTCCAGCGCGTGCCCCAAGCGCGCGCGCTCGGGCAGGCGGCGCCGCGCATCTTCAACACCACCTGTCTGGTGTTCCCGGGCGTGACCGGGGAATCGGCCCAGGCCCTGCTCTCGGAGTACGGCGTGTGCGTGTCCAGCGGATCGGCCTGCGGCTCGGCCAAGCGCAAGGGCAGCCACGTTCTGCTCGCCATGGGCGTGCCCCCCAGCGAGGCCACCAGCACCCTGCGCTTCTCGTTCCTGCGCAGTCTGACCACGGGCGATGTGGAGGCTGGCCTGGAGCGCACCTCGCAGGCCCTCGAACACCTCTACGCCCTGGCCCCGACCCGCTGACCGGGTTGAGAAAGAATCGACTCGGGCTGCGCCCGAGCCGCAATACCAACCCGTCAGATGCCTTTGGGCCGCCGTCCGGCGGCCACACAGCCTGGGATCGGCGCTGCGCGCCGATTTCTTCCCAGGCTGTGACGGGTCCCCGCGGGGCAGCGCTTCGGCGCGGGCCCCCCCCCCAAAGGTCTCGGCCCAGGCCGGGCAGGCTCGGGACCCGCCGGAGCGCGGCCGACGGGCCGCGGCCCGGAGCGTCGCCCGGGCGCCGCGCGCGGTCCGAGGCCCGGGTGCGGGCTCGGATTGGCGCCGCCGCGGAGGGCGAAAGGGGCGCCCGGCTGTGCCCCGGAGCTCTTCCGGGGGCCTTTGGGGCGCCGAGGCCCCTGGGCCTCCGGCACCCTGTCGGGGCGGTTTTCGGGCCTTTGGCGCCGGAAGCGCGAGGCTGCCGCCGTCGGCGAGCGGGTCGAGCAGGTATCTTTCTTGGCCCCGATGGGCTGATCGGCGCCGGAACAGCGCCACGGCCCGCCGCCGCCCACCCCCATGGAAGCCGAAGCCACCGTCTACCACGTCCAGGTGCGTGGGTTCTGGAACACCACCCACGAGTTCTCCCAGGACACCGATGCGGGCCGCAAGGTCCTCGGGACCCTCAGCATCAAGCGCAGCCTGTGGATGGTCACCGAGGGCGTCTACAAGCCCCTGGAAGGCGAGGTGCTGACCTTCCGGCGCGACCCGGGCCTGCTGCGCAGCCAGTTCAGCGTCTGGACCGATGGCCGCGAGTGGCTGGGCTCCTCCCTGCGCTGGACCACGGCTCGCCGGCGCATCGACCTCTCCACCGGTTCCAAGCCCTACACCATGCTGCCGGTCGAAGGCTGGCGCATGGGCTGGTCCCTGTACGCGCCCAAGTCCGGCGAGATGGCCCGCCTGGTGGCCGCCGGGGTGGGCCGCCAGGCGCGCATCGAGTCCTACCGGCGCATCGAGTTCCCGATGCTCGTGCTGATGTACTTCCTGGGCTCGCAGATCTATCTGGAATCCCTGCTTCCCGGGCCGCAGCCCGAGAAGGTCAAGGCCCAGGCCTCGGCCACCGCCGTTTGAGCGGCCCCGGGCCCGCAGCGAGCCGATCGCGGCGGGACCGCCCGCGGGCCCCCCCGGACCGCCCGGCCCGAACCCATGGCGCCCGCCAGGCCGCGCTGCGGATCGGGCCCGCCGGAGCCTTCCCGGGACGGCGGACCTCGAACCGGCTCCGGCGGGACCCCGGAGGATCCAAGACCCGTCCCAGGAAGATAGGCCCATCGCCCCTCGTCTGCGCCGGACCTGGGCCGGCCCGGCTTCCCCTCCACGCCCCAAGACATGCGCCCCAATGTCGTCCTCGCCCTGGTCCTCGTGGCTGTGGGCGCCCTGGTGTTCGCGCTGCTATCCGGCGGCGATCCGCGTCCGCCCCAAGAAGATGGCGCCGCCGCGGTCAAGCTCTCCGAGGACGGCGCCGCCGCCCCGGTCAACAGCGACCTGCGCGCCCTGCCCCAGCCCGACCCGGCCGGCTCGGAGGTGGACGTCCGCGAAGCCGCTCCGGTGACCGAGCGGTCCCTGGTGGCGGCCGACCAGCAGGTCTACACCGGCCGGTTGTTCGGGACCGTGTTCGGCCCCAACGGCGAACTGGTCCCCAACGTCCTGCTGCAGGTGCGCAAGGGCGGCGGCAACTCGCCCTTGGCCGCGCTGCAGATGCTGACCGCCGGTCCGGTCGATCCGGCCAAGGTCTGGACCGCGCGGACCAATTCCCAGGGTGCCTACAGCCTGGTCGGGGTCGAGCCGGGCGATGGCTACATGATCAGCGCGAGCCACCCGGACTACGCCCCGGTGGACGTCAGCGCCATCCGCATCCCCACCGTCGGCGAGCTGCGCCGGGACCTGACCCTCAACGAGGGTTTCGTGGTGCTGGGGTATGTGCGCGACTTCAACACGGGACAACCGATCCCCAAGGCGCGCCTGCGGCTCGTGGACCTGATGCTCTCGACCCTGCCGCCGGATGACCCGCGGGTCAGCGCGCGGGTGGCGGAGACCGACGATACCGGCCTGTACCGCTTCGACCACGTGCCCTCTGGCATGTTCGCGCTGACCGCCTCTGCGACCAGCTTCGGCGCCCTGACCTTCAACGACGTGAACGTGGGCACGCAGCCCACGGTCTCCCGCGACTTCCGCCTGCAGCCCGGGGTCAAGATGGCCGGACAGGTGGTCACCCCGGGGCGCCAGGGCATCGGCGGAGCGCGCCTGACGGCGATGTCCGACTCCGGCGTCAACTCCCAGGCCCGCGCCGTTTCACAGCCCGACGGCAGCTTCGTGATCGAGGAGCTCACCGAGGGCACCTACTCGCTGATCGTCGAGGCTCCGGGCTGGGGCACGCGGCGGCTGAACCGCATCGAAGCCGATGCCCAGGACGTGCTGGTCGAGATGATCCAGCAGGGTTCGGTCGAAGGCCAGGTCATCGACCGCGCCAGCGGACAGCCGGTGCCGAACTTCCTGGCCATCGTGCGCGCGGTGATCCCCAACTCGCCCGTCTACGGACGCCGCGTGGGCGTGCAGGACGTCAAGAACGATCCCCAGGGCAAGTACCTGGTCGGCGGCCTGGACAACGGTTCCTACGTGGTCGAGATCCAGGCGGATGGGTACGCCCCGACCTACTCCACGCCCTTCGAGGTCACCCAGGGACTGGTGGTCTCGGGGATCCAGGTGTTCGTCTCCACGGGCGGAAAACTGATCGGTCAGGTGGTCAACGGCCAGACCGGCGAACCGGTGGTCGGCGCGGAGGTGCGCACCTTCGACAACGCTTACATCGACCACCCCTTGGCCAATCTGCTCGGGGCCGGCGCGCCGCGCACGACCACCGATCGCAGCGCGCGCACCGACAAGGAAGGGCGCTTCGAACTGCCCTACCTGTGGCCGGACGTGTACCAGGTCCAGATTTCCTCGCCCGGGCTCCTGCGCACCGTGCGCAAGGACGTGCGCGTGGCCGACAGCACGACGCCCACGGACCTGGGCGTGATCCGCCTGGACCAGGGGGCCAGCCTCAAGGGCCGGGTGGTCGATGGGGCCGGGCGTCCGCTGCCGGGCGCGACCGTGGGCCTGACCGCCAGCTCGGAGGCGATCGGCTTCTATTCGACGATCACCAACGAGGCCGGCGCCTACGACTTCCTGAACGTCAAGCCCGGCGGATACCGCCTGCATGCCACGCGCCCGGTGGACGCGGCCAATCCCTTCGCTTCGATCGCCGACATGACCACCAGCCAGGTCAACGTGACCCTATACGAGGGTCAGGAACTGCAGCAGGACCTGCGCATCAGCACCGATTGAACCCTGCCAGCCAGCGGTCCCCCGCGGGCGGGGCGAAGCTCTCCGCCCGGGCCCCGTGGGCCGGGACACCGCCGGCGGCAGGGCAGCCCCGGAGCGCGCCGGGGTCCCCGCGGCGCCGCGGGCGGTCGGCGGAGGCCGAGCGGCGGCGATCGCCTGGGTCGGGCAGCGCCGGTCGCTGGCGGGGACAGAGCCGGTTCCAGCCGGCCGCGGGGGCAGCCCTCGCGGACCGGGGAGGGCCGCGGCGATGAGCCCTCGGCGGGGTCTGCGATCGGCCCTGGGAATCGGCTGTGTGGCGGCCGCGGGCCTGTGCGTGTGGGCCTTCGTGCGAGACCCGGGGGCGGCGGCGCCGACCCGCTCCCCGGCCGGGGCAGCCGCGCCGCCGCCGGGGCTTTCGCCCCCGCGGTCGGAGGCCGCGCCCGCGGGAAGCTCCGGGGCCGCCCCGGGGCTGCGCGCCCCCGCCCAGCCGGAGCTGGAAACGCCGGCCCCGCCCCTGCCGCGGGCCCCCGTGCACGTCGCGAGTGTGGCCGGATACCTGCCGCCCCAGGCCCTCGGGCGGGTCAGCGCCCTGCGGGTGTGGGGAGCGCAGGGCCTGCTCGCCGAGGACACACCGGGCGCGGGCGGTCGATTCCTGCTCGAGGTGCCGCGCCAGGCCCGGCCCGGGGAGCTGGAGCTGCGCTTCGAGGCCGGCTTGTCCGCCTGGCTGGGCCCCTTCGAGCTCGAGGCCGGCTGCCGCCACGAGCTGGCGCTGGCGGGCCTGCCCGGGGAAACAGCCCCGCGCGCCGGTCGGCTGGGGGTGCCCGGGCCCGGCGTTCTCGAGCTCGAGGAGCGCTTTGGCTCCCTGTGGCTGACCCAGCGCACCCCGGTGGATCGGGAGGGGCGCTTCGAGTTCCTGGCCGCCCGGTCCGGACCCTTCTGGGCGCGGACCCAGGACGGTTCGGTCTACCTGGCCGCCGAGCGGCCCGGGCTGGCCGCCCAGGACCCCTTGGAGTTCCGCGCCCCGCCGCCGGCGGAGCCGGGGGGACCGGTGTTGAGCGCGCGGCGTCGGGCCTGGGAAGCGCCCCCCGGGCCCTACCCCCAGGCCCCGGATTCGAGCGGCTCAGCCCCGGCCGCGGCCGTGACCCTGACCCTGGTCGACAGCCGCGGCCGCGCCCTGGCCGGCCTGCCGCTGCGGCTCGAGGTCGAGACCGTCTGGATCCCCGCCGAGGATCCGGGGCGGGCGCCGCTGGCGACGACCTTGGAATTCGAAGCCCACACCGATCGGGACGGGCGCTGCAGCTTTCAGGGAGTCTCCGCTGGCCGCGCGCGGCTCGCGCCCGGCCGCGCGGCCCCCTGGATCGAGCTCGAGGCCCAGGCCTTCGATCTGTCCGCGGGCGGCGCGCTGGAGCTCGGGGCCGTGGTGGCCCGGGGGCTGGCGAAGCTGCAGGGCACCTGCCGCGACCGCCACGGGCGCCCGCTGCTCGGCGCCCGGCTGCGCCTGTCCCATGGGCGGCTGGAACGGGCGCTCGAAGCCGCCAGCGACGAGCAGGGCCGCTTCGGCTTCGAGGGCGTGCCGGCGGGGCCGGGCGAGATCGAGCTGCTCGCCCCCCCGGGCTTTTTCGGGCTGGGTCAGAGTCAGCGTCTGCGGATCGACGCCGAGCCGGAGGCCACGCTGGAACTCGAGCTGGCTCTCCAGCCCTGAGCAGGGCCCGCGGGCGGGGCGGCGGCGCGCCCGGCTCGCCGCCGCAGATCCGGCCCCGCGGTCCCCGGGGCGACTCGGCAACGCTGGACCGGCGGCGCCTCTGAACGGCCCTTGGCCGGGGGGCGACCGCTGCGGGCTGCCCCCCAGCGAGACCCCCGCGGCCGCGCGGCCCACGCTCGTGCGCCTGGGGCGGCCGAGCCGGCCGCCCCGCGAGCCTCAGCGCTGCACGGTCTCGGCGCTCAGGTCGCCGACCGCGAGGCCCCCCAGCGGATCGGCGGGCGCGCCGATCAGGAGCACGCGATCGCCGCCGTCGATCACGGTCGACTGCAGCCCGGCCCGGACCTTTTGCAGGCTCGACGGCTGGGTCCAGCTGGCGATCGAGAGCGGCGCGAATTCGAGACCCTGGGCGGCGCTGCCCGAGAGGCTGATCACGTCGACGCTGGCCAGGCCGCCCACGCACAGGACCTGGCCGCCCTCGAGCTCGTGCAGCCCGTGGAAGGCCCGCGACTGCAACAGGCTGCCGCCCGCCGACCACGAGTTGCTGGCGGGATTGAACACGAACACGCTGGACAGCGAGAAGAACGTCTGCGTGAGCAGGTTGCCATCGGCCCCGCCGGCCACGACCACCCGGCCATCGCTGAGCGTCAACTGGGCGTGCAGGGTGCGATTGCCGGTGAAATCGGGCAGGTCCTGCAGGGTGTTGTTGCTCGGCTGGTAGGCGCGGCAATCGCGGGAAAAGCTGGGCAGCGGGATGCCGAACAGGGAGGCGACCTCGAGGCCGCCGCTGAGCAGCACGCGCCCGTCGGCCAGGCGGCTGGCGGCGTGTCCGGCGCGCGGCAGGGGCAGGTTGGGGGCGGGGCTCCAGGTGCCCAGGGCCGGGCTGAAGCGCTGGGTGTTGTTGGTGATCGAGTTGATCGAAGCGATCGGATCGGCGCCGTTGATGGCGGTGATGCCGCCCGCGACGAACACGCGCCCATCCGCCAGCAGGGTGGCGGTGTGGCCGACGCGCGGCACGGCCATCGGCGCGATCGGCGTCAGCGTGTCGCTGGCAGGGTCGTAGAGGTCGCCGGTGTTGCGCGCGGCCCCCAGCTCGTCGCTGCCGCCCAGGAACAGCACGCGCCCATCGGCCAGGCGGGTGGCGGTGTGGGCCGAGCGCGGGTGGCTCAGGGTCGCGCCGCTCAGGCTGAAGCTCTGGTCGCTGGGCCGGAACAGGATCAGCTTGTCGCCGGGCTGGGAGACGCCCAGGGCATCGGCCACGGAGCCGCCGGCGATCAGCACCCGGCCGTCCGCCAAGGTGGTTACGGAATGGCCGGCGGCCACCTGCAGGGGCAGGTCGCCGAGGACCTCGACCGCCGACTTCGAGGCCGCCAAGGCGAAGGCGTTGGGCGCGCTGAGGTCGTCGACCAGGGTCAGCGCAGCGGGCAGGGTGAAGGCTTGGGCATAGAGTCCGAGGCCCTGCAGGTTCGGGTTGGCGGGCAGCGGGTAGCTCACGCTGCCCTGGCCGGCGGCGTCGAGGGCGCCGAAGCTGGCCAGGGACAGCAGGTCGAGCCCGACGGCCAGCAGGCGCGGATCGGCGGGGTCGATCAGGGCCAGGGGCGTGGGTCCGGCGTTGAACGAGGGCAGCAGCCCGAACAGCTCGAAGGGCTGGCCGCTCAAGCGGTAGGTGACCGCCTGGCCGAGCAGGCCGTTGTCGCGGGTGAGCCCGAGCTGGGCGGCGGCCGGCTGGGCTGCAGCGCACAGGCCGAGCAGCAGGAGGGGCGTGGGGAGGAGGAGTCGCATGGGCATCGGGGGGACGGGGATGCGAGCCGGGGAGCCTGGGCAGGGCCGCCGCCTAGAGGCTAGCCTGACTTCCCATGCCTGCCCGCCCGAAGCCCGGCCGACCGGCGGCGAAGGACCCCTCGGCCGGCCCCCTGTTCGAGTGGGCCGCCCGCAGCAAGCCGGGCCTCGGCGCGGGATCCGGCGCAGGGGCCGGGCCGCCGCTCCCGCGGGGGCGCCCTGGCGCTGAAGCGGGCATCGCCGCGCCGGCCCCGGGGCTGGCCGAGCGCCTGGCCAAGCGGTTCTCGGCCCGGCTGGGCCACGCGCTCGAGCTGCAGTGGAGCCGCGCCTACCGCGAACCGGTGCGGCTCGAGATCCAGCGCGGCGCCTTCGGCAAGCGCGGGCGCCTGCGCCTGCATCGGGAATTGCCGCTGGCCGAAGAGCGCTTCCTGGCGGCCCTGGAGGATTGGCTGCTGCACGGTCGCCGGGCCCGCTCCGCCGCCGCCTATCTGGACCAAGCCATCGCCCAGCTCTCCGGCGCCGCACCGGCGCCCCGCTCGCGCCTCGAGCTGGCCCCCCGCGGCCGGCACCACGACCTGTCCCTGCTGCTCGCCGAGCTGCTGCACGAGCCGCGGCTCGAACCGCTCGAGCGCCTCGCCCGCACGCCCCGGGTCGGTTGGGGCCGGTTCGCCCATGTGGCCCCCAAGCGCGGCCTGTGGCTGGGCAGCTACGACGCCCGCCAGCACGCGATCCGCATCCATCCGGCCCTGGATGCCAGCGACGTGCCCGCCTTCTTCCTGCGCTCGATCCTGTTCCACGAGCTGCTGCACGCGGTGCTGCCCCCGGGCCGCGGCCCGAGCGGCCGGCGCGAAGTGCACGGTCCCGAGTTCCGGGCCTTCGAGCAGCGCTTCCCGGACCACCGCCGCGCGCTGGAATTCCAGCGCCAGAGCCTGCCCCGCCTGCTGGCCGCGGCGCGCTCGGGAGCGCGCCGGGCGCGGGCCGACCGGGCCTGATCGCCTCCGGCGCGCGGCGCCCCCCCCGCGACCCGTCGGCGCCGCTAGGAAGCTGCATTGAGGGCAGAGCTTGGGCCGCAGAGGCAGGCTTGGGAGCGGGGCAGGACGCCCCCCTGGAAACTGGACAAAAGAACGGCTCAAAATTGAACAGCCCCGCGCCACAGCGCTCACGCCCGCCCTGACCCGGGGCCTATCGGACCTCTTCCGCCGGAACCTATCCGCGACTCGATCGCAGCCCCCATGCCCGCCGCCCACCACTCCCTGGAGACCCGCAACCCGAACCAGGCGTCCGGCCCGCTCGAATTGACGCGCCGGCTGCAGCGAGCCGAGCGCAGCAACCTCTACCTGCGCCAGTTCGCAGCGCTGCTCGCCCACGAGCTGGCCGAGCCCGCGCGGCGCGCGGCGGCGGCCAGCGAGCGGCTCCACGAGCGCCTGGCGGGCCAGCTGGACGAGGCCGCGGGCGCAGACCTCGAGCGCGCCCGCGCCGAGGCCCGCCGGCTGAACGAAATGCTGCTCGGCCTGAGCGCGGCGGGCGCCGAGGCGCCCCTCGACGATACGGCCCAGGACATCGCCCTCGACCGCCTGTTGGGCGATCTGTGGCTGGAGTTCGAGCCGGAGCTGGCCGCCCGCGGTGGCAGCCTGCAATGGGGAGACCTGCCCTCCTGCCGCGCGCCCTTCGCGCCCCTCAGGCAGGTGCTGGCCAACCTGATCGACAACGGGATCCGCCACGCCGGGGCGACCCCCCCCTGGATCGAGGTGCGCGCCTGGCGCGCCGAGCCGCACTGCCTGATCGAAGTCTCGGACCGGGGCGCGGGCTTCGACACCCGGCAGCTGCCCGAGCTCGTGCGCCCATTCCGCTGCGGCGAGCGGCAGGCCTGCAGCACACGGCCCGGCCGGGGTCTGGGCCTGAGCCTGGCGGCCTGTCTGGTAGCCGCCCTGGGCGGCGAGCTGCTGGTGCATTCCGCGCCCGGCCGCGGCAGCACGTTCCGCTTGGTGCTCGAGGGCTGAAGGGCGCTAGCGGGCAGCCCGGCGGGTCGCCGAGCTCAGGTCTCGGAGCGCAGCGCAGCGCCGCGAATCAGGCGCCGCTCCGGCCGTGCCGGCGCCCTCGCCCCCGGACCCCGCCGCCGGTCCCTCAGGCGGAGGCTCCGGGCCGGGCGTTGGCGCCCAGCAGGCACACGCCCAGCAGGTTGCCCCCCATCGATTCGAGCTGCTGGCTGGTCTCCTCGACCAGGCCCTTGGGCGTGCTGCCGAGGCGCACCGCCAGCAGGATGCCATCGGAGGCCGCGCCGATCAGGTGCGGCTCGGTCAAGAGGTGCGCCGGCGGAGCGTCGATCACCACGTAGTCGTAGCGCTGCTTGAGCCCGTGAAAAAGCGCCTTGAGGCGGTCGACGCGGATGATCTTGGTGGGATTCGGGGGCGGCTGGCCGGCGCCGATGATGTCGAGCCCGGGCTCGCTGGTGCGGCGGATGGCGCGATCGAGGGCCAGGCGGCCCTCGAGCAGCTCGGCGAAGCCTTGGCGGCGCGGCAGGCCGAGATAGTGCTCCAGGCGCGGATTGCGCAGATCGGCGTCCACCAGCACGATGCGCGAATGGGGCCGCTCGCAAAAGGCCAGCGCCAGGTTGAGCGCAGCCACCGTCTTGCCTTCGCCCGCCAGCGCGCTGGTGATCATCACCGTGCGCGGGGCCCCGTCGGGATTGAGCGCCTCGATCGAACTCCACAGGCGGCGGAACTGCTCCGCGACCGGCGAGGCGGGCGCGCTGCGCAGCACCAGCTCCTCGCGCTCGATGGGGACATCCAAACCCTCCTCGGGCTCGGCGGGCTCGAGCGGCGGCGGGGGGGTGGTTCTGCGGAACAGGCCCATCGGGAGCGCGGAGTCTAGCAGCCTTCCCGAGCGCTCCCCCCCCGCGGCTGTGCGCGGCGGTCCCCGGCGCGGCAATCCGGCGGCGCAGCAGGGCCGTGGGCCAGCCGGACAGCGGGCGCTCAGCGGCGGCCGGTCACGGGATGTCAGCGCTCAGGTCCTCGGACAGCAGCGAACGCGCCTCCAGGCCGGGGGGCGCCGGCCAGGCCCGCGACAGCAGGGAGCGCGAAAGATCCTGGTCGCTGCGCCGGCGGCAGGCGGCGACGACCGCCTGCTGGAAGCGCAGGGCCTCGGCGTCCAGCCCGCGGGCCCGCAGGCCATCGAGGGCCGCGCCCAGGGCCGCATACAGGGCGGCCGGCCGGGCGGCGCCCTCAGATTCGGGGTCCAGGGTGCGCCGCAGCTCGGCCAGCAGGCGCTCGCGGGAGGGGCCGCCTTCAGCCGAGCCGGCCAGGCAGGCCAGGCCATCGAAATCGACCGTCGCCGCCCCCAGCACGGCCGCCTGCACGCGGCTGCGGCGCGCGCCATCGCCGAGCCCCAGGCGGACCACGAAACGGTCGAGGCGCGCGAACTGCTCCAGCGGCAGGGCGTCTTCCACGGCCCCGACCAGGGCTTCGAGCTCGCGCCGGCGGCCGTCGGCGACCCAGTCCTCGAAGGCGCCCGCGAGCGCATCGACCTGGGCCAGTTCCTCGGCCGCGGCCAGCGCGCCGCAGAGGCGCGCGACGGCCCCCTCCCGGTCCCCGCTGGCCGCGAGCCAGCGCAGGGCCAGACCCTCGGCCCGCGCGCGCAGCACGCCGGGCAGCGCCGCGAGCGCGCCGTCGCTTCCGGCGCCGAGCCAGACCTGCTGCGGTGCGCCCAGCAGCGCCCCCGCGGCTTCGCCCGCACGGGCCAGCCTGCGCAGCTCCTCCCCGCGCAGCAGCAGCGGCAAAAGCGCGCGCGCATCGCCGCAGGCCCCCAGGCGCAGACCCGGGCTGGCCCCGGCTGCGGCGCTCAGCAGGGCTTGCCGGCGCAGGGCCGGCCCGGCCGCCCCCGGGGCCGCGTTCCAGGCCGCGCGCAGGCGCGCCTCGAACCCGCCGCTGGCGCCGCCCAAACAGCCCGCCAGACGCAGCAGGAAGCGCTCTTGGCGCTCGCCCACGGCCGCCCGGGAGAGCACCAGGCCGCCCAGGTCCGCGCCACCGCCGCCGCGGCGCGGGAAGCGCTCCACGGCCTCGGCCAGCTCCGCGGCCAGGGGCGCGGGAGCGCCGCCGGAGAGCTCGCCCAGGGCGCGGTCGAGCAGGGATCCGAAGCGCTCCGGCTCCAGCAGCCGGGGATGGATGCGTCCGACCGCGGCGGCCGCCAGCACCCCGCTCAAGGCGCCCTGGTGACCCTGGTCGAAGGCCAAAACGGCGCACAACTCCAAGGCTTCGCCGCAGCCGCTCAAGCACAGGGCCCGGGCCGCGGCCGCTCCCTGATCCGGCCCGGCCAGCGCCAGATTCCGGTACCAGCCGATCAGCAGCTCGCGCGTGGTCGCCCCCACCGGCTGGCCCTCGAGGGCCAGACACAGGAACAGCGGCCGCGGCGGGTCCTGGGGTTCGTCGCCCGCGGAGAAGGCGAGCACCAGCTCGAGGCCCGCCTGGCGCGCGATCTCGTAGGCCAGCTGGTCCAGGGAGCCGCGCAGGGTCAGGGCGGGCGCGGGAAAACGGCGCGCGGATTCCGCCAGTCCCGGATCGATCAGCAGGGGCAGCGGCTCCGGTTCGGCGCGCGCCAGGCGCGCGAAATTCTGGCGCGGATCCTCGGCCAGGCTGAGCTCGTACCAGGAGAGCGCCTCGCCGCGCAGCCGCTCGACCAGCGCCTGGGGCAGATCGTCGCCGCGCAGGAAAGGCAGATCGGCTCCGGGGGCGAAGCGTTCGAGCCGCGCGGCCAGGGCGCGCTCGGCGCTGCGGCGCACCTCAAAGCGCCCGTCCGCCAGCAGGCGCAGCAGCAGCTCCGGGGCGCGGTTGGAATCGCCGAGGGCCCGCTCGAGGCGCAGCCGCCGCTCGGCGTCGGCCTCCGCCAGCGCCCCGGAAAGGGCCGCGGCCAAGGACAGGTCGAGGGCCGCGGAGAGGCGCTCGATCGCCGGCAGCCGCGCCGGCGCGGGGGCGGCCAGCAGCTCCTGCAGGGCGGCTTGGGCGGCGGCCTCGGGGCCGGGAACAGAGGCTCGCTCGGCGCCCGATCCCTGGGGCGCGGGCAGCGTCGCGGCGGGCGCTGCCCGCGCGGCGAGCAGCGCCAGGCCGAGGGCCCAGGCGGCGGGGCGCGGAGGGGTGGGACGCGGGGCGCGCATCGGGCCGCAGAGCTTAGGGCCGGGGCCCAGCCGTGCCCACGCCCGGCGAGCGGTGGCCCCGGCGGGCCGCCGCCGGGGCCACAAACGGACGCGCACGATCGGCGCTCCTGGCGCACACTCCGGGCGCACCCCGCCCAAGCCCATGTCGATCCACGCCCTGCTCCTCGCCCTGTGCCCGCCCCCGACGCCGGTCCAGGTTCCCGCTCCGCCCCCCGCGCTCCCCCCGGTCCGCAGCGCCAGCCCGCTGCCCTCCCCGGCGGCGTCCGGGGGCGCGGACCTCGAGCGCCTGTTCGAACCCGGCCTGACCCTGCGCCTGTTCGCGAGCGCCGAGGCCCTCGAGCGCGTGCTGGCCCCGCTGCCGGACCAGAGCCCCAACCTGGACGAGCTGCGGGCGCGGATCGACCTGTCGGACCCGGCCGACTTCGGCGGGCTCGAGCGGCGTTTCGTGGCCGAGGTCGCCTGCGCCCTGTGGATCGAGACGCCCGGCCCGCATGCCTTCCGCGTGACCAGCGACGACGGCTCCTACCTCGAGCTCGACGGCCGCCAGGTCCTGCTGCACGACGGGGAGCACGCCGCCAGCTCCGCGGAATGTGAACTCGAGCTGGCCGCGGGCCTGCATCGCCTGCGGCTGCTGATGTTCCAGAACGAAGGCGAGTGCCGCCTGGCGCTCGAATGGCGCCCCGCGGGCAAGACCGAGTTCGAGCTGCTCTCCGCGCCCGCGGCCTGGACCGAGCGGGGCGTGACCCGCGTGGTGGCCCCGGGGCCCAAGCTGTTCGCCGAAGCGCTCGGCGACCGGCGCCCGGGCGACGGGCTGCCGCTCAGCGGCTGCCATCCGGGCTGGCGCGTCGAGCCCCTTAGGCCCGCCGGGTTCGAACCCAAGGTCGGCGGCCTGGGCTGGCTGCCCGACGGCCGCCTGGGGGTGCTGACCTTCGATCCCAAGAACAACGGCGAGCGCCTGCTGGCTCCCAACGGCACGCTCTGGGCGCTCTCGAACCTGGACAGCAAAACGGCCGACGAGATCCAGGTCGAGGCCGTCGCCGAAGGCCTCTACCACCCGCTGGGGCTGCTCGTGGTCGATGGGCAGCTGCTGGTCGCCGAACGGGACCAGATCAGCCGCTTGGAGGACCGCGACGGGGACGGCCGCTACGAACACCGCGAACGCTTCGCCGGCGGCTGGACCAGCGACAACTACCACCATTTCACCTTCGGACTCGAGCGCGTCGGAGACCGGCTTTACACCGCGCTTTCGACCTCGATCGGGGCCGCCTCAAAGGTGCGTTTCGGAGAGTTGCGCGGAATCAACGGCCCCAACCCGCCCCTGCGCGGCTGCCTGCTCGAGATCGATCTCGACCCGGCCCTCGATCCGCAGGCGCGCGTGCGCCCTCTGTGCGGCGGTTTCCGCACCCCGAACGGGCTGCTGGCCTTCCCCGACGGCACCGCGCTGGTGGCGGACAACCAAGGGGCCTGGAAACCCGCCAGCCGCATCGACCACGCGCGCCCCGGGCACTTCTACGGGCATTACAACGAAACGCGCGTGCTGACCGACGACTATCCCGAGGGCGGCGCGCCGGCCCTGTATTCCGAGCGGCCCGAGACGCCGCCGGCGATCTGGTTGCCGCAGGGGGAGATCGCCAACTCCCCGAGCGGCATGGTCTGGATCCCGAGCGGGCCCTTCGGCGGGCAGCTGCTGTTCGGCGAGCTCAAGCTGGGCGGCATCCAGCGCGCCTTCCTCGAGGAGGTCGAGGGCCAGTTCCAGGGCGGCGCCGTGCGCTTCACCCAGGGCCTCGAAGGCGGCGTCAACCGGCTGCTGTGGGCGCCGGACGGCAGCCTGATCGTGGGCATGACCGGCGAGTCGGCCAGCTGGAGCTGGCGCGGCACGACCTTCGGCTTGCAGCGCTTGGTGCCCACCGGCGGCGGGGCCTTCGAAATCCGCCGCGTGCGGGCCACCGCGCGCGGGCTGCGCCTCGAACTCACCGAGGCCGCGGACCCCGCCCAGCTGGCCGATCCGGCGCGCTACCGCGTGCGCTCCTGGCGCTACCGGGCCAGCCCGGAATACGGCGGCGACAAGCTGGACGAGCGCGACCACGGGCTGCTGGCCCTCTACCCGGATGCGGACGGCTTCGGGGTGGAATTGGAGCTCGCGGACCTGGCCGAGGGCACCTGCGTGCATCTGCGCGCCGATCTTTCCAGCCGGCGCGGCGAGGCCCTGTGGAGCGCGGAGTGCTGGTACACCCTGAACCGCATCCCGGGCCGCCCGCGGCCGCTGGCCACGCCGCCGGCGGAGCGCGGGGTGCTGGTCTTCAGCAAGACCGCCGGGTTTCGCCACGATTCGATCGAGGATGGCGTGCGCTGCCTGCGGGAGCTGTGCGCCGAGCTGGGGCTTGCCTGCGAGGCCAGCGAGGACGCCGACCTGTTCGACGATGCCGACCTCGGGCGCTTCCGGGCGGTCGTGTTCCTGTCCACCACCGGCGACGTGCTCGACCTGCGCCAGGAGGCGGCCCTGGAACGCTTCGTGCGCTCGGGCGGCGGTTTCCTGGGCATCCACGCCGCCGCCGACACCGAGTACGACTGGCCGTTCTATCGCGAGTTGGTCGGCGCGCAGTTCGCGTCCCACCCGGCGATCCAGCGCGCCCGGCTGCGGCGCGGCCCCGGCGCCCACCCGGCCGTGCGCGGCCTGCCCGCCGCCTTCGAGCGCGAGGACGAGTGGTACGACTTCCGCGAGCTCCCGGACCCGCGCTTCGAGCGCCTGCTGGAGCTGGACGAAGGCTCCTATCGGGGCGGGACCACGGCCGCCCGCCACGGCAGCCATCCGATCGCCTGGTGCCGCACCCTCGATTCCGCCCGCTTGCTCTACACCGGCGGCGGACACACGCGCGAGTCCTTCTCGGAGGCCCTGTTCCGGAACCACTTGCGCGGCGCGCTGGCGTGGGTCGCCGGCCTGGAGGACTGAGCGGCCGCCGCCGGGGGCGGAGACCGGTGGGTGCAAGGCCCGGCCGGCCGCCTGCGCCGCGCTGCCCGGCGGCGCGGGGCCGGCCCGCGGGAGGCGGC
>ERZ1066133.287-NODE-287-length-26157-cov-7.270822_pt1 | contig 26157 bp, 25 predicted proteins | sample MGYA00382780_ERZ1066133 | MGnify/ENA primary metagenome ERZ1066133 (study PRJEB33369, sample SAMEA5778363) | biofilm metagenome | biome: Industrial cooling water; feature: Water cooling tower basin; material: Biofilm | place: United Arab Emirates | collected... | reverse complement strand
ATTAACCACTGTTGTAAGCTATGAATTACCTCCTGCTAAAGCTGGTGTAAAGCTAGTTGCAGCTGATCAGGTGGAAGAGTTGGTTCGCTTATTACATGAAGAAGCAAAAGCTATTTAACACCTAAAAAAAATGAACGATGTCAGTATTAATTTTCATAGATCAATCTGAAGGACATATTAAGAAAAATGCATTTGAAGCTGCAACCTATGGTTTTCATCTAGCTCAACAAATGGGGATAGAGGCAAACGCTGTTGTTTTAGGAAATGTGCAAGATGATTTGACAACATTGGGCAAATACGGTATCAAACAAGTATTCCACGTTGCTGATAATGCACTTTCCAATTTAGATGCCCAACAATATGTAGCTGCAATTAACGCAGTTGTTGAACAAGCAAATGCATCAGTTATTGTATTCTCACACAATCAAACTGGTAAAGCTATAGCAGCTCGTGTTGCCGCTAAATTAAAAGCAGGTTTAGTAGCTGGGGCTTCGGCTTTGCCTGTTTTAACTGATGGCTTTATAGTTAAGAAATCTGTATTTTCTGGTAAGGCATTTGCACATGTAAAAATTACTTCTGAAAAGAAAGTAATTTCTATAAATCCAAACAGTTATAAAGTTGAAGCATTAGGTACTGGAATAGCAACAGTTGTTGCAGTTTCAGCTAATTTACCTGCTGCTAGAGTTTCAGTAACTCATGTAGAAAAAGTTTCCGGGGAGGTTCCGCTAACCGAAGCTGAAGTAGTAGTTAGTGGCGGTAGAGGATTAAAAGGACCAGAAAACTGGGGTATTTTGTTAGATTTAGCGCAGGTACTTGGGGCTGCCACAGCTTGTAGCCGTCCTGTTGGCGATGCGCATTGGAGACCCCATCATGAGCACGTAGGACAAACAGGTGTTCAAATTGCTCCCAATTTATATATTGCTATTGGAATTTCTGGTGCAATTCAACATTTGGCAGGCGTTAATAGAAGTAAAGTGATTGTTGTTATAAATAAAGATCCTGAAGCACCATTCTTTAAAGCGGCAGATTATGGTATTGTAGGAGATGCCTTTGAGGTAGTTCCGCAACTAACAGCAGCTATTAAAAAGTTAAAAGGAGTAGCATAATCTACTACAACAAATAAAAAAACCGTCCGTTTATGTAATCGGGCGGTTTTTTTCATCCCTCATTTAAGGGAGACATCTACATCCCATAATCTAATTAACTTTGAACATTCAACGTATGGTTATGAAGTACATTGGTTATATTCTTTTCTGGGGAACAACACTAACTGGATTCATTTCTTGTGGCGGTAGCTCAAAAACAACCTATTACAGGAAGGGAGACACTGCCCCTCAGAGTACTGTGCAGCAAGCACCAGTAACAAAAACATCCAAGAAATCGTCCAGAAACCAATCTGCCCCTCCAACAAACCAAACCTATTATTATCCAAGTACCTACTCAACTGCTGCACCGCAACAGCAACAAATTCAGCAACAACAGCCAGTTTTCCAGCAACCACCTGTTCAAAACCAACAAAATTTCAATCAATCTGCTCCAGCACCACAAACAAATAACAATCCCAATACTGCTGGCTCAGAAGTAAAACTAATTCCATTTACACAAGAGTTGTACTCAAAATTGTATCAATATGGATTAGATATTAAGAAAGTACAATTCTTCATTGATCAAAAAATTGTACTCTCAAGAGTCCTAGATAGTGCAAAAGCTTCTGTTAGCTCTGGAATTATAAGATTTCAAAGTGGGCGTTACATTAATGAAATCATCATTCCTGCGCAAACACCTTGCGTCCTTGAAAACTATGATAGCGAGAGCTTAGATGTAAGTTTTGAGGCTGGGAACAACACTTTAAAATTCGTAACCAATCAACCTGGAAGTATTGAATATTACATTTTCTCAGGTGTGAATTGGGAAAATGGAACAGCTGAAGTTACCTACGATAATAATGTTTATAGAGCTACTTGTTTAAGTTGCAGCAACTTAACACAGGTTCGTCTAGCTGTAAAACAAGCCGACTTAGACAAAATCTTCAAAAACACAAGAACCTTACAGGGAAGAAAAGTAGAAGGAAATTAACGAATCTATTTCTGCAATCGTAAATGGTGCCAAATATCTTTGCACCATGAATTATAAAACTTTACTCAAAAGACTGAGAATTGCTGGATTTGCTGAAGCGTTTTCATGGGTGTTGCTTTTATTTTTTGCAATGCCTTTAAAGTATTTTTTGGATAAACCACTAGCTGTAAAATATGTAGGCTGGGCGCATGGTATTTTGTTTATGGTATATGTTGCTTTATTAGCAATTTGCTTTTTCAAATACAAATGGTCTTTTATAAAAACGGCAACAGGAGTTTTCTTCGCTTTCCTACCATTTGGCACCCTTTACTTCGATAAAACGCTTCAAAAAGATGAAGCCACAATCAATCATTCATAAAGCCATATTTTCTTGTAATTTCGTGCAGCTTTATGAAAAAAATTGAACTGGAAATTGTAGCATTGTCGCACAGCATTACGCAAACAAATTCGTATGCGGTTATACTTGGCGAGGTAGATTCTGTAAGAAGACTCCCTATTATTATTGGTGGGTTCGAAGCCCAAGCAATTGCTGTAGCTCTAGAACAAATGAAACCTGGAAGACCCCTTACTCATGACCTCATGAAAAATTTCATGAATGCATTTGGGGTAGAACTACAAGAAATAGTAATAAGTGATTTACAAGAAGGTATATTCTATTCTAAACTGGTTTGTTTTACCGAGCACGATACTATTGAAATTGACAGCAGAACCAGCGATGCTTTAGCACTTGCAGTTCGATTTGGATGTCCAATCTATACCTATGAACATATCATGGAAAGCGCTAGTCTTTTAATGGAAGACGGAAACACAGGTAAAGCAAAACGCAGTGAGTCTGTTGGCGGAGAGTCTGCTGGTTCAACAGCAACAGAAAATAGAGAAGATTTATCAAAAATGAGTTTAGATGCATTAAATAAATTGCTCGATGAGGTCTTGGAACAGGAAGATTATATACGTGCAATTGCTATTCGAGATGAAATTAACAAACGGAAGTAATTTTTTCATTTCCACCTACACACTATGGTGATCTTTCCCAATTGTAAAATCAACTTGGGTCTAACAGTTGATGACAAACGCACAGATGGATATCACAACATTTCCACTGTGTTCCTACCTATACCATTATATGATGCATTAGAAATCATTCCATCAAAGTCCTCAATCAATATTCAATTTACACAATCCGGTAAATTAGTTGATGGAAATAGTATCGATAATTTATGTGTGAAAGCAGCTCAACTGTTACAAGATTTATTTCCTGAAATTCCCCCCATTGAAATTTATTTGCACAAAAATATTCCAATGGGTGCTGGATTAGGTGGCGGCAGTTCAGATGCAGCCCATACCCTACTCCTAATGAACCAATTATTTAATCTTGGTTTATCTAAAGATAAGCTCATTCAACTTTCCCTTCAATTAGGAAGCGATTGCCCCTTTTTTATTGAAAACAAAAACTGTTTTGCAACAGGCAGAGGCGAAATAATGTCGCCAATTGAAGTGAATTTAAACAACAACTATATACTTCTGATTAACCCCAGTATTCATATTTCAACAGCTTGGGCATTTAAAGAAATTACTCCAGGTAGCATTCGGGTTCCTTTTAAGGAAATCCTCAAAGAAGAACCAATAAAATGGCGTAAAGCGCTTTATAACCACTTTGAGGAACCGGTTTGTCAAAAGTTTCCCGAAATAAAAACTCTGATTGATTTGATGTACCAAAATGGAGCTGAGTACGCAGCTATGACAGGAACTGGTAGTACAATCTATGGCATTTTTAAAAATCCAGTTCAACCCTTTACTTCTTTACCTTCTCATTACTTTCAGTTTACATTTCAAGTGAAGAATTAACGCTTTAATTTCTTCATATTTTATGCGGAATTGAATATGTTTGAGGGATGGGTGGTTCGATAAAATTATTCCGGTATATCTATTTTATTTATGCAGCTGTTTGCTTTATAATAATAATGCTGCTGATATTCCCATTTGTAATTTTCTCGCTCATACTTAATGAAAAGAGAAGAGGTGACTTTATTTATTGGCTTTGTAAATGCTGGGCCTTAGTTTGGTACGTATGTATTGGTGTAAAGCATGAAGACATTTTTGAGGCTACGTTTACTGATCATGCAAAAATTTATATTGGAAATCATATTTCATATATGGACATACCAGCATTGGTCAGATCAATGAGAGGCTCATATAGAGTTCTAGGAAAATATGAAATGGTACACTATCCAATTTTCGGTTTAATCTATCGTGCTGCAGTTGTTTTAGTGAATAGAAATGATGCCGAACACAGAGCAAAAAGTGTTGAAAAACTGAAATCTACTTTACAGCAAAAAATCTCTATTGTAATTTTTCCAGAAGGAACATTCAACGAAGACTTAACACAGCCCCTCAAATCGTTTTACGATGGAGCATTTAGAATAGCTATAGAAACGCAAACAAATATTCTACCATTTATTTTTATAGATACAATAGATCGATTTAATAGCAAAAGTATTACCAGTTTTTCTCCCGGGAAAAGCAGGGTTGTGTATTTACCTGAAATAAATGTTCAAGGATATAACATGGCGCAATTGAACGAATTAAAAAATCATGTCTATAATACTATGGATGCTGCATTAAGGCGTTATAGAACCTATCCACCAAAAGCATGACTCATTTTGCTGAAATTATATTACCCCTTGCTTTACAAAAGAATTACACTTGGCTAGTTCCAGAAGATTTAATTCAACAGACGAAACCTGGAAAAAGAGCGGAAGTTGTATTTGGTAAAAACAAGAAATATGCAGGCCTAATAAAACGTGTACATCAAGAAAAACCAGAAGGCTTTGTACCAAAACCAATTCTTCAAATTTTAGATGAAACACCCATTGTTGAAATTTGGCAACTACAACTTTGGGAATGGATTGCATCATACTATATGTGTAGTGAGGGAGATGTTATGCAAGCAGCACTTCCAGCACACTTTAAATTGAGTAGTGAAAGTATTTTACTTTGGAATGAAGACCATCAATATGATCTTCCTTCTCTTTCTGATCAAGAATTTTTAATTGCAGAAGCACTTGAAATAAAAAAGGAGCTTAGCATAGTAGAGGTACAGCAAATACTAGATGCTAAACAGGTTTATCCTGTTGTGAAAAAATTGACTGACAAAAAAATATGTTTTATTTGGGAATCTTTACAAGAAACCTATCGTCAAAAGAAAGAGCTTTATGTTGAGCTACATCCATTTTATAGAAATGAAAAAAATCTTGAACAACTTTTAAACGAATGGAGTAAAGCACCTAAGCAACTTCAATTACTTTTAGCTTTTCTACATCTCCAAAAAACTGAAGGGGAAATTATTCAGAAAGACTTATTAAAAAAAGCAGATGCAACCGCTGCTCAATTAAAAGGACTCGTTGATAAAGAAGTTTTACAAATATTCAAAAGAGGCGTTGATAGAATAACAGCTCAACCTAAAAAAATGGAGCTGACATATGACCTAAGTACTGCTCAGTTGAAAGCCTTTAAAGAAATAAAAACAACCTTTCTAGATAAACAAGTCTGTTTATTACATGGTGTTACTTCTAGTGGAAAGACAGAAGTATACATGAAATTGATGCAAGAATTATTACTGCAAAACAAGCAGGTTCTGTATTTGCTACCTGAAATTGCTTTAACCGCTCAATTAATTCAAAGATTACAATCATGCTTTGGTGGACATGTAGGTGTATATCATTCTAAATTTAGCTCTAATGAAAGAATTGAAATTTGGAACAAAGTGCAGAGCGGAGAAATTGGTATTCTAGTTGGTGCAAGATCTGCGCTGTTTTTACCATTTGCAGCACTAGGATTAATCATTGTAGATGAAGAGCATGATACTTCATTTAAACAACAAGACCCAGCTCCACGATATCATGCACGCGATGTTGCAGTATATTTATCCAGTTCGCTTAATTGTAAGGTCTTACTAGGAACAGCCACACCTTCCTTAGAATCTTATTACAATGCCAGCGAAGGAAAGTATGGTTTAGTGCATTTATTAGAAAGATTTGGTCAAGTTCATTTACCAGAAATTGAATTAATGGATTTAAAAACTTGGCGACCTCCAAAAGATGCTGTACAAACTATATTCTCCCCCCCTATGGTGCAAGCAATTGCACAAACTTTATCTGAAAACAAACAAGTAATTATTTTTCAAAATAGAAGGGGTTATAGTCCTTATTGGATGTGTTCTTCTTGCGGATGGATTCCAACCTGCCAACATTGTGCTGTAAGTCTTACCCACCATAAAGCAAAAAATAAACTAAGCTGTCATTATTGTGGTAGTCAGTATCCTCTAGTACATACATGTAGTGCATGTGGCAATCATGAGTTTTTGTATAAAAATATAGGCACCGAGCAAATTGAAGAAACGTTGCTTCAAATATTTCCAACTGCAAGAATAGCAAGAATGGACTATGATAGTATTAAAGGGAAACATAGTCATGAGCAACTCATCAGGCAGTTTGAATTACATAAGATTGATATATTAGTTGGAACACAAATGGTTGTTAAAGGGCTTGACTTTGAAAAAGTACAAATGGTTGGCATTGTTGATGGAGATAGCTTACTCAATTTTGCTGATTTCAGAGTAAATGAAAGGGCTTTTCAATTAATAGAACAAGTTAGTGGTAGGGCTGGAAGAAGATCTGGTCAAGGAAAAGTAATGATTCAACTGCGTCAAATAAATCATCCTGTTATAAGGTATGCCTTATCACACAACTATAATGACCTTTATATAAACGAAGTTTTGCTTAGAAAGGAATTTGGATACCCTCCATATTCTAGGATTATTCAAATTGCAGCAAAGCACGTAAAAGAAGAGGTAGCCCTTCAATTAATTAGAGAGCTATATAAAAGCATTCCAAATTATTCAAAATATATACAAGGGCCATCTCAACCAGTTATTAGCAGAATTAAAAACCAATTCATTTATGAAATTTGGTTGAAACTACCACGAAATATGCAAGTCTTACAAAAATGTAAACACGATATTCAACAAGCTATCCAATTTATTCTTCAAAAAAAAGAATTTAGAGGAGGCTATTTCCAATGTAATGTAGACCCATTTTAATATGATGATACAAGAACATGTTGCACTTCGGTCCCTCAACACTTTTGGCATTAATTCAACTGCAGAATATCTAATTAGTGTAAATAAAATCGATGATATTCATCAAGCAATTGATTTCGCTAAAAGTAAAAATCTTAAGAATTGGGTTTTAGGAGGTGGAAGCAATTTGTTATTTGTGCAAGAATATCAACCTGGACTTTGTATAAAGAATGAATTAAAGGGTAAAAGAATAGAAAGTGAAAATTCATCCCAATTAATTCTAGAAGTAGCAGGTGGCGAGAATTGGCACGAATTGGTAGAATATTGTGTTAAAAACAATTGGGGAGGTATTGAAAACTTAAGTTTGATACCTGGCTTGGTAGGAGCATCTCCTATGCAAAACATTGGTGCTTATGGTGTTGAATTAAAAGATGTATTTCATTCATTAGATGCGTTTCATTTTCCTACAGGTGAGCTACATACTTTTAACAAAACAGATTGTGCCTTTGGATACAGAGAGAGTATATTCAAAAGAAAACATGCCGGCGAATACCTCATTACATCTGTTCGACTTCAATTAGAAAAATTTCCGAAAATAAATACCAGCTATGGAGCAATTGAACAAACCTTGTTAGAGATGAATATTGAAAATGCCACTATTCAAGATGTCTCCAAAGCAATTATTAAAATTAGATCTGAAAAGCTTCCTAATCCAGCTGTCATTGGGAATGCAGGTAGTTTTTTTAAAAACCCAGTTATCAGTATAAAACAGTTTGAAGAACTTAAAAAACTATTTGCTCAAATCCCCTCATTTTCTACTAGTAGTCCTGGACATGTAAAAATACCTGCTGCTTGGCTTATTGAAAAAACAGGTTGGAAGGGTTACAGAAGAGAAAATGTAGGATGTCATCCTAAACAAGCATTGGTACTAGTCAATTATGGAAATGCATTCGGAAAAGATATACTTGAACTTTCAGAGCAAATACAAAAATCAGTAAAGGATACATTTAATATTGATCTTGAAACTGAAGTCAATATTAGATAATCGATTCAAAAAAAACGGGTCTCTAAAAGAGACCCGCTAATATTTAAAAGAATTAATTGAGATTAACGTAAGCTAAATTCAACTCTTCTATTTTCTGCGCGACCAGCAGCTGTTTTATTATCAGCAACAGGCTTACTTGGACCAAATCCAGTTGCTGTCATTCTATCTTCAGAAATACCTTTTTTAACCAAATAAGCTTTTACAGCATCAGCACGCTTCTGTGACAAAGCTGTGTTGGTCTCGGGGCGACCAGTATTATCTGTGTGACCTTCAATATTAATAGCAACATTAGGTCTTTCATTTAAAATAGCATAAAGCTTATCTAATTCTGCAGTTGCTGGTTTGCTAAGTACGGCACTACCAGTTAAGAAGGTTACACTTTTGTTGTTGAAATTAAGATCTGCCAATTTTGGACAACCTGCGTTGCTTGGATCTCCTTTTTCAGTTGGACACTTATCTTCTTCATCATTCACTCCATCGCCATCAGTATCAGGTATTGGACAACCATTGTAACGAGCTAAACCCGCAACTGTTGGACACTTATCTTCTTCGTCGTTAATACCGTCTTTGTCAGTATCAGGAATTGGGCAACCATTGTACTTGGCCAATCCTTTCACATTAGGACATTTGTCCTGCTCATCGTTAATTCCATCACCATCTGTATCAGGAATTGGACAACCGTTGTACTTAGCAGTACCTTTGACAGTTGGACACTTATCCTTATCGTCAGTTATTCCATCACCATCTGTATCCTTAGGTTCTTCTTTCACTGGAGGAGGCGGAGGAGGTGGAGTTACAACTTTAGGTTCAGGCTTTTTATTACCAATTGGTGAAGCAAAACCTATTGAAGAAACAAAATTATTACGAGTCCAATCAGTTACTTTGATATTGTTAGTAAACTGAGTAAATAAAAACGATTCATCTCCTAATCTAATTTGTAAACCTAAACCAGTAGGGATGTAAGCTCCAAAGTAGGTTCCAGCAAACATTTTAGTTCCAACACCAGCAGAAAGGAAAGGAACTATTGTATAGTTATCAGTAAGTAATTTAACGTTAACATTTGCATCAATTCCAAGCAATAGCCTATCTCTATTTGGCTCTGGATTTACACGTCCATTAACACCGCCAAAATTATAGGCAACAAAACTACCATTCAAACGAACCATAACATCAACATGATCACTTAATCCTTCTAGATAAGTAATGCTAATACCAGGATTCATGTTCTGCAACTTGTTCCAGCTTTTTTGGCGAAGCACATCACCTAATGAGGATCTATCAATTAATTCAGGTGTCACAAAATCTTGAGCAAAGAAATTTATGCCCAAGGTTGGTCTTTTTTTAAGATTTGTACTTTGTGCAATTGCACTCATGCCAATCATTAAAACTAGGAGTGACAAAGTGAGTTTCTTCATAAACAGTTTTTTAGTAGTGACAAAAATAGTGGGTGAAACTGATTTTCAGAAAAGAAAGTTAAAATAATGAGATTACTTACAAAAACTTAATGTAGAGCAGGCGGCTCAATGACCTCCAATTTTACCCTTGTTAGGCCGCTTTTCATAAATCCAAGCTTAGCAGCAGCAGAACGACTCAGGTCAATAACTCTCCCCTTTTTAGCCATTCTTGGAGCCATTCTATCATTAATCCGAACAATGATGGACTTACCTGTTGTGATTCTGGTTACTCTAACCCAAGTATTCAACTTAAGATGGTTACTAGCCCCAGTCATTTTCTCATGTCTATAAATTTCACCAGTTGCTGTTTTTGTACCCTGTAAACTGCTACTATAAAAGCTGGCAATTCCATACACAAGAGGCACCCCTTCTTTCACTTTAACAGAATCGGCAGAAAGTGAGTCTTTTAAAAATGGAGCAATGCTGTCAATTTCTATTATCTGACTATGGGCTATCCTACATAATACTGAAGAAAATAGAAGCAGCATTAATACCTTTATATAATATTGTGACTTAGTATCCATTTGAGTTAATTATGAAAATTACGATTAAAAAAATTAGGGCTCTAGCCATTTTTTCCACCATTGAACTATTTGTGGTCATCTTGTTTCCAAATACCATGCCGAATTGCTATGGACAATTAAACTTAATTAACAACAAAAATTCATATAAGAAACATATTCAATTAGATACGAATTTTATAATGGTGCCTATAAAACTGAATGAATGCAGAATTAAGACAGATTGGAGATATGCAACAGACAATAATTTTACCAAAAAGAAATTATACCAAAATCCTATTGCCATGCTTTTAAGTCCAGCAGAAAAAGCTTTATATAAAGCTTGTAAAATATTGGAATCGTATAACTTAGGTATAATAATATTTGATGCATACAGACCCTATCAAATTACAAAGACTATGTGGAAAATTGTACCTGATGAACGATATGCCGCAAATCCAGCAAAAGGAAGTGGGCATAATAGAGGTTTAGCAATCGATTTAACCCTTTACAACCTTTCAACAGGTGAAACTTTAGATATGGGAACTGATTTTGACCATTTTTCCGACTCTGCACATCATTCTTTCATGAATCTCCCAAAACCAGTTATACAAAACAGAAAAGTTCTTCGAAAAACTATGGAAAATGCTGGTTTCAAGGCATTAGAAACTGAGTGGTGGCACTATAGCCTTCCCCTTCCGTCCTCTAATGCTCCTGTGCTAGATCTTTCTTTCAAAACACTTTATAAGACCTATCAACAGTACAAAAAGTGAATAGAATTTGCTTTGCAGTAAATAACAACCTCATCTTCGATCAAAGAATGATCAAAATTGGAAACTCGCTAAAAAATAGTGATTTTGAGGTTATTATGATAGGTAGACAAAACAATCACTTTAATAAAAATTATCCTTTTGCATTCAAAACAATTCACTTACCAATGCTAACCAAAAGAGGTAAGTTATTTTATGCAGAGTTTACTATTCGACTGTTCTTTAAGCTACTATTTACACCAACTGATGCCATTTGTGCAGTAGATTTAGATACTGCTATTCCTTCCTATTTAGTCGCAAAAATAAGAGGCAAAAAACTTGCAATGGACGCACATGAACTTTTTACAGAACTTCATGAAGTAGTTTCAAGGCCAAGAATTCACTGGATCTGGTTAAAGATTGAAAAACTCATATTGCCCAAGTTTACACACGGATATACTGTAAACGATTATTTAAGACATACATTCAAAACAAAATATAATATTGATTTTCATATAGTTAGAAATCTTCCGCTAAGGCAAAACATTAATCATGAGCAGAAAGAGGATTTTGTATTATGTCAAGGTGCCGTGAACTTTGGTAGGGGCTGGGATATTTTGGTTCAGGCAATTAAGCAAATGAATATCAAATGCGTAGTTGCAGGTGATGGAAACTACTTTAATAAACTAATTGAACTAATTGATTATCATAATGCTAAAGATAATTTCAAACTCACCGGGATGCTTGAGCCCGAAGAGCTTAAAACGCTAACTAGGAAGGCTAAAATTGGAGTTACTTTGTTTGAAAATACAGGACTTAACCAGTTTCAATCTCTTTCTAATCGTTTTTTTGATTATATGATGGCCGGAACTCCACAAGTTTGTGTTGGCTACCCTTGTTATTTAGAAATATTAAACAAGTTTCCTTTCGCAGAACCCATAAAAGAGCTAAGTGTTCATGAATTGGTAACCGCCCTCAACAAAGTGATGAATGACGATGTTAAGTATCAAGACCTTCAGGAAGCATGCAAAATAGCCAGTGAAGTACTAAATTGGGAAAATGAATCCCAAATACTAATTGAATTTTGGAACCAAATATTGCCTCAAAAGCTTGGATAAGATACTTCATATAGTTTCCTTAAACGTTCCCTACCCTCCAAATTATGGAGGTGTGTATGACTTATATTTTAAGCTTCCCGCCCTTAAAAAAGAAGGTGTTCAAATTCATTTGCATTGCTTTGATTACGGTCGAGGTCCTCAAAAGGAATTGGAGCAACACTGTTTATCAGTAAATTATTACTCCAGAAATAGCGGCCATAAAGGGCTTTCTACTAGGCTTCCATATATAGTTGGAAGTAGACAAAATGAGCAATTAGCACAAAGACTCTTAGAAGATAACCATCCAATTTTTATGGAAGGGGTTCATTGCACATTTCCTTTAGTGGATTCTAGATTCAAGGAAAGGCCTTGTTTTGTTAGGCTTCATAATGTTGAATACCAATATTATGGACAACTTGCAGATGTAACTAAATCAATTAGTAAGAAGCTTTACTATAAATGGGAAAGTAATCGTTTAAAAGCCTATGAACGAGAAATTGCATCAAAAGCAACTTTTTGGGGAGTAACTGAAAAGGATGATGATGTGTATAGAAATGAGTTTGGGTGTAAAAATATTGAACACTTACCTCTTTATATTCCTGATTCCTGGTCGGTATCAGGACAAGAAGGACTGGGAAGTTATTGTTTATATCATGGCGACTTAAGCGTTCCATCAAACGAACAATCTGCTTTTTGGCTTCTTGAAAATGTATTTCGGAAACTGAAAGTACCCTTTGTAATTGCGGGAAAAAATCCTTCAGAGCGACTTAAAAAGAAAACATACGAGCAAAATCATACTTGTATTGTTGAAAACCCTTCAGATGCTGAAATGGAGGATATGATAAAGAAAGCACATATACACGTCCTTCCTTCTTACATAAGTACGGGTATTAAAATAAAGTTGCTTCACGCATTGTTTCATGGAAGGCATGTTGTTGTTAATCCTGCTACGGTTGACGGTAGCGAGTTGGAGTCCGCTTGTTATATAGCTAAAACTGCTCAAGCATTTACCGACACTGTTGCTCAATTGTATCATCAACCATTTACCAACGAGGAGTTGGAACTCAGGAAGAAATTATTAAGCACTCATTTTAACAACCAGAATAACGCAAAAAAAATGGTTAAGTGGATTTGGGGTTAGCCCTTTGAGCTTTTTCTAAAGCTTGCTTCTTTTGTTTTTCACTAATACTACTCTTCTGAATCATTTTATTTAATTGCCAGCTTACTGAAAGCCTAAAATTGCGAGTTCGAGTTGCTCTAAAGCTCTCTAGAGAAAAGTTAGGACCAAAAGTGAAACTTTGAGTTTGTTGAGTAGTAAATGGATCAATTATATTGAAGCCAACAGTCATTCTTTTTTCAAAAAATTTACGCTGAAAACCCAGATTCATGTTAATATTACTCCTAGTTCTCCCCTGTGGGTCTGCAAAACTGCTGAATCTTGCATTTCCCTCAAAAACAGTTAGCGGATTTAATGTTAAGCTATAGTTTAAGCTAGTATAGAATGTACTACCATCTCTATACCGAAATAACTTTTTCTCTTCTTCTCCATATTTTAAATAGGTATAACCTGCACTAAGGTTCATCCGAAGCTTCTTGCTGAATGTATACCCTCCCCAAGCACTTAACTCATACTCTTGCCTATCTGCTATATTCAACCACGTTACTTGAGTTTTTCCCTGTTCAATGAGAGTTCGAATTGTATTAAAAATATTTTTCACTCGATTGTAGCCCAAAGAGGTATTAAAGTTATACTTTCCTTTTACGTAATTTATGTTCCAGTCAAAGTTATCTGTGAGTGTGGGTTGTAAAAATGGATTCCCAAATCGAAGATTATAAGGATCATTATAATCTACATTTGGATTAAGTTCGCCGATGCCAGGCCTTCGAATTGTAGCTCTGTAAACCAACGAAGTATTAAATGCCTTATTAAATTCTTTCCTCAGAGTGAAGTTAGGAAGCAAATTCCAATAAGCATTGCTAATATCTGAGGTATTGCCTTTGAAAAAGCGAAAGGATATATCTGTTTTTTCCAATGCAGCTCCAGCAATTAATCGAATTGTTTTGTGCAAAACCCATGTCATAGATAATCTATAGTGCCAGATATCCATACTAAAATTATAATCATTACTCAATAATGGACTTTCAATAAATGTTTGGTCTTGCTTCCTTAAAAACTGCGTCAGTAAACTGTTTCTATTTTGGTTAGATGAAAAATATGTACCAGTAGCTAGCTGATGCCCTTTTTTTCCTATTGGTCGGTTATAATTAATTCTAAAAGCATAAGAACTATTTTTGTAATCTAATAGCTGCTGTTGTGTGGAATCAAAAAGTACATTCATAGATCCGTCTAAGAATTGCTGAAAGAAATCTCTATCATTCTCATTTTTTCCCAAATTACCAGACAATTGAAATTGCCATCTAGCCCCAGGCTTGGTTTTACTCTTAAGTGTATAGGCTAATTGAAGCCCGTGACTAAAGCCTTCTCCATCACTTATATTACTTCGCTGACTTCTCCTATACACTTCTTCAAATCTATTGATATTGGAAAACCAAGTTTCATTTTCATTTCTAAAAAGGTTCAGATTTCCTTGATAGCTGATATTAATTGTTCGAAATTTATCCCAATCATAATCTAGCTGTAATCGAGCATTTGGACGTAAATTTTTATTTACAAAATCCGCATCAGTATTCAATCCGTTTGTAGAATCTCTATAAATATTTGTCCGTCTTGAATAAGAATACCCAGTAAACTGACTTACTCCAACTCCAGTTTGTATACTGAATGCCAATTTCTGATTCCTATAAGAAGCATTCCCTGAAAAATTACCCTCGCCCCGGGTTCCCCCGCTTAAATTTAATCTTCCAACCCATCCGCTCTTACCCTTTTTAGTAACAATATTAATAACCCCTCCCGGCTCATTTGCAAATTGAGGAGGGGGATTTAACATTAATTCAATCTTTTCTATACTTGAACCAGGTAAACTTTCTAGTAAGTCTTGCAATTGTTGTGAGGTTAGTTCAGTGGGTCTTTCATCAATTAGAATCTTAGGCTCTTTACCTTTGAGCAAAATATTACCATTGGGATCGGTTGAAACCAATGGCATACTTTTTAATAGTTCAGAGGTTGTTGCTCCCCCACTCAAAGCACTTTCACCCACATTTAAGGTAATAGATCCTTCTTTGGTTTCTAAAATGGGTTTTTCGGAGTAAACTACCACATCGGTAAGCTGATTTGTGCTAGCATTTATTTTTAAATCTCCTAAATTAAAATCATACCGCTCTTCTCTGAGATGAATACTGTCTAACTGAAAAGTATTAAAGCCAACTGCTTGAATTTTTAACCGATAATATCCAAATGCAATTCGATCTAATTCAAATGCCCCATTTTTATCAGAGACTGTTTTATAAACTACTGAAGTATCTGAAATAAGTTGTAAGCCAACTGTTGCAAGCGATACTGGCTTATTAGTTTCAGCTTCAACTACATTCCCTAAAACAATTCCAAAATTTTTCTTATCGCTTGTTTGGGCAATACTTACAGTTACAAAATAAGATAATAAAAGGGTTAAGAAGGTTTTCATGTGGTATTACCGCAAATTACCGCATTCCTTTTTCTATTTTCATAAAAATGGATGAAAGGATGCAATTATTTTTGCCAAAAACTGCATGTATATACTTTACGGAATCCCTAACTGCGATACGGTAAAAAAAGCGAGACTTTGGTTAGAAAACAAAGGAGTCTCCTTTCAATTTCACAACTTTAAAAAGGAAGGAATTAGTAAGGAAAAGATAAAAAGTTGGGCTGAATTATTTGGGTGGGATGTAGTACTCAACAAAAAAGGAACTACATGGAAAAAGCTGAGTCCTGATGATCAAAGTAAAATCAACACCCCTTCAAGAATAACAGGTTTTTTAGTTGAACAACCTAGTGCTATTAAGCGTCCAATCTTAGAAAAAGACGGAAAAGCTATCTGTATTGGATTCTCTGAAGCTGACTACACAAGTTTATTTTAAAATTTGTGCCAATTTCTCTAGAAGTTCAGGCCCTCTTAAATTTTTAGCAATGATTTTTCCACTTGGATCAATTAAAATATTTTGAGGAATACTCTGCACCTTATACATCTGCGCAACAGCATTTTCCCAGTATTTCAAATCACTCACATGTTTCCAATTTAGCTTATCATCTGCAATAGCCTTCATCCAGCTTTGCTTATCACTATCAAGAGAAACACCCAGAACGGTAAAATTTTTATCCTTAAACTGATTAAAAGCAGCAACAACATTTGGGTTCTCTACTCTACATGGCTTACACCAGCTTGCCCAAAAATCAACTAAAACATATTTTCCTTTTAATGAAGATAACTGAAAGGGAATTCCGTTTTCATCGTTTTGAACAAAGTCGAGTGCTTGTGTACCAATTGCACCAACCTTAGCGTCTGCAAACATTCGCTCTAGTTCTCTTGCGTATGGACCTGCTTTTGCTGTAGCATTAATTCTGCTGTATAGCTCTTCCACCTGAGACAAATCATCGAATAATGTATTGACTGCATAAAGCACAAAAGGAGATAATGGTGAGGCTGGCTTTTCAGCAATAAATTTCTGAGCTTCGGTTACCACTTGAATAGAAAGGGCTTCAAAATCTTTCACCATTTGCGCCTTCTTAGCTGCATCTTTTTCTGTCTGATAATTAGCCGCAAGTGACTCTAATTTCAAACGAATAGGCTCAAATCTAGTCTTGTAAATTACATATTCTGAATGGTACTTAGATCCCTCTACTTTCACCTGATTAAAAGCATCCATTCGTCCAGTAAGTTTTATGCTTTCATTTCCTACGTAAATATCCATCTCATCTTTTGAACCTATAAACCCGAGTAAATAAATGGATGGCTCATCTAGTTTTGTTTGAAGTGTAAACTTACCTCCAGTAGTTGAAACAGCGGTAGCGAGTGATTTACCAGCAGCATTCTTTAAAAATACTTGAGTATTGTTTGGTAATCCAACCAACTGACCATCAATTGTTAATTGTTGAGCGAATGCAACAACTATGGATAAGAAAAGCGAACAAGTGAGTGATACAATTTTCATATTAAGGCTGATGTCTTTTTTCTAAAATTTGAATGACGTCTTTTAAACTATGCCCCTTGGCATTGAGTAGAATAAGATAATGAAACAACAAATCTGCTGCTTCATTTAAAAACAAATCTGTGTTACTATCTTTTGCTTCTATTACAATTTCAACTGCTTCTTCTCCTACTTTCTGAGCAATTTTATTAATGCCTTTCTGAAATAATTTAGCAACATAAGAATCTTCGGGACTGGCTTCTTTTCTTTGTTGGATAATCGATTCTAAATAATTCAAAAAATAAGCATCTTCATTTTTTTCATTGAAACAGGTGTCTGACCCAGTATGGCAAACAGGACCAAGTGGTGAGGCTTTAATAAGAATAGTATCAGCATCGCAGTCCACTGAAATTGATTTTAGCTCCAAAAAATTTCCACTCTCCTCACCCTTTGTCCAAAGTCTATTTTTAGATCGACTATAAAAAGTTACTTGCCCTTTTTGTTGAGTAACCTGAATGGCTTCCTCGTTCATAAAGCCTACCATGAGGACTTTATTGGTTTGAACGTCCTGCACAACTGCTGGTACAAGTCCATCGGCATATTTTGAAAAATCTATCTTCATGTAAGTCGTACAGGAATTTGTTGTTCGTGCAAATATCGCTTTAAATCCGGAATCGCAATTTCTTTAAAATGGAAGATGCTTGCTGCCAAAGCTGCATCTGCTGAAGCTTCTTTGAATACATCGGTAAAATGCTGCATAGTACCACCACCACCACTGGCAATTACTGGAACAGCTAGGTTTTTGGACAACTTACTTGTAATATCTAGTGCAAAGCCCTTTTTGGCACCATCGTGGTTCATGGATGTTAGAAGAATTTCACCAGCTCCTAAATCAACCCCCTGCCTAGCCCAATCAACACATAATATATCAGTTTTTGTTCTTCCTCCATTCAGGTAAACATACCAAAGTCCATCTTCCTCCTGTTTCGTATCAATGGCCAACACTACGCACTGACTTCCAAACTCACTTGCCAATTCTTTAATTAAATTAGGACGCTTGACTGCAGCTGAATTCACAGAAATTTTATCAGCACCACTTTGAAGTAACACTTGCACATCCTCAACCGACGAAATACCACCTCCAACAGTAAAAGGAATATTGACATGGTGGGCTACTTTATACACTAGTTCCGCTAAGGTCTTTCTTTTTTCAACTGTAGCAGTTATATCTAGAAATACCAATTCATCTGCTCCCTCTGCTGCATATCGGGCTGCTAGTTCTACAGGATCTCCAGCATCTCTTAATTCGACAAAATGAGTGCCCTTAACGGTTCGCCCATCTTTAATGTCTAAACAGGGTATAATTCTTTTGGTAAACATAGTTTAGTTCTGAAATGAGGATAATTCTTTCGTGCTTATTTTACCTTCATAAATGGCTTTGCCTACAATTACACCACCACAACCAATTTCATTAAGCTGATGAATATCTTCTATTGAACTCACACCTCCACTAGCAATCAAAAACAGATTTGGCTGCTTACTTAGAATTGACTGATACAAGTCAACAGATGGCCCGGCCAACTTGCCATCTTTCTTGACATCGGTACAAAATATTTGTTCAATTCCGTGCTTAAGATAATCGTCGATAAAATTATAAACCGATATATCTGTATTTTCCAGCCAACCTGACACTGTAATTTTTTCTTCTCTTACATCAGCACCTAACATAAATGTATTAGCCCCATATTGCTTCACCCAAGTAAGAAACAATTCCTGATTCTTTACTGCTAAACTACCTATGGTTATCCAAGTAGCGCCACTGTTTACAACAATTTGCAAGGAATCTTCAGATAAAATTCCGCCACCAAAATCAATTTGTAGACTTGTTTTTGATGCAATACGCTCTAGCACCTTCCAGTTTTTAACTTCTCCAGCTTTCGCTCCATCTAAATCAACTAAGTGCAACCTTTTCAATCCCGCATCTTCAAACATTTTTGCAGCATCTAAAGGATCTTTGAAATAAAGTGTCTTATCAGCGTAATTCCCCTCAGTTAATCTAACACAAGCCCCATCAATAAGATCTATGGCAGGTATAATCTGTATCATATTAATTCAATAAACTGCTTTAAAATTTGCTCTCCTACTGTTGCACTTTTTTCTGGATGAAATTGAACTCCATAAAAATTATCTTTCTGCAACGCACTGCTATAATCAAACCCATAATTGGTTTGTGCAATGGTATGTTCACCTAGCTCAGCAAAATAGCTATGCACAAAATAGCAAAAACTAGATTCAGGTACTTGATGAAACAAACTACTTCTCAATTCAGTAATGGTATTCCAACCCATTTGAGGAACCTTTAATCCCATATTGGCTGGAAATTTTTTCACCTCGTTAGGAAATATCCCTAAACATTCAGTATTATTTTCTTCGCTATGCTTACACATTAATTGCATGCCTAAGCATATTCCTAAAACTGGCTGACTTAAGTCCATAATGACCTTATCTAATTGATGTTGTTTTAGGTAGGCCATTGCAGAGCTAGCTTCCCCAACCCCTGGGAAAATTACTCGATCTGCTGAAGTAATCGTTTCAATATCACTCGACACAATTGCTTGAGCACCTATTCTTTCTAAAGCATAAAGAACAGATTGAATATTACCCGCGTTATATTGTATAATTACTGTTTTCACTATTAAGCAGTTATTGCTGAAAGAAAATCCTTTGTAATTTCTTGGATATCACCCCCTTTTGATAAGGCGCGAATATAAGCAGATCCGATGATGGCTCCGTTTGTATATTGACAAGCGCGCAAAAAGCTTTCTTGATCTTTAATTCCAAATCCAACTAAAACAGGATTTATCAAATTATACGATTGCAATCTTTTTAAATATGCATCTACCTGATTGGCATCAATTTGTGAACCTGTGGTGGATGAAGATGAAACTGCGTATAAAAAACCACTACTCAATTGATCCAGTTTTTTTATACGTTCAACGCTAGTTTCTGGGGTGATTAGAAAAATAAAATTCAGTTTATATTTAAAAATGATTTCTGCATACATTTTTTCAAATTCGTATTCAGGCAAATCAGGTAGAATTAATCCGTCTACTCCCACTGCCTTCGCATCTGAACAAAACTTCTCAAAACCATACTGAAGAACTGGATTCATATAACCCATTAAAATAACCGGGACATGAATGGTGTTCCGCATATCTTTTAATTGCTGAAATAACAATTCTAATGTCATGCCATTCTGTAAAGCAACCATACTACTTTCTTGAATAACTTCTCCATCTGCTAAAGGATCACTATAGGGCATCCCCAACTCAATAATATCTGCTCCAGCATTTTGTAAAGAGGTTAACACTTCTAGGGTGCTATCTTTATAGGGAAAACCTGCTGTGCAATAAACATTTAAAACTCGCTCTTTCTTTTTTTCAAAAAGAGCTTTAAACCTATTTAAACTCATTGCTCTAAAAATTTCATATAAGTTGATAAATCTTTGTCGCCTCTTCCACTTAAACAAACTACAACATGATCACTTTCACTAAAATTCATTTGATGCATTGCAGCAAAAGCATGAGCAGTTTCTAATGCTGGTATAATTCCCTCAAGTTTGCTGAGTTCCATAGCAGCATCAATCGCTTCTTGATCGGTTGCACTATAAAAACTACCTCTACCAGATTTGTATAAATGTGCATGGAGAGGGCCAATTCCGGGATAATCTAAGCCAGCAGAAATACTATGTGGCTCTACAACCTGACCATCTGTGGTTTGCATCAATAAGCTCTTACTCCCGTGCAAAATTCCAGTTGTTCCCAATTGTGTAGTAGCTGCACTTCTACCAGTTAGCACACCTTCGCCAGCAGCTTCAACCGCAACAATTTGAACGGAAGGCTCATCAAGAAAATTATAGAATGCTCCAGCTGCATTGCTTCCTCCCCCAACACAAGCAATAATATGTGATGGCAATTCTGATCCAGTTTTTTCTTTAAGCTGCCATCTAATCTCTTCACTAATGACTTGCTGAAACTTGGCCACCATATCTGGATAAGGATGTGGCCCTACTACACTACCAATAATGTAATGTGTATCATTAGGGTGATTAATCCAATCTCGTATTGCTTCATTGGTTGCGTCTTTCAAAGTTTTACTACCACTCTTCGCGGCAACTACTTTAGCTCCCAACATTTTCATTCTTGCAACGTTTGGAGCTTGTCGCTCAATATCCTTCTCCCCCATATAAACAATACATTCCACGCCCTTTAATGCGCAAACAGTAGCAGTAGCGACACCATGTTGTCCTGCACCAGTCTCAGCAATAATTCTCTTCTTACCCAAACGCGCTGCAAGTAAAATCTGCCCAATGGTATTATTTATTTTATGCGCCCCTGTATGACATAAATCCTCACGCTTTAAAAAAACATGCGTATGATGAAGCTTACTGAGTCTTTTTGCATAGTACAGTGGTGTTGGCCTTCCAACAAAATCGCGCAGCAATGCTTGCATCTCATCTTGGAAAGATGCTTCTTGCATTATTTGCAAATACTTTTCTTGCAATTCTGCAACATTTCTGTGCAGCATTTCTGGAATATAAGCACCACCAAAGTCACCGTAGTAACCATATTGATCGGGTGCAGTGTATGTTATGACTGTACTCATTTTGAATAAGTAATTGGTTGTACTTGTTGAATAAAAGAATTTACTAAAGGAATATTTTTAATACCTGGCGATAGCTCAAAGCCACTATTAATATCAAAAGCAAATAAATTTTTAGCCACAGGCTGTTGCAAGTAATGAGATAACAAATCAACATCATTGGGCTGGATACCCCCACTCAGAAAATATGGCTTATTTATTTCTGCTCTATATAAAGTTGCCCAATCAAATTTTTTGCCAGTTCCACCATATCCAGCACCTGCAGTGTCAAACAAAAAATGGTCGCAAACATCCTGATAAGGTGCCAAGCGCCAATCAACATGATCTTCAGGTTGAATTCTTATTGCTTTTATTACTGATATATAATCAGCAATTCGTTCACAAAACTTAGGACTTTCATCACCATGTAATTGAACCATTTGTAGCCTACATTCATCAACTATATGCATAATATCTTGAAAATCGGCATTTACAAAAACACCCACTTTATTAATGCTTGTTATGCGCTTGATCTCCCTCATCGATAATTGTCGGAAGGCATATCGTGGCGACTTCGAGTAAAAGATAAACCCTGCAAAACTCGCTCCTGCAGCAGCAATTGCTTCTACCTCTTCAACCGACGTCATACCACAGACTTTTACGCGCATACTGCTTGTATTTCTTGAATGAATGACAGAAATTTTTCAGAAGGATCTGTTTCTTTCATAAAATATTCTCCCATTAGAAAACCTTTGAATCCTGCATCTTTCAATTGTTTCCAAACTTCTACACTGCTAATACCACTTTCTGCAATTGTAACAGCATCATTTGGAAGTTGTTCTGCCATTCGTATAGAATGAGCTATATCTACATGAAAGTTTTTTAGATTTCTGTTATTGATGCCTATCATATCTACTGTAGAGCAAACATGCTGTAACTCTTGCTCTTCATGCAATTCTAATAAAACTTCTAAACCTATAGATTTTGCTAAAGCAGAAAGTTCACTTACTTCAAGTGGAGTTAGACATGCGGCTATCAACAACATAACGTCTGCTCCCATGGCCCGTGTTTCATATACCTGATAGGGTTCAACAATAAAGTCTTTGCGTAAAACTGGAACGCCACTCTTTAGTCCTACTGTAAAATCTTCTGACTTTGCGCCAAAGTACTGCTCATCGGTTAATACCGAAATACCCGAAGCAAATTGTGCATACGCTTTAGTAATTGTTTCTACATTAGGATTAGGGTGTAAAATTCCTTTTGAAGGCGATTGTCTTTTAAACTCTGCAATTATTCCAAATAAATCGGGTTGAAGAATTCTTTTTACCATAGATTTCACCTGAGGTTGCTGAGTAATTTCTTCTTTAAGCGCTTCTATTGATAACAACTTATTACGGAATACTACTTCCTCCCGTTTTGTTTGTACTATTTTATCTAGAATATTTTTCATTGCATCTCCATTAGTTGTTTAAAAACACCATAGGACTTACCGCTGTCAAAACTTTCCACAGCAGCAGCATAAGCATCTTGGTAACTACTATACTGATTTGTGCCATATAATGCCATTGCAGCATTTGCCAATACAACAGCATTCTGCGCAAAGGTTCCCTTACCTTGAATAATATTCAAGAAAATTGCAGCAGCTTCGTCTGCAGTTTCACCCCCAGTTAAATCTTCTGCTAAAACCAGTCTTTTCCCCAATTCAATTGGAGAATACAATTGCTCTCCCTCTGCCGTGATAACTTTAGTATCATTGGTTAATGATATTTCATCGTAACCGTCTAAACCGTGAATAATTGTAAAGGCTGTACTTGTTTGCTGAAGTAAATAATTATAGATTCTTGCCATTTCCAAATTATATACTCCAACTAATTGATGTGTTGGTTGCGCAGGATTCACCATTGGACCAAGCATATTAAAGAATGTTCGCACACCCAACTGTTTTCTAATTGGAGCTACCCATTTAAGAGCTGGATGAAACATGGGGGCATGTAAAAAACAAATACCAACACTATCCATCTCTTTTTGCAAAAGACCTATATCATTCTTAAACTTATAGCCTAGTTTCTCCATTACATTCGAAGCCCCACTTACAGATGAGGCTCCATAATTACCATGCTTAACTACTTTCTGTCCAGCTCCTGCTACAATAAAACAAGATAAAGTAGAAATATTGAAAGTATTTTTCCCATCACCACCAGTGCCTACAATATCCATAGTTGAGTCGGCATTGAGTTTAACGGGAACTGCTAATTCTAATAGAGCATCCCTAAATCCTTGTAACTCATCAATGGTAATACTTCGCATTAAGAATACAGTCATAAATGACGCCACTTCATACTCGTGGTATTTTCCTAATCCTATATCCAACAGAATTTGATATGCTTCTTGACGTGAAAGCGTATGATGTTCAAATAATTTTTGTAAAATACTTTTCATTGCTAGAATTTATCTTTTCAACCAGTTTTTTATAATTGTTTCACCTTGTGGAGTAAGTACACTTTCTGGGTGAAACTGCACTCCTTTCACATCAAAAGTTTCATGTTCAAGTCCCATAATTTGACCCTGCTTATCTAACGCTGTCACTTTCAAACAAGTTGGCAACCCAGCAGGATCTACTACCCAGCTATGGTATCTACCCACTTCAATTTCATTTGGAAGACCTTCGAATAGAGTCGAGCTATTTGCTACAATATCTATTGGTGTTGCTACACCATGATAAACCTGTGTTAGATTAATTAGTCCAGCCCCAAATGCTTGTCCAATTGCCTGATGCCCCAAGCATACTCCCAATATACTTTTTGAATGTGCATAGGTTTCAATTAAAGGCAGCAAGAGGCCAGCTTCTTCTGGAATACCTGGACCAGGAGATAACAGAATTTTGTCATACTGCTCTACGTCATCCAAAGCAATAGAATCATTTCTACATACAACTACATCTTGGTCAAGAATCTTTTCAACCAAATGAACTAGGTTATAGGTAAAGGAGTCGTAATTATCAAATACTAATAGTTTCATAATTTCATTTTATCTGCCTACTTGTTCTGCGAGTTGCAGTGCTTTTTTCAGTGCTCCTAATTTATGATTCACTTCTTCTAATTCAAGTTGTGGCTGGCTTGCAGCAACTACACCAGCTCCAGCTTGATATGTAAGGGTATTATTCTTACTTAAGAAGGTTCTAATAAGTATTGCATGATTAAAGCTTCCATCAAATCCTACAAATCCCAGTGCACCCCCATAATAACAACGTTTTGTTGGTTCAAGCTCATCAATGAGTTCCATAGCCTTGAACTTAGGAGCCCCACTTAATGTTCCCGCTGGGAAAGTGGCACCCAATAATGAAAAAGGCTTACTTAAATCATTCAACTTACCTGAGACTTCACTTACTAGATGAATAACATGACTATAAAATTGCAGCTCTCTATAATGTGTTACTTCCACATTGCTACAAAGACGACTTAAATCGTTCCTTGCTAAATCAACCAGCATAACGTGTTCAGCATTTTCTTTAGCATCTTCCAATAAACGCTTAGCTGCTGCTTGATCTACTTCATCTTGTCCTGTTCTACGGAATGTACCAGCAATTGGATGAACCACAGCTTGTCCATTTTTGATTTGAAGTTGTGCTTCCGGTGAAGAACCCATTAATTTATAGCTTCCATAATCAAAGAAGAATAAATATGGTGAAGGGTTTACACTTCTCAATGCTCTGTACACATTAAATTCATCTCCTTTAAATTTTTGTTGAAATCTTCTGCTTAAAACAATTTGAAAAACATCCCCGCGCTGTGCAGCTTTAATTCCCGCCTCCACCATCTGTAAATACTTTTCATCTGTAACATTGGTAGTTTCATCTCCAATGAGCTCAAAAGGAAATACAGGAACATCAGTACTTCTTATCAATGTTTCAATCTCAGCTTTTCTGGAAGGCAATCCCGCAACTTTATTTTCACATAGGTACAATTCATCTTTAAAGTGATTCATAACAATCACATACTGATACAAACGATACCTCACTTGTCCAATTTGTTCACCCTGCTTATTTGGATTAAAGTGGATGCTTTCAAAAAAGGGAATAGCATCATAGCTGGTATAACCATATAATCCTTGTGCAAATTTTGCGGCAGGATGATCTGATGAGCAATCAAATCCATTCATAAATTCTTGGATTCGGTCTCCAACCGATACGCCCTTTACAATTTTCTCTTTTTCTGGTGGCAGTCCTGGCAATTTGGTTTCAATTACCTGATCATTAAGACACTCTATACCAGCAATTGCTTGAATACAAATGAAGGAATAACTGTTCTCTGAGGCCCTGTGATCGGTACTTTCTAAAAGAAGGGTATCCCTGAATCGATCACGAAGCCTCAAATAAATACCTACTGGAGTATAGATATCTGCCAGCATGGGCGTGACCGTTGTTTCTATTAAATTCTTTTTCATATCTAGCCTTATAA
>ERZ1066133.286-NODE-286-length-26162-cov-8.466312_pt1 | contig 26162 bp, 21 predicted proteins | sample MGYA00382780_ERZ1066133 | MGnify/ENA primary metagenome ERZ1066133 (study PRJEB33369, sample SAMEA5778363) | biofilm metagenome | biome: Industrial cooling water; feature: Water cooling tower basin; material: Biofilm | place: United Arab Emirates | collected... | reverse complement strand
GAACGGGGCTCGCCTCAACACCCACGCGGTCCAATCCACCACCGCCAAAGCACCGCTGCTCCAAACGAACCCCACGCGCCAGCGTGGGGCCACCGACGCTCCGACAGCAAACCGCGCTCCCGACAACCAACCGCCCGCACCGCAAAGTCCCTCCCCCGCACGCAAATCTGAGCGAGAGTCCCTCGCGCCCCACGCCGCCAAGGCCACCACCCCAGCATCCTTCCCCTCTCCGACCTCTCATCCCGCCGATCTCGAATCTCGCTCGACCTCCAATCATCCAAGCGTCTCCGGAACCATCCGAAGCCCGCCATGGATCACGCCGACCCCAAACACATCCACCCTCCCGATGTCTCCGCCGTGCTGCTCGCCAACCACCAGCGGTTCCTCCGCTTCGTGGAGTCGCGCGTCGGTAGCCGCGAGGACGCCGAGGACATCCTCCAGAGCGCCTTCGTCCGCTCCATCGAGCACGCCGATCAGTTGCGTGACTCCGAATCCGCTGTCGCCTGGTTCTACCGGTTGCTCCGCAACGCGGTGACGGATCACTACCGCCGCCACCCCGCCGCCGCACGCCGCATGGAGACCTTCGCCCGCCAACTCTCCGATCCCGAGACCATCGACCCCGACACCCACCGCGTCCTCTGCGCCTGCGTCGGCGACCTCGTGCCGCTGCTCAAGCCCGAGTACGCCGAACTCCTCGCCCGCGTCGACGTCCGCGGCGAAGGCCTCGACACCGCCGCCGAATCCCTCGGCATCACCCCCGGCAACGCCCGCGTCCGCATCCACCGCGCCCGCGCCGCCCTCCGGGATGAGGTCGAACGCTCCTGCCGCACCTGCGCCACCCACGGCTGCCTCGATTGCTCCTGTTCCAAGTCCGAGAAACACTGACCGCCAGCAACAAAAAATCGGTGTAACGCCGGGCCGTCCGCTCCGTCTGCCCCCGCAGATGCCGCCGCGGCAGGGCGAGGACCCGACCCGAGCGGCAGGATCCCATCGGAGCACTTCTCATGTCCACCCTGCGTTTCAAGACCAATCTCAACTGCGGCCAGTGCGTCGCCACGGTCAAGCCCTTCCTCGATCGCGAGCCCTCGATCACGCGCTGGTCTGTCGATACCTCCGTGTCCGCCAATACGCTGACCGTTGAAGGCGACAATATCACGGTGCAGGGCGTCGCCGCCGCGGTGGCCGCCTCCGGCTTCAAGGTGCTCGAGCCCATCGAAGACGCGCCGAAGCAGACACCCAGTGTCGTCGAAGAGATCGGCCCCAAGCCGAGTTACTACCCGCTGATCATCGTGGTCGCGTTCCTGCTGGGAGTGGTGGGGCTGGCCGAGATCGCCGCGGGCGCCTTCGACCCGGGCCGCGCCATGCGGCACTTCATGGGCGGGTTCTTCCTCGGCTTCTCGTTCTTCAAGTTCCTCGATCTCCGCGGCTTCGCGATGTCGTACGCGATGTACGACGTCGTTGCCCGCCGCATCCCGGCATACGGCTTTGTCTACCCGTTCATCGAGCTCGCCCTCGGTGCGGCGTACATCGTGGACTTCATGCCAACGCTCACGAACACCGTCACCGCCATCGTGATGGGTATCAGCTCCATCGGCGTCATCCAAAGCCTGCTCGCGAAGCGCACCATCCGCTGCGCGTGCCTGGGCGCGGTCTTCAACCTGCCGATGTCCACCGTCACGCTCGTGGAGGACCTGCTCATGGTGATCATGGCGATCGCGGCGCTCCTCGGCGTCCCGCACGCGGCGCACGCCGCCGAGCCCGCCCCGCAGACGCACGTGTCGCTGCGCGCGGTCTCCCAGCCGACCGAACATCCGCACCAGTCCGGTCACGCCGGTCACGCCGACCACGCGCATCACACTCCCCGCGCCGACGCTCCGGCCGGATTACACGTGAACGTTGAATCAACCGGCATGCTCGAACCCGGCAAGCCCGTGGACCTGCGCCTCGCGGTGCACGACGCCGCGGGCAAGCAGGTCACCCGCTTCGAGACCGTGCACGAGTATCCGATGCACCTGGCCATCGTCCGCAAGGGGCTCGACACCTTCGCCCACCTGCACCCCGAGATCCTGCCCGACGGCCGCGCCCGTGTCACCTACACATTCCCCGCGGCCGGCGAATACCGCCTCTTTGTGGATGTCCAGCCCGCGGGCATGGCTCCCACCAGCGCGGCGGCCCGAGTGATGGTCGGCCGCAATCCGCAGGCCGCACCGGCGCTCGTCGTCAATACCCCCGGCCGCGTGAGCGCCGATGGCGTGCAGGCCGAGATCTCCTTCGACGATCCCGCCGCCGATGCACCGGCGATCCGATTCGAACTGTTCGATGCCGGCGGCAAGCCCATCGAAAGCCTGCAGCCCTACCTCGGCGCCCGCGGCCATCTGCAACTCGTGCGTGCCGACTCGGAGCTGTACGTCCACACCCACCCGCTCGACGCTCAGCCCGGCGATGCCCCGAACGTCGCCGTCTTCCACGCCGAGTTCCAAAGCGCAGGAATCTACAAGGGTTGGGGCCAGTTTCAGATCGACGGTACCCTGCGCATCGTGCCCTTCGTCATCGACCGTTCCGCCGCGCCTCGAAGCGCGTCACCGAGAAAGGAGTAGGCCGCACCCATGGACATGCTCGAAGCCCTGCGATTCCAGCTCGACACCTCCTTCAACGGCACCGGCTGGCACGGCCCCACGCTGATCGGCTCGCTCCGGGGCGTCACGCCCCAGGAAGCGCTCCGGAAGCCCAAGGGGAGCAAGCACTGTCTCTGGGATCTGCTGCTGCACACGACCTACTGGAAGTACACCATTCTCATCCGGCTGGGCGTCGCCGAGCCGCACACCTTCCCCCGCTCGCCAAGCAACTGGCCGCGGACGCCGGATTCCAGGACGCCGGCGAAGGAACTGCTGAAGCGCTGGAAGGCCGACCTGAAGCTCGCGAGGGAGATCCACAAGGCCGTCGTCGAAGCCATGCTGCGGCTCGATCCCGCGACCCTGCACCAGATCCCCGCCGGCGGCAAGCGGGCCACGCGTTGGATCCTGCTGACCGGCATCGCGGCCCATGATGTCTACCACGCCGGCCAGTGCCAGCTCATCAAAAAGATGATCAGGAGATGAAGATCCGTTACCCGCCCGACGCGGCCTCGGACGTACTCCCTACGCTGTTGCTCGTGCCTACCGATGACCACGCCAATGCAGCCGTTTCCATCCGCGTCGTGGCCGCCACCGCGGGTGTGTCCATCGCCACCGTCAGCCGCGTGATCAACGACTCGCCCGCGGTCGCCCCCGCGACCGCGGCCAAGGTCCGCGAGGTGATCAACCGCCTCGGCTACGTGCCCAATCCGATGGCCAAGGCCTTCTCGTCGCGCGAGAGCCACATCATCGGCCTGGCCCTGCCCCGCTTCCACGGCGAGTTCATGACCTGGCTGCTCGACGGCGCGGACGAGGAAGCGACGCGGCTGGGCTACCACCTGATGATGACGACCATCGCCAAGAGCGACGACGGCACGGCGCGGAGCCACATCGTCGGCTCGCTGCTGATCGACGCCTTGCTGGTGGTGATTACCGAGCAGGACGACCCGCTGGCCGAGGACGTTTTGGCATCCGGCGTTCCGACGGTCGTGCTCGACACGGATATGTCGTCCCAGGGACTCGATAGCGTTGTGCTCGACAACGAGAAGGGCACGCGCGAGGCGGTGGATCACCTGCTGCGCTGGGTCGAACCGACCGCCCTGTACTTCGCGGGTGGGCCGGCGACGAACTTCGATACCCAGCAGCGGGCCCGGGCGTTCGCCGCGGCCCTCGAGGCCCGGGGCGTGACACCCGCGCCCGGTCAGATCGAGATGGGCGATTACTCGCTGGAATGGGGCAAGGAGTGGGCCCTGCGGATGTCGCGCAAGGGCAAGCTGGCGGGCGCGGTGCTGGCGGCCAACGACAAGATCGCCTGCGGCATCATGCACGCCGCGGCGGACCTGCGGGTCCTCGTGCCCGATCAGCTCCGCGTTGTCGGTTTCAACGATTCCCAGATCTCCCGCCTCGTTCGCCCGCGGCTCTCGACCGTCGCGCTGCCGATGGCGGAACTCGGCGCCTTGGCCGTCCGGACGCTGGTCCGCCGCATCGAGCAGCCCAACGCTGAAGCCCACTGCGTGAAGCTTCCGACCAAGCTGCTCATCCGCGAGAGCAGCACCGCCGTGCACTTCTAAACCGCCGACGCCGGCCGCAGAGCTCCGCGCCGAAGACCCCTCCCCGCTTCGCAGGGCGCGGCATGGCGAGCACGCCGCTCGGTCGGCGCCGCTACGCCTTGGCCTGCTGCTTCGCCGGGAAGATGACGGAAAGCACCGTCGCGGCTGCGAGCGTGGCGAGCACCGCGATAAGCGACACGGTGGTGTCGATCTTGATCGGCTTGCCGTTCTCAAGGCCGATCACGCTGAGGTACGGGGGCACCGACAGTAGCAGCAGCTTCACGCCGACGAACGCGAGGATGAGGATGAGGGCGGGCTTGAGGAAGCGGAACTTCATGATGAGGGCGGCGAGGCAGAAGTAGAGCGCCCGCAGACCCAGGATGGCGAAGATGTTGCTGGTGAAGACGATGAACGGATCGGGGGTGATGGCGAAGATGGCGGGGATGGAGTCGACCGCGAAGACCAGGTCGGTGATCTCGACCAGGATGAGGGCGAGGAACAGGGGGGTGATGGCCCACTTGGGCGAGAGGCTGCCGGCGGGCGGCGGGTCCATCACTTCCTTGCCGGTCTTGGGGTCGATGGAGTAGGTGGGCTTGAGGGTGCGCTTGGTGAAGAAGCGCTGGCCGTCGAAGAACTCGGTGACGGGGTAGAACTTCTTGATGATCTTGACGACGACGTTCTGGCTCGGGTCGTCGTTGCCCTTGATGAGGGCCATCTTGAGGGCGGTGAGGATGAGGAAGCCGCCGAAGATGATCAGGATCCACTGGTAGTTCATGATCAACTCGGCGCCGAGGAAGATCATGCCTCCACGCATGATGAGGGCGCCGATGATGCCCCAGAAGAGCACGCGGTGCTGGTACTTGGCGGGGATGGCGAAGAACGAGAAGATGAGGGCGATGACGAAGATGTTGTCCATCGCGAGCGACTTCTCGACGACGTAGCCGACGAGGTACTGCTTGGCGGCATCGGCGCCGCTGACCACGCCGCTGGTGATGATCGATCCGCCCGCGGCGATGGCTTCGGCACCGTTGTAGCGGGGGGTGTTGGCGTCGCCAAGGCCGAGCCACTTGGTGTCGTAGGCCCAGTAGACAAAGCCGGCGAAGGCGATGCCGCAGGAGAGCCAGATGACCGACCAGGTGGCGGCTTCCTTCATCTTGACCTCGTGGGCCTCGCGGTGGAAGACGCCCAGGTCGAGGGCGAGGAAGAAGACGACGAGGCCGATGAAGGCGACGTAGGCCCAGAGCTTGACGCTCGCCGCGGCGGGGGCGACGGCGTTGGCCGCGTCGTTGGCGACAGCGGTGACGGCGTTGGCCGCCGCGGGAACGTCGGTTGTGGCGAGAAGAGTCAGGATGGAATCGAGCATGGAAGGGGCCTTTCGCGCGAGCACACCACCGGCGGACCGAAGCTTCGGCAAATCCGGATCCGTGGTCTTGCACGGTGCGGCGAACCGCACGCGTCGGGCGGAGGGCAATCGTCGGCTGTTCACCCGACGCGGCCTCGTGCTGACGCCCGGACGCTCCCGCAAACAAGCGGGTGGCTACTCCCCAGGGAGATCATCGGCGATTGCCGACGGGCAGACGATAACGCGTTGCCGCCGGATTTCAAGGAAAGCGGCCGGAAAACACGACCGGCCCGCGAAAACGGGCGCCGGACGGGCGTCAAGCGGCGGAGGATCGTGTCCGGATACCGACGATCGGCGATGCGTCAGTAGGAGTCGCTCGCCTCGTCGTCCTCGAAGGCATCGCGTGGCTCGGCACTATCTGCGGCTTCGCGCTGCTGCTCGGCGGCCTGCTCGCGGGCTTCCTGTGCGGCGCGCTCGACGCCTTCGGCGGAGTCGTCGATCTCGCCGACGTCGGCCCCCAGCTCGCCGACGCGGTTGATGAGCTGTTCGCGCTCGACGAGGTTGGAGGCGGCGGACATCTCGGCGCGGACTTCCTTGTAGATGCTGCCGTCGACGAAGCCCTGGAGCTTGCGGGCGCGGACGGGGTGCTGGAGCTTGCGGATGGCCTTGGCCTCGACCTGGCGGACGCGTTCGCGGGTGACCTTGAAGATGCGGCCGACTTCCTCGAGGGTGTAGGTGTAGCCGTCGCCGATGCCGTAGCGGAGCTTGATGATCTCGCGCTCGCGGTAGGTGAGGGTCTTGAGCACGCTCTCGATGCGGGCCTTGAGCATGTCGTGGGCGGCGGCCTCGCTAGGGGCGTTCTGGCGTTCGTCCTCGATGAAGTCGCCGAAGTAACTGTCCTCGCTCTCGCCGACGGGCTTGTCGAGGCTGACGGGGTGGCGGCTGATCTTCATCACGCGGCGGACTTCGCTCGCGGAGATGCCGAGCTTGTCGGAGAGCTCGTCGATGGTGGGCTCGCGGCCGGTCTCCTGGAGCGCCGTCTTCTGGATGTTGCGGAGCTTGGTCATCGTCTCGATCATGTGGACCGGGATGCGGATGGTCCGGGCGTGATCGGCGATGGCGCGGGTGATGGCCTGGCGGATCCACCAGGTGGCGTAGGTGCTGAACTTGTAGCCGCGCTTGTACTCGTACTTGTCGACGGCGCGCATGAGGCCGGTGTTGCCTTCCTGGATGATGTCGAGGAAGGGCAGGCCGCGGTTGCGGTACTTCTTGGCGATGGAGACGACGAGGCGGAGGTTGCCGCCGGAGAGGTCTCGCTTGGCCTGCTCGTACTCCCAGAAGACGGTCTTGATGGCGCGGACGCGTTTGGTGAGCTCGTTGCCCTCTTCGCGTACGAGGGAGCGGAGGCCCTCGAGTTCTTCCTTGATGACGAGCACGTCGTCGGGCTCGAACTTCTTGGGGTGCTTGGCGGCGAGGCGGAGATCGGCCTCGAGCTCGTGCATCTTGTTGGCGATGGAGCGGAGCTTGCGCGAGAGCGGGATGATGCGCCCGGTGCGGAGGCAGCACTCCTCGGTGAGAGCGGCCATGCGGCGGCGACGGACGGCGAGACGCTGGCGGAGCTGCTTGAGCGATTCCTCGTCGTTGGTCTTGCGGGCCTGCGCGAGCAGCTCCCAGTCGGCACGGTTGCTCTCGAGGAGCTTCTCGATGGTGCGGAGGTTGAAGGGGATCCGCTTGGCGATCTTCTCTTTGGCGTTGTCCTCGGCGGTGCTGATCCGCATGGTGCGGTCGAAGGGCAGGTCGCCGGTGTGGACGAGGCGGAGGGTTTCGACGGCCTGCTGCACGACGTAGTCGCTCTCGAGGCAGCGGCGGCGGAAGATCATCCGCGTGGTCTCGATCTTCTTGGCGAGACGGATCTCCTCCTCTCGGGTGAGCAGCGGGATGGTGCCCATCTGCGAGAGGTACATCCGCACGGGATCGTCGATGCGGCGGGCGCCGGGCTCGAGCAATGGGGTGTCGTCGAAGTCGCGTTCGTCGTCTTCTTCCGCCGGCTCGGGCTCCTCGCGCGTCTCGGCGGTGCCGGCCTTGCTCTGCAGGTCGGCGGGCTTGCTCTCTGGGGTCACGGTTTCGGACGTGCCATCGGGATGGTGGAGCTGCTGGCGAAGCTCCGCGGCCTCGGCTTCGCGTTCGCCTCCGGCGACGGACATGGCGCGGAACGGCTTGGGGAGCGGTCCGGACTTGGCCTGGGATGGAGCCTGCGACTGACCGGAACGGAAGCGCCGGGCCTTGAACTCGAGTTCGTCGACGAGTTCGATGCCGAGCCGATCGATGAGCACGAGCAGTTCGTCGAGGCGCTCGGGATCGACCATTTCGTCGGGCAGGGTGTTGTTGAGCTCTTCGTAGCTCAACCAGCCGCGGCGGCGGCCGACTTCCAGCAGTTCACCCAAGGCGGGGTTCAGTTCGGCGATCAAGTCTCGCGCTCCTCACGAACGGGGAAAGTCGCTTCCATGAGACCCCGGAAGCGAGAGGTGGAAGGGTACACCCATGAGCAAACGCACGAGCGGACGGAGTCAGGACTTCGGACGCGGGAACGCGCGCGGGTTGCCGCCGAAGCGCTGGAGGTGTTCGGCCTTGCGGGCGATGGTGGCGGCGATGGCGGCGGAGTCGGTGGCGGTCGGGGCGGCGGGGCGGCGGTCTTCGAACTCGCGGGCGGCGGAGCGCAGGCACTCGTGCCAGTGGCGGTGGATGGTGGCGGAGTCGCTTCGGGTTTCCTGGTCGGTGCGGGCGGCGAGGATTGTGGCGGCGTTCTGGGCTTCTTCGGTGGGGAGGGCGGCGAGGAGGGCGGTGAGTTCGAGGGTCTCGCCGGCGTCGGCGCGGCGGAGGACGACGGTCGCCAAGTCCTGCAGCGCGTCGTCGCCGAAGCTGGCGGGCTCGAGGAGGCGGCGGGATGAGTCGTCGAGGGTGGTCAGGAGCGCCGGGTCGCAGAGGGCGCAGCCGAGCAGGGCTTCGGTGGCGGTGAGCGGGCCGTTGGCGAGCCGGGCGCCGATCGAGGCGGGAGCCGCGGCCTCGCGGCGCGGGGCGGAGCGGGTGCCGCGGGCTGTGGGAACGGCTCGGCCGACGGTCTGCTCGTCCACGTCGGCGAGGCGAGCGAGTTCGCGGATGATCATGCGTTTGCGGACGGGCTCGACGTCGGTGAGACCGAGTTCGGCGAGGCGTTCGACTTCCTGCTCGACGGCGCGGCTGCGGGCGGCGATGCCGCCACCCTTGATGGTGCCGGCGACGCGGTCGAAGCGGTACCTGAGGACGTCCACGCCGGCGGCGAGAGCCTTGTTGAGGATCTCGAGCCCGCCTTCGCGCTTGAGCAGCTCGTCCGGGTCTTTGGCGTCGGTGAACTTGTCGAGGGTGGCGACGACGACATCGAGGGGCTCGGCGAAGAAGATCTCGGCGGCGCGGTCGGCGGCGCGCTGGCCGGCGTCGTCGCCATCGAAGAGCAGGACGACGCGATCGCAGAGGCGGCGGAGGATGACGGCGTGCTCGCGGGTGAGGGCGGTGCCGAGGGTGGCGACGGCGTTCTCGAGCCCGGCCTGGTGGCAGGCGATGGTGTCGGTGTAGCCCTCGGTGATGACGGCGGTGCGGGCGACCTGGATGGCCTTGGCGGCCTGGGCGAGGCCGAAGAGCGTGGCGGATTTGTTGAAGACGCGGCTCTCGGGGCTGTTGAGGTACTTGGGCTCGTCCTCGTCGCGCATCTTGCGGCCGCCGAAGGCGATGAAGCGTCCGATCTGATCGGTGATCGGGAACATGAGGCGGTGGCGGAAGGTGTCGTAGACGCGGCCGTCGCGGTCGCGGAGCAGGCCGGCTTCGACGAAGACGCGGGAATCGAGGCCCATGCGGGAGAGGGTGAGGAGCAGCCCGTCCATGCGATCGGGGGCGGCACCGATCTGGAAGCGTTCGACCATCTCGTCGCTGATGCCACGCTTGGCGACGACGGCGCGGGCGGCGGCGCCGTGCTCCGCGTGGCGGTAGATGGTCTTGAAGAACTCCGCGGCGGTGGCGTTGGCCTCGATGAGCTTGGTGCGGCTGGTGGCGGGTTGTTCGCCGGGGGCGGGGGCCTTGCGGGGTTTGAGCTCGATGCCGCCGCGTTGGGCGAGGTATTCAAGGGCTTCGCGGAAGTCCATTTTGTGGAACTTCTGGACGAAGCTGAAGACGTCGCCGCCGGTGCCGCAGACGAAGCAGTGGAAGATCTGCTTGCGGGGGACGACGGCCATGGAGGGGTTGTGGTCGTCGTGGAAGGGGCAGAGGCCGGCGAACTCGCGGCCCTTGGGCTTGAGGGTGACGTGCTCGGCGATGATGCGCTCGATGCTGACGGCGTCGCGGACGCGTTGGACGTCGTCGTTGTCCTGGTACAAGCCCTTGGCCACGGATCCTCCGAACTGCATTATTCGCACGCGGTCCGGAGGCTTGTTCTGGGGGGCGGGCAAGCGGCCGAGCGGCGGGGGACAATACGGCATGTCAAGGCCGCGGCAACCAACGGTACGGGTTCAGGTGCGCTATTCCGGACGGGTGCAGGGCGTGGGGTTCCGCGCGACGTGCGTGTGGATCGCGCAGACGGTGGTGGACACGGCGGACCCGATCACGGGGTGGGTCCGGAACGAGGCGGACGGGGATGTGACGCTGGAGGCGCAGGGATCGCCCGGGGCGGTGGAAGGGTTTCTGCGGGAAGTGGGAGAGCGGCTGGCGCGGAACATCGTGTCGGCGGTGCGGGCGGAGATGGCGGTGGTGGATGGGGAGCGGGGGTTTGGGATTCAGAGGTAGATTGGTCGCGACGCACCACGCTTCACGTCGCCCCACGTCTTCCAGAAGGCGAGGCAGCAACTGGCGTAGGCTTGGGCTGTTGCCCGCCGTTCCGACCTTTGGAGTTTTCTTCGTGCACAAGACGCCGCTTCACGGATATCACCTTGATCGCAAAGCCAAGATGGTGGATTTCGCCGGGTGGGAGATGCCGATGTTCTACACCGGCATTCTCGAGGAGCACCATCAGGTGCGCAAGAGCGGCGGGCTGTTTGACGTGTCGCACATGGGGCGGGTGAAGGTGCAGGGGCGGCACGCGCGGCGGTTCCTGGAGCGGCTGTGTACGCGGCGGATCAGCGACATGCAGCCGGGGCAGTGCCGCTACAGCCTGGTGTGCAACGAGCAGGGCGGCGTGCACGACGACATCATCGTCTACCGCATGGACGAGGACGACTTCCTGCTGGTGGTGAACGCGAGCAACCGCGAGAAGCTTTTGCCGCACTTTGAGAAGGTGAAGGCGGCGGGGGAGATGCAGCTCAAGATCGAGGATCAGACGTTCAGCACGGCGATGGTGGCGCTGCAGGGACCGAAGGTCATCGACATGATCCGCAAGTTCAGCAGTGAGATCCCGAACCTGAAGCGGTATCGGTTTGCGGTGAAGAACCTGATGATCATGAAGGTGATCGTCAGCCGCACGGGGTACACGGGCGAGGACGGTGTGGAGGCGATCCTTCCGGCGGGGATGCTGGGGATGGCGATGAAGCTGATCCTGAAGGACATCGACACGGACTCGCCGGACGCGGTGGTGAAGCCGGCGGGGCTGGGTGCTCGCGACACGCTGCGGATCGAGGCGGGCATGCCGCTGTACGGGCATGAACTGGGCGAGGAGATCAACGCCCTGTCGTGCGGCGTGGACTTTGCGATCTCGATGGACAAGCACACGCAGGACCGCGGCGAGCGGTTTGTGGGCCAGGATGCGCTGGAGGCGGCGCAGAAGGCGGGAATTCAGAAGAAGCTCGTGGGCCTGCAGCTTGAGGGCAAGCGTGCGGCACGCCAGGGGATGACGGTGCTGTCGGGCGGGAAGACGATCGGCACGGTGTCGAGCGGTTGTGTGAGCCCGACCTTGGGCTATCCGATCGCGATGGCGTTCGTGGACGCGGGCATGACGGCGCTGGGGACGGCGGTGCAGGTGGACACGGGGCGTGAGGGGGCGATGTTTGAGGGCAAGGTGGTGAAGATGCCGTTCTACTCGCCGACGAAGGCGGGGTGAATGGTGTTTGGTGGCTCGCCTGGCGACCCAGGATCGTGAGCGACGGGTGGGTCGGTCGGACGCCGGCCCCACTCGCTGACGCTCGGGGCTCGTCAAGGCGCTGTGAGTTTGTCCGCGGCGGAGACGCCGCATATCCTTTCGACCCGCTGCGGCTGTGGCGGAATTGGCAGACGCGCTAGATTCAGGTTCTAGTGGGGTCACACCCGTGGAGGTTCGACTCCTCTCAGCCGCACTTTCGACGAGGCCCGGTTCGCCGGGCCTTGTCGTTTTTGGGGGTGGGGAAGAGACGAAGAGACGGAGAGACGAAGAGACGGAGTGGGGGAGTGGGGAAGTGGGGGGAGCCGATCGAGCCTCGGCCGTAAGGGCGAGGTCGGTTGCTTGTGTCGTAAGTCGGAAACCACGCGACCTCTCGCTTGCGCGAGAGGCTCCACCGGAGGCCCTTCCGACATTCGTCCGACTGGTATCATGCCCGCATGCCGCTGGTTGTTGTTGGGATTGACGAGGCTGGGCTCGGGCCGTTGCTCGGGCCGCTGTGCGTCGGGCTGAGCGCGTTTCGGGTGGAGGAGTGGTCGGAGGGGGAGCCTCGGCCGGATCTGTGGAAGCTGCTGTCGCGCGGGGTGTGCAAGGAGCCTCGGGATGCGGCGGGGCGGGTGGCGGTGGCGGATTCCAAGGCACTCAAGCTGGCGAACTCGGCGAAGCGGCATCCGTTGACGCATCTGGAGCGCGGCGTGCTGGCGTTCGCGGCGGGGCTGACGGACGCGGAGATTGATTCGGACGAGGCGCTGTTTGAGCTGCTGGGGGTGGAACTGGATGATCAGCCGTGGTACCGGGCGGGTGCGGAGGCACGCATCGCGCTGCCGCTGGCGAGGAGCGGGGCTTTGCAGGGGATCGCGGCGAATCTGGTGTCGGGTGCGATGAGCGACGCGGGCGTGCGGCTCTTGGCGATGCGCTGCCGCGTCGTGGCGGAGCGGGAGTTCAACGCGATCGTGGATCGGACGGGCAACAAGGCGGACGTGAGCCTGGCGGCGTTGGCAGATCATCTGTCGACGGCACTGGCGCTGGCGCACGAGCACCCGGATGCGGCGATCCGCGTGGTGTGCGACAAGCTGGGCGGGCGGGATTCGTACGCGCCGGTTCTGGAGAAGATGCTGCCGGGGTGGACGTGCCACATCGTGGAGCAGGGAGCGGAGCGTTCGCGGTACGACCTGATGCCGCCGCGGCCGGAGCTGCTGCCGAGCGGGGTGCTGCGGATCAGCTTTCAGCCGGAAGCGGAGGATGCGCATCTGCCGGTGGCGCTGGCGTCGATGATCGCGAAGATCGTGCGCGAGCTGGCGATGCACCGGTTCAACGCGTTCTGGCGGGGCAAGATGCCGGAGCTGAAGCCGACGGCGGGGTATCGGCTGGATGCGCGGCGGTGGCTGGGTGATGCGGGCAAGGTGCTCACGCGGCAGGATCGGGATGCGATGATCCGGCGTGCGTGAGCGGGTTGTTGCTCGATGAGCGAAGCGGGGTGTGTTCACGCGGTGCGGAAACGCCTTTGCATCGTGCCCGGCTCGCGACTTTGTGCATCGCTCCAATCCTGTATGGCTGCACCGCCGGGTTGAGGACGCCCCGGATCGCTGAAACCACACGACGGCACGACCAACAATCACCACCATGTCTGATCCCGCCTTTGATCGCCGCCTGCTCGATCTCGCTGCCCGGGTGGCGATGCGATCGGTGGGGAACGTGGAGCCGAATCCGCTGGTGGGCGCGGTGGTGGTTCGATGGAGCGGCCAGACGCCGGAGGTGATCGGGATCGGGCATCACCGGCGCTTTGGCGAGGCGCACGCGGAGCGGGCGGCGTTGGTGGATTGCGTGCGGCGTGGTCACGACCCGCGGGGCGCGACGGTTTATGCCACGCTGGAGCCGTGCAACCACACGGGCAAGCAGCCTCCCTGCACGGAGGCGATCGTGCAGGCGGGGATTTCGGAAGTTGTGGCGGCGCGGCGCGATCCGAACCCGGTGGCTGCGGGCGGCTTTGAGGCGCTCGAGAAGGCGGGGGTGCGGTGCCGCGTGAGCGGGGCGAGCCGGGCGGCGATCGCGTTGGCGGATCCGTTTGTGAAGCGGATGAGGATGGGGCTGCCGTGGGTGATCGCCAAGTGGGCACAGACGATCGACGGTCGGGTGGCGACGCGGAGCGGGGAGAGCAAGTGGATCAGCGGCGATCGCTCGCGGCAGCGGGTGCATCGCCTGCGGGCGCGCGTGGATGCGGTGCTCACGGGCATGGGGACGGTGCTGGCGGATGATCCGATGCTGACCGCGCGCGATGTGCGGCGGGTGCGGCGGCGGGCGATGCGCGTGGTGGCGGATTCGGATCTGGATCTTCCGGAGACGTGCCAGCTCGCGCGGACGGCGGGCGAGCTGCGGACGATCGTGGCGTGTTCGGCCGAGCTGGCGACGGCGGAGATCACGCGGGAGAAGCGGGAGCGGCTGGCGGCGGCGGGCGTCGTTGTCATGGGTGTGCCGCTGGTGGCGGGGCGGGTGGATCTGAAGGCGCTGCTGGGTCGGCTGGCGTCCGAGCATGGCGTGGCGTCGGTGCTGGTGGAGTCGGGACCGGGCTTGCTCGGGTCGATGCTGGATGCGGATCTGGTGGACGAGCTGGTCGTGTACGTGGCGCCGATGATGCTTGGGGACGAGATGGCGCGGGCGGCGGCGGCGGGGCGGATTGCGCCGACGCTGAGCATGGCGCAGCGGTACGAGCTCTTGCGTGCCAAGCGGATCGAGAACGATCTGGAAGTCGTGTATCGGAGGCGGTCGTGAGCGGTGCGGCGGCGATCACGGTGCGGCGGGCGACGGCGGCGGACATGCCCCTGGCGGCGGCGCTCTTTCGGGAGTACGCGGAGAGCATCGCGTACTTGTGTGCGGCGTCGTTTGCACAGCAGAATCTGGATGAGGAGCTGCGCTCGCTGCCGGGCAAGTACGCGGAGCCCGCGGGGTGCGTGCTGCTGGCGTTTGCGGCGGATCGGACGCCGCTCGGATGCGTTGCGCTGCGGCCGATCGATGCGGCGGCGCACGACCGTCCGGGGGAGCGGGTGTGCGAGATGAAGCGGCTGTACACGCGGCCGGCGGCGCGGGGGATGGGGGCGGGGCGGCGGTTGTGTGAGGAACTGATTGCGTACGCCCGGAGCGCGGGGTACACGCTGATGAAGCTCGATACCGAGCCGGAGTTGGAGGCGGCGTGCGGGTTGTATCGGGCACTGGGGTTTGTCGAGATCCCGCGGTACAACGATGATCCGAAGGCGGAGACGCTTTATCTCGGATTGCGTCTTTGATGGAGCCTCTCGCGTGAGCGAGAGGTCGTTGGTGCGATGGGGTCACGTCGACCTCTCGCTTACGCGAGAGGCTCTACCGGTCACTGTCGCATCGGGATGTCGAGCTTCTGTTCGTCGGCGCAGGCGGCGGCTTCGTTATAGCCGCTGTCGACGTGACGGAAGACGCCCATGGCGGGGTCGTTGGTGAGGACGCGGCGGAGGCGGGCCTCGGCGTCTTTGGTGCCATCGGCGACGATGACCTGTCCGGCGTGCTGGCTGAAGCCGATGCCGACGCCGCCGCCGTGGTGGAAGCTGACCCAGCTTGCGCCGCTGGCGACGTTGACCATGGCGTTGAGGATTGCCCAGTCGCTGATGGCGTCGCTGCCGTCTTTCATGCCTTCGGTTTCGCGGTTGGGGCTGGCGACGCTGCCGCAGTCGAGATGGTCGCGGCCGATGACGATGGGGGCCTTGATCTTCCCGCTGGCGACGAGGTTGTTGAGCATGACGCCGGCTTTGTCGCGCTGACCCTGGCCGAGCCAACAGATGCGGGCGGGCAGGCCTTGGAACGCGATGCGGTCCTTGGCCATGGTGAGCCAGCGGTGCAGGCCCTTGTCGTCGGGGAAGAGCTTCATCAACTCGGCATCGGCGGTGAAGATGTCCTGCGGGTCGCCGCTGAGGGCGACGAAGCGGAACGGGCCGCGGCCGATGCAGAACTGAGGGCGGATGTAGGCGGGGACGAAGCCGGGGAAGGCGAAGGCGTCCTTGAAGCCGTGGTCGAAGGCGCGTTGGCGGATGTTGTTGCCGTAGTCGAAGGTGATGCTGCCGCGTTTCTGGAGGGCGACCATGGCGCGGACGTGGCGTTCCATCGTGGCGAGGCTCTGCTTCTCGTAGCCCGCGGCGTCGGAGGTCCGGGTCTGCTCGGCCTGGGCGATGGACATGCCGACGGGGACGTAGTGCAGCACATCGTGGGCGCTGGTCTGGTCGGTGAGTGTGTCGGGGGTGATGTTGCGTTCGAGCAGTCGCTCGAGCAGGTCCACCGCGTTGCAGCAGACGCCGATGCTGATGGGCTTCTTCGCCTTGGCGGCCTGCACCGCAGCGTCGATCGCGGCGTCGATCCCTTCGACGATTTGATCGAGATACCGATCCTTCACGCGGCGATGGAGACATCGCGGGTCGATGTCGGCGATGAGGCAGGTGCCGCCGTTCATGGTGATGGCAAGGGGCTGTGCGCCGCCCATGCCGCCGCAGCCGGCGGTCACGTTGAGCCTACCGGCAAGGTCGCTCTTGTAGTGATGTTGGGCGAGTTCGCGGAAGGTCTCGTAGGTGCCCTGCACGATGCCCTGGGTGCCGATGTAGATCCACGAGCCGGCGGTCATCTGGCCGTACATGATGAGGCCCTTGGCGGCGAGTTCATCGAAGTGCTTTTGCGTGGCCCAGTGGGGGACGAGATTGCTGTTGGCGATCAGCACACGAGGCGCGTCGGTGTGCGTCTTCACAACCCCGACCGGCTTGCCGGATTGGACGAGGAGTGTTTCGTCGGGCTCGAGGCGTTCGAGGGTCTTGACGATGGCGTCGAACGCTGGCCAGGAGCGGGCGGCTTGGCCGCGGCCGCCGTAGACGACGAGGTCTTCGGGGCGTTCGGCGACCTCGGGGTCGAGGTTGTTCATGAGCATGCGCATGGCGGCCTCGGCCTGCCAGGTCTTGCAGGTGCGCTGGTTGCCGCGGGGGGCGCGGCAGACACGGGGTTGGTGCTTGGCGGCGTCGGCGAGGAGCTTGCCGACGGTGTCGGTGGCGGGTTTGGTGGGCATGGAGCTTCAGGCTACGCGGGAACAGAGTTCGACGCAAGAACGGGATAGAAATGAGTCGAACGCGATGGCGATAGGGGTGCGGGCACGGGGGCGATGCGATGCCTTGATGACCTCTGGCTCACGCCAGAGGCGCTACCTCAAAGCCCGACGAACGCGCCGATGCGGATGAGCTCCGCAATCGCTTCAATGTCCGCGGTGAGCGGGCGGTCTTCGGTGAGTTGCTTGACCTTGGATCGCACGATCTTGTACGCGGCCTCGACGCCCTTGCCGCTCTTGAGGGGGCGGTGGTACTCGAGGCCCTGGGCGGCGCAGAGGAACTCGATCGCGACGACGCGGCGGGCGAGGTCGAGCGAGCGTGCGGCTTTGGCGGCGCTGCGGGGGCCGAAGGAGTTGTAATCCTCCATGCCAGCGGAGGTGGAGAGGTTGGCGACGCTCGCTGGGGTGGCGAGGCCGATCATCTCGTTGACGCAGGCGGCGGCGGTGTACTGGGCGATCATGAGGCCGCTTTGCAGGCCGGGGCGGGGGGAGAGGTAGGGCTTGAGATGGCTCTCGGGCTCGAAGGCGCCGGTGATGAGGTACGTGCGACGCTCGCTGATGCCGGCGATGTGGCAGAGGGCGATGGCGAGGGTGTCGAGGGGGATGGCGAGGGGCATGCCGTGGAAGTTGGCGCCGGAGAGGATGTCGCCGCGCTTGGTGGAGCCCTTTGGGAACACGAGCGGGTTATCGGTGACGGCGTTGAGCTCGCCGAACTCCAGCGTGGCGTAGAGATTGCCGGCGGCGTAACGGCAGGCGCCGAGCACGGTGGGGGCGGCGCGGAGGGAGTATGGATCCTGCACGCGCGGGTCGTTCTCGACGTGGCTTTTCACGATGCTGCTCCCCGTGAGAAGGTCGCGCAGCCGCTTGGCGACAACTTGTATGCTGTGATCTGATCGCGCGGTGTATAGACGACCGTCGAGGAACTGGTCGGTCGCGCGGCAGGCATCGATGGACATGGCCAGCGCTGTGATCGCAGCGTCGAGCAGGAGATCGGTGTCGTGTGCCAAAAGGCAACCCCATCCCGCCATGAGATGTGTGCCGTTGATGAGGGCGAGGCCTTCCTTGGCGGAGAGCGTCAGAGGCTTGATACCGGCCTTGCGGAGCGCCGCACCGCCGGGCATCACGCGGGAGGCATGGCCGACGGTTGCTTCGCCCTCGCCGATCGCCACCAGCGCGATCGCGGCGAGCGGAGCCAGGTCGCCGGAAGCTCCCACGCTGCCCATGCTCGGCACCACCGGGGTGATGCCGGCGTTGAGCATCTTGACGATGGTTTCGCAGACAACCGGGCGGACGCCGGAGAGTCCTCGGGCCAGCGAGGCGGCGAGCAGGAGCATGGTGGCACGCACCACATCGCGGGGCAGCGGGTCGCCCACGCCAGCGGCGTGGGAGCGGACGAGGTTGCGCTGCAGGGCGGCCAGATCGTTCTGGCCGATGCGCTGCTTACTGAGGGAGCCGAAGCCGGTGTTGATGCCGTAGTGGGGGAGGCCGTCGGTCAGGGCCGTTTCCACGACCGCCCGAGAACGCTTCATCGCGGCGATTGACGCGGGGGAGACCTTGACCGTTTCGCCGGAGCGGGCGACGGCGACGACGGCATCGATGGTGAGCGAGTCGGGGCGGAGGGTCAGCGGCATAGGCCGCGAGTGTACGGGAATCTTCTGAGCATCGGCCCCGGCGAGTCGGCGGTGATGGACTTGCGGTCCTCGCTACCATCTTCTGATGGACTACACCAAGATCATCACGATCGAGCCGGGCAAGCGGGGGGGAAAGCCCTGCATTCGTGGCCTTCGGATCACGGTCTACGACGTGTTGGACTACATGGCGGCGGGCATGACGCATGCTCAGATACTCGCGGACTTCCCCGATTTGACCGAGGACGATCTGCGGGCGTGTCTCGCCTTTGCCGCCGACCGTGAACGCCGCGTGATGAGCCGATCCGCGTGAGGCTCCTCTTCGACGAAAACCTGTCGCCGCGAATGGTGCCGTTGCTCGCGGACCTGTTTCCGGGCTCGACACACGTTCGGGACCACGGCCTGAACGCGGGATCCGACGAAGCAGTTTGGATGTTCGCAGCGCAGAACGGCTTCGTAATCGTGTCCAAGGACGCCGACTTTCGCCAACGGAGTTTGGTTCTCGGAGCGCCGCCGAAAGTCGTCGGGTTGTTGCTCGGGAATGTTGATACCGTTGCCGTGGCGCGGACGCTGCGGGAAAACGAGGCTGTGCTGCGACAGTTCCTGACGGACGCGACCAGTGCATTCCTTGAGTTGCCGTGACCCGAGGAACCAGGCCTCCCTTGGGCTTCGGCGCAAGAAAAGGACCGGCCGGAGGCCGGTCCCACTGGTGCGTGTTGGACAAAGGTCGGGTCGCTGATTAGGCCACGAGGTTGGTGACGTTCTCGATGGCCTCGACGACCTGACGGACCTGGAAGGGCTTGCGGAGGAAGCCGTCGAAGCCCTGGCCCTTGAGGCTGAAGGCCTGGCCGTCGGTGAGCTTGCTGCTCATGGCGATGAGCTTGGTGATCTGCAGGCTCTCGTTCTTCTTGACGATGTCGGTGAGGGCCTTGGAGTCGCCGTTGCCGAGTTCGAGGTCCATGAGCAGCACATGCGGCTTGAAGCGTTCGGCCTCGACGCCGGCGGCGAAGCCGGTGGAAGCGGAGCGGACTTCGTAGCTGGTCTGCTCGCTGAGGATCTTCTCGAGCGTGGCGGCGACTTCCTTGTCGCCGTCGACGATCAGCACACGGGTGCGGCCGGACGCGATCCCCTCGAGGGGGATGTTGTGGGCCTTCATGAAACGGATGAGTTCGCTGGTGGGGATCCGGCGGTCGCGGCTGCCCGGGATGCGGTAGCCCTTGAGCGAACCGGAATCGAACCACTTGGAGACCGTGCGCGGCGCGACATTGCAGATCTTCGCGACTTCGCCGGTGGTCAGCACTTCCTTGTCGATGGCCATCGCTTCACCTCGCGGGTACACAACGGGCGACGGATGACGCCCACAACGCAGTTCGGAACCCGAACACCGGTCCCGAGACGCCAAGGAATCGGCGATGCCGACTTGGCGGTTGATCGCGAGAGAATCAGTCGGGCCAGAAAGTGCGGTTTTTCCGTATCTGGTGGGTTATCCGGTCGCGTCGCCTCGGTCCGCACAGGCGGGCGGATGCAGACTCTGGACGCGTTCGCCGGTCGGGGACGAAGCGCCCCAGAGCGCCCAACTTCACACCCGAACCGCAGTTGCTGCGGGGCGTGTTGACAGACCTGACGTGTTCCTAGTAGATTGGCTATTCTTTGTCCCTTTCCGGTCGGGCTCGGGGCTGGGTCGGGGGTTGGGAGAGGGGGCGGGGGAGCGGTGGTGGGGGACGTGTCGTTGTCTGGGGTCGCTTGTGCAACCTTCCGGATCGCGGCTCGAACATCATGACCACGAGAACCACGGGCGGACGTGCCCAAGGTTGATTCGGTCCCGCAGGACGCGGGGAGAGGCCGAGGCTGCTCGTCTGGCGCACTAACCGGCGCTCACAGAGGATTCCGATGATCGCACGCACCATCCGCCGTACTCAGTCCGTTCTTTCTGTCGCCGCGATGCTCGCTGTCGCGGGCCTGGCGCTTCCGAGCGTGTCGTGGGCACAGGACGCGAAGCCCGCCGAGTCGGGCGTGAAGGCCGCGAGCGATACCGACCTTCTGAAGGACTTCATCCACTTCACCCGCATCGCCCGCTACGACGTGGCGGCGCAGGTCGGGTCGGAGCTTCTGGGGCGTGGGATCAAGCCGAAGGACTTCGTGACGCTGGTGGACGGTGCGGGCGAGCAGTCTCGGTTCGACGAGACGGTCGGCCGGGCGATGCGGGTCGGCTCGCTGGAGCCGATCGCGGCGGCGATGTACAAGCTTTACGAGTCGGGGCGTCTGGCGGCGGCCCGTGATCCGGGCGAGATCGCGGAGAACATCAAGAAGCTGACGGGCACGGTGCAGGGGCGGATCCGGGCGTCCACGCGTCTGAAGGCGGCGGGCGAGTACGCGATGCCGCAGCTTCTCGGCGCCCTGATGGACCGTGACAACCCGGCGCTGCGTTCTGAAGCCCAGCGGGTGCTTGTTGAAATCGGCAGCCAGTCGGTGATCCCGCTGGCGACGGCGATGGTGCACAGCGAGCCGGCGCAGGCGGAGCGCCTCGCCGATGTTTTGGGACTGATCGGGCATCGCTCCGCGCTGCCCTTCCTGGCGGACGTGAAGACCTCGTCGACGGTCGCGAACGTCAAGGCGGCGGCCGAGCGGGCGATGAGCCGCATCGATGCCGGCAGCGTGAACGCGGGCGTGGCGGACCTGTACCTCGGGCTTGCGGAGCGGTACTACAGCCAGTCGCGCGATGTGACGAGCTTTGGCGGCGAGGATTTCCAGCTTCTGTGGTCGTACAACCCGTCGTCGGGCCTGAATATGACGGGCATCCGCACGTCGGTGTATCACGAGGCGATGGCGATGGCGCTCGCCGAGCGGGCGCTGACGATCGACGCGGGCAACCAGCAGGCGCTTGGCCTGTGGTTGGCGAGCAATCTGCGTCGCGAGATTCAAACGCCGCAGGGCTATGAGAACCCGGCCTACGCGGCGGACCGTCGCGACGCGATGTACTTCGCGGTGGCGGCGGGTGCGGGTCCCGGACAGTCGGTGCTGGCCCGGGCGGTGGACGCCAAGGACACAATGCTGGCGCGCAAGGCGATCGGGGCGATCGAACGCACCGCGGGCAGCGGGGCGCTGACGGCCAGGACGGGCGATCGTTCGCCGCTGGTCGAGGCTCTGACCTATCCGAACCGTCGCGTGCAGTACGAGGCGGCGCTGGCGCTGGGCGCCTCGCAGCCGTCGGCTCCGTTTGCGGGCAGCGAGCGGGTTGTTCCGACGCTGGCGGCGACGATTCGCGAGGCTTCGGCCAAGTACGCGGGCGTCATTTCTCGCGATAACGAGCAGTACCAGGCGATCCGCAAGATCCTCGAGCAGGATGGGTACACGGTGCTGAGCCGCGGCTCGAGCCTGAGCGAGCTCGACGGTCCGATCGCGGAAGTGCCGGCGGTGGATCTGCTGGTGGCGGTGGACCCGAATCCGGCCGACGTGCCCGCGATCGTGACGTCGATCCGCGGCACGACCCGGACGGCGGCGACGCCTCTTCTGGCGCTGACCACGGCCGAGTCGTACCCGGACCTGCGGCGTCGGTACGAGACCGAGACCAATGTGACCATCCGTCCGCTGGCCACGTCGCCCGAGGCGATCAGCAAGGCGGCGAACGATCTGGTGCTTGCGGCGTCGGGAGGCCCGATCGCCAGCGACGAGGCGCAGGCGTATGCCGCTCGCTCGCTCGCGGTGCTGCGTGACCTTGCGGTGTCTCGCAACACGGCCCTTCCGGTGGAAGAGGCGGTGGTGCCGCTGATCAAGAGCCTGACCGAATCGACCGGTGCGACGAAGATGAGCGTGGCCGAGGTGCTGTCGCTCATCGGCCAGCAGCGTGCGCAGGTCGCGCTGATGGACGCGGCTCTCAACGCCAGCGGCAGCGATCGGATCGATCTGATGGTCAAGGTCGCGAGCAGCGCGAAGCGGTTCGGCAACCAGCTCGAGGAGCGTCAGGTTCGCCGCGTGGTGGAGATGGCCAAGGGAAGCGATGCCGCGGAATCGACCGCGGCGGCGGCTCTGGCCGGCGCTCTGAACCTGCCGAACGCGGATCTGATTCAGTTCATCCTCGGCGGCCGGTCGCATCAGGCCCAGTAAGTCCGGCGGTGATCAAACAACGACGTGTCAAGGGTCGGCGTCGTGCCGACCCTTTTCGTTTGGCGAAACGCGCGGCGTGCGGCGGAGCGATTGCTCGGGCCATCCGGTGCGTTGCCGAAAACCCGAAGCGCCGGGAGTGGGGGAGGAGTGATGCCGAATGCCCGATGCGGCCGGCCTGTTGCGTTCCCCGACCTGTTCTGCGTGGACTTTGGGCTTTCGGCGAACCGCTCCGGTACTCATTACGGAAATGAAGCAGCGGGGGATCTGTCCCCCCGCATGGGATCGCCATCGGGAGCTAATCGCGACAGGCACGTATGGCCCTTCACCTTGATCCACTGCCCGACGATCCCGACGCACGCCCGGGGCCTGTGCCGTGGGATCCCGCACGCCCGCTCTTTGAATCGGGCATGATTGGGATCGGCACGATCCGCATGGCGGCGGGGCACTCTGAGATGAACCGGGAGCGGGTGGCGTATGTGTGGCCGACGGTGTCATTCCCGCGCTTGCCGTACACCGTGCGGTTCGATCGCACGGAGCTGGTGCAGGGGGATCGCAATACCGCGGTGCTGACGAGTGTGGGCTCGGTGATGCGTCGCGTTAGCCTGACGGACCGGGGCATCGACAGCGTCTGGATGGATGTGCACCCGAATCTCCTTGCGGACATGGTTTCGGCGGCGACCCAGAGCAGTCGCGACCCGGACGCCCGCTTTCCGTGGCGTTCGGCCCCCCTGCCGACGGCGCCGCTGCTGGCGATCACGCGGCTGGCGGCGCGTCTGCGAAAGCAGGGGGGTGTCGTGGCGGGCTCGTCACCCCCCTATCCGATCGGGTCGGTGGGAGCGGGGGTGCCGACGCCGCTGGAGGTGGAGGAGACGGTCCTGGGAGCGATCGGGGCAGCGGTGAAGTCTGCCGCCGCGGCCCACGCACCGAGACGCCGCCGCCCCCCTTCCGCGGCACAGGCGCGATTTCACCGCGAGGCGGTGGATGAAGTGCGTCGGCAGCTGGCGGTGGCACCGGCGGATCACCACGGCCTGACGCGGCTCGCGGCGTCGGTGCACGTCTCGCCGTTTCACCTGTGCCGGCTGTTCAAGCGGCTGACCGGCCTGCCGATCCATCGATACCTCGAGCGGCTGCGTCTGCGAGCGGCGATGGAGGAGACGGTGGAAACGCGGGCACGGATGCTGGACATTGCGCTGCGCCACGGGTTCTGCTCGGAGGCACACTTGTCCAATGCGTTCCTGAAGGAGTTTGGGACGAGGCCGAGCCGGGTGCGGGGATGAGCGGCGGAAAGCGGGAAACCGGCTGGCAATCAGGGCGATTGGTGTCCGGGCTATGTATTTAACATAACATTTATTATAGGACGTTGTAGGTGGTGCAGGCCTGCGTGCTGCTGCGGCGGCGCGGGGGTTCATGGTCTGCCGGGTGGCGGCGGCCACGTCTGGACCTTGGCGTCGATCCAGGAGGCAATGTCGGTCGCGTAGCCGTCCAAGCGCCAGCAGAGGAGCGTGTGCCCGCCGTGGAAACGCCAGCGTTCGGGACGGCCCAGACGCTGCCACAGACGATCGCCGGTGGCGACGGGGACGATGCGGTCGCGGTCGGCCTGAATGACGAGCACGCGATCGGCGGGGATGGCGGCGGCGGTGTGGAACGGATCGGTTGTGCATGCCTCGAGCCAGGTGCGGATGAACCTTTCGCGCTGCTCGGAAGGGGGGTTCTGGGGTAGCCACCGGACCCGGGCGGCGGGGTCGGTGAGTTCGGTGTCGAGGTAGACGCTGGCGAGATCGGCGCCGCCGCCGATGAGGACGACCGCGGCGAGCCGGTCGAGGTGCTTGGTGGCGAAGGCCAGGGCGGCCGGCACCCCCCCGCTGCAACCGACGACGAGCGGGCGGGTGTGCATCTTCACCGTTGAGTCATCGTGCTGTCGGGTCAGTCAGGACTGGCGGCCTGTTTCGATTGGGCCTTACCTGGAGGGTGTGCGTGGAACCATCCCCAAACTGCACTGTCGTCGGCGGCCACAGCCGCCAGTCGCCGTCGATCTCGGCAGTTGCCGCCGCCGTTTGCGATGCGAGCGATTCGGGATAGATCCATCGGCGAGCAACGCCTTCGTCGAGTTCCCGAACGCCGTGGTCGAGGTCGCGGTCGGGGCCCGTCGAGAAGACCGCAACGGCGTTGTCGGCTCGCGTAACGAACACGGGCCGTCCGGTGTAAACATCTCGTGGCGTCGATCCGTCCGGCAGTCCTCGCAAGACCCAAGACGCAATCTGCATGTCAAAGCTTGCCATGGAGAATGCAACTTCCGCCTTTGCGATGGCTTCTGCCAACCCGATCGGCAGGCGGGCGGCCAGCGACGCGTTGGATGCCGATCCTTGCATCGACTTGACCCACTGAAGGGACCTGTTCCAAGGGTCCACCGTGAAGTCTGCTGCGGCTGCGTCGTACACGGCGGCGACCGAAGCCTCAAAGTCCAGTCGTGTGCCCCAAGTCCTTGCGGCAACAGGGCCCAAGGTGACGATGGCTATCGGGCTCCACTTCATGTGCCCGGCGGCCATCAAGAACTCCCAGCCTTCGCGTGTCAGGTAGCCGTTGCCGCCGCCAATGTTGCTGAAGATGCGTTGCGAGAAGTCGAGCATGCTGCGCCGCTCCCACTCCACGGGGAACGCGGCCAGTTCACCGCACGCCCGGTCGAGTGCTTCTGCCGCTCGCGACTTCAACTCCGGCGTGAGCAGCGACGGATACCGCGCGTGAATGCTGATGAGTCGCGCGGTCACTGCGGCACGCATGGCCACACCGACAAGCGAACTGATCAGGGTGGGCGGCTCGGCTGCGAGTTTCGCCAGCCGAAGACCCGAGTCAAAATCGTCGATCACTCGATCAGCGTCGCCGTCGACCGCTGCCACGTCCATGTCCAGCATGAGCAAGCGTGTCGAGCGCCGGAGCTCCCCGAGCCACGGCATCTGCAGCGTGAACAGCATCGGGTTCTGCGATGGGTCGTAGCGAGCGAGGGCCGCCACGCGTTCATCGTCGGACATGCCCTTTGCGTTGGCGAGATCGTCCACGCTTGTGAGCCACGCTCCCAGCCTTGGGCGACGGGAAGCCTCACGTATGAGGCTGATCGCCTCGGCGTACTGCTCGACCTGCTTCCTGCAGGCCTCGAGCTTGGGATCATCCCAGCTCGTCGCGTCGGGAGGCAACTTGGGGAAGTTCGTCTCATCCCACGTTCGGGTCGTGAGCCATACGCGATGCAACAAAGGCCGTGCGAGATCGGCCTCCGCGAAGCTGGCGGTTTCCGCATTGAAGTCGGCCGCGTATCGCTTCGCGATCGCGGGCTTGGTCGTCCAGAAGGGGATGGCGTACCACAAGTACGTCAACAGCCCCGCCAGAAGCCCCAAGCCGAGCCAGCGGTTCACACGTTTTCGTACGTTGGAAAGGGCCACGACGAATCCCCGACTACGAGACGACGGCCATGTACGCCGCCAAGATGTCCCGCGCTGCGGCGAGGTCTTTCTTGTCGATCATTTCGGTCACGGTGTGGATGTAGCGTGTGCCCACGGTGATACCGACGGCGCGTGCGCCGGCCGCGGCTTGCTGGGCGGCGGCGCCGTCCTGCCCCCCTGCCGCGAGGATCGACCGCTGGTACGGGATCTTGTTCTTGATGGCGAGCTTTTCGATGTCGTTCACGAGCTGGTGATCGGAGATGAACGAGCTGTCCTTGATGTGCAGCGCGAAGCCCTGGCCGT
>ERZ1066133.284-NODE-284-length-26253-cov-11.186236_pt1 | contig 26253 bp, 18 predicted proteins | sample MGYA00382780_ERZ1066133 | MGnify/ENA primary metagenome ERZ1066133 (study PRJEB33369, sample SAMEA5778363) | biofilm metagenome | biome: Industrial cooling water; feature: Water cooling tower basin; material: Biofilm | place: United Arab Emirates | collected... | reverse complement strand
CTCTAGGGGACCAGGCCGTCCCGGAACCAGGAGGCGTTCGCTTTTTGTTCGCCTTCGGTTCGGGTTTTGGTAGGGTCCGCCCATGCTCACCGAACTCTCGATCCGTGACTTCGCGCTCATCGACGAGGCCGAGCTGCACTTCGGCTCGGGCCTGAATGCCATCACCGGCGAGACCGGTGCCGGCAAGAGCCTGCTGATCGGCTCCCTGGAGCTGCTGCTCGGGGAACGGCCCCGCGGCGGGCCGGCCGCCTGGGTTCGGCAGGGGGCCGAGCGGGCGCGGGTCGAGGGGCGCTTCCTGCTGCCCCGGGGACCGGTGGCCAGCCGGGTGGCGGCGTTCCTGGCGGAGGAGCTTCCGGCGGCCTTCGAGGATTGGCAGGCCGCCTGGCGCGACCACGGAGGCTGGCCCCCGCGCGGGGGCGCGGCCGAAGCCGCGGCCGCCGCTGCCGAGGGGGAGGCCGCCGGGCCCGCGGAGGTCGAGCTGATCCTGGGCCGCACCCTCGAGCTCTCCGGTCGCTCGCGGGCCCACATCAACCACACGCCGGTGACCGCCAAGGCCCTGCGGGGCCTGGCGCTGCTGCTGATCGAGCTCCACGGACAGAACGCCCACCAGCGCCTGCTCGAGCCCGCCCATCAGCTCGAGTTGCTCGATGCCTTCGCCAGCTCTGGCCGGGAGTCGGCCGGGCGCGAGCTGCTCGAGTACGGGCGCGCTCGGCAGCGCTGGCGGGTGCTCGGGGCGCAGCTGGCCGAGCTGGAGGCCGGCCGCCGACAGCGGGCCGACCGGGCCGACCTGCTGCGCTTCCAGGTGGCCGAACTGGCGGAGCTGGCGCCCCGGGCCGGGGAGTTCGAGGCCCTGCGCGCCGAGCGTGAGCGCCTGCGCCACGCGGGCGACCTGGCCAGCGACCTGGCCCAGTGGATCCAGGGCCTGTCCGAGGCCGAGGGTTCCGCGCTCGACCGCCTGCGCGGGCTCGAGCGCTCCGCCATGGTTTGGGCCGGGCGCCTGCGTCAGCTGGAAGGGGTGGCCAGCGAGCTGCTCGAGGCCCGCCTGCGCTGCGAGGAGGCCCTGTCGCGCATCGTCTCCTTCGCCGATGGCCTCGAGATCGACCCGGAGCGCCTGGAGCTGGTCGAAGCGCGGCTCGAAGCCTTGGAGCGACTCTCGGCCAAGCATGGCCTTCCGCCCGATGAGCTGCCCGGCCTGGCGCAGGAGCTCGAACGGGAGCTGGCCGACCTCGAAGACCGCGGCGGGGACGCGGAGCGCCTGGGGGCCGAGCTGGCCCAAGCCCTGGCCGAGCTCGAGCAAAGCGCCGCCCGCCTGACGCGGCTCCGCCGCCAGGCTGCCGGACGGCTGGGGCAAACGCTGGCCCCGGTGCTGCCGGCCCTGGGCTTGCCCCACGCGCGCCTCGAAGTCGAACTCCGCGATCGGGCGGCGCGCACGCTGGGGGGGGAGTCCAACCCGGGCACGCGCTTCGCCGCCGATGGCGCCGACGAGGTCGAGTTCTTGTTCGCCGCCAACCCGGGGGAAGAGCTGCGTCCCCTGCGGTTGGTCGCCTCCGGTGGCGAGACCGCGCGGCTCGTGCTGGCGCTGCGCTCGGTGCTGGCCGGGGCCGACGCAGGCCGCACCCTGATCTTCGACGAGATCGACACCGGGGTCGGTGGGCGCCTGGCGCCCGAGCTGGCGCGGCATCTGCGCGGCCTGGGCACGCACCACCAGGTGCTCACCGTGACCCACCTGCCCCCGATCGCGGCCGCCAGCCATCGCCACCTGAAGGTGGTCAAGGCGGTGGTCGGGGGCCGCACCCAGACCCGCTTCGAGGACCTGGTGGGCGAGGCCCGTGTGGCCGAGATCGCCGACATGCTCTCGGGGGGGGCGCGGCAGGCGACCGCCCGGGCCGAGGCCAAGCGGCTGCTCACCGGCGCCGCCTGAGCTGGTTGCGCGCGGGCTGCGTCGCGGGAAGGCCACGCCCCCCGGGGCCGCTCCGGCACCTTGCGGAGCGCCCCTCGGGCTATCCCCGCGTTGCCCGCGCCGCCCGCGCCGCCCGCGCCGCCCGCGCCGCCGAGGCAGCCGCCGCCCGGCGCCTCGGCCCGCGTTGGGGCGCAGGTTCCCGGCGGACGTTTCGGTGGCTGGTTCGGCCGCCGGAAGCACCAACGGTGCCTCCGCGGGCGGCCCGCCCCTGCACCGGGGGCCACTGCGGCCCGAGCGGGGACCCGCCGGGGGCAGGCGCGCCCTCGGTTTGGGCATGTATCCGCTCCCGCCCGCCGAGCGCGGCCTGGGGCAGCGGACCCTCCGCGGTGGCCGGCCGGGTCCCTCCCGGTCGGGCGGGGAAGCCAGGCCCTTTAGATCCAAAGACTGGGCGCAGCCGCCGCGGGCCCTTGACCTGACCGTTATCCTCCGCCGAAGACCCTTGCCCAGGACCCCCCCCGGATCGTCCACGCCCACCGGTCGAGAAGCGGCAACTCGCCCCGCTTCGCGCCTCGTCGGGTGCCCGCCCCTCCCACCGTGACCGCCCTGCATCAGCCGCTGCGCTTCCAGCGGGTCTTCCTGGAAAAGGTCTGGGGCGGTCGGGCGCTGGAGCGTCATCCCGGCATCGAGTTGCCCCCCGGTGTGTCGGTGGGCGAGACCTGGGAGGTCGTCGATCGCCCCGATCAGAACTCGGTCGTGCGCGGTGGCCCCTGGGCTGGCCGCAGCCTCGGGGACCTGGTGCGTGAACACGGACCGGATCTGCTGGGCAGGGCTCGGCCCAATCCCCGCGGGCGGTTTCCGCTGCTGATCAAGTACCTGGATGCCTCCGAGGCGCTCAGCGTCCAAGTCCATCCGGACGAGCCCACGGCGCGCCGGCTCGGCGGGCCGAGCGAGAGCAAGACCGAGGCCTGGTACTTCTTGCACGCCGCGCCGGGCGGGGCGGTCTACAGCGGGCTGCGCTCCCGGGTGCGGCCCGAACAGGTGCGCGCCCGGCTGGCCGAGCGCGGGCTGGTGGACCTGCTCTGCCGTTGGCCCGTGCGCGCCGGGCAGTGCCTGACCGTGCGCGGGGGCACGGTGCACGCCATCGGCGCCGGGGTGACCCTGCTCGAGGTGCAGCAGAACTCCGACACGACCTATCGCCTCTACGACTGGGACCGCCCGGGCCTCGACGGTCGACCGCGCGAGATGCACGTCGAACCGGGTCTGGCGGCGATCCGCTACGACGACGTGGCGCCGGCGCCCGCGGAGCCCACCGAACAGCAAATCTCGGCGGGGGTTTGGGTCGGGCTCGCGGCCCAGACCGAGTTCTTCCGCATGCGCCGCCTGCGGCTCCAGGCGCTCGCGGGGCGTTCGACCGAGCAGCAGTTCAAGATCTATGTGGTGCTGTCCGGCGGCGGCCTGCTGAGCACCTCCAGGGGCGCCCGCGAGCCCTTGGCCATCGGCGACGTGCTGCTCGTTCCGGCGCTGGCGGAGGCGGTCGAAATCCAGCCCGCCGCCGGGGGGCTCGAAATGCTCGAGCTGGATGCCAACGCCTGACGAATCGGAGGCCTTTTTCGCCGACGTCCGCCGGCCCCAGCGGCGGGGATCGTCGCTGCGCACCGCTTCTCTCCCACCCTCCGGCTCCGCCGCCGCGCGGACCGAGCCGCCGCCTGCGGAAGGTTCCGGCGCAGCTCGGTTGCGGCCGGGCCCGCGCCGCCCGCTGGCCCGGGGACGGGCCCGCCCGGCCCCGGGAGCGGGGCAAGGGCACCGGCCGGGGTTGATTGGGGTCGCGAGCCCGAGGGCGCCCAGGCCCGCGGGGCAGCCCGCGGAGCAGGCCCGCGGGGCGCGCCGACGAAGCACGGGCCGCGGGCGGAAAAAAATGGGCCCCGCCCGCTGTCCGCAGCGGCAGCGCCCGGGACGGGGCTGGAGCCCTTTGCGCGGCCGTGGCGGCGCGCAGAGCCGTGGTCGCTGCGGGGCCCGGGCGCTCCCGCGCGCTTCCCTGGGGCGCGGGCAACGGACGCCGCGCTACCCTGTGGAATCCGCCGCCGGCTGGCCAAGGCCCGCGGAACAGGCTCTTTCCGCCGCCGCCCCCGGGCGGCCCCACCCGCGGCGCTCGAACGGCGCCGCCCCAAGGAAACCCCATGACCCAACGTCGCCCTGCTCGTGAGAGCCGCGACCTCCAGGACCGGGCGTCCGCGCCCCGTCCGAAGGGCTCCCGCCCCGCCCGCCGCGGCGCGGCGCGCAGCCCCCTGACCCCCGCCGACCTGGCGGCCGCACCGGCCGCGGGCGAGTCCGAGGGGACCTCGGGCGGCCTGCAGCGCCTCAACAAGTACCTGGCTTCCCACGGGATCGGTTCGCGCCGTCGCTGCGACGAACTGATCGCGGGTGGCCAGGTCTGGGTCGACGGTCAGGTGTGCGTCGAACTCGGAACGCGCGTCGATCCCGCGCTGCAGCGCATCGAGGTCGAGGGCGTGCTGCTCAAGCCGGCGGGCATCCGCCACCGCTACTACCTGATGAACAAACCTTCGGGGGTGGTCTGCACCAGCGACGATCGCGAAGCCCGCGCGCGCGCGATCGACCTGATCACCGACCCGGAGAAGGGCCGCATCTTCACCGTCGGGCGTTTGGACGAAGAGACCACCGGCCTGCTGATCCTGACCAACGACGGGGATTTCGCGCACCGCATCATGCACCCCCGCTTCGGGGTCACGAAGACCTACCTGGTCAAGCTGCGCGGGCGCATGGAGGATGACGAGGTCCAGCGCATCCGCGAGGGTGTCTACCTGGCCGAGGGCAAGACCGCCGGGGCGCGCGTGGTCGTGCTGCAGCGCAGCGCGGTGCAGACGCGCCTCGAAGTGACGCTGCAGGAGGGCAAGAACCGCGAGGTACGGCGCGTGTTCGCCAACCTGGGCTTCAAGGTCGTCGATCTCCGGCGGGTGCGCATCGCCCACCTGACCGATCGCGGCCTCAAGATCGGTCGCTGGCGCCCGCTGACGCGCCAGGAGGTTCAGGAACTGCTCGCCGCCGCCGATCCGCTGCAGCGTGCGGCGCTGTTGGCGGCCGGCAAGCTGCCCAAACCGCCGCACCGCCGCGGATTGCGCACCGATCGGGTCCGGCGCAAAGCGGAGGTCGGGGCGCTGGCGGGCAGCGAGCGGGACTACGGGTCCGATGGCGCCCGAGCCGGGACGAGGCGGCGCCCCGCGCGCCCGTCGCCGGCCCGCGGGCCGGTCGACGGGTTCGAGGCAGAAGCGCCGCTGGCCGCTCTGCCCCACCCCCTGTTCCTCGACCGCCCCGGGATCGAGGGGGATGAGCCGGAGTCGGAGGGCGCACCGGCCCGCGGGTCGGCCGGGTCCAAATCGGCCCGCAAGGACGCTCCCCGCGCCGAACGCTCCGAGCGCAAGCCGGGGCGGGCCGGCGAGCGCGGGGCCGGACCTCGATCGGGGAGCGAGACCGCCGCCCAGCGGGGCGCGGGCCCCCAGCGCGGACCGCAAGCCCGCCGCGGCAGCGCGGCCCGCCCGGGCCGCTCGGCAAAGGCCGGTGCGGGCCGGGGCCCGAAGGCGGACGCCGCCCTGGGCCGGCGCCCCGGGGAGTCCCCGGGCGAGCGCGCGCGTCGGGAGCTGGGCTGGCAGGAGCCCGGAGGCCGCAAGCTGATCGACGCCAGCCGCGGCCGGAGCCCGGAACCGGGACGCCCGGCGGGACGGGCCGAGCGTGGGGCCGGCGCCAAGGGCTCGCGAGCCGGGCGGACGCCGGGCCGCGGCGGTCGGCGCTGACCGGCCCTGCCCGGGAAGCCCGGCGGACCCTTCCCCGCGGCCGAAAGGCGCCCGCGCACCCGCGGCTCGTGCTTCCGGCACAGGCGGGCTGGGCGACCGCCGGGCGGGATCCGTTTCGGGGGCAGATCGACCGCGGAAGCCGAGCCCGTCCGCTGCCGCGGCGGGCGCATTTGTCACAGTGTTGCGCCGATTCCGCGGCGGCGGCCCGCGATCCCTCGGGCGCTGGCAGCGGCGATCGGTTCCGAAGCCGACCGCGTCCCCCCGGGCCGGCCGGCGATCGAATCGCCGACCGGCAGCCGCGCCGCCGGCCGCGAACGAGTTCCCTCCGCTCCCCGAGACATGCCCCGCAAAATCCCCGCCGCCAAGCAGCCTGTCGCCCCTCCCCAGCGCGCCTCCCGAGCGGGTCGCGGCGCCGCAACGGGAGCGGCTCGGCAGGGCGGGCGGGGTGCGCGCCAAAACGGCGCGGTCCCCGTCCGCGCGCGGGACTCGGCAGCGGTCTCCGAGGTGACCCAGCGCAAGCCAGCCCGGGCAAGCGCGGCAGCGGCGAGCTCGCCCGGCAAATCGCGCGCCTCGCGCGCCGACTCGAGCCGGGTCAAGCCGAAACAGGCCCGAACGGGCCGCAAGCAGAGCTCCAAGGCGCGCTCGAGCCGCGCCGAAACGAGCCGCGCCAAATCGAGCCGCGCCAAATCGAGCCGCGCGATGGCCCACGGGCGGGCCTCCGAGCCTCGCTTGACCGATCCGGCCAACGGCCCCAGCCGGAGCGTCCCGGGGTCCGCTTCCACGCCGATGGCGCAGCGCGGCGGGGCGCTGATCCACGAGCGTCGGCTCGACAACGGCCTGCGCGTCCTGCTCGCGGAGCGGCACCGTGATCCGGTGGTGTCCGTGATCCTGTTCTATCGGGTGGGCGCGGTCGATGAGCGCGAGGCGGAGGCCGGCGTTTCGCACTTCCTCGAGCACATGATGTTCAAGGGCACGCCGCGCTTCGGCAAGGGTTCGATCGACCGGCGCACGGCGATGCTCGGCGGCCAGAACAACGCCTTCACCGGCTACGACCACACCGGCTATTGGTACGAGTTTTCGAGCGACCGCTGGGAGGAGGCCTTGGTGCTCGAATCCGATCGCATGCGCCACCTGCTGCTCGATCCGGCCGAGTTCGCCTCCGAGCGCGAGGTGGTCCTCGAGGAGCTGGCCATGGGCGAGGACGAGCCCTGGCGCGTGCTCGGCCGGCGCGTCGAAGCGCGCCTGTTCGGGCGCCATCCCTACGGTCGGCCGATCATCGGCTTCCCCGACACGCTGCGCGGCATGACCCCGGAGTCGATGCGCGCCCACTACCGCCGCTTCTACCACCCCCGCAACGCAACCCTGCTGATCTGCGGCGATGTGATCCCCAACGAGGCCTTCGCGCGCGCCCAGGCCCACTTCGGATCCCTGGGGCTCGATGCGGAGCCCGGTCGTCGGGCCCCGGGCGCGCGCCGCAACGCCCCGGCCCGCGAGCCGGGGCTCGACCCGGCCCCGACGCCCGTCGACGCCCTCACCCCGCGCCGGTCCCTGCGTCCGCCGGCGGAGGAACCCTTCGGCGAGCAGCGGCTCGAGATGCGCTGGCCCGATCCGGCCAAGCGCCTGTGCATGGCTTGGCGTGCGGCGCCCGCCGGCACCCCCGACGACTACGCCCTGGATCTGATCGTGGTGCTGCTGACCTCCGGACGCAATTCACGCCTGCAGCGCCGCCTGGTGCTCGACGGCGCCCTGGCGACCTCGGTCAGCGCCTACAACGATTCGCGCGTCGAAGACGGCGCTTTCTGGCTTCAGGCCCAGTGCCGCGACGGGGTCGAGCCGAGCGTGCTCGAGGCCGCCATCGATGCCGAATTGGCGCGGCTGGCGGCGGAGGGACCCAGCGACGCCGAGCTCGATCGCGCTCGGCGCATGCTCAAGGCCAGCGAGGCCCACGACGCAGAGACCACCAGCGATCTGGCCGAGGAGCTCGGCAGCTGGGCCATCGACGTCGATTGGACCCATGCCCTCGATGGCGGAGAGCGCCACGCTGCGGTGCAGGCCGCCGCGGTGCGCGATGTGGCCCAACGGCTCTTGCAGCCGGCGCGCCGCGTGGTCGGCTGGTGCCTGCCCGCGCCCGCCGGCCCCGCCGCGACCGGGCCAGCCCAGGCCTCCAGCGCAGACGAAGAAGAGCTGCCCGAAGAGCTGCCCGAAGAGGCGCCCTGAGGGCGCCCGCCGGCGCCTTCGAGCCGGCCGGTTGCGAGGCGCACGCCCCTGGGGATCGATCCCCCCGGCGAGTCGCGCTCGGCCTCCCCCCCCCGACCTGCGCCGGGCTCCACCGCCATCGGAGCCTGATCGCGCGCCCGAGAACACGGCGCTGTGCGCGCCCAGCCATGCCCAAACGAGCCCCCAAGCGCACCCGATCCTCCCGCCCCGCGGCCTCCCCCTCGCGCTCCCGCGCGGGGGCGCGCCGGAGTCCGGGCGCTTCCGCTGGTCGCGGCGGCCAGGGGGAGGCCGGTTCGGGCCGCTCCAAGGCGAGCCCGACCCCGCCTCCGACCGCGCTGCGCCTCGAGCTGCCGATCGAACGCTTCGAACTCTCCTGCGGCGCGACCCTGCTGGTCTCGCCTCGCGCCGGCGCGCCGATCACGGCGGCCCAGGTGCACATCCGCGGCGGCCTGGCCCTCGACCCGGCCGGACGGGAGGGCACCGCGTTCCTGGCCGGCGCACTGGCCCCGGAGGGCAGCGCCCGGCACAGCGAGGAGCAGATCGCGGACCTGCTCGAGCCCGAGGGCGGCGGCCTGGCGGGGGACTCGAGCGGCCTGTCCGGTTCGATCGTCAGCGGCTCTTGGGAGCTGTTGCTCGACCTGCTCGGCGAGCTGCTGCTCGAGCCGACCTATCCGGAGGACAAGGTCGAACGCCAGCGCGCGCGCCTGCTGCAGCGGCTCGAGGTCGAGCGCCGCGACCACCGCACTCAGGCCGGCCAAATCTTCCGCCGCCTGGTCTATGGATCCCATTGGATGGGCCGTTCGGAGCGCGGCAGCGTCGAGAGCATCGGCGCCGTGCAGCGTGCGGAGATCCTGGCCCACCAGCGCCAGCATTGGGTCGCTGCCCGCGCCGTGATCGCCGTGTGCGGCGACGTGCAGGGCGAGGCGGTGCGCCAGTTCCTCGATCGACGGCTTTCGTCCTGGCGCCGCGGGGAGCCGATCGAGCTGCCGGGCCCCGCCTTCCCGCCGCTCGAAAGCCGCAGCGCTGGCTTTCAGGCCGAACGCCAGCAGGTGCAGGTCTGCCTGGGCCACCTCGGGATCGAGCGCCGCGCCCCGGATTACGTCGCGGCACTGGTCATGGACCACATCCTCGGGACCGGGCCGGGCTTCACCGACCGCATCTCGAAACGTCTGCGCGACGAGGAGGGCTTGGCCTATTCGGTCCAGGCCAATCTGCACGGCACCGCCGGCGTGATGCCGGGCATGTTCCTGGCGACGATCGGCACCTCGCCCGACAAGCTGACCCAGGCCCTGACCGGCTTCATCGAGGAGATCGCGCGCATCCGCAGCGAGCCCGTGAAGCCGGAGGAACTGGACCTGGCCCGCCAATACCTGACCGGCTCCTTCGTGCTGGGCTTCGAGCGCGCCGCCCGCCGCGCCCACACGATGGTGCAGATGCACCGCTTCGGCCTGCCCATCGACGACCTGACCACCCTGCCGGCGCGCATCGCCGAGATCAGCGCCGCCGACGTGCTCGCGGTCGCCCGCCAGCGCCTGCACCCGGACGCCCTGTGCCTGGCGGTCGGCGGCGCCGTCGACCCCGAGCGCCTGCCGAGCCTGCTCGCCGGCGCCCAGCGCGCCGCCGCCCGCGCCGGCCAGCGTCCCAAACGGCGCCGCGGCTAGTGCTGCGAGAGTTCCGGCGGCCTGCGAGCAGGCCGCCGGAGCTGGGTCGCACGGGCTCCACAGAGCCCATAGGGAGCACTCGCGCGCCTTGGCCGCTGATCCGCTGAGCGTCGCTCCGCGGCCTTCGACCGGTCCCCGCAGGCGTGCTCCCCAGTCGGCCCGCGCATCCGACCGGTAGCGCCCGCCTGCTGGGGGAAGCCGAGCTCACCCGGCGGTCAGGCTGCGCTTCCGGTCCTCGGGTCCAGGGCTCCGCGGCTCGCTGCCGCGGGCCCGTTCCCAGGTCGGTCAGGCGCCCTCGCCTCTGGCGGCGAGGTCCAGCGGGCCTCAGGCCAAAAGCGCGTCGATCTTGGCGCCCATGGCGCGCTGCCAGGCGGCCGAGTCGAGCGGCCGGCCGCTGATGCGCTGGACCAGCTCCGCGGGGGTCTCGAGCTGGTCGTGGCGGTGGATCTCGCGCTGCAGCCAGCGGCGCAGGGGCAGGAATTCGCCGCTGGCGAAGGCGGCGTCCAGGTCGCCGAGCTCCTCGCGCGCCGCCTCCATGAACTGGGCCGCGTAGAGATTGCCCAGGGAGTAGGTCGGGAAGTACCCGAAGGCGCCCATGGACCAGTGGATGTCCTGCAAGCAGCCTTGGGCGTCGTTCTCGACCTCGAGCCCGAGCAGGTCGCGCAGGCCTTGATTCCAGGCCGCGGGCAGGTCCGCCACCGCCAGGGAGCCGGAGATCAAGCCCTCTTCGAGGCGCGTGCGCAGCAGGATGTGCAGGTTGTAGGTCAGCTCGTCCGCCTCGACGCGGATGAAGCTGGGTTCGATGGCGTTGACCGCGCGCCACATGTCCTCGGACTTGTAGCCTTGGGTCGCCTGCGGGAAGCGCCGCTTGAGCGGCTTCCACCAAAACTTCCAGAAGGCGCGGCTGCGGCCGACCAGGTTCTCCCACAGTCTCGACTGGCTCTCGTGGATCGCCATGGAGACGGCGCCGCCCAGGATCGAGCGCGAGCGCGCCGGATCGAGGCCCTGTTCATACAGGCCGTGGCCGGCTTCGTGGATCGCACCGTAAAGGCCCACGCGCAGGTCCTTTTCGGCATGGCGGGTGGTCAGGCGCACGTCCGTCGGCCCGTTGCCGCCGCAGAAGGGGTGCGTCGAGCGGTCCAGGCGGCCGCGTTCGAAATCGAACCCCATCCGACCCAGCACCTCGAGCACGAAGGCCTGCTGATCGGCGAGGGGATAGCGGCGCCGCGCGACCTTGGTGCGCTGGGAGCCTGCAGCCGCGCGGACCCGTTCGAGCAGGGGCGCGCTCGAGCGCGCCAAGTCCTCGAGCAGCGGCAGCACGGCCGCGCTCCGGGCCTCGGGCTCGTAGGTATCGAGCAGCGCGTCGTAAAGTTCGCCCCCCGCGCGGGTTGCTTCGGCGATGCGCCGAGCCAGGGCGACCAGCTGTTCGAGCCAGGGCCGGAAGGCTTCGAAGTCGCTGGCCTGGCGCGCGGCGCGCCAGGCTTCGAGCGCCCGGGCCTTGGTGAGCGCGAATTCGGCCGCCAGCTCGGCGGGGATCTGGCTGGCGGGCCGCACCCGGCGCCAGGCCAGTGCGACCGCGCGCTGCTGCTCGGGCTCCAGCTCCGCGGTGCGCTCGCGCAGCTCGCCGAGCAGGTCGAGCAGGGCCGGGTCGACGCTGCGCTCGTGGGTGACGCGGGCCAGGGTCGCCAGCGCCTGGGCGCGGCTCTCCGCCGCTGCGGCCGGCATCAGGACCTCTTGATCCCAGCCCAGAATCGAGCCCAGGTGGTCGAGGTCGCGCAGCTCTGCGCAGCGCCGTTCCAGGTCGGAGAAGAGGGTCGAGGTGCTCTGGGCCATGTTGGAGAAGCGCGCTGGGGACAGGAGCTTAACCCCGGCCCCGTGCGCGGCTGCGCGTGCCCCGCCGCGCCCCAGGGCCTGCCGGTCCAGCTGGTGCACGCGGGCCGGGCGCGCCTCCGCCCGCCGGCGCTGTCGGGCCTAGAGCCTCGTCGACGGCGCCCAGGAAACGTAACCCCAGCCCAGTCCCAGCCACGGCAGCCGCCGGATCTCGGCCCGACGGCCTGCTGACAGGACGGATTGGCGACTCGGGCGCAGCCCGAGTCGTTTCGCTCTCAACCGGCCACCCCTGCGCCGTCAGCCGCCGGACGGGCTGGGCCTGGGGCGGACGGGGTGCTCCGCGCTGACCCGAGACACAGCCCAAAACGGCCGGCAGCCTGCGCCCAGTGCTTGGGCGCAGGCTGCCGGTGGATCCTACGCTCCCCTGCAGGTCCTTGCGGGGGGCGCGGTTCAGTTCCGAGAAGTGATCACCAGCTGACAGGTTGCGATGGCGGCTCGGGCGCCGCCCGAGCCGATCGTTTCTCAACCTGTCAAGGGATCAATGGTTGTGCCCGGCGTGGGCGCCCTTCTCGTCTTTCTTCTTCTCCGGGAGCTCGCTGACCAGCGCGTCGGTGGTCAAGAGCAGGCTGGCGACCGAAGCGGCGTTGGTCAGCGCGGTGCGGGTGACCTTGGTCGGGTCGATCACACCGATCTTGACCATGTCGACGTACTCGTCGGTGGCCGCGTTGTAGCCGAAGGTCGGGCTCTTGCCGGCGCGCACGTTTTGGACCACCACGGCGCCGTCCTGGCCGGCGTTTTCGGCGATCTGGCGCATGGGCGCCTCGAGGGCCCGGCGCACGATGCCGGCGCCGATTTTCTCGTCGCCGCTCAGCTTGAGGCCATCGATCGCGGCTTGGCAGTGCAGCAGAGCCACGCCGCCGCCGGGCACGATGCCTTCTTCGACCGCCGCGCGCGTCGCATGCAGGGCATCCTCCACGCGCATCTTCTTCTCCTTCATCTCGGCCTCGGTCGCGGCGCCCACGTTGATCTGGGCCACGCCGCCGGAGAGCTTGGCCAGGCGTTCCTGGAGCTTCTCACGGTCGTAGTCCGACTTGGTGGACTCGATCTCGGCCTTGATCTGCTCGATGCGGCCCTGGATGTCGGTCTTCTTGCCGGCGCCTTCGATGATCGTGGTGTTGTCCTTGTCGATCACCACCTTCTTGGCCTTGCCCAGGTCGCGCAGCGACAGGGTCTCGAGGCTCTGGCCGGTCGATTCCATCACGGCGATGCCGCCGGTCAGGATGGCGATGTCCTCGAGCATGGCCTTGCGGCGGTCGCCGAAGCCCGGCGCCTTGACGGCGCAGACCGGGAACGAGCCGCGCAGCCGGTTCACCACCAGCGTGGCCAGCGCCTCGCCTTCGATCTCCTCGGCCAGGATCACCAGCGGCTTGCCGCTGCGCGCGACCTCTTCCAGGATCGGGATCAGGTCCTTGACGGTCGAGATCTTCTTCTCGTGCACCAGGATGTAGGCGTCTTCGAAGACGCACTCCATCGCCTTGGCGTCGGTGATGAAGTGGGGCGACAGGTAGCCCTTGTCGAACTGCATGCCCTCGACCCACTTGACTTCGGTGGCCAGGCTCTTGCCTTCTTCCACCGTGATCACGCCGTCCTGGCCGACGCGCTCCATGGCTTCGGCGATCATGTTGCCGACCTCGGTGTCGCCGTTGCTGGCGACGGTGCCGACCTGGGCGATGTCGGACTTGCCGGAGACCTTCTTGGAGATCTTCTTCAGCTCGCCGACCACGACTTCAACGGCCTTATCGATGCCGCGCTTGAGGGCCACCGGGTTGGCGCCGGCGGTCACGTTCTTGAGGCCCTCTTCGAAAATCGCCTCGGCCAGCACGGTCGCGGTGGTCGTGCCGTCGCCGGCGCCGTCGTTGGTGCGGCTGGCGACTTCCTTCACCAGCTGCGCGCCCATGTTCTCGTACGGATCTTCGAGATCGATCTCCTTGGACACGGTCACGCCGTCCTTGGTGACGGTCGGGCTGCCGAAGGACTTCTCGATGATCACGTTGCGGCCGCGGGGGCCGAGGGTGACCTTGACGGCGCGGGCCAGGCGGCGCACCCCTTGACGGATGTGCTCGCGGGCCTCGGCGTCATAGCTGATTTGTTTCGCCATAGCGGGTGTTCTGTGGGGTTGTTCGGGGTGCCCCGTGGCGGGGCGTCTGGGGGTGCGTCGGCGCCCCGGCGGAGGCGCGGCGATGCGCGCGGGCTCAGGGCGCCGACGGAAGCGGGTCGTTGCGCTTCGGGTGGGAGCGGGCCTGGATCAGCCGACGATGCCGAGGATGTCTTCCTCGCGCATGATCAGGTACTCCTGGCCGTCGACCTTGACCTCGGTGCCGGCGTAGGAGCTGAACAGAACGCGGTCGCCGACCTTGACCGAGAAGGTGGAGCGGTTGCCGTTGTCCAGCATCTTGCCGTCGCCCACGGAGACGACCTTGCCTTCCTTGGGCTTCTCCTTGGCGCTCTCCGGGAGCAGGATGCCGCCGGCGGTCTTCTCTTCCGCTTCGAGGCGCTGGACGAGGACGCGGTCGCCCAGGGGGCGGATGGAAGCCTTGGAGGCGCTCTTGGTGGTGGTCTTGGTGCTCATGGGTGGGGAGGCCCGGGGGGCCGTTTGCAGCGGAGTGTCCTGGACCTTGGGTCCTGATGAGGGGGAGGGCTCGCCCGCGGATCCGCGGGCGTGGATGGGGGTCCCCAGGCCTTGGAGGCGCGCGGGGAACGAGGGCGGCTTCGGCGCGGCGGGGGCGGCGCGGCCGCCGCGCAGGGCAGCGGGGGAGCGCTCGGTTTCGCCCGGGGCGCCGGGGGCGCTGCTTGCTGGGGGGCGCGGGGTGGGGCGGTGGGGGATCGACCGGGCCGTTCAGGGGGGAGGCAGGGGCGAGGTCAGGCCCGCGCCGCCGTGGTCCCAGAGGGCCAGGGCGCGGCGCATCTCGCTGCGCAGGCGCTGGGGATCGACGGGTTTGTGCAACACGGCAAAGGCGCCTACCCGCAGGGCCTCTTGGGCCAGCAGGTTGGTCCAGTTGCCGGAGTACACGATGCAGGGCAGGCCGCGGTGGAAAGCCAGCAGGTGGGGCAGGACCTCCAGCCCGTCGCAGCCGGGCATGTGCAGGTCCAGCAGGGCGGCGTGCAGGCGGAATCGCCGCCCCAGCTCCAGGGCTTCCGGGCCGGACTCGGCCTCCAGCACCTCCACCTCCAGCTCGCTGAGCAGGTCGACAACGCCCGTTCGAAGGCTCTTGTCGTCGTCGGCGAGAAGGATGCGGCGCAGGGGCTGCATGACCGGCGGTCGGGTTCGGCCAGGCGCTGCCCGTCCCGGCCGCGGGCGGGCGCACCGGGGGACCGATGCGCCAGGCTTCCCTGGCCACGACGGCAGCGCGTGGCGACACTGCCTGCCGACGCCAAGCAAAGCCCGTGCCGCGGAACGAACCTCTCCGGGCTGCCGAGTCCGCCCGCTCCGTGGCGGCGCCCTGCTGTCAGGTTGGCAGGTTGCCGTGCCTGGCTCCCCTTCAGCTGTCAGCTTGGCAGGCGCCCACCGAGCCGCGGGCCGGGGCGCCGGCGGAGGCCCGGCCCGGCCCTGCCCGCCGCCCGCCGCCTGCGGCCCGGGGGCGGCGAGCGCGGAGGCGCGAGGTCCCCGCGCGCTCCCTGGGCCCGGGGCTGGCGCCGGCCCGCGAGCCCGCTGCCCAGACCGTCCCGGGAGCCGGGGGGGGGCGGGCGCGGGCAGCACACCGGCCGCGCTCTGGGACGGGCCGGATGACCCGCGCCCCTCCCCAGGCTGGCGGGCGAGCGGCTCCCCAACCGGCCGGGCTCGGCCCGCGCGCCTCCGCGCCCAGGGCCGCTCCGGCCCCAGCAGGGAAGGCCGCCGCCGCGGCGGGCGGGCCGCTCCGGCCCGAGTCGCCGGCGCGACCCGGGCCAAGCGGCCCAGCCCGCGTCCGACGGTCCGCGCCCGAGGCGGCGGCCAGCGGCCGCCAGCCGCCGGCGCGATCTCGGGTTGGCCACGGGGCTGCGGCGCGCGTTCGCGCCGCTAGCCGCGCGCTGCCCGCGGCCTGCGCGGGCAGCGGCGGACGGGTTCCGGTGGAAAAATCGGGTCGCTGCTTCCCGGGGTTGCTTCGGCGCTCGATTCCATGTTTCGGGCGTCACGGGGGCCGATTCGTGTCCAGGTTTCTTGCCTCCCAAAGCGTTTGTCGGACTCTGGATCTGAGCGCAAGACCCAGCCATTGCAACGGCGAACGAGCGCCAGTTTGTGCAGCGTTGTCACCGCCGCAGTCCAGCGCGGCTAGCCTGTTTTCGATAGGGCGCTGCCGCGGCCCGCGGCAGACGCTCATCGGAGCGAACCTATGATCCGCAACGAATCTTTCGACCTTTGGATGCCTTCGGCCCTGCATGCCGCCGGCCAGCGTCTGTGGCGTGGTCAGGTGGTGCGGCATCGAACCCGCGGGTACCGCGGAGTCGTTGTCGATTGGGACCCCAATTGTCGCCGCGGCGCCGCCTGGCGCGCCTGCCTGTTCGAACGCCCGAGCGCCGATCAGCCTTGGTATACGCTGCTCGTCGACGGGGACTCGACCAGTTCCTATGTGGCTCAAGAGGATTTGGAACCCGAAACGGTTGCTCGGCCGATCCGGCACCCGCTGCTGTATCTGTTCTTCATGGGTTTCGGAGAGGGCCAGTACTGGCGCAACGACCGACCCTGGCCTGCGGCTTCGGCGCCGGCGGCTCAGGCGGTCGATCCGCTCGGCGCGGTGACCGCCTGATCGCGCGAGGATTCCCCGCGGATCGAGCGGATGGCGTTCGATCTCCGCGGACGGACCCGTGGGCGGCTTGCGTGCCCGCGCGGCCGAGGGCCGCAGGCGAGCCTTCGAAGGGCATCCTCGGCCAAGCGGCGGCTCGCAGCCCGCGGGTTCCGGGGCCGATCGCGCCGCCGAGCCCAGGCGCGCGCAGAGCACAGCCTGGCGGCGCCGATCCGGCCGCACGGCGGCCCCGGGCAGACCCGCGGGCCGCGGGGCTGACGGCCCCTTGGCCCTGGGGGAGCGCGGACCAGCGCCCCCGCGCGCTAGCGTAGAGGCATGCAAGCCCTGGAACGCGCGCGCCGGCTCGCGGCGGAACAACCCGCCTTCGATGCGCACACCGATGCGCTGCAGCGAGCCTTGGACCTCGGGCACGATCTCTTGACCGTGACCCGCGGGCAGTTCGATCTGCCCCGCGCCCGCCAGGGTGGCTGCGGCGGGGCCGTGCTCGTGTGCTGGGTCGACCCGGTCTTCCTGCCGGCCGGCGCGGCCCGCCGGGCGCGCGACCTGATCGCCGCCGGGCACGATCTGATCCAGCGCTCGGCGGGGGCGATCCGCCTGATCCGAACCGCTGCCGACCTGGCGGCGGCCCGGCGCCAGGGGAGCTTCGCGGCCTTGCTGGGGATCGAGGGCGGCCATGCCCTCGAGGAACGCCTCGAGCGCCTCGAGGAATTCCATGGGCTTGGCGTGCGCGTCCTGACCCTGGTCTGGAACAACCATCTGTCCTGGATCCGTTCCTGCCAGCCCGGGGCGGGCCCGGAGATCCCCGGGGGCCTCTCGGACTTCGGCCGCCAGGTGGTGCGCCGCATGGACGAGCTCGGCATGGTGATCGACCTCTCCCACGCCGGCGAACAGTCCTTCTTCGACACCCTGTCCGCGACCCGCAATCCGGTCATCGCCAGCCACTCCGGCTGCCGCGCCCTGCACGACCATCCGCGCAACCTGAGCGACGAGCAGCTGCGGGCCCTGGCGCGCAACGGCGGCGTCCTGGGCCTGGTCTTCCACCCGGGCTTCCTGGACGCCGAGGCTCGCGCTGAGGAGGCTCGGGTGCGCGAATCGGCGGCCTACCGCAGCCTCGCCCATCCCAACGAGACCGAGCTGTTCGTGCTGCAAGGGGAGTTGATGCAATCCGTCGCCCGCCCCCTGCCGCTTTCCCGCCTGCTCGACCACATCGAGCATGCCCTGGCGGTGGCCGGCCCCGAGCATGTCGGTCTCGGTTCCGATTTCGACGGCATCCTGCGCGGACCCAGGTCGGCGGAGGATGCCAAGGGGTACGTGCAGGTCGCGGCGGGGCTCCTGGAGCGCGGGCATGCGGAGCAGGTCGTCCGGGCGGTGCTCGGCGGAAACTTCGAGCGCGTGTTGCTCCGGGTTCTGCGCTGAGCGGCGGCTGCAAGGCGATCGTCTCGGGCGGCGCCCGGGCTCCGCGAACGGAGCGTGCAAGGGCCCTGCGGCCCCAGGGAGCGGGCCCGGATCCCTCGGGGCGATCGCCTGCGGCGGCCGCTGGGCTGCGAGCTTGGCTGCGATCGGTTGCATGGGGCGGCGTGCGGGTTTTGCGGCGGATCCGCAGCCACGGGCTGAGTCCCTGCCGCTCGGGGCGGGGCCGGCACACGAGCGCCGGCGGGATTGCATAGACCGCCGCGTGCGGGTTCGGTTGCGGGGCGATCCCCGCGGCATGGCAGCGCTCGCGGCGGGCGGGGCCCGGCGTCGCGGGGTTGCGCGCGGTCGGTTGCGGGCGCTCTTTTGCGGGCGCTCTGTTGCGGGAGGAGCCTCGGGGTGCGCGGAAATCGCTGCAACCATCGGCGCGCACGCCGGTCTCTTTGGGGCCGGGCGAACATCTCGTCCGCGCACCCCCTAGACCCGAGTGGGCCGCGCCGCGGTCCTTGCCCCGATGGACGTCGACTTCAGCCAGATCCAGGATCTCGAGGATTACCTCTCCGTTCCCGAAGGCCGCTACCCCTGCCGCATCGCCGAAGTCCGCGAGGGCGTCACCCGGGACGGCGACGTGCGCTGGACCTTCCGGCTGGAGGTGCGCGAAGGCGAATTCGCGGGCCGCACCGCCGCCTGGGACGGCATCTCCTGGAGCGAGCGCGGCCTGCGCCGGGCCAAGTTCGTGCTGCGCGCCTTCGGCTTTGACACCAGCGGTCGGCTCGAGCTGGAGCCCGGGGACCTGGTGGGCCTCGACGCCTGGGTCGAGGTCCAGGCGGAAGAGCGGCAGGATCCGGCCAGCGGCGTGCGCGCGGTGCGACCCAAGGTGCCCTACCTCGGTTACGCGGAGGGCCCGGACGGATTCGAGGCCGTCAAGCGGGGTGCCTGATGCTGGCCGTCGCCCGGAAGGCGAGCGGTTCCAAAGGCGCGTGCGGCGCCCGACCTGGGCCACTGCGATGCGGGGACGGTGCCTTGGCGCGGCCGCGGCCCGCCGCTCGTCCCCGGCGGAGCTGCGCCGCTTCCCCCGGCGCTGCCCTGAGCGCCAGCGGCAGCGGAGCGCAGGAGCCGCCCCGGGCGGACACCGAACCTGCGCGGCCGTGGAAACGCCCTTCGGCCGGGAGCGCTCGCCGCCGGAGGGGCCCGACCGCCTTTCCGGGCGTCGATCCCCGGGAGGCTGCCCGCCCGCGCACCCCGCGGCCGCCGCTTGTTTCCCGAGCGCCGGGCGCGGCATCCTGGAGCGATGCCCACCCCGGCCCTGAGGCTCGCCGAATGGCAGCGCTGGCGCGCCGAGCTGGAGGCTCGCGGCCGTTTCGATGGCGCCGGCTCGCCCTTTTGGAGCGAGCTGCTCGAACTCAGCGCCGGCTACCGGGTTCGGGCCCACAGCCCCTATTCCGGTCTCTCGCTGGCGGCGCTGATCCTGGGCGCGGACGGACGGCTGTTCGCCGGGGTCAATGTCGAAAACGCCAGCTATGGCCTGACCAACTGCGCCGAGCGCAGCGCGGTCTTCCACGCCGTTTCCGAGGGCCAGCAGCGCTTCCTGCTGTGCTTCCTGCAGGGTCAGGCGCCGCTGCCGATCCCGCCCTGCGGGGCCTGCCGCCAGGTGCTGTTCGAGTTCGCGCCGGACCTGTGGGTCATCAGCCGCGGCTCCCAAGGCCAGCTGGCCTGCGCGCGCCTGGATCGGCTGCTGCCGGGCGCCATGGGCGCTGCCGACCTGCCGCGCAGTTGACGGCTCCAACAGGACCGCCTCAGGCCCAGCTCGAGCCGTCGGCGCCGCTGCTGTCCCCGATCTCGGGCCTTCGGATGGCCTGCGGCGCCCGAGCCGGAGTGCGGGCCCCGCGGGGGGCGCGCTCAGGCCGCGGGCCCGCCGCGCTTGCGCGCCGGCCTCGAGAAAGCGGCGACCGCGGAGATCGAGAGCAGCGCCGCGGCGCAGGTGCTGGCCAGCACGTCCCAGGGCAGGTGCCGCTCGTGTTGCCTAGGCGCGGGCGCGATCTCTGCGGCCCTGGGCGGCGTCAGCTGCGCCAGGAAAGCCACCAGATCGCGCAGTTCATCCGGCCGGGCCAGAGCGCCCATGGCCGGCATGGCGGAGGGCGCGGCGAAGCCCGCGGCGATGCGCGCGTCCGGCCGCACCAGGGACTCGGCCAGCTCGCGGCGCGAGAGCCGGCCGGCCACCCCATCCAAGGCGGGCCCGACCACGCCGCCCTGACCCTCGAGCCGATGGCAGCGCAGGCACTCGACGCCGCCGTGGTGCAGGAACAGCTCGCGGCCGCGCGACGCCACCCCGCCCGCCAGCAGCGTCTCGAGCGGCACCTCCCGGGGCGCCGAGCGGGGCAGCGCTCGGCCATGGGCGCTCGGGGAAGGTTGCGCGTCCGAGGGATCCGCTGCCGACGCCTCGGGCTCGGCCGGGTCCCCCGCGGGGTCCTCGGAAGAGTTCGCGGGGTTGCGGGCTCGCGCCGCGAGCGCCTCGGCCGCCAGATGCAGCTCGAGCGCCAGCTGCGGGTCGCCCCGCCCCTGCTGGCTTTCGGCCAGCAGTCCGCGCAGCGCCGCGTCGGCCCCGGGCTGATCCAGGCCAGCCAACAGCAGCACCGCGTCCTGGCGGTCGCTGGCCCGCGCCGAGAACAGCTGCTCCAGCGCCTGGCGCTCGGCCTGCTCCGGGTCCGCCTCGGCCAGTCCATGCAGCGCGCGCCGCCGCAGGGCGCGGTCGCCTTCCACGGGCAGCCGGCTCAGCACCCTCAGAGCGGCTGGAACGCGCAGCTCGCGGGAGGCCGACCAGAGCTGTTCGAACATCACCAAGCGCGCCGCGGGCCCCTCGGTCAGCCGGCCCAGGCCCGCCAAGAGCTCCTCCGCGCTGCGCGGCGGTCCGTGGCGCACGAGCAGCGTGCTCGCCAGGGCCTCCGCCTCGCGGTCCCCGGCGCAGGCTTCGAGCAGCCGCGCGCTGTGGCTGTCCAGCAGCCGGGTCAGCTCCGCCGCCGAGCGTTCGGGAGGTTCGACCAGGTGACCCCAGACCCCTTCGCGCGCCGCCGGGCGCCCGAATTCCCCCAGGCGCTCGAGGGCCAGGCGGCGCCATTCGGGGCCCAGGTCCGGGCGGGAAGCAAAAGCGAGCAGCAGCTCGGCCCCGCGCGGGCCGCCCAGCTGCTGCGCGGCCTCGATCGCCCGGCGCCAGACCGGCTCCGCGGGCCAGCCCGCCGGCAGGGGGCGTTCCAGGGCCTCCGCGAGCCGCGGCCAAAGCGCCTTGAGGGCGGGGTGTCGGAAAGCGCGGTCGTAGATCAGCCGCAGCGCTTCGATGGCCACGCGCGGTTCTTGGTCCTCGAGCAACGCCGCCAGGAGCGGGGACCCGACCCGCCCCAGGGCCAGGCACAGGGCCAGGCGGGCCCCGGGGCCGCGCGCGGCGGAGAGCTCCAAGTCCTCTGCGGCGGGCACCAAATCCTCCAGCGCGGCGGCCACGGCCTGGCGCACCACCGACTGGGACAGCTCCCGTGCGGGGCCCGACGGCTCGCCGGACGAAAGCGCTCGGTCGCCGGCCAGGGCGCCCGCCGCAGCGCTGGCGGGCTGCGGCGAACCAGGCCCGCTCGGCGGGCCGCCCGCGAGCGCGGCGCGCGCCGCGCGGTCGCGCTCGAAAACCGCATCGAGACGCTCGGCCAGGTCGAGCAGCGCCGCTTTGGCGTCCCGGATCCCCAGCCGACCGATGGCCAGGGCCGACTCCCGGGCGACCCGCGGGTCCGCGTCGTGGAGGGCAGCGATCAAGCGCGGCGCCGCGCTCTGGTTGGCCTGTTCGCGGGTGGGGGCGTCGAACAGGTTGGCCAGCGCTTGGGCCGCCCGCGCCCGCAGCAGCCCATCCGCAGCCTCCAGCGTCTGGACCAGGGGCTCGATCCAGGCGGGATCGCGTCGCGCCAGGTCGCCGATGGCCCACAGGGCGTGCAGGCGCGCCAGGGGGGGCTGCGCGGCGTTCGCGAGCAGCGCAGCCAGGCCGGCCAGCTCAGACCCGGAACGCCGGGCCAACTCGCGCTGGGCCGCGAAACGGGCGCGGCGGTCCCCATGGCCCAACAGCTCCAACAGGCGCGCGCTCTGCTGCTCGGCTGCGCCGCCCCGGCACAGGGCCTGGACCTCGGCCAGGGCGGCGCGTTCGGCGGCACCCAGGGCGCTTTCGGGCGGCCGCAGCGTGAACACCGAGCCGCGCGGATTCGGGGTCCAGCCGCCGCCCCAGTCCGAGAGATACAGCCGACCGTCGTAGCCGAAGGCCAGATCGGTCACCGTCGCACCTTGGAAAAAAGTCCGGTCCTCGGCCAGTTCGAAGGCGGCGCCGGCGGGCTCGAGTCGAAGCGCGTGGACCAGCGACTCCGAGCCGCGGAAGTCCACCAGCAGCAGCCGGCCCTCCAGCTCGGCGCCGCCGCCGATGCCCGGGTAGGCCTCGAATCCCGAGGGTCCTGCGCCGACGTGGGCGAGGGGCGGCAAGCACCAGCTCGGCCGTTCGAGGCCCGGGAATTCGCTCAAGAGGCGCCACAGATGCTCGCGATTCCAGGGGCCCCGGGACGGCAGGGATTGCACGTCCTGGCACCAGCCGGAGTCAGCCCCGTCGAGGACCTGCACCAGGCGGGCCTGGTCGCCCGAATCGCAGTTGTTGTCGCCGGTGAACAGGTCGCCGAAATCGTCCCAGCACAACTCCTGCGGGTTGCGCAGCCCGAGATGATAGACCTCCAGCGAAGTCCCGTCCGGCCAGCAGCGCAGCACGGCTCCGGTGTCCGGGTGGTGCAGGCTGCGCCCCTGATCGTCGACCACATGGAAGCCGCGGTCGCCCATCGTGAAGTACAGGCGGCCGTCGGGTCCCAGGCTGAGCCCATGCAGGTCGTGGCCGAAAAAGCACCAACGCACGCCGTAGCCCGAAGAAACCGCGCTGCGCTGCTCGGCGCTCCCGTCTCCATCTGCATCCCGCAGGCGCCACAGGTGGGGGATGTTGGTCAGGAACAGGTCGCCCTCGTGCCACAGGACACCGGATGCGATCCCATCCGCGGGCGCATTGAATCCGCCCGCGAAAACCGTCGACCGTTCAGCGCTGCCATCGCCATCCGAGTCTTCGAGCAAGCGCACCCGGTCCTCCGTGCGCGTGAAATAATCCGGCTCGAAGGCGCCCTGGGCGATCCAGCGCTCGATCAAACGTTCCCGATCCTCCACCGAGCCGAGCCGCAGGTCTTCGAGAACGGCATCGAGGTGCTCGATCTGGCGCGTGTCCTGGACCGCGTTGCCGGCCCGGTCCGACTCGGCCACATACAGCCGGTTCCAGGGATCGAAGGCGATCGCCACGGGATTGCGCAGGAGGCCCGCCTCGGCCCAGGGCGCCTGGCTCCAGCCGGGCGCCAGGCGATCCTGCGGTTGGCCGGCGAGGGGGCCGGCGCCGGCGCAGAGCAGCCACACGGTCAGGGAACGGGGGGTCGAAGGGCCGTGCATCGGGTGGCGGAACGTCGGCGGGGGGGCTCGGTCGCCGAGGGTAGCGGCTCGCCCTGGGGCCGTGGGGCGCCTGGTACTCTGCTGCCTGGATCCAGCGTTCCCAGCCCATGCCAGCGATGCTCGCCCACCCCCTGCGCGTCGACCCCTCCCGTGGCCCTTCCATCGGGCGCCTGTGCGCCTGTGTCCTGGCCCTGCTCGCCGCCTGCGCCCCCGAAACGGCGCCCGCGACGGCGGGCGCGGCCAAGGCCCCCGTGGCGGCCCCGAACCCAGCCGCGTTGCCCCAGCCGACCGACACCCTGGTCGTGCGCGGCCGGCTGGTCAAGGCCGACGGCAGCGCCATCGGCGGATTGGTCGCGGATCTGTTCGCGATCCCCGAAGGAGGCGACGCCAACAACCCGCCGCGCCGCGAATTCCAGACCGACCCGGAAGGGCGCTTCGAGGTGCGCATGCCCGCGGCCCTCGGCCAGGCGGCGGGAGCGGTCGATTTCCGGGTGCGGATGCGCGAGGAATTCCTGCGCGAGGCCAAGGGTCTGAGGTCGCTCCAACCTGGCCCGATCGGTTCCGGGCCGGTGGACATGGGCACCCTGACCGTGGTGATCCCGCGCTGATCGCCGCGTAGCCCGGCCCCCCGCGCGGACTCCGGATCGTCGCCTGGGCGCCCCGCCGCGACCCGCGCCCGGCGGCCTCGCGGGGAGCGCGCGCTGCGCACGCCCGGCGCACGCCGGCCCGGGGCTCGCCCGGGAACAGTCCATGGGCCCGCGAACCCGCCCGGGATCCTCCGGGCTGCGCCGGAGCCTATGCTCCGTGCCCGCCCCGGATCCGCGCCCCGCCTCCGGCCACACGCGCCGGAGCACCTCAAGCCGCGATGACGCCGCGCCGCACGCCCCCCCGACCCGAATCCACGCCGGACGCGGCGCCCGAGCAGCGCTGGCAGCGCCTGGCCGCGGAGATCGAGGCCTTGGCCCGCGCCTACTACCTGGAGGGCCGCTCGGAGCGCAGCGACGCGGAGTACGACGCCCTGTTCCGGGAGCTCGAGCGCCTGGAGGCCGAGCACCCGGAACTGCGCCGGCCCGACAGCCCGACCCAGCGCGTCGGCGCGCCCCTGCCCGAGGGCGCGGGCTTCGCCAAGGTCGCCCACAGCGAGCCGATGCTGTCGATCGACAGCCTGTTCGACGCCGCGGAGGTGCGCGAATTCGACGACAAGATCCGGCGCTTCCTCAAGCTCGACGGACAGCGGGTGCTGCGCTACAGCTGCGAGCCCAAGTTCGACGGGGTCAGCGCGGCGCTGCATTACCGCGGCGGCCTGCTGGTGCGCGGCCTGACCCGCGGCGATGGAACGCTGGGCGAGGACATCACCCAGAATCTGCGCACGATCCGCAACCTGCCTTTGCGGCTTTCGGCGGCGCGCCGACCGGTGCCCGAAGAACTCGAGGTGCGCGGCGAGGTGCTGATCCGGCGCGACCGCTTCGAGCGCTTCAACCAGGAGCGCGAACGGCGCGGTCTGCCCGTGCTCGCCAATCCGCGCAACGCCACCTCGGGGGCCCTGCGGCGCAACGACCCGGCCGAGGTGGCCCGTTATCCGCTCGAGTTCCAGCCCTATTCCCTGGTGGGACCGGCGAGCAGTGGATTCGAGCGCCACAGCCAGACCCTGGAGGCCCTGCGCGATTGGGGCTTTCCGAGCGAGGGCCTGGCGCGCACCGTGGAGGGCATCGAGGCCTGCCTCGAATACCACGGCCAGCTCGAGGCGCGCCGCTTCGAGATCCCCTTCGACATGGATGGGATCGTGGCCAAGCTGGACGAACTGGCGCTGCGCGAGCGCCTGGGCAGCACGGCGCGCGCCTCGCGCTGGCAATACGCCCATAAATTCGCCGCTGTCGAAGCGGTCAGCACCCTGCGGGCGATCGAGGTGCAGGTCGGCGCCAACGGGCGCCTGACGCCGCGCGCGCACCTCGATCCGGTCGAGGTCCTCGGGGTGACCGTGCGCCACGCGACGCTGCACAACGCCGAGCACGTCGCCAGCCTGGGCCTCAAGGTCGGCGATCGGGTCTTCGTGCGCCGGGCCGGCGACGTGATCCCCCAGGTCCTGGGGGTCGCCGCCCCGGCCGGCCCCACGGCGCCGGCGGACTGGCAGCAGCGCCTGCCGCCCGGCCTGTTCGAGCCCGCGCCGGGCTCCGCCCCGGGCGGGGCCCGGCCGGTCCTGCGCCCCGGGGTGACCGCCGGCTTCGGCGACCGGCTGGTGATGCCAGAGCGCTGTCCGGCCTGCGGCGCCGCGACCGTGCAGGAAGGGCGCTATTGGCGCTGCCCCAATCGCTTCGGCTGCCCGCCGCAGCTGGTCGGCCGCCTGGAGACCCTGGTTTCGCGCTCCGCGTTCGAGATCGACAGCCTGGGGCCCAAGGGCATCGCCCAGTTCCTGGCGGCGGGCCTGCTGCGATCCCCAGCGGATCTGTTCCATCTGCGGCGCGAGGACGTGCTGGCCCTGGATCGTTGGGGCGAGAAGTCGGTGGACAACCTGTTCTCCCAGATCGAGCAGCGGCGGCGCTTGCCCCTGGAGCGTTTCCTCGTGGCCTTGGCCATCGACGACGTCGGACCGGCCACGGCGCGGCTGCTTTCGGCCCACTTCCACGACCTGCAGGCCCTGCGCGAGGCCGACGAAGCCGCCCTGCTTTCGGTCGACGGCATCGGCCCCGAGGTAGCGCGCAAGCTGGTCGGCTGGTTCGCCGACCCCCGCAACGCCGAGTTCCTGGAGCGCCTGTTCGCCGGGGGCGTGGAGGTCGAGCGCGCCAGCGCGCCGGCCGCGGGGCGCCTCAGCGGCAAGACCTTCGTGCTGACCGGTACCCTGCCGACGCTTTCGCGGGCCGAGGCCAAGCAGCGCATCGAGAGCCTGGGGGGCAAGGTGGCCTCCGACGTCAGCGCCAAGACCGACTACGTGCTGGCCGGCGAGTCCCCGGGTTCCAAGCTCACCCGCGCCCAGGCCCTGGGAGTCCCGGTCCTCGACGAGGCGGCCTTCCTCGACCTGGCCGGCTCCTGACCCGCCGGGGGCCGCCGCAGGGCGCCCGGGCGGGGCGGGCCCGCAGCCGCGGCGGTTCGCGATGTCCGGGGGCCGGCGGGCGCGCCGCGCTCCCCGCCGGGCGCTGCCGCGCTGCGTGCACGGCGCTCCGGGG
>ERZ1066133.279-NODE-279-length-26762-cov-35.012019_pt1 | contig 26762 bp, 22 predicted proteins | sample MGYA00382780_ERZ1066133 | MGnify/ENA primary metagenome ERZ1066133 (study PRJEB33369, sample SAMEA5778363) | biofilm metagenome | biome: Industrial cooling water; feature: Water cooling tower basin; material: Biofilm | place: United Arab Emirates | collected... | reverse complement strand
AGCGCTGTCGTAGAGCCAAGAATCCCCATCCGACGGGAGCGGTGGGGAGTGTCAAGGAAGTATAGATTAATAGCTAATGACTCGTAATTATGGGCAAAAAGCAAGGTTCCCCCGCGGGTTCGCGTCAACGTGGCGAAGGCATATCGCGCTTTGTCCGCCGCGATGGACAAACTGATATCCTCCGTAAAGGTACGTCTCACTCTTTCAGAAGGGATCTGTATCATTGGTTACTCGCACTCAAGTGGCCTCAATTCTTTGGTTTAATTAGTCTGCTTTATCTGGCATCTAATGCTTTATTTGCTTTTGCGTACTTACTGGAGCCAGGTAGCATTCATAACGCAAGACCAGGCTCTTTTTTGGATGCCTTTTTCTTCAGCGTCCAAACAATGGCGACGATTGGTTACGGTGCAATGTATCCAGTAACACCTTATGCGAATGCGATCGTGGCGTTAGAAGCGCTGGTGGGTTTATTGGGAGTAGCAATGGTGACAGGTTTGGCATTCGCCCGCTTTTCCACACCCACGGCAAAAGTAATGTTTAGCGATGTAGCAGTTATTGCACCCAGAAATCAAGTACCAACTTTGATGTTACGCGCAGCTAACCGACGGCGCAATTCAATTTTAGAAGCGCAAATCCGGCTAACTTTGGCACGCAACGAATACACCGACGAGGGGGAATTTATGCGTCGCTTGCATGACCTAGAATTAATTCGCAACGGCACGCCAATTTTTGCATTAAGTTGGACAGCGATGCATCCAATTGATCAGAAAAGTCCTTTATATGGATGTACGGCAGAATCGCTGGCTGAGCAAGACGTTGAGTTAATTGTAACGCTGACTGGAATTGATGAAACTGTTTCGCAAACAATTCACGCGCGTTACTCTTATGTAGCAGAGGAGATCTTGTGGAATATGCGTTTTGTGGATATTTTGGGCAAAACTCCGGATGGGCGGCGCTATGTTGATTACAGACACTTTCATGATGTAATTCCTGTATAGTTGGTAATAGGTAATTGCTAATTGCTAATTGCTCCTCCTCCGATCGTCTTTCCTCTGTCTTATGCCTTATAAAGTGCATCCTTTCCAACGACTGCTCAATTATGGTCGCAAATATCGCGGGCAAATCTGGCTGGCAACAATTTGCTCTATCCTGAATAAAGTTTTCGACCTCGCCCCACCCGCTATCATCGGTGCTGCGGTGGATGTGGTGGTACAAAAACAAAATTCTTTGATTGCTCAAATCGGCATCAAAGATTTATTTGGGCAACTTGTGGTTCTATCGATCATTTCTGCAATTATTTGGAGTCTGGAATCTGCGTTTGAGTATGCTTATAATTGGCTTTGGCGCAATCTCGCCCAGCGGATTCAGCACGATTTGCGCTTGTCAGCTTATACGCATATTCAAGATTTGGAATTGGCTTATTTTGAAGACCGTAGTACGGGCGGTTTGATGTCGATTTTAAACGACGATATCAATCAACTAGAGCGGTTTTTAGATGGGGGAGCCAATGAGGTTTTACAAGTTATTACAACGGTAATAATAGTTGGCGGTGGATTCTTTATTTTGGCTCCCAGCGTGGCTTGGTGGGCAATGCTGCCGATGCCGTTTATTTTGTGGGGTGCGATCGCATTCCAAAATTACCTTGCTCCCCGCTACGCAGATGTGCGGGAAAAGGTCAGTTTGCTCAACGGACAACTATCCAATAACTTGAGCGGAATTACCACAATTAAAAGCTTCACAACTGAGGAATACGAAGCGAAGCGAATTGCTAGAGAAAGCGAGGCATATAAGAAGAGTAATAGACGAGCGATCGCTCTCTCTTCCGCCTTCATTCCTTTAATCCGCTTCCTGATTTTATTTGGGTTTACGGCAACTTTGGTGATTGGGGGAAGAGAAGCGATCGCAGGTAGATTATCGGTAGGAAATTACAGCGTTTTAGTCTTCATAACTCAGCGCTTACTTTGGCCTTTAACTAGACTAGGTCAAACCCTGGATCAATATCAACGGGCAATGGCATCTACTAACCGCGTCATGAATCTTTTAGATACACCGATCGCGATTCATTCCGGACATATTTCTTTGCCAGTTAAGCAAGTGCAGGGCGAAGTACAATTAAACAACGTTACCTTTGCCTACAGAGAAGGATTTCCAGTCATTAAAAATCTAACTTTGTACGTCCCGGCAGGAAAAACAATCGCGATCGTCGGTTCGACTGGATCGGGCAAGAGTACAGTGGTAAAATTGTTACTGAGATTGTACGAAATTCAATCGGGAACGATTACCATCGACGGCATTAACTTGCAAGATTTGAAATTGCCAGATTTGCGTAGAGCGATTGGTTTAGTCAGTCAAGATGTATTCTTATTCCACGGAAGTGTGGCGGAAAATATTGCTTACGGCAGTTTTGATGCCAGTTTATCAGAAATCATCGAAGCCGCAAAAATTGCCGAAGCTCACGATTTTATTATGCAATTGCCGCAAGGATACGACACAATTGTCGGCGAACGAGGGCAGAAATTATCCGGAGGACAAAGACAAAGAATTGCGATCGCGCGTGCGGTGTTAAAAAATCCGCCGATATTAATATTAGACGAAGCGACATCGGCAGTGGATAACGAAACAGAGGCGGCAATTCAGCGATCGCTCGAACGGATTACAATGGAAAGGACGACTGTGGCGATCGCGCACCGCCTCTCCACCGTGCGTAACGCCAATTGTATCTACGTCATGGAACAAGGTAACATCGTAGAACGCGGAAGACATGAAGAATTATTGGAAAAACAAGGAATTTATGCCAGCCTCTGGCGAGTGCAAACAGGAGTGAAAGAATTTTAGATTTTAGATTTTAGATTGCAGATTGAAAGAATTGCAGTAGCTGTAGCTGTAGGGTGCGTTAGCGCTAGCGTAACGCACCGCCCCGCCCCCCTATATTTAGTAACGCACCGCCCCGCCCCCCTATATTTAGCATCATAGCGCTGAAATAAATTTCGCGCTCAAAGCTGAAGTCAGTTAAAACTGACTTAAAATTCAACCTGTTTTAACAGGTTTTAGCTTTGAGCCTGAAATTTATTTCAAGGCTAGCTGCCAACTCTGAATATTACCGATTACCCATTACCTAATTCCACATTATGGTGCGTTACGCTAGCGCTAACGCACCCTACATAGTAGAATTTATTAAATCTAAAATCGACAATTTCAAATCTGAAATCTAAAATCTCAAATCTGCAATCAATTCGACTTACCATCGCTGCCCAAATATTCCCGATATCCGCAAATCTTGTCGCCGCGAATATCAAAAGAAACCGCAATTCTATTTTTATAAGGTTCGCCCCGCATTTTCCCCTCATCGCGAAACTCGAAAACAACCGTCGTATCGCTGCTAGTAACTCGCTCTATTGAGGTAATTGTAATTCCTGGGCTGAAGACTTCACTCACATACTTAAAAAAAGCCCTTGCTCTTTCTTTCCCTTCATTTAAACCATGAAAAGAACCAACGGGAAACCAAAAAGTAAAATCATCGGTGAGCATATCTAAAAACGAATCCCACTCCCCCGTCGCCAAGCCGTGAGTAAAATGTTTGAATCCCTGCTGGGCGACTGCCATCGTATCCTGCTTCATTGCGGTTGTTAAGTTTCAGCTATCAACTTTTATTATCCTGTTCGATGGGGGCGTTGCGATCGCTTGATCTCATATCCGCTTGCATTGGCATCGCGCGGGGGGCGGGTTTATTAACACAATTCGTGCAAAGAAACCGGGTTTCTCTGAAAAATTCTTGAGCAAGCAAAGAGATCTACAAAGAAACCCGGTTTCTGGTTTGGTAAAAGTGTCTGGTAAAACCTGCCCCTACTATACACAACCAAAGCGAAGGGAGACGATCTCAAATTCTGCTTATAACGCTTTATCCCATTCCAACTGATGGCTCAAACCATACTTAATAAAATCTTCAGTTGTAGCTTTATCGTTTTTGCCAAAAACACCTAAACTGTAAGGATTTTCTTGCATTCGCTGACTGACTAATTCCCGTTCAAACTGGAGCGATTCTTCTCTATAATTCTCAGGTTTAAAGAAATCTACCACCAAAACAGTTCTTTCGTAATCGGTGTAATTATGCGGACAGTGGGGATAGCTGTGATCTAAAATCATAAATTCGCCTTCATGCCAATAAAGCTTGTCATGGCAAATCTTCATCGCCACATCTCCTTCTGGCACAATCAATCCTAAATAGCCGCGATTCATGTGCGGGTTATAATTTACGTGCAGTTTGACATCCAGCCCAGGAAGAAACGTACCAAAATAAACATTTCTGAGAATGTTCTCATTGAGCGCATTTGTTGCTTCTATCGCCTTGGATAAATTGGGAAAATATCTTTCTCTTAATTCCCGTGCTTTTTCGGCTACATCCTGCGACTCATACTGAGGATATTGAATTTGAGCCGAGCGAATATATTGCTCAATAAACATGCCTTGAAATAGCACGCCGAAAGCACTATACTTTGATTTACCTTTAGTTTTAATCGTTTGACTTTTAGGCCCGAAAACGTCAAAAGTAAACTGCAACTCTTCTTGAGAAGCTTTCTGCCTAAAGTTGGTGAATTCATCTCGAATTACTTCCCAGTTCGCTTGTAGGGTGTTCAGAAAAGGGAACTGTTGGGGGTCTAAATGATACTCGTTAAAAGTTTCCATTGTGTTTGCTCCTGAATGCGATCGCATAGAACCCGGTATAATATCCTGATATAGAATTCCTGTAACCGATTTTAACAAGAGACTCTGTGTCTGAAACTCTAGTTCTGGATAGACTGATCAAAAACGTCCGCGTAGTTCGTCCCCATCAATCTTCCGTGGAAGTTCTGGATCTGGGCATCAAAGATGGTAAATTCAGCCAAATTTCGCCAGAAATCAGCCCAAATACCGCAAAAGAAGTGTTTGACGCTCAAAACCTGCTCGGATTTCCAGGGGTGGTGGATGCCCACATGCACATCGGCATCTATCAACCCCTCGACCAAGATGCTGTCACCGAAAGCAAAGCAGCAGCAATGGGGGGAGTCACCACCAGCCTAAACTATATCCGCACGGGTCAGTATTACCTCAATAAAGGTGGTTCTTACAAAGATTTTTTCCCCGAAGTTCTCGCCTTATCAGAGGGCAAATTTTATGTTGATTATGGCTATCATATAGCGCCGATTAGCCCTCAACATATCGACGAAATGCAATGGTTATTTGAACAGTATGGGGTGGCTTCGTTCAAAATTTTTATGTTTTATGGAGGTTATGGCCTTCACGGTCTTTCGGAGCAACAGAATCTATTTTTAATGATTAATAAGGAAGACCGCTACGACTTCGCTCACTTTGAATTCATCATGCGAAGTTTGTCTAAATTAAGGGAACGCTACCCCGCGATGCAGGACACAATTAGCCTCAGTTTGCACTGCGAAGTGGCTGATATTCTCAATGCTTATACAAAAATTGTGCAACAAGATTCTAGCCTTACCGGACTCAATGCTTATAGCGCTGCCCGTCCTCCCCATTCAGAAGGTTTAGCTATTTGCATTGCCTCTTATTTGGCTCACGAAACTAATTGCGTCAACATCAATTTGCTGCACCTCAGTTCTCGTAAAGCTGTCGAAGCTGCTTTAATGATGCAAGCAACTTTTCCCCACATTAACTTTAAGCGAGAAGTGACAGTAGGCCATTTACTGTTAGATGTAGATGCCCCTACGGGTAAATGGGCAAAAGTCAATCCGCCGATTCGCCCGCGTGCGGATGTAGAGTATTTATGGAATGCAGTATTGCAAGATCGGGTAGATTGGATTGTTAGCGATCATGCTTGCTGTTCGGCAGAGCAAAAAGCTAGCCTTAGAGATCCAGAAAATATTTGGTTGGCTAAATCTGGTTTTGGCGGTACGGAATATTTGCTCTCAGGAATTGTCAGCGAAGGCAGCAAACGGGGCATGTCATATAACCAAATGGCAAAACTACTTTGTTGGAATCCGGCACAACGATTTGGTTTGTTTGAAAAGGGCGATATTGCCGTTGGATATGATGCCGATTTGGTGTTGGTAGATCCAAATGAAACCTTTGTTGTTCGTGCTGCTGAATCAGAGTCGCAACAAGGTTATACTCCCTTTGAAGGTATGGAGTTAACGGGAAGGGTTAAGAGTACATTTTTACGCGGGAATTTGATTTATGACCGGGGGCAGGTATTGGGGTCACCTTCGGGGCGATATTTGAAGCGATCGCATCAATTAAATTGACCTAATTTTGACACAGCGATTAGCATCGGTAGCATAAGCTAAGGAAGCGTTTAAAAAATTTCTCGATGGCAGAAACCGGGTTTCTTAGTATATCTATAGTTTCCAAGTCGAAAATTAATCGATAGAAACCCGGTTTCTTTAGGTAAAATCCGCAGCCGACATCATATTAACCCGTTTCAACGGGTTTTAGCTTAAAGCTGCGAAATTTATTTCTGTTGGCTCAGTGCAAGATGTGAGTCAAGCTACGGCGGCTGATGTTACCAAATGAACCAGTGTGGAAGCGATCGCCTCTACAGGCAAGACCAAATCTACTTTTCCGGTGGCGATCGCTGCTCCCGGCATGTTAAAAAACTCAGAGGTCGATTCATCCTGCGCGATCGCCATCCCCCCATGCTTCTTGATTGATAGCACGCCCAGCGAGCCATCAGAGCCTTTGCCCGTCAGAACGACAGCGATCGCCCGTGACTTGTACGTGCTAGCCACAGACATAAACAGTTTATCCGCAGCAGGGCGGGCAAAGTTCATTTTGGCTGTATCTGAAAGCAGCAGCGTGCCGTTAGGCGCAACCAGCAGGTGTTGATCCGGAGCAGCAACATAAACGGTGCCGGGACGCAGAACATCTCCAGTTGCGGCTAGCTTAACTCGCAAAGCTGTCCGCTGGCTTAAAATTTCAGCCATCTGGCTGCGAAATTTGGGGCACAGGTGCTGGACGACCAGAATCGCCGCCGGAAAATCCGCAGGTAATGCCGACAAAACAGCGCTAATCGCCTTTAATCCACCCATAGAAGCTGCCAACGCCACAACGTTAAAGGCAATATTTGGAAAGTGAGAAAAAATGCGATGTTCCGGAATCTGGATGAGGGCGTTCATGTGGGTGCGCTTCTAAGGTGACCGTCAAATAGACCTTTCCAATAACTCTTGTGGGGTGAGCATTCTGCCCGCCTTTGAGGGTAGTTATTGAAGAGGTTGATCGGACTTTTCCAATAACTTTTGTGGGGTGGGCGTCTCGCCCGCTTTTCAGATTCTTTTTTAGAGAAGTCAGAAGCTCCAATTGTACTTAACCGTACAATTACCTCTGCTTATAATTGTACTCTAGCGTACAAACTTTGTTTACTCACATCTTGCACCTTGGCTAAACCTTAGTTTCTTGCAAATAGCTCAGCTTGAAAGCCTAAATTTTTGGTCAAGAAACCCGGTTTTTTCAGGCTTGTTGATAATGGTGCAAGATCTGAGTTTACAATGATGTGCCACTTGCGCTAGAGGTTCTTTCCCCCTGCTCTGCGTTATCTGGTTAGATACGAGCGATCGAGCAACTAAAATTTGTGTCCCAAGACGTTCCAAATCGTGTCAAAAATCGCCTCCTGGCTAGCTTGCCCAGGGAGGAATACGAACGGCTTGAGCCGTATCTAGAACCCGTTTCCCTGGAATTTAAACAGCAGCTCTATCAGCCAAACGTGCCGATCGAGTTTGTCTACTTTCCCTTAGATGGAGTTTACTCGTTACTATCGCAGACCTCGCAGCGCCAACTGATTGAAGTAGCAACGGTGGGCAATGAAGGTATGGTAGGGCTACCTGTATTTCTAGGAGCCAGAGAAATTCCAGGGGTGTCAATGGTTCAAGTTCCTGGCAATGCCTTGAGGATGCGAGCAAAGGATTTGCAAAATCAAGTCAGCCGCGACACATCGCTGTACGATCTGCTGCTGCGCTACACGCAAGCATTGTTTAATTTCATTTCACAATCGGCACTATGCAATCGGGTACATTCGATCGAACAACGCTGCTGCCGCTGGCTGCTATTGACACGCGATCGCGTAGGAAGCGATGAATTTCCGCTCACTCACGAGTTTTTATCCCAAATGCTGGGAGTGCGGCGGGCAAGTGTGACTGAGGTGGCAGCCCGGTTACAAAACGCAGGGTTTATTACCTACCGCTATCGCAAGATAACCATTTTGGATCGAGCCGGATTAGAAGCAACCAGCTGTGAGTGTTACGAACTGATCAAAACGGAGTTTGAGCGTTTAATCGGCGGTAATAATATGAATTAAAACGTGGCGTCTGCTGTTTGAATTAATAACCAGTTGGATGCAGCCAGAGTAGTTTCTGCCAGCAACAATTGTTAGCTAACTCAAGTTGCTAGTTATAAATCCGATCCCCCCAAACCCCCCTTGCTAAGGGGGGCGGTAGAGAACTTAATGGAGATTTCCCCCTCTGGATAAGGAAAAACTGGATTCAAAGTCCCCCTTGTTAAGGGGGATTTAGGGGGATCGAAAATGCTGAACCTCATAACTAGCAACTTGAGTTAGCTACTGAATTTCTATTTGATATAACTATTTGAGGATTAGCCCAATGCTACTTGGCATAGATTTAGGAACGGGTTCTGTTAAGGCATTGCTCCTAGCGACAGACGGAAGCGTTATAGGTGAAGCATCAAGTTCTTATCCCGTTCATGCACCGCACCCTGGATGGGCTGAATCGGAGTCAATGGATTGGTGGTTAGCGGTTGGCGAAGCTGTTAGAAACGCGGTGGGAAATAATGCTGGGCAAGTACAAGCGATCGCACTTTCAGGACAAATGCACGGTGTTGTCCTAGCGGATGATTCAGGTCAACCTTTGCGCCCTGCTATCCTATGGGCAGATACTCGCTCTAGTGCCACACTGAGCTATTATCATGCCCTCGATGCGGCTATTCTACAGCGATTGGGCAACCCAATTACGGCGGGAATGGCGGGTGCAAGTTTGTTATGGCTGCGAGAATACGAACCTACTATCTACACCGAAGCGCGTTGGGCACTTCAACCTAAAGATTGGCTGCGATTGCGGTTAACTGGACAAGTTGCAACCGAACCATCTGATGCTAGCGGTACTTTGCTTTACGATGTAGTGTCAGATAATTGGGCGACTGATGCGATCGAGGCGTTGAATCTGCGTTGGGATTGGTTACCTAAGATTATTGATTCTAGTGCGATCGCGGGCTACCTCACCCCTGCTGCTGCCGAACATCTTGGCTTAAGAATTGGCTTACCCGCGATTGCCGGTGCTGCGGATACGGCAGCCGCAGCACTTGGTAACGCACTAATAGAGCCTGGATTAATTCAACTAACCATTGGCACAGGCGCTCAAATAATCACACCTCGCAACCAACCCATTATCGATCCTCACGGTTGTACGCATCTATATCGAGCCGCCCTACCTCACCAGTGGTACACCCTCGCAGCCATGCAAAATGCCGGGTTAGCGCTGGAGTGGGTGCGAGGTATCCTGGGCTGGAGTTGGCAGCAAGTCTATACTCAAGCCTTTTCTATCCCCCCAGGATGCGAAGGCTTGACATTTTTGCCATACCTCACAGGCGAACGAACACCACACCTCGATCCCTATATCCGCGGCGCTTGGGTAGGATTGGGACTTCATCACACCCAGGCGCACATGATGCGAGCAGCATTAGAGGGAGTTGCTTTTGCTTTGCGACAAGGTTTTGAAGCATTGGAAGCAACGGATGTGAAAGCAACGCAACTGCGTTTAGCAGGCGGTGGAACCGTAGAAAAATCTTGGCAACAATTACTAACTGATGTATTAAGAATACCCCTCTATGCAACCAACATTACTGCTGCTTCCGCCCGTGGTGCGGCTCTACTTGCGGGTATAGGAATTGGTGCCTACGCAGATGCAAATGACACGCTCAAACTAACAGCAACACCAACCCTTGCTGCAACTCCTCAACCAATTGATTCGGCATTAGAAGCAGCTTGGATGCGATACCAATCTTTGTATCCACGGCTACAACAAAAGCAAGTAGCCGACACCCTAAAGGGTGTCGCTACACAAACAAAGCCTGCGAAGGCAGGCTTTATATCGAGTCCTTAAGCAATGGTAGTGTATAGTAGGGGCGGGTTTTACGAGAGAATTTGTTAGCAGCGCAAAATTTAAATAAACCCGCAAGGGCTTAGGCTTTAGCCCGCGATCGCGAAGCGCTGCTGAACTTCAAAGCCTAGATCTTTGATCAAGAAAGCCGGTTTTTCCAGGCTTGTTGACAATGGTGCAAGATGTGAGTTTACTCACATCTTGCACCTACCTGATAAACATCCCCCAAATTTATTTGGGGTTAACTACCCCCATTATAAAGACCGCGCAGGCGGTCTTTGTTTGTGTAGCCGCGACTTTAGTCGTTCGGCATAAGCGAATATAAAGAAGATCGCGCGTTGGAAAAATTAGCGAGTGCGCCTCCTAGTTTTGTCCGCTATAAAGAAGGAGGGCAATTAACCTGCAACGGCAGAGCATGTGTTATTTATTTGGTTGTAATTTATTCTTTATTGAGCTAGGCATGTACTCGAAAAATATCCATAAACTCAATCCTAAAGCCAATACATTTCTTAAGTTTAACCACAAAATCTTCCCATAATCAAGATAGGGAAATTTTGGGGATAACATGAAAATCGAGGTTGTAATACAAATAGCTAGCATTAAACCCGCTTGACGAGGTTTCAAAAGTGCAGCAAAAGGGATTAACCATACCAAGTATTGGGGTGAAAAAACCTTGTTGGTAATAATAAATAATAACAAAGCCAGCAGACTATAAGCTACTAAACTATTAAATTTAACCAAATTGCTTTGAGAACGATCTTCCCAAAAACGGCACAGGCTATTGATTAACATCACCGTGTAGGTTAATATCAACAACCAAGGCAATATCTTCAGCACTGTATCATCGAAGGGAGAGATAATATTTCGCGAACCGTAGCTATTGATGGTTGAGATTTCGATTAAGCCCCAGTTGTGTGCCAAACTAATCAAACCAGCTGGTAATGATTCGATCTGTAAGCCTCGATCTTTGTGGTAAGTCAAAAATGAAAATAGCTTGCCTTGGCTAGCGATGAAAAATGGGATAAAAATCAGAGCAACTGCGCTAACTGTTCCCACCCATAAATTTAATAAAGCTCGGTAGGATTTATTGGCAAAATAATAAGCCGTAAACACGGGTAGCAAAACCACAGGATAAAGTTTAGCAGCTATACCCAATCCTATAGCTATACCTGCTAAGGCAGCATAATTAGCTGTTACAGCCAATAAAGCTAAAGTTGTGAACAGCGTTGGAAATAAATCATAACGCCAAAGCAGAACGGGTGAAATTATTAACGCAAATAATCCGTAAAATATCAATGCTAATACTTTGCGAGTTTGAGAATAATTTAGATCGCGCATCAAACGTATTAATAGCAGTGCATTCGCCGTACACAGCACTACATTTTCAAGCATAAATAAAACGATATACAGATAATACGAACGTCCTAATGTAAAGATTCGAGGTAAAACAAATGCTGCCAAAGCTAAGGGTGGATACTCTAGATTAAAATCAAGATAAGGTAACTGACCTTTTAACAAATTAGTCGAGTATCTGAAGTATATAGCCAGATCAAAAATGCCAAAGGCGCTACGAGAGGTTAAAAACCCTATAACGATCGTGGCTAAAAATTGGATCGTAACAATCCAAAACAAGGAATTTTTGTGAATGTTTTGCAGCCGCTCTTGGAATATCATAGATTAATCCTCTAAAAAACTAATCTAAAAAAGCACCCATGATATAACCAAATTTTTGCCTAATTTAACACATTATTCAGGCTGATGCTGAAAAGAGCTGATAAAATTCTCCTAGTTTAAGATCCAATTTAACCCATACTGCCGCTTGAATTCGCTCAAAGAACGAACCTGTAAAGCGGTAAAATAAAGCCAGAAGCCAGATTGATACAACGCGGCATGGGTAAAATTTGGGAACTCGATTTTTATTCCCGTCCAATCCTGGACGAAAACAAGAAAAAAGTATGGGAAGTGCTGATATGCGAGAGTCCCCTGGAAGTGCGGGACGAGCCGGATTCTACCTTCCGCTATGCTCAGTATTGTTCTAATACGCAGGTGAATTCTGTGTGGTTGCGGCAGGCGTTAGAGGAGGCGATCGCTCGCTCTGGGCAATCTCCCCAAAAGATCCGCTTTTTCCGCACCCAGATGAATAACATGATTGTCAAAGCCTGCAACGACTTGGGTATTTTAGTTACTCCCAGTCGGCGTACCTTTACCCTGAATCGGTGGCTAGAGGAGCGGATGCGGGAAGTATACCCCGAACACCCCGGTTTTCAGTCCAATACGCCCAATCCTTCGGTGCAAATGCCAACCCAAGCACCCGAATCTTTACCAGATGCCTTGGTGGGACAACAATGGGCATTTGTAACCTTAGAGGCATCGGCATTTGACGAAATGCACGAATGGGAAATTGACTTTCGGGAAGCTTTTCCCTTGAAAAATTTAGGGATAACCCCGGATACAAAGATTCCCGGCTTGATAATTTTTTCCTCTAGAGCCTTGCCTTTGGCTGGTTGGCTCTCTGGGTTGGATTTAGCAAGTATCAAACTTGACAGCGAAAAAGACCGATTGTTACTAGAAACGGGAGTGAGCGATCGCTGGATACTAGCCACGTTGAAAGATCGGGCGCTGCTAGCAGAAGCAAAAGGATTTGAACAAGCAAAGCAGAAGGCTCAAGGGATACATTTTTTAGCCGTGCAATCCGATCCGCAAGCCGAGTCATTTGCCGGTTTTTGGTTATTGCAGCAGTAGAAGAGCTTTTGGAGCTTTTGGAGCTGGGGAAGCTTTTGGAGCTTTTAGAGCTAGTGAAGATAGAGAAGAAATTACTTCCTTGTCTCCCTTGTCCCCCTTGTCCCCCTTGTCCCCCTTGTCCCCCTTGTCCCCCTTGTCCCCCTTGTCTCCCTTGTCTCCCTTGTCTTCCCCCGCTCCCTCAGCTCTCCCCCCGCGCTGCCGGTGAAAAAATATTTCAGTTGATCCCCATAGACTGGGAAAATTAACCAGAAAGACAATTGGGGGGAATTGAGCGAACAAGGATAAAAGAAGCCAGCAGTATATCTGGGGCGAGTTATATCCTTGACACCTCTATCCTAAGAGTCTTGGCGGTTGCAAATATATTCCACGGCAGGATATGGGGTTTCACGATTTGCCACAAGAGGCACTGGCAGAACAGCTGATCGAGTTAGCCAAAAAAGCCGGGGCACAAGCGGCTGAGGTTTATCAGTCGCGATCGCATTCCTTACCAGTATTCTTTGAAGCTAACCGTCTCAAGCAGTTAGAAAGCGCTCAATCTGAGGGAACGGCATTGCGGCTGTGGTTGGATGGACGTCCTGGTTTAGCTGTTGCTTATGGGCCGCTGGAAGCGCAAGCTTTAGTAGAGCGAGCGATCGCTCTGTCTTCTCTCAACGAACCCGAAACTGTGGAACTCACCAGTGGCTTAACAAAGTCCTATCCCGATTTGGGAACAGCGGTGGCAGTAGAACAGTTAGTCACTTGGGGAAAAGAAGCGATCGCGCTGATTCGAGACGCCTATCGAGAAGTCTTGATCGGCAGCGAGTGGGAATGCGAAGTTGAAAGCACCCGTCTGCTTAACTCAGAAGGATTAGATTACAGCTATACGGATACCACGCTCAGCTGTTATGTGGCAGCCGAATGGGTACGGGGTGAGGATTTTTTAAGCGTTTCCGATGGTCAAACTCAACGGGATCTACTCGAACCGGCGGCATTAGCGCAGCAAATATTACAGCGGTTGGATTGGGCGAAAGAAAATATTTCGCCTCCCAGCGGTCGCGTCCCGGTGTTGTTTACCGCCAAAGCTGCTGATATGCTTTGGGGCACGGTTTCAGCTGCGCTCAACGGCAAGCGGGTTTTGGAAGGTGCTTCTCCTTGGAGCGATCGCTTGGGGAAAGCTGTCACCCATCCCTATATCACTGTTTCCCAACAACCCGAAGCAGGCCCCTATAGCTGCCCGTTTGACGATGAAGGGACTCAAACTCAACCCCTGACCTTGATCAAAAATGGCGTTTTGCAGCTGTTTTATACCGACCGTACCACAGGTCGCCAACTGAGTAGCGGCACTACAGGCAACGGATTTCGACCGGATTTAGGCAGCTATCCGACGCCCGGACTGTATAACATGCTGGTTGAACCGGGTAAGGGCAATTTATCTAATTTGATCGAGCAGCTGGATGATGGATTGATTGTGGATCAAATGCTGGGAGGCGGTGCCGGGATTTCTGGCGACTTTTCCATTAACGTGGATTTAGGCTATCGGGTGCAGCGCGGTCAAGTTGTAGGCCGGGTCAAAGATACGATGGTAGCCGGTAATGTCTACGCCGCGCTTAAGCAACTTGTAGCATTGGGGGACGATGGCGAATGGAACGGTTCTTGTTATACACCTTCTTTAATTGTGGAAGGTTTATCCGTAACGGGTAAAAATCCTTAACAAAACCTGCGGAATTCCCCATGCGACGGGAGCGGTGGGGATGAATAGCAGGGGAAAAAATAGGGGTAAGGGTACCCCTATTTTTCCCAATCTCCTATCTAAAAAACGTGATATAGTAATTTTATTGTAAAGCGCCAGTTGAAGCGATCAAGGATAGTAAATAACGCATGGCGACAAGAAGGCAAACATTTCGACTGTACCCCAACAAACAGCAAGAAAATAAGCTGTTTGAGGCACGGAGAAATCATGCCTATTTGTACAATGCCTGCATAGCTCATCGTCGCTATGAGTGGAGAGCCTCTCAAAAAACCGTTACTTATTTTGAGCAACAAAATTGTTTACCTGCATTCAAAAAAGAATGGGTTGAGTTTTCCTATTTGCACTCACAAGCACTGCAAGCTACGGTTAAGCGCGTCGATTTAGCTTATGGTGCATTCTTTCAAGGATTGAGAAAGAAACCTAAATTTAAGTCAATTCGCGACTACTCCGGCTGGAGTTATCCAGCGACATCTGGCTGGAAGGTTAATAGTAACGGTAAGCACGGAAGCGTTACTTTAAATGATTTGGGCATCACGATTAGGATGCGCGGTCAATCAAAACAATGGGGCATTCCTACTACCTTGAATATTGTTTACAAGTCGGGTACGAATCAATGGTTTGCATCATTTACCGTCGAGATCGCGACACCGGAAACTAAATTTGGTTCGGATTCGGATTTGAATTATGAATCAATTGTATGTTTTGATTTGGGGACAGAAACAGCGCTAACTCTTTATAATGGAGACACTTTTACCGAATTGGAAAATCCGCGCTTTACTCAGCGCTGCGAGCAGTTAATTAAGCGAAAGTCTTCAGATTTGAGGCGTAAGCGCGCACCTAGTCGGAAAAAGAAAGTTAAAGCTTCAAGACGGTGGAGGAAGACAAGAAAGCAGATATCTAGGCTGCAAAGAAAGGTAGCCGATCAACGCCAGGATTGGCAGCATAAGGTGACATCAGAGATTGCGAGTCGTTATGACATCGGTGTCACCGAACAGTTGAACACCAAATCCATGACGCGCAAAGCTAAAAAAGGCAGCCAACGTAAAAAGCAGAAAGCCGGACTTAATAAGTCAATTCTTTCTGTTGGTTTCGGTGCACTGAATAAAATGATGGCGTACAAAATTGAACAGAAGGGTGGTTTGATGTTGATGCTGCCGACAAAACAAATAAAACCATCACAGCGCTGCCCTAATTGTGGAGTAGTCCATAAAGACTGGGCAGATTTATCAAATCGCTATCACGTTTGCGGTGATTGCGGATTTGAAACACCTCGCGATCGAGGTTCGGTGATGGTTTTATATAATGTTGAGACTAATGCACAACCGGGGCTAGGAACTCGCCTCGTAGACTGTGGATGTCTAGGCTCTACTAATTCGACCAGTAAGCGCAAGCATACTGGATCGATGAGGCAACTTGGACAAAGGAAGCGTCAAAAATCCAGCCTCAATTTGGATGGGGAATTAGAAACCCCGTCCTCCTGTGAGGCGGGGTAGTTCATTCGTTCGTGCTTCCAAGGCAAACTAGAACTCAGGGAAAGGGCAGGAACGATGAACAGCGAAGAATTTGACCGCGCCATGATGCGCCGATGTCTGGAACTTGCCCGCAAGGCTTTGGGACGAACTGCTCCCAATCCCCTCGTCGGCGCTGTAATCGTCAAAGACGGACAGATTGTAGGGGAAGGATACCATCCAGCGGCGGGACAACCCCATGCGGAAGTGTTTGCACTGCGAGAGGCAGGAGAAAAGGCCAAGGGGGCGACGATTTACGTCAGCTTGGAACCTTGCAACCATTACGGGCGTACCCCTCCTTGTTCGGAAGCTTTAGTGGCAGCTGGTGTGGCGCGGGTGGTGGTGGGAATGGTCGATCCGAACCCCCTGGTGGGTGGCGGCGGTATTGCCCGCTTGCGCGCGGCGGGAATTGAAGTGGTAGTGGGTGTGGAAGAAGAAGCTTGTCAAAAGCTGAATGAAGCATTTGTGCATCGCATTTTATACCGGCGTCCGTTTGGTATTTTGAAATACGCCATGACGGCGGACGGTAAAATTGCTGCCACGGGCGGACACAGCGCTTGGATTACCTCCCTAGACGCGCGCAGCGAGGTGCATCAACTGCGGGCAAGTTGCGATGCAATTGCGATCGGCGGTAATACCCTGCGCCAGGATAATCCCCATTTAACCAGCCATCAGACCGATGCTCACAATCCCCTGCGGGTGGTGATGAGTCGCACGCTGAACTTACCAGAAAAAGCTTACCTTTGGGAGACGACAGAGGTACCGACGTTAGTGTTAACTGAGAAAGGCGCAAATCCAAAATTTCAGGAGTATCTGAGGAAACGGGGCGTGATGGTGGAAGAACTGGTGTCTTTGACGCCAGAGCGGGCAATGGCTTACTTTTATGACCAAGGTTTCCTCTCGGTGCTGTGGGAATGCGGCGGTATATTGGCTGCTAGCGCGATCGCTCAGGGTGCGGTACAAAAAATCCTCGCGTTTATTGCCCCCAAAATAGTTGGCGGTACAATCGCACCTACTCCCGTAGGCGATCTGGGCTTTACCACTATGACTCAGGCGCTGACTCTAGAACGAGTTACTTGGCGCGTCATCGGTCAAGATTGCCTAATGGAAGGTTATTTACCCGTACCACCTCGATAGGGGTTAGGGAGTAGGGACTAGGGGTTAGGTTAAGAAGAGGTTACCAGAATTTTCGGAAAAGTACCGTAAAATCAGGTTTCTCAGATCGACTGCTAGCAAATTATCCTGGACGGGAGTATATATCCAAGAAGGAAGTGAAATAGACTATCTACAGTACTTATGCTGGAATTTGCCATTTTAAGCCTTTTAGTCGGAAGTCTCGGCTTTCAGGCTTCTTTAATCGGTGGATGGATGCGCTGGCGGACAATTGCGATCGCTCAAGAAGAGGAAGAGGAGGAAGAGATCTTGACTCGTTATGATTTTAGAGCTGACATCGACACGGCTGTAAATGGTCAAACAAACGGATCGGCTCAATCGGGAGCGCGGGATTTACGCCTGTTGGGCTGGGAATTTAAAATTGTGCGTGCCAATCGCGACTTGTTTCGCAACCAAGCGATTTTACAACGTTTGTGCGAAGAAGAAGCGGAGGCAGGCTGGGTGATGTTGGAAAAACTCGACGATCGAAGGGTGCGATTTAAACGCCCCGTAGCCCTACGGGATTTAATTAAACCAGAACGCCTGTCTTTCGACCCCTATCGGTGTCATTATGGCCCGACGATGAGTCCTCTGGGTGTATTGTTTGCGATCGCTGCTATAAGCGCTGTTATTCTCCCCGCCTATTTAGGTTATGCTTTGGTATCTACAAGTAAAGGCTATTCACCTAAAGGTTTACCATCCCAGTCGAATCAAAGCCAAAATTCAGAAAAAGTAATACCATTACCATCGCCAGTTGATTAGGTAATGGGTAATAGGTAATGGGTAAAATAAATACCAATTAGCAATTAGCAATTACCCATTACCATCTACAAAATTTGCGACAAAAACTTGCGAGTCCGTTCTTCTTTGGGACGCTGGAAAAATGCTTCTGGCGTCCCCTCTTCTATTATTAAGCCGCTATCCATTAGAATAACTCGGTCGGCGACTTCGCGGGCGAATCCGACTTCGTGGGTGACTACTACCATAGTCATGCCGTCATTGGCGAGACTTCGCATTACATCTAGCACTTCCCGTACCATTTCTGGATCTAAGGCGGATGTAGGTTCGTCGAATAGCATAATTTTAGGTTGCATGGCGAGGGCGCGCGCGATCGCTACCCGTTGTTGTTGTCCTCCAGATAATTGTCCCGGATACTTGCCCGCCTGTTCTAATATTCCCACTCTCTCTAATAGTTGCATTGCCGTTGCTTGTGCTTCCGCTTTGGCTTTCTTTCGCACCCATATCGGAGCTAAAGTAATATTTTGCAGTACGGTTAAGTGAGGGAATAAATTAAATTGCTGAAATACCATTCCCACTTCACGGCGAATTGTTTCAATGTTACGCAAATCGTGACTCAGGGTAATGCCGTCGATTTCAATTTTGCCTTTTTGGTATTCTTCTAAAGCGTTGAATGTACGAATAAAAGTAGATTTACCAGAACCGGATGGCCCCATTATTACTACCACTTCTCCCCGATTGACTGAAAGGCTAGCACCTTTTAACACGTGAAATTTACCGTACCACTTGTGGACATCTTGCGCGACGATGATCGATGGGGATTCTGCGTTTGATATCATTGCTTAAATTCCTGTAAAATTAGAGTTTATGAAGCAATAAATCCTTTTTCTTGCAATAGGGAGTTAGCCCAAGCTGCATCTGGTTCTGATAGGGGTGGTACGCAGGATTGATTATAGTCTATTCTGGTATCAAAACCTGCCCGGTCGTAAACTTCGTTCACCAGACGTTGCAAATCGACGATTGGTTCAATTTCTCTAGGTGTTAACGGTAAAGACCAAGAGGGAATTGAGTCTCGCAAATTAAACAGATATAGGTCAGATCTAGGGCGGCGATCGCTGCGACTAATTAAAATGCGATAATCCGTTTTGGGTGGATTTCCAATAATTGGCATGGGTTTTCCACCTCTGAGTAAATCTATTTCGACTAAATTAGTCAGACTAGCTAATATATGATGCCGTTTGCGTTCGTATACCTCGCGTCCTGCTTTAGAACGCTTGTTTTTTGGTGAAAGAATCTCCATAACGGTAATGGCATGACTTTTTCCTTTTTCCCTAATTTCTAAATAAGTTTCTTTAACTTCCTCGATCGAAGGGACATCTACCTGGACGGGTTCAGATGGATTGAGAATTGTTGTTGATGAGGTCTGATTTCTAGGGGCGCGCATAGCTGTTTGTTGCGGAAATACCGCTACGTCGGGAATTCCGACTAAAAAGCTATTGTCTGCTTGACCGAGGTAGGTGCGCTTTTCAATCGCTATGTAGTATTTTGGACGCAGATGAGGGGCGAGATCGTCTGCGATCGCTACAATTAAGCGATTATGTAATTCAGACCAAAAGTCGGGATGTTCCAGATAGGGATCTACCCCCGGAAATGGTGAAGGCATGACAATACCTCAGATTTCTAACTTGCAAATATTTAATTAGTTATAGTTTCTATGTTACTGGCTTTTTCCATCGCTATGGTAAGAAGTCGGGGAGCTTTTTCAACGCCCTCCCACACCCAGTTGTTTTTCTAATTGCCGACTTGCCATTGACATGGAATAACAAAATACCCAATAAATCAATCCGACAAACAGATAAACTTCGGCATATCTACCCAAAAATTCTGGTTGTGCGAGGATAGAACGAGAAATTCCCGTTAACTCGACTAACGCAAATAACGACAGCAGGGATGTATCTTTAAATAACCCAATAAACTGCCCGACAATGGCAGGAATTACAGCACGCAACGCTTGGGGGAGTACGATTAATAACACGACTAAAGGAGCATTTAATCCAAGCGATCGCGCTGCCTCGGCTTGCCCCCTTGGCACTGCTTGCAAACCTCCACGCACATTCTCTGCCATGTAGGCGGCGCTGAACAGGACTAAACCTGCGATCGCTCGCAATACCCGATCCAATCTGATCTCACTTGGCAACACCAAAGGCAGCATTACCTGTGCAATAAACAAAATCCCAATTAATGGCAATCCCCGAATTATTTCAATATAAAAAATGCATCCCCATCGCAAAATGGGTAAGTTACTTTGACGCCCCAATGCCAACAATACACCCAAAGGAAATGACAGAATAATACTGACTGCCGACATCAACAGCGTTAGTAACAATCCATTCCACAAATTAGTTCCTACAGGTGTTAAACCCCATCCACCGCCAATTAGCCACCAAATGATGGGAAAAAATGCAATATAAAAAGGTAAAAGACCAAAATAATAAATCGTTTCTTTTAATTTTTGATTGGGTAATTTTGATTGCATCCAAGATCCGGCAACCAACGCCACCGTCAGCGCAAAAATTATCCAAATTCGCCATTGCTGCGTCACCGGATATCGACCAACCCAAAATAACCGCCAATTAGTACTAACAACTTGCCAATTTGCTTGTGTAAACACCCAACCCAGAAACCCTAACAATCCCTGCAACACTATCCAGATACAGAGAATTGTTAGAAGACTGTTGTACCAGGTATTAAATAGATTCTTGCGTAACCATTTCATAGTTTTTAAATTCGTAGTGAGGACTATAGTAACTCAAGTTGCTAGTTATGAGGTTAAGCGTTTTCGATCCCCCTAAATCCCCCTTAAAAAGGGGGACTTTGAATCTGGTGCTAGCCCCCCTTGTGAAGGGGGGTTAGGGGGGATCGAACCAAGCATATTTGTAACTAGCAACTTGCGTTAGTAGAATGGCATTAGGATAAGCGAGGCAGAGCCTCGAAGATCTCGTTCTCCGGGCTTACGCCTGGGAACGAGTTATAGCCCGCGTAGGCGTTGCTCTGTTTGTGTAGCCGCACCCTTAAGGGTGCGGCTGAAAAAGCTACAAACATTATCGTTCTTTGAGTTGTACGGTACGGTTTAATAAATTCATCAACAACGCAATAGTTAGACTAATTGCCAGATAGGTTACCATCAGCAACAGCATAACTTCAACCGCGCGACCTGTTTGATTAAACGTCGTCGATGCGACAAAATAAAGATCGGGATAGCCGACTGCGATCGCTAAACTAGAATTCTTGGCTAAATTCAAATATTGACTCGTCAGCGGCGGTACAATTACCCGCAAAGCTTGGGGAAAAATTATCAACCGCATTGCTAACCCAGATTTAAAACCAAGTGCTTTCGCCGCCTCCCACTGTCCTCGCGGCACAGATTGAATCCCACCCCGCACAATTTCTGCGATAAATGCACCTGTATAAAAGGTCAAACCAACCAACAAAGCGGCTAATTCTGGCGAAAACTTCAAACCGGGAAGTTCGAGTCCATTTTGGCTGAGATAAATCAACCCAAACAGGGAAATTTTATCTTCTACTTTTGGCAGACTCAAGAAAACTGCAAAGTACCAAAATAGCAATTGCAACAGCAACGGCGTATTGCGGAAGGTTTCCACATAAACTAACGCCAACTTTCTGACTAACCAATTATCAGAAAGACGCGCTATCCCTGCGGTAATTCCTACTATTGTTGTCAGAATAATTCCCGCAACCATCACCCGCAGGGAATTTAACAATCCGACTTGCAAAGCACGCGCATAAGTATCGGAAGGTTGATAGGAAATCAAAGTTTCGCCAATATCAAAAGATGCTTGCGAACCGAGGAAGTTAAATCCTAGTTGAATTCCCAACTGTTGTAAGTTGCGGCTGAGGTTACTCCACAAAATTGCCACTACAATGACTGCTACCAATACAGCCAATACTTGAATAGCAATCCGCCAAAATCGAATATCGCGCAATAATTTCATTTGGTAATTGGTAATTGGTAATTGGTAATTGGTGATTTCAGATTTAAGATGGCAGATTTAAGATTTAAGGAAATTTGAGTTACATTTGCAATCTGCTTTTCTCAAATCTGAAATCTGAAATCTAAGATCTGAAATTAACTATTACCTAAATGGTGGAGAGTAAAGTAACCCGCCTTTATTCCAAAGATTGTTTTGACCGCGAGGTAGGTTAAAAGGGGTTCCTGGACCAAGGTAGCGATTGTAAACTTCGCCATAGTTGCCTACATGTTTAACAATTCTAACTGCGAAGTCATTCGTTAAGCCCAGTCCTTCGCCTAAATTTCCTTCTTTACCTAAGAAGCGCTTGATATCTGGGTCGTTGCTGTTTTCAAAAGATGCTAAATTCTTTGAATTTATCCCTAATTCTTCGGCATTGATTAAGGCATAAATCGACCACTTGACGACATCATGCCAGCGAGAATCACCATTAGTAACTGCGGGTGCTAGGGGTTCTTTTGATAGTACTTCATTGAGAATTACGTGATTTTGCGGCTGTGGTAAAGTGGTTTTGCGGGATAGTAATTGCGAACGATCTGATGTTACTGCTTGACACCTACCTTCGGCGTAAGTTGCATAGGCGGTATTGATATCTTCAAACACAACTGGTTTATAAGTAATACCCCGCTTTCGCATTTGGTCGGCTAAATTTTGTTCGTTTGTCGTTCCTGTTTGGGTGCAGATAGCTTTGTCTTTTAAGTCTGCGAGGGTTTTGATATTGCTATCTTTTTTCACCATAATGCCCTGACCGTCATAGAATACCACAGGGGCAAATTCTAAACCTACAGAAGTATCGCGACTAATTGTCCAACTTGTATTGCGACTGAGGACATCGATTTCACCTGTTTGTAAGGCGGTGAAGCGTTCTTTGGCGTTGAGATTGCGAAATTCTACTGCATCTGGATTATCGAATATGGCGGATGCGATCGCGCGACATACTTCCACATCCAATCCTTTATAATTGCCTTCTTTATCGACAAAACTAAACCCCGGTAATTCGCCGCTGACTCCACAAATTAGCTTACCGCGACTTTTTACCGTATCTAAACGACTTTTTCCCTGCGCTGCTGTACCTCCAGTTGCAGATGTTTGTCCCGACTGTCCGCTACAGGCGGTAATGGACAATAGCAGGGGTAGAGTAAATAATATCAGGAAGCCCCATTTACGCATATATGCCTTTTACTTTCTCGCAGAAAGTTGCTTTTAGCTGATTTGTTGCGCTATCAATTATATGCTTGCAGGGGGTGAGAGCGCTTGTATTTGTTTTGGGCATCCTTCCATAGAGCGATCTTTCTTCACACCTAGCGTTCTTCGGCGAGATCTCGGATTAAATTCAAGCGCGAGTATAGGTAATTACTCACAGTATCGGCTTCGTCATGGTTGAGCGATCGCTCGCTTTTTACCTGCTTCACCAACCAATCTACCAGGCTAGCGTCGTCTAGTCTTAATAAAACGTGGGATTGGGTAGTCTCAATTACAGACCAAAGTTGGCGTAACATCGTAGGAGTCATACGACCTCTAGTTTATGATTGCTGCATAGTTTCAAGATACCCAATTGAGATCCTACTGAGTCTCAATACACACAAGTTGACACAATAATTACAAAATCCTTAATATTTTGACTAATAACTTGATTTGTGCTGTTTAATACATAGTTTGGACAATATATTTCTTAACATAATTTTGTTGTCCATAAAGTTCGCATCTACCTGGGGATAGAGATCTGGGGATGAATTTGGCGTGTTGAGGTGCGATCGCAAATTTTTTAATAATAACGGACAACATGCCCATCCCACAAGAATTTGGAGGCTAGAAACCCGGTTTTTCTAACAATACCTTCGCCAAAATCCAATACCCTTTAGGGTGTCGCTATACAAACCAAGGCTGCCTCGGCAGCCTGTAAAAATTTCAGCCTGCGAAGGCAGGCTTTGTTTGTGTAGCCACACCCTTTAGGGTGTAGGCGTTGCGGAAAATTGGCGAAGGTATTATCTAACAAACCGGGTTTCTGAGTGCATGTTTACTCCTCTAGCTTTGCCATCAGCTTTTCTAATTCCTCCTTCGCTTCTTTGGCATATTGCAAACTTGTCAGCGTCGCCAGGGTTCCGCTTCCTGCTGTTAAACTGGCTTCGGATACTTTATCTAAATACAGCAATCCTACTCCGCTTAATGTCATGATGGCAGATGCTGCCGTGACACCAAATGCTAGATTAAATGTTAGACGGGCTTGGCGTAATAATTCTTGCACGATTTCTGCTTTCATATTGGTATTGTCATCGCTGGATTGGGGTTGGTTGAAAGAGTTGTTCATGGTTGATTGACTTTTCAAATGCGTTCTTTATCCTGTTTTACATCGAGCAAAAATGTAGCGTCTAGGGCAAATAGATTTGTTGTTTATTGAACCTCTGCCCTATAAATTAGGGCAGATAGGTGGAGTGGTAAAATTTATCTGCCCTGGACAGGGAAATATAACTTCGGCTATATTTATTGACAATATGGGGGCTGCTGTCTCCAGTTCAATACACACAGAGGGTGCTAAATTCACTTAATAGCCAGAAACCTGGTTTCTCAACGCATCGATTCACCGCTGAAAAATATCTATGCTTCAATCTGATAAAGTTCAATCTAGTGCCGCCGGTAAAATTAAACTTAGAGAAGCTTATAGAGAAGCAGGTTTGACAATAAAAGAACTTGCGGAAACAGCTAATGTAGGTGAGGATACAGTTAAACGCTTGCTGGGAACAAAAGAATGTCCTAATGGCGTGGAACGATGGGCGGCGATCAATATTGCCAAGGTTTTGCAGATAGAACCTACAGATATTGTTGACCCAAAAGATTGGTATCCGCAGCAGCTACCGCCGGAATTTAGATCGCTGATTGAAGAAAAAATTAGACACTTCTGCGGTCGTAAATTTGTGTTCGATAAATTTGACGAGTTTGTCAATTCTAATCCCAATGGTTATTTTACCATTGTGGGAGATGCGGGAATGGGGAAAAGCGCGATCGCTGCCCATTACATTGCTTCTGTTCGCTCCTGTCCTGGTTATTTCAATATTCTGGCAGAGGGTCGCAATCGAGCGGAATTGTTTTTAGATTCTATTCGCCAACAATTGATTAATTTTTACAAGTTGTCCGACGCGGAAAAAGCAGATTTACCCACCTTACTCGCCAAAGTTAGCCACAAATTTCCCGACGAACGCATCATTATTGTCATTGATGCCTTGGATGAAGTTGAGCAAGAAGCTGGGGCAGAAAATATTTTATATTTACCTAAAACCCTGCCGCCTAACGTGTATTTCTTGATGACGCGGCGACCTTACGAACCTGGTCGGAAGCGATTGTTTACTGAAGTGTTGCAGCGGGAATTAAATTTAAACAGCAGCGAGTATTATGACTTGAATCGGGCGGATATTAAAGATTATATTCGCTTTTTTATTTACGAGGAATCGAAGCATAAACAGGCGATGAAAAAGTGGATCGATAATCGCCAGATTTCTGCCGAAACTTTTGTCGAGCAGGTGGCGCAAAAGAGCGAAAATAATTTTATGTACCTGCGCTACGTTCTGCCGGAAATTGCCTGCGGTTTTTATGATAACTTGAGTTTAAATCAATTACCCGATGGTCTAATAGATTATTATCAAACTCATTGGGTGCGAATGGGGATGGATACTGCACCCAATGAGTTGATGGTTGTGGTTTTATTTATCTTAAAAGAAGTTGGGACGCCGATTCCCTGCCAGATGATTGCTGATATTGCTAACCAGGATGAAGGTGAAGTGGAAAGCATTTTAGATCGGTGGATTGAATATTTGAAACCACAGCAAATTGATGGCGATACCTGCTACAACTTTTATCATGCCAGTTTCCTAGACTTCCTGAAAGCCAAAAAAGAGCTAAATAAAAATCGTAAGTTATTTAAGGATGTGAATCAAAGCATTGTGGACTACTGGGAAAGACAGATGGAGCAAGAGGACGAAGATGATGCGGAAGATTGCTAAGTCCTACCAGCAAAAAGCCTATTTAGGCAGGTTTCCCTATAATTTGGTTGAGTCGGGCAATTTAGCCAAATATTACAATTGCTTGACAGATTTTGGTTTCCTGGCTGCAAAGGTGAACCATCCTGAGTTGGGCGTGCAAGCGCTGATTGAGGATTACGATTTGATTGATGATGCAGAATTATTGACGCACCCAGAATACAACGAAGAGAAAGTCAAGTCGCTGAAATTGATTCAAGGGGCGCTGCGGTTATCGGCGCATATTTTAGCCCAGGATTCGACGCAACTGGTAGAGCAATTGTGGGGGCGTTTGCTGTATTTTGAAATGCCGGAAATTCAGTCATTGCTAGAAGTGGCAAGGCAGAGTAAAACTACTGGGTTACGCGCTTTAATACCTAATTTAACCCCCCCTGGTGGGCGCTTGATTCGTACCCTTACTGGTCATAGTAACTGGGTAAGTGCAGTGGCGATCGCCAACGATGGCAAGCTGGCAATTTCTGGGTCACATGATACCACGCTGAAAATCTGGAACTTGGAAAAAGGAAAAGAACTTTTTACCCTCACTGGTCATAGAAAATCGGTAAATGCAGTCGCGATATCGTCTGATGGCAAGCTGGCAATATCAGGGTCTGATGATAAAACGCTGAAAGTCTGGAACTTGGCAGAAGGAAAAGAACTTTTTACTCTTACTGGTCATAGAAAATCGGTAAATGCAGTCGCGATATCGTCTGATGGCAAGCTGG
>ERZ1066133.278-NODE-278-length-26836-cov-6.857660_pt1 | contig 26836 bp, 22 predicted proteins | sample MGYA00382780_ERZ1066133 | MGnify/ENA primary metagenome ERZ1066133 (study PRJEB33369, sample SAMEA5778363) | biofilm metagenome | biome: Industrial cooling water; feature: Water cooling tower basin; material: Biofilm | place: United Arab Emirates | collected... | reverse complement strand
CGTTAGGGTCAGGCCATCCGTTGGTTGAAAAACGAACAGTACCATATGCAATAAGAAACGCACCAAAAGTAAATGCGTCACTCATCAAGAAGTACCACATCATGAGTTTTCCATACTCAACGTTGAAAGGACTTTTCCCGCCGTTCCACCACTTGGTGTCTGTGCTCATTGCTGTTGCTGTTGTTGCCATATGCTTCTTAAAATTTCGGTACAAAAATATTGGCTGGCTCTCAAAAAAAAGGCATTCAGCCTAAGTTTTTCTTTGAATATTAACGTTTTCGATTTTTTTGTCTAAAAACGCTGATATACAGTGCTTTACTAATTCACCCAATGATAAAAAATGAATAGGTAAATCCATAAAATATCTACAAAGTGCCAGTATATACTTACTAACTCAATAGGCCTGCTACTATAGAGCTTGGTTTTACCTACGAATGCTCTAATGAAGATGACCATTATTGCAACCACTCCTCCAAGTACGTGTAAAATATGGAGGGCTGTAATTACAAATAGAAATGATGCAGCTGGGTTACTTGTTGCGCCAAGTAAACGAATGCTCTTAGCTTCCAAATCATAAAAACCTACAATTTGTAAAGCCATAAATGCTACCCCTAAAATTGCTGTTGCTGTAATAAAAATTCTATACCGCTGCATTTCGCGGGCTTTGAAGTTTTTCTGCGCCAACCACATGGTCGCACTGCTAGCTAGAATGGCAACGGTAGAATACCAAAACACAACTGGCAAATCAAATTCTAACCAATTGGTCTGACTCTTTTTCACCAAATAAGCACTGGTTAATCCAGCAAACATCATTACAATGCTGCCAATCGCAATCCACAGCATAAACTTGTGTGGGTGTAGCCTTCTCTCTGATCCTGATACACTTGTTGTCATAACTACTTATTTTATTTTACCCGCCAACAATGCCAACAAAACTATTGGCAGGTATATATAACTGCTAAACATAACACGTCGAGCAGCTTTTACGTTCATTTCTCTGTACAATCTTATAGATTGAATAACCATTCCAATATTACAAATCAATACAACCACCATGCTAATAGGACCTGCTAATCCAAAGTAATAAGGTAGCATTCCTACTGGAATCATTAACACACTATACATAATTGACTGCACGGCTGTGAACTTTGTTGGACCTAAGTCGGCAGGTAATAGTTTGAAGCCTGCCTTGCTATAATCGGTATGTGCTACCCAAGCAATTGCCCAAAAATGTGGAAACTGCCACAAAAATTGGATCCCAAACAAAATCCAACCTCCCGCAGAAAAATCATCATTTCCAGCTACCCAACCAATTAAACATGGTAAAGCCCCTGGAATAGCTCCAACTAATACAGCTATTGAATTGATTTTTTTTAAGGGTGTATAAACAAAGGCATAGAGAAATAAGCTCAAGGCTGAAAGCATGGCCGATGAAAAATTGAAAAAATACCACATCATACCAACGCCAACAATACCGGCTAATGCTGCGAATGTATAAGCCTCTTGTTGCGACATTCTTCCATCTGCAACTGGACGCTTGCCAGTTCTTTTCATTAATGCATCGGTATCTTTTTCTACAGCCTGATTAATAGCATTAGCGCTTCCCGTAACCAACATACCAGCTATAAACAATGCAATGATCATTGCCCAATCGTACACAATTACTTTTGGTGCAAACAAATAAGCAACCACACTCGAAAACACAACTGTAAAACTCAGGGTGAATTTTATCAATTGAAAATAGTCGCGCACTTTGGAAGCTGTTCCCAGTGATGCAGATTGATTGATATGTGTGTCTTTGTCTTCCATTTTATGTGGCCACGCCAAAAAATCGGCATGGGTAAAAAAATGCCCTGAAGCATACGCTGTTTCAGGGCATCGATATCATTCAGCAGCCAATCGAAAGAAATGAACTGCCCATTTTAATTAGTGCTTACTTTCATTAGCTCCGACTGGTTCTGTCTGAGAAATGAACTCACGTCCGTCCTTACCGTAATCATATGCCCAGCGGTGTACTTCAGGAATTTCACCAGGCCAGTTGCCATGACCAGGGTTAATTGGTGTAGTCCACTCTAGGGTACTTGCATTGTATGGGTTTTGCTCTTTTACTTTTCTTCCCTTCCAAATTGAATAGAAGAAGTTAATCAAGAATAAAATTTGAGCAGCAAATACAATCATAGCTACAGTACTGATAAACTTATTCAATTCACCAAACTGCTTAAAGCTTTCCCAAATGCTATAGTCGTAGTAACGACGTGGCATACCAGCCAAACCTTCGTAGTGCATTGGCCAGAAGATCAAGTAAGCACCAGCCAATGTTACCCAGAAGTGAATGTAGCCTAGCGTATTGTTCAAATAGCGACCATACATTTTTGGATACCAGTGGTACACACCAGCAAACATTCCAAACATACTAGCAACACCCATTACAATGTGGAAGTGAGCAATTACGAAATATGTATCGTGCAAGTGAATATCTAAAGCTGAGTTACCCAACCAAATACCTGTTAAACCACCTGAAATAAATAAGCTTACAAATCCAATAGCGAATAGCATTCCAGGAGTGAAGCGAATATTACCTCTCCAAATGGTTGTTAACCAGTTGAACACTTTGATCGCAGATGGTACAGCAATAAGTAAAGTTAACAATACGAATATTGATCCTAAGAATGGATTCAATCCTGTTACGAACATGTGGTGTGCCCAAACTAAGAAGGCAAGGATTGCAATTGCGAATAATGAACCCACCATTGCAATATATCCGAAGATCGGCTTTCTAGAGTTTACAGAAAGAATTTCAGACACCATACCCATTGCTGGTAATAAGATGATATATACTTCAGGGTGACCTAAGAACCAGAATAAGTGCTGATACAAAATAGCGCTACCACCTTCGTTTGGTAATGCGGTATTAGTTGAAGCTAAGAAGATATCAGACAAATAGAAGCTGGTACCGAAGTGACGATCGAAGATTAATAGAATGAAACCAGAGAACAATACTGGGAAAGATAATACACCCAAAACAGCTGTGAAGAACAATGCCCAAATAGTTAAAGGCATTCTGGTCATACTCATACCCTTTGTTCTCATGTTAAGGATAGTAGCAATATAGTTTAGACCTCCCAATAAGCTCGACACAACGAACAATGCCATTGAGACTAGCCATAAGTCCATACCAATCTTCGAACCAGGAGATGCATCACCCAATGCACTAAGCGGAGGATATGCTGTCCAACCACCACTAAAAGGACCTGTTTCAACGAAAATAGAAGATAACATTACAATACTGGCAGTAAAGAAGAACCAGTAGCTCAACATATTCATGAAAGGAGATGCCATATCACGCGCACCTACTTGCAATGGAATTAAGAAGTTGGCAAAAGTTCCACTCAAACCGGCAGTCAATACAAAGAATACCAACACAGTTCCGTGGGTCGTTACCAAAGCATAATATGCTTCAGCAGAAATTCTTCCTCCCTTTGCCCATTTTCCAAGGATGTCTTCTAACCAAGGATAGGTTGCATCTGGATAACCTAATTGAAAACGAAACAGTACCGACATTAAACCGCCAATTACTGCCCAAACCATACCTGTAATCAGGAATTGCTTGGCAATCATTTTGTGATCTTGGCTGAAAATGTACTTGGTAATGAATGTTTCGTGGTGGTGGTGCTCATGCCCGTGGTCATGATGCGTTTCCACTCCTGAATGTGCATGTAATACTGCTTCGTTCGCCATAATGAGTCTTTGTTTTTTCCATCACAGTCTGGCAATATAGCCGACTGCTTTTATATTACATTTTTGAACTGTTTTTGGTTGAGGTTGCTTGAGCAGTTGTTCCTTTTTCTGCTTCTTTATCAGCAACTGGTTGTGCTGCCTTTTCAGGGAAAGCTAACAAATAGTTCGGTGTTTGCTTTGCCATCCATGCATCATATTCAGCTTGTGAAACCACTTCAATCACACCTTTCATTGAATAGTGACCATTTCCACACATTTGGTCGCAGCTGATTTCATACTGGAAATTTGGATTCTTGGTAATCTCCTTCATTTCAGCAGTTGTATATTTTGGAGTGAACCATAGAGTCGTTGGCGTTCCTGGTACTGCATCCATTTTTAAACGGAAATGAGAAAGACCAACATCATGAATCACATCTCTTGAACCAATAATCATTTTAACGGGCTTACCCTTTACAACATACATAGTTTGCGTAGTAACTACATCATCGTAGTTCGCTTCGTCTTCCCAAATTTGACCAAGAGGGTTACTCTTAGCTTCATCAATATTTTTAAAATATTTCTTACCCATGATGCCATCTTGACCAGGATAACGGAAGATCCATCCAAATTGCTTTCCAACAACTTCAACTTCCATTGCACCTTTTGGAGCATCTCCGGTAAATAAGAACCAGCTACGAAGACCCATTACTACAAGCACTGTAAGTGCTACAGCTGGAATAGCTGTCCAAATAGCTTCAAGCTTAGTACTGTGGGCAAAGAAGTACGGTTTTCTATTTTCACTCTCTTGGTATTTATACGCGAACCAGAAAAGTAAAATTTGGGTGATGATGAAAACAATACCAGTTACAGCTAGTGTAATCCATAACATTTCATCTACACGCTCCCCTTCAACACTGGCAGAAGGTTGAACCAACAAAGTTTTATCGTACAGCAATTCATTGCAGTACCAAACTCCTACTAGTCCCAACACCAAGAATGCAATCATCAAAAAACCATTGATTTTGTTCGACTGCTTTCTAGATACTTCTTCTCCTTTCAAAATAGCAACATACTCACTGGCCTTAGCAATTTGGAAGATTACTAAGAAAAATAAGGCGAGGATGGCTACCGATAATGCTACTGTCATAAATTTTCAGTTACAAATATGAATAACAAGTTCCGATCAATTTCGTTCTGTTGAAGAGGCGTATTTAACAAATGCCACTTCTGTTCAGCATATTAGGTATGGTGCAAGATACTTTCCTTGAGGAATGGGTGATGTTTTGGAATAAGTGGCTTGCTTGCCAATGCTTTTCCTGTAAACAAAATCATCAAACCAACAAACAAAGAAAGAATACCAAAATCTAACCAGCCTAAGGTTACATGCTCTTTACTTACGCTACCCATAATCATTTGGTAGAAGTCGATCCAGTGACCGAAGAGAATTACAATGGCCATAAAAGTTACCAGTGTATAGTTTCTCTTTGCTGCACGCTTCATCAAAATCAATAATGGAGCCAAGAAGTTTACAATTAAGTTCAAGAAGAAAATTCCTTTATATGGACCCTGAACACGGTGTTTGAAATAAACAGTTTCTTCTGGAATATTTGCATACCAAATCAACATGTACTGAGAAAACCATAGGTAAGTCCAGAATACTGAGAAAGCAAACATGAATTTACCAATATCGTGCAAGTGCTCCTGGTTAGTATATTCCAAATATCCTTTGTTCTTCAAGTAAATTACCCAAAGAGCAATCAAACTCATACCACTTACAAAAGAGCTAGCAAAAGTGTACCAGCTATACATAGTGCTATACCAGTGTGCATCAATACTCATCATCCACAACCAAGGAATAGTTGAACCAACAGTTAAACCAAACCAAACTAAGAACATAGCTGCAACAACTGTATTACGCTTAATGAATGAAGCACCAGTTTCATGATCCATAGCTGCTTCATCAGCTTCACTGCTAAGCTTACGCATTCTCCATCCAAGTACACTCCATAATGTGATAGCGAGGGTGGTCCACACTAAGAAAAACTTAGTATTCAAGAATCCTTTTTTACCCTTTAAAATTGGATCTGCTTCAACTGCAGCATCATCAATCCAGTGGTAAATATGATGATTGTGACCAATGAATACTACGTAGATTAAAACAACAAATGTGATGCTACCAAAAATAGGCACCAAAGTAGAAATAGCTTCTGGAACGCGACGGAAAGATTGCTGCCAACCGCCCCAAGCCATTGTTGTAACACAAATGAAGAACATAGCCGCATTACACACCAAGGTCCAGAAAATGGTATTGTACATTAATGTACCCCAAAATACTGCCTGCTCATGCTCGTCTTTGCTAAATCCTTTCGTGAATAATCCCGCTAGCAATGCTACCAAGCCCACTCCGATAAGAGAGTAGCTCCATGTTTTCATTTTTCCAGGGATTACAAATTGTTCTTTAATTGATGCCATGGGTATGCTTTTAAGAATCGTTCGTTAGAAATTATTTTTGTGCAGTTGAAGTGCTGTCAGCAACTGGAGTTGTATTTCCTGTTGGAGCGGGCTTCAAACCTTGTTTGATTTTAATATATTCAATTACCTGCCAGCGTTGTTTTGTGCTTAGCTGAGCAGCGTAGCTACCCATTAAGTTTTTACCATAAGTAAGGCTGTAAAACATTTGGCCTTCTGGCATTGACTCATACTTGTTATCACCTACAAGTGTAGCTGGCTTAGCGGGATAAGGACCGTTACCATCATTATAAATAGGACCATTTCCATCAAGCTTAGTACCATGACAAATACCACAGTTAACTAAATATTGACGTTCAGCTTCTACAAACTCATCGGCAGTTAATGCCGGTAACGGATTTTTAACTTGACGAGACAAGAAATAATTGGTTGTATCGCCAGGTGCATCCATTGCGTAAGGGAATGGTTGCATAGCGCCTCTTGCCATTGTTCCAGCTACAGGCAAAGCATTATAAGAGATGCCTTTTTCAGACAGGTTGCTATGATCCATATAGGTTTCATAAGCGCGACTGTAAGCCATATCGGGAACATAGGTTTTACCCGGCTTGCGCTTTACGTCGCTGCATGCTGCAACGATGGCCGCTACACTGAGAAAGATTGCTAATTTCTTCATCTTTAAGTCGTTCTTTTCTTTAAAAATTAAGCGGTTACCACTTCCTTATTATCAAATGGCATTTCGTCCTTATCGTATCTGCCTAACCACCATCCTGTTTCTGCTACTTGTACATTTGTTTCAACTGCACCAGCACTGCTTAAAAATGCTTGCAAGTCATCTACATTTGTTTTGTCTGTACACTCAATAGCCATTACAAATAAATCATCTGTTGCACGAGCATGAAAATGATGCTTCTTCACGAATGGCGCTAGCTGGCAGAGGTAGCAGAATGTTAATACCATACCCACGGCAGCAAACAATACGGTTAATTCAAACATGATTGGAACCCAAGCTGGTAATGCAAAGTGAGGTTTACCACCAATGTTCAAAGGCCAATCTTTAGTGAAAATCCAGCTAATAGCGCTAATAGCAGTTGTTGTACCGGTAATTCCATAAATGAATCCCGCAGTATGCAAACTGGTTTCACGTAATCCCAAAGCCTTGTCCAATCCATGCACTGGATATGGCGTGTACACATCGTGGATTTTGTAACCAGCGGTTCTTACTTTCTTAACTGCCGGAAACAATACGTTTTCGTCATCAAAACATCCAACTACAAATTTCTTTTTTGCCATAGTTAGCTTTATTTGAACTTACTGTGTAAGCTGTTTTCTTAATTAGTGTGCGTGCACTTTGTGTGCAAATTCACTTGCCGACTCCTTCTCTATTGCAGTCATATCTGCCTTATAGCTTTCGCCTGTTGTCTTCAAAACATATTTGATTTCAGCAATCGCAATGGTTGGGAAGTATTTAGCAAATAAGAAGAAGCAAGTGAAGAATAATCCGAATGTACCTAAGTAGAAACCAATTTCCCATACGGTTGGACTGTAGTAAACAGACCAGCTAGAAGGTAGATAATCGCGGTACAATGAGGTAACGATAATTACGAAACGCTCGAACCACATACCAATGTTCACCAACACACTCATGAAGAAGGTTACAAATAGGTTTCTACGCATTTTGCGGAACCAGAAAATTTGTGGGCTTAATACATTACAAGCCATCATACCCCAGTAACTCCATCCATAAGGACTGAACAAATACGCACGGCTGTACCAGAAAGTGTACCCTTCATATTTGTTTTGAGAATACCAACCCATGAACAACTCGGTCAAGTAAGCAATACCTACAATTGAACCAGTTAATACAATAACCTTGTTCATGGCCTCAATATGACCAATTGTAATATAATCTTCTAAAGCAAATACTTTACGTACAACTACCATCAACGATTGTACCATTGCGAATCCGGAGAAGATGGCACCGGCAACGAAGTATGGAGGGAAAATGGTTGTGTGCCAACCAGGAATAACTGAAGTTGCGAAGTCAAAAGATACGATGGTGTGAACCGATAATACAAGTGGCGTACTTAAGCCCGCTAATACTAGCGACAAGCTTTCATGACGCTGCCAATGTTTGGTTGAACCAGTCCAACCAAAAGAAGCAATACCGTATAAACGCTTTCTTAATTTGGTGAATGCTCTATCACGAACTGTTGCAAAGTCAGGAATTAAACCTGAATACCAGAACAACAATGATACGGTGAAGTAGGTAGAGATCGCAAATACGTCCCACAACAATGGTGAGTTAAAGTTTACCCATAATGGTCCGCGGCTGTTTGGATAAGGTAATACGAAAAAGGCCATCCATACACGACCCATGTGGAAGATTGGGAACTGACCAGCACACATTACCGCGAAGATGGTCATAGCTTCAGCAGCTCTGTTTACACCTGTTCTCCAACCCTGACGGAACAATAACAAGATAGCAGAGATCAGCGTTCCCGCGTGACCAATACCAACCCACCAAACGAAGTTGGTAATATCCCAACCCCATCCAATGGTTTTATTCAAGTTCCACTGACCAATACCGTAAGTTACTTCCCTGTATACACTGTACACGCCAAACATCAACAGCGCTACAGAAATGTAGAAACCAATATACCAGAGTTTACTGGGTTTGGCTTCAATAGGGCGTACAATGTCCTCAGTTACCTGGGCATAGGTTTTATTACCATTTACCAGGGGTTCTCTTAATTGCGATTCGTACTTTAACAATGACATATCTATTTCTGCTTTTCCGCCCCCCGAAGGTGGCTTGGTGGTTGGGTAGTTTCTACAATCTTATGAATGAGCTTCAGCTTTGTGTTTTTCTGATGCTGGAAGGTTACGCACTTTAGCCATGTAGTTCACATTTGGCAACACGTGTAACATTTCAAGCGAGAAGAAGGTACGTAGCTTATTATCCATTCTTGTCATGGTAATTGCGCTCTCTTTATTGTTTGCATTACCAAACACAATAGCGTTGGTAGGACAAGCTTGCTGACAAGCAACTTTTACATCGCTGTCTTCTAGAGGACGGCTTTCTTTCTTAGCCTTCAATTTACCTTCTTGTAAACGCTGAACGCAGAAAGAACATTTTTCAATTACACCACGACTTCTTACAGTTACATCAGGATTCAATACCATTCTAGTTAAATCATCCTGCATATCCATAGTAACATCGCTGATAATACCTTCTTGGTTGTTAGCGAAGCTATCAGAACCAGTATAATCAGCCCAGTTAAAACGACGTACTTTATAAGGACAGTTATTAGCACAATAACGAGTACCAATACAACGGTTATAAGTCATTTGGTTCAAACCTTCACTACTGTGGTTGGTAGCAGCAACTGGACAAACGTTTTCACAAGGAGCGTTATCGCAATGCTGACACATCAATGGTTGGAACACCACTTGAGGGTTATCTAAATCACCGCTGTAATATTTATCAATACGCAACCAATGCATTTCGTGGCCACGCATAACTTCTGTTTTACCAACAACAGGAATGTTGTTTTCAGCATTACATGCTACAACACAAGCACCGCAACCAGTACAAGTGTTTAAGTCAACACTCATACCCCACTTTATACCTGGACGATCGAACACTGGATAAATAGTACCATCACTTTCAAACTTCTCAATACCACCCCATGGTTCTAATTCCTTAGCACGCTCGTCGTAAATTTCGCTTGGGTGTTTTTTGAAATCTCCTAAAGTCAACTCTTTCATCACTTCAGTACGATTACCTTGTTCAGTGTCGTAGCGGAAGTGTGTTTGAGTAAGTGCAACAGGATATTTATCTTTTGTAAGAGTAGCAGTTGCATTTGAAGCATGGTAAGCAACGAATGAACCATTGAAGCTAGCAAGTGGGTAAGCATTTTTACCAGCTCCTTCAGCAGCTTTACCAGTTTTAGCTGAACGGCCATAACCAACAGCTACTGCAATTGTATTAGGATCTGTACCAGGAATAATAAGGGTTGGTAAAGAAAGGGTTTGGTTACCTACTTTTACTTCAATCACCTTCTTAGGTGGATTTACCTCATAAGCATCGGCCTGACCACCATTGCTGAGATCAATACCCAACAAGGTTTTAGCTAATGATGGGGCAATTACAAAGTAGTTATCCCAAGTAGCACGGCTCACTGGATCCGGTAATTCTTGTAACCAAGGGTTACTTGCTCCCTGACCTTCGCCAATACCTACTTTTTGATATAATACAACTTCTAATCCGTCTTTTTTAGCAGCTGCGCGAGCGGTATCAACTGCAGCAGCTACAGCAGCTCCATTAAATGCAGTTGACGCTACGGATGGAGCATCTGGCTGCCATACACCTTTTTCAAGTGCAGCATTCCAGCCAGCTTCACCACCCACTTTAGCACCCATGAATTGTTTTAAGAAGCTAACATAATCAACAGTAGCTCCGGACCACTTCAACAAGCTATCTTGCCACTGACGTGTTTTGAATAATGGGTGAATAGTAGGCTGAATGAAAGAGAAATAATTTGTTTTAGGCTCTGCATCCCCCCAGCTTTCCAAATAATGATGATCAGGAAGAGAGAATCTACAAAGCTCAGTTGTTTCGTCAAGTTTTGAATTGAAAGAAATAGAAACTTTTACTTTCTTCAATCCAGCAACGAATGATGGAGCATCGTACCAGTTGTATGCAGGGTTAGCACCATACACCAACAAAGCACCAACTGAACCAGCATTCATATCTTTAACCAACTGCGCCATTTCTGCATCGTTACCAGAACGAATGTTGCTGGTATGAGCCCAGTTGATGGTAGTTCCGTTTGCACCAACCGCTTCGTTGATAGCATTTACTACAATTTGTACAGATGGGTCGTTGCTTCCGCAAACTACTAAAGCAGCGCCCTTTTGCTCATTCAAGGACTTTGCAGCAGCTGCAATACCCTTCTTTAATTTTTCATCGGCAACATTCACTGCTTCACCACGCACTGCAGCTAATAATGCAGCGGCAATCATACCAGTTTCAGAAGGACGATGTGTATACTTTTCATCAGCATTAGAACCTGTTATAGTTGCAACGCTTTCAAAATGAATATGTTTGCTCATGCTTGGGTCCTTCTCGTTGATGCGCTTTCCAGCAGCATACTGCTTAGAAAACTCAACTGGACTTAACCAAGTACCTAAGAAATCTGCTCCTAAGCTTACAATTGTCTTAGCTTTTTCAAAATGATAAGATGGTAGAACGCGCTTACCATAAGTAGCCTGATTTGCATCTAACATACCGCTGTAGCTCACTGCATCATAGGTTACATGCTTGCTACCTGGGTATTTTGCTAAAAACTGCGCAATAACAGCTTTAGTAGAAGGAGAAACAATACTAGAAGTTAATAATACAACAGAACCTGTTAGTCCGCTCATTGCCTCAGCAACCGCTTTATCAACCGCTTCAAAGGTAACCTCTTTACCCTCAATTGAAGGGAAACGAAGGCGGGCTGTATCGTATAAATCAAGTACCGAAGCTTGCGCTCTTGCAGATGTACCACCGCCATTGATTGCAGACAAATCATTGCCCTCAATCTTAATTGGACGACCATCACGCACTTTCGCTAACACACTCACTACATCACCATCTTGAACATAAGTGGTAGCATAATAATTAGCTACACCAGGGGTAATATTTTCAGGCTTATTAACGAAAGGAATTGCCTTTTTAACAGGCATCTCACAGCTTGCAGCCACTGCAGCAGCAGCAGTACTGAAACCTAAATACTTTAAAAAATCCCTACGAGGGGTTTTCGCCTCCAACAAATTGGAATCTTCAGACAAAGCAGGAAGCTCTTCCTTGAATTCGTTTTGAACATCCTTCTGGTATGCATCAGATTGATTCAAAGCTCCAAAACTCTGCCAGTACTTTTTCTCCATAATGTGTTAATTCAGTAGTGTGCGAATGCGTTATATATTACTTCGTCTCAGATAAAATTAATAGTGACATTTTTGACACTCAGTTCCGCCAATCTTCTCAACGGTTACTGCATCCATTTTACCACTCTTAATATCGTTGTGGTACTTTTCATAAATGCTGTAGAAACCATTGTCTTTGAATTGAACTTTTGTTTCACGGTGACAGTTTACGCACCAGCCCATGCTTAGGTCGCTGAACTGATACACTTCACCCATATTTTGAATTTCACCGTGACAAGTTTGACAAGCTACTTTTCCAGCTACTACGTGTTGAGCGTGGTTGAAGTAAACGTGGTCAGGCAGATTGTGAATTTTAATCCACTCAATTGGCTTCGCCTTTGAAGGATCCCAAGGTTTACCTGGCTCATAACCTGCGTACTTGTATAATTTTTGGATTTCCGCAGTTCCATCAATTTCTTTTCCTTCCTCATCATACAACTTCTCACCATTGTATTCATTAATGGCCATGTGACAGTTCATACACACATTCACAGAAGGAATGTTCGCATGCTTGCCTTCAGCAGCACCACCATGACAATATAAACAGTTAATCTGGTTAACTCCAGCGTGTACTTTATGGGAATAATAGATAGGTTGCTCTGGCTGATAGTCTTTGCTACGTCCAAGTGCTATGGCCCCTTTTGAGGTTAAATAACCACCCACTACAAACAAAACAACAGTTAACATAGCTATATAAGTCTTGTTTCTCCAGAAAGGCACAGGCTCAAGAGATACCACACCTTCTTTTTCATCAGACAACTTTTTCAAATTGCTGTTTACCTGTAACAAGATCAATGCAATAACAGCTAATACTAATGTTAAGATACCAAAAACCAAAGTGCTATCACCTTCCGCAGCTGGGGCACCTTCGGCAGCAGCACCTGGAACAGGAGCTGGAGCGGCAGAAGCTGTTTTGATGTAACCTAAGATGGCATCAATATCTGCATCACTTAAACTTGGGAAAGTGTTCATTGCAGCAGGACTCCAATCCTTCATCTTCACTGCATAAGGATCGCCGGTAGCCACAGCGGCATTCCAGTTGCGAATCCAGGTCACCAACAATTCTTTGCTGGACCAACGACTTTCAACATCCTTCAAAGCAGGGCCTGTCAGGTCTTTATTAATAGCATGACAGGAAGCACAGTTTTGAGAGAATAAAGCTTTTCCGTCCTGACCAAACGTTTTGTTACTTACAAGAGAACCTAAAAAGAAGGTAGCAATCAGCAAAAAACGAGTGGTGTTCAATCTAATCTTTGTCATATTCACAGACGTATTGATATAATGGAAATATATCCCGAGTGGCCGCAAAAATATGACAGCAACATTACAATTCATCATCTCGTTCAAACTTTTTTTTCCCTCTCAAATCCAATATTTTCAAGGGTTTATAGCTAGTAGTTGATTGTGTAACATCATTTTAACGATTTGGAATGAAAATATTGTGGTTCAAATGAGGTGAATAGCGTGTACTTATTTTGAACACAATTTTCAAAAGCCAACTGTGTACATTTCACACAAAAAAGAAAAATGCCGACTGAAATAATCAATCGGCATCTAAACATTCTCTAAAAGGCATTTAAAACTCACAGTTTTTAGGCGTTCTTGCAAAAGGAATGACGTCTCTAATATTACCCATTCCAGTTACAAATTGCACCATACGTTCAAAACCAAGTCCAAATCCCGCATGTGGCACTGTTCCAAATCTACGTGTGTCTAAATACCAGCTCATTTCTTCTACAGGAATGCCAAACTCTGTCATTCTAGCTTCTAATCGCTCTAGGCGCTCCTCACGCTGACTTCCGCCTACAATTTCGCCAATACCTGGAGCTAAAATGTCCATAGCAGCTACGGTTTCCCTGCCTGGCTCACAACCATCATCCATACGCATATAGAAAGCCTTAATTTTTGCTGGATAGTTGGTTACGATGACAGGCTTTTTGAAATGCTTTTCAACCAAATAACGCTCGTGCTCGCTTTGCAAATCAATGCCCCAAGCAACTTCGTACTGGAATTTTTTCTTCTTATAAGCGGGTGATTGCAAAAGTATATTAATTGCATCTGTATATGTAATACGCTCAAAATCATTTTCTAAAACAAATTTAAGCTTATCAACCAACCCCATTTCTTGTCTTTCTTGCTGAGGTTTTTGCTTTTCTTCCTCAGCCAACCTAGTGTCTAGCCAGGCCAAATCATCGGCACAGTGCTCCATAGCATAACCAATAAGGTGCTTCACAAATGCCTCAGCCAAGTTCATATTGTCTTCTAAATCGCAAAATGCCATTTCGGGTTCAATCATCCAAAATTCAGCTAAATGCCTTGTGGTATTGGAGTTTTCAGCCCTAAATGTAGGTCCAAATGTATAAATTTCACTAAAAGCCATAGCGCCCAACTCACCCTCAAGCTGTCCGCTTACAGTTAGGTTGGTGCTTTTTCCAAAAAAGTCTTCTTTATAGTCAATACTACCATCCTCGTTTCTAGCAGCCGATCCGTCCATGGGTAAAGTGGTCACACGAAACATTTCCCCAGCACCTTCAGCATCGCTGGCTGTAATGATGGGTGTGTGTAAATAAACAAATCCGCGTTCATTGAAAAATTGATGAACTGCAAAAGCCAATGCATGACGAATACGAAACACGGCACCAAAAGTTTGTGTGCGGAAACGCAAATGGGCAATTTCACGCAAAAATTCGAGGCTGTGTTTTTTAGGTTGAAGGGGAAACTTTTCTGCATCGCTGTCGCCTAAAATTTGAATGCCATTTGCTAGCACTTCTACACTTTGACCTTTTCCCAAAGACGCTACCAGCTTACCTTCTATGCGTAGAGATGCCCCTGTAGTAATTCTTTTTAGCTGTGCTTCTTCCACAGAACCCAATGGAACAACTACTTGAATGTTTTGGGAAGTACTTCCATCATTTAATGCAATAAACTGGTTATTGCGAAAGGTTCTCACCCATCCCATTACAACAACTTCCTGATCTACCACACCGTGGCTCAGCAATGCTTTAATTTTTGTACGCTTATTGAACATAGTTTGCTTGACTTAATACTAGTAATTCCGCATAGCGGGGTGCAAAGATACAATATCGCAGGGCAATGCTTCTAGAGGAAAGCAAACGATTCTATGCCCAAATCCTTTTCATTTCAAAAAAAATTTTCGGGATTTTTAAAATGATGTAACATTGCATCGGAATTCAACTGATTTCGTGCCATTCAAAAAGTCTACACCCAGTCAGTTATCACCATATTCCATCCACAAAAAAATTTCAACTCAGTTCTGTTTCTAATCACATTAGAACTTCATTTTTCTGTATGTACGATATATTGCAACTTAATGACATGCTTGTTCCAGAGCTACTGGACATTGCAGAGACCCTACAAATTGACAACGCCAAGAAATTATCTAAGCAAGATTTGGTGTACAAAATCCTCGACAAACAAGCTATTCAATCGAGTGGACCGGCCGATGAAAACGGGCAGGCTCCAAAAAAGCGCGGAAGAAAGCCTATACGTGTAAGCACTGGCAATGGCACAGAGGAAGCTGAAATTATGTCGAATGAACCTCAGGAAGCACCTTCTGAAAAAACACAGGGTAAGCGCGGAAGAAAGCCCAAACAAGAAAATCGCGAAGAAAATATCGCAGCTACTTCTCCAAAAGAGGAAGAAGTACCCGCTGCTATTGTACAAGAGGAAGCGCCAAAAGACAAATTAGAACAATTAGCACCACTGGCTGAAGCAATGTTTGCGGCTATTGATCAGCCTCCGGTTCAAGAACCTCCTCGTATTCAATATAAAAAAGAGCCTGCGTTTAATGTTGAGATAGATGCCGTCATTCCTTGTGAAGGTGTTTTAGAAATGATGCCAGACGGCTATGGCTTTTTACGTTCATCTGATTATAATTATTTAAGTTCTCCAGATGATGTATATGTATCTCCTTCTCAAATCAAACTATTTGGATTAAAAACAGGTGATACTGTAAATGGTACTGTTCGTCCACCACGCGAAGGTGAAAAATATTTTGCTTTATTGAAAGTTGATAGCATTAATGGTAAGCGCCCTGAAGAAGTGCGCGACCGTGTTCCTTTTGACTATCTAACTCCTTTATTTCCGTACGAGAAATTGAATCTGTTTATTTCCCCCAACAGTTATAGCACTCGTATCATGGATTTGTTCACACCCATTGGTAAGGGACAACGTGGATTGATTGTAGCACAACCTAAGACAGGTAAAACCATGTTGTTGAAGGAAGTGGCCAATGCTATTGCTGCAAATCACCCCGAATGTTATTTGATGGTGGTGTTGGTAGATGAACGTCCAGAAGAAGTTACCGATATGGAACGAAGTGTAAAGGCAGAAGTAATAGCCAGCACATTTGATGAGCCAGCGGAAAAACACGTGAAAGTATCAACCCTTGCATTGCAAAAAGCAAAGCGATTGGTAGAGTGTGGACATGATGTAGTTATTTTATTGGATTCAATTACACGTTTAGCACGTGCACACAATACGGTAGCACCAAGCAGTGGTAAAGTATTAAGTGGAGGTGTTGAAGCAAATGCCATGCAAAAGCCGAAGCAATTCTTTGGTGCAGCAAGAAAGGTAGAACACGGTGGAAGCTTAACCATTTTAGCAACTGCATTAATTGATACAGGAAGTAAAATGGATGAAGTAATTTTTGAAGAATTTAAGGGTACCGGTAATATGGAACTTCAGCTCGACAGAAGACTAGCGAATAAGCGTATCTACCCGGCTATTGATTTGGTTTCTTCAAGTACCCGTCGCGATGACTTGTTATTATCGCCAGAAGTTCTTGCACGCATGAATATTTTACGTTTATACATCAACGATATGAACACAGAAGAAGCTATGAATGAATTATTAAAACGTATGCGTGGCACTAAGAACAATGAAGAGTTCTTAGCAAGTATGAACCGATAAATATTTTACGAAATACTATAACAGTTAAAACCTCCTATGTTGGGAGGTTTTTTGTTATTAAAACTATCCTACTGAGAGGATTAAGGAATATTAATATGTAGAAATCAAATTAATGCACTAGTATAAAACATAACATAAATTTATTATGCAAAAAATGCATAAAATGGATTGTAGGCCTTTGTTATTTTGTGAACTAATCTACCAAAAAACATGAGATTCAAACTGTCTATTTTCTTATTATTTTCAGTTTATTTAGGATACGCTCAAAACTTTAGAAGTGCTATCCATATTGAGGGTTTAAGGACGCAACAAGGTTTGTACAACCTTAGTTACGAAAGATTCTTTTATCCGAAGAAAGACTCATCTTCGAATGACGTGTATAGTTTTATAACAACTTTAGGCTTCATTAATAATAAAGAATATCAAGGTGCAATAACCGTGTTGGAGGGTAGATGGTATACTGAACTATTCCTCAGTAAAAAATGGAATGAGTATGGAAGTCTAAAACTAAATTTTGGAAGATTTACCTATAATTACCCCCTTAATGCAGCAAATACCCGAAATTTTGGTGCCATTGAAATTAGTACTGGAATTAGGAGATATTTTTTGAAACATGCATTTTTCGATGCCAATATAGGCTATGGATTTTATAGCAATCTGCCTTTAGTCAATAATTTATTGTACAATACTAAAACAGATAAGCCCTTCAATAACCGCATTTTCGCACTACAAGGCAACTTAACAATTGGTTGGGCATTTTAAGAGGTCTTGTTTTAATTAAAAGATTGATTATTTTGGGGTTTTCGCTACAGGAAACCCCTCAAATAATTTCCCAATCCCACCTTGTATTGCCTCTGGAAGTTTTGATGATTTATAGGGAACAATTCCTTGTACAGCCGCTTGCCATACCATGGTTTTCTTTTTGGCATCAATCAGGTGAAAATCGAGTGTGCCAGTTTTGTAGGTATTCACAACCACTTCTTCACTTTTCCATGAGTAATTTCTTTGACCCATATACCTAGGTCGATCAGTTCTAAAATCTGTTTCACGGGTTTGCTTCTCCTCTTTAAGAACAACTCCCATATTAATTAACAAATCGGGTTGGCTGCTAGGTTGAAATCCTTTTGCTTTCATTTGTACGGAAACTGCTTCTTTAAGTAGGGCAATATTCTTTTCAAACAACTCTTGGTTGGTTACACCTACACTTTCAACTTCTACAAAGCCAAATGTGGTGTACTTAGACCAGTCAATATTTGGTGCAACATCTTGGTACAACAACTTTGCAGGTGTACCACAGGAAAATACTGCCAGTGCAAAAATTGAAAAAATTATCTGTTTAAGCGTTTTCATCTCCATTATTTCTTCCAATAAAACTAAGAATTACTTACATGTTTTTGAACAAAATTTTTACAATACTCTTTAATCATATTTCTTACTCTTGCAAATTCAAGTGTAACTTCTTCCTCAGTTCCTTTTGCTTTTGCGGGGTCTGGGAAATTATAATGAAACTGCTGTGCATTGGTTGGAAAATAAGGGCAGGTTTCTTTTGCATGATCACAAACAGTAATCACAAAATCAAAATCAATATCTCTGTATTCTAAGACATGGTTGGAAGTATGCTGACTAATATCTATTCCATCTTCTGCCATGGTTGCTATAGCTTTTGGGTTCACTCCGTGCGTTTCAACACCGGCACTATAAATTGTTGCAGCATCACCAGCAAAATTCTGTAAATATCCGTGTGCAATTTGACTGCGGCAGCTATTGCCAGTACACAACACTAAAATTTTCTTATTCATAAAGTAGATTTATACCATTTAGATTTTAACCAAAAAGCTACGTTTACTAAAATAATCAGAGCAGGAACTTCAACTAAAGGGCCAATTACTCCTGCAAATGCTTGTCCACTGTTTATGCCAAATACCCCAATAGCTACAGCAATGGCTAATTCAAAATTATTCCCAGCTGCTGTAAAAGCTATAGAAGTGTTGGTTGAATAATCGGCTCCTGCTTTCTTTGCAACTAGAAAACTTACAAAAAACATCAGGGCAAAATAAATTACCAAAGGAATTGCAATACGCACCACATCAAATGGAATTTGAACTATCAACTCACCTTTCAAACTAAACATAACTACAATAGTGAAAAGCAATGCAACCAGTGTAATGGGTGATATAGCTGGAATAAATTTTCCTTGGTACCACACCTCCCCCTTCCATTGAATAAATATTTGTCGAGTTAAAAATCCTGCTATGAATGGAATACCTAAATAAATAAAAACTGTCCCTGCAATTTCACCAATGGTAATATTTACTAAAGCACCCGAAAATCCAAAGTAAGGTGGAAGTACCGTTATAAAAATATAAGCATACACACTATACAGCAACACTTGAAACACACTATTCAAAGCAACAAGTCCAGCTGCATATTCACGACTACCTTCTGCCAGTTCATTCCAAACAATCACCATTGCAATACATCTTGCAAGACCAATTAATATAAGTCCAACCATATAGTCTGGGTAATCGTGCAGAAAAACAATTGCCAGAATAAACATCAAAATGGGACCAACAATCCAATTCAAGAATAAAGAAATACCTAGTACACGAATATTTTTAAATACTTCTGTAAGTTGATCGTATCGCACTTTTGTAAACGGTGGATACATCATTAAGATTAATCCAATAGCTAAGGGTATATTAGTTGTGCCTGAAGAATAAGAATTGATACTAGCCGCTACAGATGGATTTACATATCCAATAGCGACACCAAGGGCCATTGCCAAGAAAATCCACAAGGTCAAATAGCGATCTAAAAAGCTCAGCTTTTTATTTCTATGTGCTGGTGTACAATCGTTCACTGACATTTGATCTAATTTTATTTTAACAGCATCCTGATGATGGTGTACAGCAGGTATTTACTATAGGCTTTTCTGCATAAACAGTTATGGAGTAAATCACATGTCCCATTTGTTTATACTGCAGAATTTCCTCTTCATTCAAATAATTTCGAAGAATATCATCTGGAACAACAATTACTTTTTCTTTTTGTAAAGTAATCTTTTCAAATCCAGCAAGTAAAATAAATTCTAAATATACTTCCTTCTGAATTGCGCTTGCAACACAGCCTGCATACATTTCTGCAGCCGATTTAATTTTATGAGGAAGCTGTCCAGTTAGAACTATATCCGAAATACTAAAATGTCCGCCTGGTTTTAGTACTCGGAAAATTTCTTTAAATACATTCAATTTGTTAGGTACCAGATTCAAAACACAATTACTCACTACAACATCTGCCACATTAGACGAAACAGGGATTTCTTCAATATCACCAAGACGAAATTCAACATTATTAAACCCTCTTAACTCTGCATTGGCTCTGGCTTTTTCAATCATTGCAGGTGTAAAATCTATACCAATAACTTTTCCAGAAATACCCGCTTCATGCCTTGCTATAAAACAATCATTTCCAGCACCACTACCTAAATCAATAACCGTATCGCCCGTCTTTATTTTTGCAAATTGAGTAGGCAATCCACAACCCAGGCCAAGATCAGCATCGGGATGATATCCCTCTAATTGCTGGTAGTCGTCCGACATTATGGTATATACTTCAGTTGAACAACCACCAGATCCACAACAGGAAGATGCATTGTTTTCTTTACTTTGCGAAGCAATCTCGCTGTACTTCTGCTTCACCATTTCTTTGATTTGAGCTTCGTTTTCCATATAACTTGTTTTAAGGTTTTATGTTTAGCAGCAGTCCGTTCCGCAAAAAATTGGCTGATTTATAAATTGGAACAGATACTTTTTTATTTTCTCCCATTCTCTTGGGTTAATACAATAACAAACAGAAGGCCCCTCAATGGTACCTTGTATGATTCCTGCATTTTTCAACTCCTTCAGATGTTGTGATACAGTCGATTGTGAAAGTGGTAATTCATCCACCAAATCTCCACATACACAAGCTTGCTTTTTTATTAACAACTGCAATATGGCAATCCGCGCAGGGTGGCCTAATGCTTTTGCGTATTTAGCAATTTGAAGAGTTGACTGACTATATGATATAGATTTAGTAGCTCCCATATTAATCGTAAAATTACGATTAATTGAATTACAAAAGACGTAAAAAGAAAATTGTTAGCATTTTAATAACTTAGAGCACAATGAAAAAGATTTTACTCATAGCGCTAATTGTAGTATCCACAACTGAATTGATTGGTAACGATTTGATTCCAATTGCCCCGTCCAAAAACGGATTGTTTCCTACTAGCCAGAAAATATTATCATACGAAATTGAAGTAATGAGGGAGGTGAAATTAAATGACTATAAAAATTGTCTATTCCTTAGACATGTGGAAGTAATTATGGATGGACCAGAAAGTGCATGTGGCAATTTGGAAACAACATCGACTATCAGAAAAGGAAACTTTAAAGAAGAAGTTTTTCGAGATGCCGTTAAACAAATGCTATGGAATTCTGGCGGATTTAAACATGTTATAACCGAAACAGATTTAGGCGGTAAAATTTCAAGAGAGGATCTATATAAAAAATATGGAAATTTTTTGATAGCTGATGTGGGAATTTATTGGGAAGATTGTGAGCAATACCGCTTTGAACTTAAAATAATTCTTCCTGACTTTATTGAGGATGTTCCTCTTCTTATGCTTACAAGAAGCCAAGCGAAGTCATTTACAAGCAGAAGCAAATCACTATTTTATCCCGTTTTCAATGAATATAAAAAATGGATAGAGAAATCATTCAAAAATACATGGACAAAAGATCCTAAAGAACTTATAGGCATAATAGATCAAGTAAAAATTGGGGAGCAAATTTGGTCTAGCAAAAATTTAAATGTTGACCATTTCCAAAATGGCGACAAAATTAAACAAGCAAAAAATGAAGAAGAATGGATATCAGCTACAGAAAAGGGTGAACCTGTCTGGTGTTATTATATGTTTAATGAAATGAATGAACATCGATTTGGTAAAATCTATAATTTATATGCTTTACTAGATAAAAGAGGTATTGCTCCCAAAGGTTGGCACATTCCAAATCAATTAGAATGGAATAAAATATTAAACAATTATTTTAAAGACGAAGCGGTTTTTACATATAGCATAATAGCTGAAGAAAAAAAAGAAGAATTAAGAGAATATGCTAGGAAACTAAGAGTAAAAGATGTCAAGAAAAAATATATATCTAATAGAGATTGGGTTAAGTATTGGCTAAAACCAGGCACCAATGAAACAGGCTTTTCCGCCATACCCAGCGGTTCTTACAGTAAAATCTTGGGATTTAACGAAGAAGAAAATTTATTTCCAAAAGCAGCAGAATGGTGGTTCAAAAATAAAAATTCTGACCTTATAGGTTCATTTCTAATTAATCTGCAAGAGGGTATTAAATTAAATATTGTTTATACTAATGAGTTTAGCGGCTTCCATTCAATGCAAGGAAATTCTATAAGAGTAGTTAAAGACTAAAAATGACTGAAATAACTAATGTAAATTCAATAACAACTACTTCCTTTTAATCAACAAAGCACTCATTACAGCTCGTTCAGTGCCAGTTCCTCCGGCTCTAACAGTACTTGTATTATTTACAATCATTGCAGTAGAACCACCTCCATCTAAGTTAATAGCACCCTGACAACCTAGTGATAGCATCATAGCAGCTGTGGTTGATAAAGATGCACCTGGATAGTTTGGTAGGTTATCTCCTTCAATGGCTACCAATAAAATCATTCCATTATTATTAAAGCCAAGAGCTGAACGTGGTCTATTAGCATTATTATCAATTGCTATTAACTCTTCTGTATCTGTAATTTGAACAATTCCATTTCTAATTAACATAGGAGAACCTCCAACAGCGCTTGTAGTAGTCCAAATACTGCCACCTACTGGAAAACTTGCGGATGGTTGAGCTTGCGGTGCCGATCCCAGTGCATTAGGGCTAGGTGAAGGATAACTATAAATCAAATCATTTCCTGATCCTACATGATAAATCCAAGCAACCTGTGGTACACCTGTTGAACTTAAACCAAATGCTGCACGTGTAGGAAAATAAGGCACATTATTTCCGTTAAAAGATCGTGTGACAGACTTAATATTGGCCGATAAAATAGCACCGCTGTATTGTATCAAACTAAATGACTGATTTGGAGCTCCAAAAAAACCAGCATTGATTCCAGCATAAACTTGCCCAGGTTCATCTCTAACAAAAGCAGAAACAGTTTTAGCGGTAGTCGCTAAAACAGGTTTAAATTCAAAATTTGAATTTCGACTATCATACACCAAACAAAATGCTCTTACTGTTTGTCCATTGAAAATACTATCAAACTGATACAACTGAATTCCTTGAGGAAAGGTGGTATTATAAGCAGACGCTACTCGCCAACCTGCAGGTAAGGGAATTAAAGAAGTTGCTGGTGGTGGAGCAGGAGGCGCTGGAACAGGAGGAATAGTTGGTGCAGATTCTTTTTTACTGCATGCTACGATACCAAATAAAATAAGAATAAGAAATGAACGAATCATTATTCATAAATTGAATGCGCTTCGCGCAGGGTTTCAAAATAAAAGAAGCACTCACCATTAAATCCGTACTGTCTGTTGAGTGCAATCATTTTTTGCAACATATCGGGCTTCACTCTATAGCCATCACCTAAAGATGTTAATACCCCTGGAAATACTTTCTTTTTGTCCTTTGGCTTAACTTGTGTACTTAATTCTTGCAATACTTTTTCATAAGCTTCCAAACTATAACGATACAATTGAGGCATTACAAAATCGGCATACTTACCTTTTAACCAGGCAGGCCAATCTTGCAAGTATTGTTCTTTGCTCCATGGATAAATACTTGGTGCCCAACTCACCTGACAAGAACGTCGAACAGATTTAACCGACTTGTATAAATCCTTGCCAAAAGCACTTAGTCCATCTGCTTTCCATTGCAAAAAATGAGGTTCATTGAATTGTGCAGGCACTTCTTTGCCTGTTTGTTGTTGATATAATGATCTTGTAAATGAATCGTATCCGCCTTCTGCCGGCATAGCAGGCAATCGATCATCTCCCTGCACTCCATCTACTTCATATTTCTTCACAACTTCTAATACCAACTCCTTCATAAACTGTTGCACTTCGGGATGAAATGCATTCCACCAAAAGAAACCATTTTTTTGTAAGAGATTACCTTTCACATCTCTACTAGCCCAATGCGGATATTTTTTCATCCACAGACCAGTTGAATCGCGGTAATCGTATGAAAAACCAAATTCAAACCAAGCATGCACTTTCAATCCTTGCTTATGCCCCTCTTCTACAATTGCACGAATTGGATCAAATCCACCATAAATAGGATCTTGTTCAACACCAATATATTGCTTGACAACCTCACTAGGATACATTGTTTTTCCTTTATTCCAAACCACCACAAACAGATTATTAATTCCTTTTTGTTTGCACAAGTCAACCGTCTCCTTCACTTTTGCTGGTCCACGCAAGGCTTCGCTGGCAACATTAGTAATCCACACACCGCGAATAGGCTTTTGTGAAAAACTATGTACATAGAAAAGTAAAAAAGCAGCCGATAAAAAAAATAATCTAACCTTCATAACAAAAAATTTATGCATCTACTAATTGTCCATTTGAATTTTCAATTGGCTTTAAAGGAACCAACCATGTAACCACAAAAGCAGGAATGGTTGCCAATAAAACCCACATGAAAAAACTTTGATAACCCATTGAATCGCTAATGACACCACTGATCATACTTGCAATAGTATATCCGAAATAAGTGATGGCACTTCCAAAAGCATAGTGTGCCATTTGGTATTTACCCGGAGCAATTTGTTGCATGATAAATAGGATAATGCCAATGAAGCCAAATCCATATCCAAAATGCTCAACCGTTATTGCAGATCCAATCAACCATAAGCTTTCAGTTTGTGAGTAGGCTAGATATGCATATGCTGCAAAAGGAAGATTAAAAAAAGCGCACAAAATCATTAATGAACTTCTGTTTAAACCCTTTTTAGCAACATAATATCCTGCCAATAATGAACCCAACACAAAAGCAATTGTTCCATATACTCCTGTAAGCAATCCAAGTGTCGATTCCGATAAACCCAATCCACCTGCTGCTCTTTCTGCTTTCATAAACAAAGGCATAATCTTGATTGCCTGACCTTCTGCAAAACGATACAAGATGATAAAAAGAATACCCGCCCAAATATGTTTTTTCTGAAAGAAACTCAACAACACATCTTTCAAAGTTGCCCAAACTTCTGTAGCCGATTGTTGGGTTACTTGCCCTGGATCTTTGGGCAATATTTTATAACTATAAATACCTACCAAAAGCATAACCAATCCATATACAGCCAGTACCACTGCCCATGCTTTTTGATCGCCCCAAATGGGAATGAGTGCACCAGCTAAAAATACCATACCACCATTTGAGAAAAGCTTAGCGAGGTTATAAAATGTGCCTTGCCAACCCACAAATGCAGCTTGTTGCTTAGGATTTAACTGCTGTAAATACATGCCGTCGGCAGCTATATCTTGCGTAGCGCCAAAAAAAGCAATCAGAAAAAATAAAACTACAGACACATTAAAAAAGGAAGAGCTGTAGAGTGATAGCACAGCCATGAAAAATAATAGCCCACAACTTATTTGAGAAATATAAATGAAAAACCTTTTAGACCGATACAGCTCCATAAATGGCCCCCAAATGGGTTTAAAACTCCAGGGAAGGATAAGAATGCCTGTCCAAAATGCCACCTGTGCGTCACTCAATCCTTGGCTCTTATAAAGTAATGCCAAAACTGTTCCTCCGAGTACCAAGTTAGGCAGACCCATAGCAAACCAAGTACTCGGAATCCAAAACAAAGGGGATATACGTTTTTGATAAATTGAATCTTTTTGCAATCGTTTGTGTTTTGTGGAGGGAAGTTAATTAAATATTTTAAAAACTTTCGAAAATCAAGATATTTTTTAAGTAAGTTTGTTTTAAACATTCTTGCCATGCGTATTGCCATCTTCGCATCTTGTATTATTACCTCCCTTTTATTATGCGCTTGCTCAAAAAAAACATCTGAGCCTCCTACAACCAATCCAACACCTCCCACAACGCCAACACCTGTTTGGGATGTAAACGCCATGAGGGGAATTTGGATTACAACCACTGCAAGTACAGTATTGGATAGTCGCGATAATATTCGTACAGCAGTACAAGCATGTAAGACCGCAAATATCAACCATATTTTCGTTGTGGTTTATAATAATGCAAGAACCATGTATCCAAGTGATGTCATGCGCAACTTAATTGGTGTATCAATTTTGGAAAGATTTGCAGGAAGAGACCCATTGAGAGAAATGATAGAAGAAGGGCATGCAGCTGGAATTAAAGTACATGCCTGGTTTGAATACGGATTTGCATCTTCATTTTCTGCCAACGGCGGACCTATTATTGCCGCAAAACCTCATTGGGCTGCGCGCGACGCTGGAGGTAACCTCACTATTAAAAATGGTTTTGACTGGCTGAATGCTTTCCATCCAGAAGTACAGCAATTCATGATTGACTTGTTTAAAGAAGTAACTACTAGATATAATATAGACGGAGTGCAGGGTGATGATAGATTACCTGCGCTTCCTTCAAGTGCAGGATATGATAACTACACACTTGGATTGTACAGAGCAGAAAATGGTGGTGCGTACCCGCCTCTTAATATTACAGATCCAGGATGGCTGCAATGG
>ERZ1066133.277-NODE-277-length-26859-cov-9.375616_pt1 | contig 26859 bp, 21 predicted proteins | sample MGYA00382780_ERZ1066133 | MGnify/ENA primary metagenome ERZ1066133 (study PRJEB33369, sample SAMEA5778363) | biofilm metagenome | biome: Industrial cooling water; feature: Water cooling tower basin; material: Biofilm | place: United Arab Emirates | collected... | reverse complement strand
GACGATCTGGAAAGGCTGGGCGAGCGCCGAAGCGCTCACAAGCGAAGCCGAAACGGCGAGCACGAACCGATGGATACACATCATCGAACAGCCTCCGGGGAGCGGAACTCACGAACAGATCAACTCGTTGTACGCGACGACAAAGATCTGGAAGTCCAGATCCTCGACCAGACCGTCCAGATTGAAGTCCGCCGGACATCCCAGCGGCATGGCCCCATCGGCGCAATCGAGAATGTTGTACGCCTGCACGAAGACCTGGAAGTCCGAGTCATCGACAAACCCCTCGCCGGTGAGATCGGACGGGCACGCCGCCGGGACGTACGCCGCGAACCCGCCGAGCGACGCCGTCGCGATCGTGCTCGCGTACGACCACGAGTCGGTGGCGGCGACGTAGTTGAACCGATCGATGCCGCCGATGTTGTGCTTGGCGACGAACATCTCCTCGCCGTCGGGGCTGAAGGCACAGTCGATGGCGCCGCCCGACGTGATGCTGGGTAGCTCGGTCAGGCTGCCATCGGCCTCGATCCGGAGACGGAAGACCTTGTTGGCCCCGTAGTCGGCTGCGTAGATCTCGTTGCGCGTGGGCCCGAGCGAGAAGAAGTGCAGGCTGCTGCCGCCGCTGAGCGCTTTGGACGGCAACTCCGTCATCGTGCCGTCGCCGTTGATGCGGAATCGGTAGACGGTCCCGCTCGCGGCGGTCGCGTAGAGGTAGTTGCCCGAGGCTTCGACGCAGACGCCGCGGAACGGGCGCCCGCGGGCAAACGATCCGTTGGGCGTCACATTGCCCATCGTGTCGGTCGTCCAGCGCCAGATGCCGTCGTACACCGTCGCCGCGAAGAGCTCGCGCGTGACCGGGTTGAAGCAGATCTCGTGCACGCCGATCAGGCCCGGCTGTGTGTACGAGTTGACGAAGGTCGCGGTCGCGCCGTTGTTGGTGAGCTGGAAGCGGCTGATCGTGCCCGGCTGCACCCCGTTGCCGTGGCGGTTGCCGATGAACAGATCCGTCGGCGTGCGGAACGCCACACCGATCGGGTCGTGCACCTCGCCGTTGGGGATCGTCGTCAGCGGCGTGGCCACCGAACCCGAATAGGTGAGGGAGTACCGAAGAGTGGCCCGCCACTGGCTCTGCGGCACCGAGCCCGCGGGGGCCTCGGTCGCGACGATCTGGAACGGTTGAGCGGCGGCGCCGGCGGACAGCAAGCACCCGACGGCGGTGATGATGCAGCGGCAGGTTGGCATGGCCTTTCCCCCTTTGCGCAATCGCCGGTGGCCCCTCGCCGCAGCGACCCTCACTCTGACGCCAGTCTACATGAGCAGGATGGAAACTCAAAACGGAATCAGCTCGATCGTGCAGCATTAGGAATCGGTGCTGACGCGGTCGTGAGTCCTATAACGAACAGTTTTTCTCGGCGTTTTCTGGCAACGCCCGGAAAACATGGCATAGTGAACAAGTGCGTCCGCCGACGCGGCTTATCGGGAGTCATACATGATGCGTCCGCTCGCCCTTATCGCTGTTCTCGGTGGTTCCATTCCCGTCGTCTGCGCCGGCGCGGCGACCGTGTTCCGAGGGCTTGACAACAACACAGGTTCGGCATTCCCGCTGCTCGCGACACCCAACAGCAATCAGGCGCGGACCGACTTCCTCTCCGCGGTCGCAGGGTTGGGAACCCAGTACTACAGCGATATCGAGTCCAACGCGAACGGGGTGCTGCCGGCGACCATCAACTTCACCGGTGGCCAGACCGCGCAGGCGACCGGCGCCCGCGGACAGATTCGCAGCAGTCCCCAGGCCCGAGCGTTCGGGACGCACGGCTCGCGATTCATCTACACCGAGGGCGATGAGGCGGCCGATCTCTTCGTGCTGAAGTTCAACCAGCCGATCCGCGCGGTCGGTTTCACCTGGACGGACGCATTGGACTACTTCGGCAGCGGTAACAATCCGCCGTCGATTACGGTGACCATCGGCAGCGGACCCGGTGCGGTCACCGTCGATCTGGTCACCGCGCTGCCGTCCGCGTCGATCCGCGATGGCTCCGTCGGCTACTTCGGGATCATCGGTGACGTCGCCTTCGATCAGATCACCGTCGCCCGTCCGCTGGGAGCCGGAGGCACCGACGGCGTCGGCTTCGATGACATCACATTCCTGATTCCCGCTCCGGCGCCGCTCGCGGTCCTGGGTCTCGGCCTGCTTGCGGCCGGTCGCCGCCGCCGATAGTCTCTCTGCACCGGACTTGGGGGCGAGGGCCTTCCAGGCTCCGCATCACCCCACCACAGAGGCACCATGGCAACCACGAAGACTCCCGGCGGCGTCGAGATCGAAGAACTCACCATCGGCAAAGGCGAGACCGCCAGCCTCGACTCGATCGTCACCGTGCATTACCACGGCTCGCTCAAGTCGAGCGGCAAGGTCTTCGACTCCACCAAGGGTGCCGACCCCGTCGAGTTCCCGCTCGAGCACCTCATCCAGGGCTGGCAGGAAGGCATCCCCGGCATGAAAGTCGGCGGCAAGCGCAAGCTCACCATCCCCTGGGCCCTGGCCTACGGCGCCGCCGGCGCTCCGCCCGATATCCCGCCCAAGGCCGACCTCATCTTCGAGATCGAACTCGTGGACGTGCAGTAAGAAGCGTCGCGCGTCCCTCGATCCACCGATTCGCGTCTGATCCGAAAGCGAGCCGGGGCGTCCTCGCCCCGGTGCTTGCGTTTGCGGACGCATCGCCTCGATGACTCACGCCGTGGCGCACGGGGTGAGGACGCCCCGGCTCGCTGAACCTGAGCCCGCCCGATTTGTCTGCGGCCCCTTCGCCTTTGTTTCCTCCGTGTTCTCTGTGATCTCCGTGGTGAACTCCTTCCACCCGAATCCAGAGCAGACGCAGCCCGCGAACAATCCCCCGTGGCCAAGCGTCCCGCCAAAGCGAACCCCGCACCCCGTGTCGCCCCGCGACGCTTCGTCGTCGGCATCTCCGGCGCCTCGGGCGCGTGGTACGCCCAGCGTCTGCTCTCGATCCTGCTCGAGCAAGGTCACGAGGTCCATCTCGTCGTCAGCGACTACGGCAAGCGCCTGCTCTTCGACGAATCCGGCATCAAGACCATCGATCTCGAGTCGATGTGCCCCGGCTTGTGCAAGTCGCTGAGCGCCACGCAGCGCGCCGACGCCACGCGTCGCCTCGTGCTGCACCCCAACAAGGACGTCGGCGCCGTCATCGCCTCCGGCTCGTTCCTGCACGACGGCATGGTGGTGATCCCGTGCTCATCGTCGAGCCTCGGAGCCATCGCCACCGGCTCGGGCTCGAATTTGCTGACGCGTGCCGCGATGGTGACGCTCAAGGAACGCCGCCCGCTGATCATCTGCCACCGCGAGATGCCGCTGAACCTGATCGACATCCGCAACATGGAAACGCTCGCCCTCGCGGGCGCGACCATCTGCTCGCCCAACCCCGGTTTCTATCTGCTGCCCAAGTCGATCGACGACATCATCGACTTCACCGTCGGCAAGGTGCTGGACCTGCTCAAGGTCGAGCACGACCTCAAGACGCGGTGGGAGCAGCACGCCTCGTGAACATGACCGCCATCATGATTCGGTATTCGGCCTTTTCAGAGAGTTTGTGTCTTCTGTTTCGATGATGGAGAGAATGTCCTTTGCCATCCAGTCTCGTACACGCTGCTGCCCCGTGATTTCTGAGAGGATTCCAGCTCGTTCCAGCAGGCTGATGTCGCTGTAAACGGTTGGTTTCGTGGGATTGCCAAGAAGAGGGCGAGCTTCCTCGGCATTGACGACCGGCATCGCAAAGAGGCGCTCAATGAGTCCAAAAACGCGGGTCTTTGCGCCGAGTTTTCGAAGCGATTCGTAGTAATGATCACGCAGCTCGATGAGCCGCTCACTTCGGGCGATCGAGTCGACCGCCTGCGTCAAGATGGCGTCAAGTACGAACTCAATCCAAGGAAACCACTCGGCGTGCGTGCTTACGCGCAGAAGCAGGTCGTTGTAACGCGACTTGTTCTTATAAATGTAGCTGCTGAAGTACACTGTTGGGTGGTCAAGAAGCCTCTCGGTCACGAGACTTCTTGACATCAGAACACGCCCGACACGTCCGTTGCCGTCAATAAAGGGATGGATAGCCTCGAACTGGTAGTGCTCCATGGCTATCGCCAGGAGTGGCGGAATGTCGCTCGGTCGGCGATTCGCGAAGTCCTCGAACTGTCGGAGACACTCGTCCAAATGCCGACCGGGTGGCGGTGGCACATACCGGGCATGCTCTGGGCCGCGATCACTGTTTCCGATGTAGACTTGGATCTTGCGAAACTCGCCCGCGACGATCGGTGCTCGATCGGGATCGTGTACATCTCGAAGCAGCTTTTCATGGATCTCTCGAATGAGCCGCCCGCTTACGGGTAGTTCGGATTGAACGCCGTGTTCGAGTGCCTCAACGTAGTTAAAGCTCTCCCGTCCGCGGCTCCGAAGCGGCAGCGCTCGGTTCGCGCCGGCGAGCACAAGCTCTGCCGCAGTTGTGTGGATGTCTTCGATCTCGGACGACAACTTGGCTTCGCGCAGCCAGATCGCTCGCAACAGAGTGGATGAATTCCGAACGCGCTTATGGAGTCCATTGAGTCGTCCGAGAGCCAGCAGGGTCTCGCTGTGCTTCTCGAACAGCTGAAGCTTGATCTGTGCCCAATCCTGCTTGGGCGGCAGTGGCGCGGGTACAAACGCGACGGTTTCGACGATTCGGTCTCGAAACTCTCCGCGATCAAGCGTGCGTACCGGAATCCGTACAAAAACCGGTTCGCCAGCTTCTGGTACTGTGAATTGTGACCGGTCCAAGTAAAGAACTCTACGGGCTCTGGAGCTTTAGTAAAATAAAATGGCGTTCAATTTACTTAAAATTCGAAGCAGGGGATAGAGCTTTACCGAAAAGTTATAGGACGTCACTCGTCACTGCTCGACTTCGCAAACTTCTTCTCCCACGGCTTCTTCTCCGTGAGATCCACCGACACGCCGCCGACGATGCGGCAGGTCGCCGGCCCGAGGCACGCTTCGATCTGATCCACCAGCTTGGGCGTCAGCGACACCCGCAGCCCCGCGGCCAGGATCGCCGTGTGATGCATCGTGCCGATCGCCAGCTCCACCGGGAAGGGCGTCAGCGAGTGCTTGGCGAGCAGGGCCTCCAGCTCCGAATCCGGTTTGGGCGTCGGGGTGGCGGTGGGGGAGCCGTTGCCATTGCCGTTCGCAGCGCCATTCCCAGTCACATTCGCAGCCCCATTCCCCGTCAGACGCGCCGCGTCCGGTGACGATCCCCGCAGCATCGCCGCGAGCTTCTCGACCGCGGGGATGCTCGTCCCGTTGAGCTTCCGCTCGTCGATGAGCACCTGCAGCCGCCCCGGCGACAAGGGCGAGCCTTCGATCGGCACCAGCCGATCCGTCACCAGCTGCGGCTCGCCTCGCGACAAATCCGCACGCCCCAGCACGAAGATGATCTTGTCGGTCTCCACCAAGTGGCTGAACCGCGCGTACGCGTCGGCGAAGACCACGCACTCGATCGAGCCCGTCGGGTCCTCGACCGTGACCACCGCCATCTTCTGACCCGCGCTCCGCCCGTTCTTCACGATCAGCGTCCGCACGCCCTGCACGATGCCCGCGACGATCACGCGTGCGTCCTGCTGGCACGACTTGACGCCCGCGATCGTCGTCGTGGTGAACACGCTCGACCAGCGCTTCCACTGATCCATCGGGTGACTGCTGACAAAGAAGCCGAGGATCTCCTTCTCGAACTTCAGCGTCTCGCCCTCGGTCCACTTGTCGGCCTTGTTCAGGGTGATGGTCTTCGTGCCGCCGCCCGCCGCGCCGGGTGCAGCCGGCGGCTCGGAGCCTCCGAATCCGAACAGCGCACCCTGCCCCGCCGCCTTGTCCGCGGCGAGCTTCTGCCCCGCGCTGATCGCCTGCTCGATGGTCGCCACCATCGCCGCCCGGTTGTCGCGCCCGTGCACGCTGTCGAAGCAGCCGCACTTGATGAGGTTCTCGAGCGCGGACTTGTTGATCGCACCCGGCGGTACGCGCTCGCAGAAGTCAAAGAGCGAAGAGAAAGGCGTAGAGACGGAGAGACGAAGAGACGGAGAGACGGAGTTTGGAGAAACGCCCGCAGCCGAAGCGTCTTCCACTTCGTCTCTTCGTCTCTTCGTCTCTCCGTCTCTCTCCTTCAGAATCGCCTCGATCGCCTTCTCGCCGGTGCCCTTGATCGCCTTCATCCCGAAGCGCACGTGGCCCTGGTGGGCGCGAATCGGAGAGCCATTCGCGGTGTTGGTCGACGCTCCCTGCGCCGAGGCGGGGACGCCCCGGCTCGCGTCTTCAAAGACAACCGCGAAGTCCGCCTTCGACAAGTTGATGTCCGGCGGCCGCACCTCCACGCCCGTCCGCACCGTCGGCGCCACCTTCTTCGGATCGCCCGTCGGCTGCACAAAGCGGCACTTCTTGCAATCTTCCAGGTACGAGATCCAGTCGCTCACCTTTTGCGCCTGGCTCTCGAACGTGAGGAACGCCGCCATGTAGTGGTTCGGGAAGTACGTCTTCAGGTACGCCGTCTGATACGCCACGATCGCGTAGCCCGTCGAGTGCGACTTGTTGAAGCCGTAGCCGGCGAACTTCAGGATCAGCTCGAACAGGTTCTCCGCCTGCTGCTTGCTGAGGCCCTGCTTCTGAGCGCCGTCAACGAACTTCGGCCGCTCCTTCTCGATCTTGTCGTGCTTTTTCTTGCTGATGTTCTTGATCAGCGTGTAGGCATCGCGCAGCTTGATCCCGCCCAGGCCGTGCACGATCTGCATGACCTGCTCCTGATACACCATGACGCCGTACGTCTCGTTGGTGTACCGATCGACGATCTCGTGCACGTGCGGCACATCTTCCGTCCCGTGCTTGCGCCGGTTGTAGTCCGGGATCAGATCCATCGGACCCGGCCGGAAGAGCGCGTTCGCCGCGATCAGGTCCTCCAGCCGGTCGGGCTTCATCTCGACCAGCAAGCGACGCATGCCCGGCGATTCAAACTGGAACACGCCCGTCGTCTCGCCGCGGCGGAAGAGTTCGAACACCGTCTGGTCGGCGTAATCGAGACGGTCGAGGTCGAGGGGATGGGCCACAAAGCCACGCGGCGACGAGGCGGCCTTGCCCCTCCCCTTCGTCGCTTCGTCGCTCGGTCGCTCCGTCGCTCTGCCCACCGCCTCCCAAATCTCCTCCTCCGTCAGCGAATCCGTGATCAGCTTCTTCGCCCGCTCGATGATCGACAGCGTGCGCAGGCCCAGGAAGTCCATCTTCAGGAGGCCCATCTTCTCGCACGTGGGGCCGTCCCACTGCGTGACGATGGCGTTGTCCTCCGTGCCCGGCTGCTTGAACAGCGGCACGATCTCCTGCAAGGGTCGCGTCGCCACGATCACGCCCGCGGCGTGCACGCTCGCGTGCCGCGCCTGACCCTCGAGCGTCCGCGCGTTGTCGAGCACACGCCGGATGCGGTCGTCGGTGTCGTAGATCTTCTTGAGGTCCGGCTCCTGCTCGAGCGCCTCATCCAGCGTGATGTTCAGCGTCTCGGGGATCAGTTTCGCGACCTTGTCCACCTCGGACAAGGGGATGTTGAACACGCGCCCCACGTCGCGCACCGCGGCACGGGCCTTCATCGTTCCGAAGGTGATGATCTGAGCGACATGCCCGTACTTGTTGCGGACGTAGTTGATGACGTCGCCGCGCCCGTCCTGGCACAGGTCGATATCGATATCGGGATACTCGGAGCGATCCGGGTCGGTGAAGCGCTCAAAGAGCAGGCCGTACTGCACCGGGCAGGCGTTTGACAAGCCCAGCGTGTAGCCGACCATCGTGCCGACGCCCGAACCTCTGGCGTTCGCCGGGATGCCCCGCTGGCGGCCCCAGTTCACGAAGTCCCACACGATCAGGAAGTACGCCGAGATGTTCTTGTCGGCGAGGATCTTGAGTTCGCGCTCCAGCCGCGCCCGCCGATCGACCACCGCCGGCGCACCCGCGCCGCCGTTCGCGGCGTCCGGCCCGTAGCGCCAGACGTAGCCGCCCTCGGCCAGCAGCCGCAGCGCCCGGTTGCACTGCTCCTGGCTCTCCGCCAACTCCTGCGGCGTCGGCGTGTGATCAAACGGCACCAACTCAAAGTGCGTGCAGTAATCCTTGTACCACGCCGTCAGATCCCCGGCGTACTTCGGATCATCATGCCGCGGCAAGTCCGCGGCCGGATCCGCGTCCTTGCCCTTCTTTGGCCCTTTGGCGCTTTGGCCATGTGGCCCTTTGATCTCCACCCGCACCATCGGCGCGTGATTCGCCCCGATCGGCAGCTCCACATTGCACCGCTCGGCGATCGCGACCGTGTTGTCACACGCGACTTTGCCGACCTCGCCGTACTGCGTGAACAGGTCGCGCATCTCCTTCGGGCTCTTCACATAGAGCTCGACGGGATAGTGCATCCGTTGATCGTCGTCTTTGTTCTTGCCGGTCGAGATGCACACGAGCGTGTCGTGCGCGTCGTGGTCCTCACGCCGCAGGAAGTGCGAGTCGTTGTCGCACACCAGCGGCAGATTGAGTTCCTTCGCCAGCCGGATCAGATGCTTGTTGATCGAGTTCTGATCAGCGACGTGATGCTGCAGTTCTACGAAGAAGCGGGGCGGCGTGTCTTTCCCTACTCCGCTGCCCCCCTGCTCCCCTGCTCCCCTTGTAAACACCCGCTCATGCCACACCGCGCTCTCCACCGCCGCGTCCCAGTGGCGCTGGTCGCCGTGGCGCTCGAACTCGAGCAGATGCTCGCCGATCTCGCTGCCCAGGTGGCCGTTGATCGCGATCAGGCCCTCGCTGTGCTTCTCGAGCAGCTCGCGGTCGATGCGGGGCTTGTAGTAGAAGCCAGTCAGGTACGCCTCGGAGCAGAGCACCAGCAAGTTCTTCCAGCCGGTCAGGTTCTCCGCCAGCAGCACAAGGTGATACCCGCCCTCGCCGCCGCCGGTGTAGGTCCGGTCCGTCCGCGGCTTGCCCGGCGGCGTGACATACGCCTCAACGCCGAGAATCGGCTTGACGTTCTTCTCCTTGCACGCCTGATAGAACGCGACGTGCCCGAAGATGTTCCCGTGGTCGGTGATCCCGACACTGGTCATGCCCAGCTCAGCGACCCGCTTCACCAGCTTGTCGATGCGGTTCCCGCCGTCGAGCAGCGAGTACTCGGTGTGCAGGTGCAGATGGGCGAACTGCTCCTCACGAGGGATCGCGGGGCCAGCAGGGGTTGGAGCGGCGGGGGGCATCGCAGGGACAGGATACCCGGCGGGGGGACGGTCGAGGTTCTGTGAGATGTGAAGCGCCTCCAAACCTCGGATCGGCTTGGAGTTTCAGTTCCCGGGGGATCTGTCGCTTATCGTCGGTTGCGGCAGGGAGTCACCGCTTCGACGGGATGTTCCAACGGATTCGCAGCCCTTCGCGGTCCGACGCGACCTTCTCCTCCGAATGAAACTCGCAGCACGGACACGGCGTGCCGATGTTCACATGCTTCGTCACTTGATTGTCTTCGCCGGTGTTCAGCCACGGAACATCGGGGAACTCGGCTGCTGCCCGCTCCACGGTGGGACCGACGGCTTGGGGGCTGGAATCGAGCTCACCCGCCTTCCGCTTGTACGGATCCAGCATCCATCCGATTGGCCGAGCTCCGGGGATCGAGAGGTGATCCACAGTGATCTTGTCAGGAGCGAAGATAAGCACTGCCGTACAGAAATCGTTCTCAAACTCCGCACCGCGTTGCGGCGGCCGCCAGAAAACTCGTGTTGATCCAGACTCGCCCGTATGCCATACCAGCGACGCGGCGTGATACGCGTCGTTCGGTCGGAACTCTCCCAGGGGAATCGGGAAGTTCTTTGCACGAGATACATGCAGAACCGCGATGTCCTCGGCCCGGCGCCCGCTCCACGAGATCTCGAGTTCACACCCGGCAACACCGTTCCGCGTCGCTTCGATCACCCGGATGTTCGCGCCCGCCGTGGCAACAACCTTTTCACCGCTCGCTTCGAGCGTGGCCCATCCGATCCCAGACGCCGCGAGTACCAGCATTCCCCCCAATACCGCCCACTTCTTCATGTACCACCTCGTGTGACGCCAGCACATCGCCCCGCGCCCATCGCCAACACCGCCCCGTGCGGCGGAGGTTCGGGCCTCTCCCTGCTCCGCTGCTCCCCTTCTCCCCTTCTTCCCTGCCTTTCTACCCTCTCCCCCCATGCACATCGCCGCGAAATGGCTCAATTCCTACCTCCAGCCCGGCGACCTCGCGCCCGCTCAGATCGAGCACGCCCTCATCGACGCCGGCTTTGAGATCGAGTCCTCCGAGGCTCTCCCCGGCGGCGACACCCGTTTCGATGTCGCCATCACCTCCAACCGCGGCGACGCCCTCAGCGTCGTCGGCCTCGCCCGCGAGGCCGCCGCGAAGACCGGCCGCGCCTTCAAGTTCCCGACCACCGGCGGCATGACCAAGCCCGAACCCGCCGCCTCTGGCGATGTCGCCTCCGCCATCACGCTCGAGAACCGCGTCCCCGCCGCGTGCCCGCTTTTCACCCTCCGCGTCATCAAGGGTGTCAAGGTCGGCCCCAGCCCAAAGTGGCTCGTCGAGGCCCTCGAATCCGTCGGCCAGCGCTCTATCAACAACGTCGTCGACGTCACCAACTTCATCAACTTCGAGCTTGGCAACCCCTGCCATGTCTTTGATCTTGCGAAGCTCGCGCCCACGCCGGGCAGCAACAAGCCCGCGATCGTCGTGCGTGAAGCCACCGAGGGCGAGAAGCTCCTCACCCTCGACGGCAAACAGCGCGTGCTCAAGGGCTCCGACATCGTCGTCGCTGACGGCGCTCGCGCCCAGGGCCTCGCCGGCATCATGGGCGGCGGCGACTCCGAAGTCTCCAATTCCACCGTCGATGTCGCGCTCGAAGTCGCCACCTGGGACCCGGTGAAGGTCCGCACCACCGCCCGCCGCCTGCAGATCCGCACCGACGCGAGCCACCGCTACGAGCGCATCGTCGACGCCCGCACGCTCGAACACGCCGCCCGCCGTGCCGCGAGCCTGATCGTCGAAGTCGCCGGTGGCCAGCTCCTCTCCGGCTCGCTCACCGCCGGCCGGCCGCTCGAGCCGCGTCTGGTCGTCAACCTCCGCCCGGCCCGCTGCTCGCTCATCCTCGGCACGCCCGTCAGTGCCGATGAAATCGCCGGTCTGCTCCAGCGCATCGAGATCGGCGTCGAGAAGCAGGCCGACACGCTCCGCTGCACCGTCCCCGTCTTCCGTCCCGATCTCACCCGCGAGATCGATCTCATCGAAGAAGTCGCCCGCCTCCGCGGCCTCGACAAGATCCCGCTCGCCGAGAAACTGCCCGTCGCCGTCAAGCGCCCGCAGGATTCCGTCCGCGCCCGCCGCGCCCTCGGCAGCGCGCTCAGCGGCCTGGGCTTCTTCGAGACCGTCACCTTCTCGTTCACCCGCCCCGAACGCGCCGCCGCGTTCGTTCCGAGCGACCTCGCCATCGTCGGCGTGGACGACGATCGCCGCGGCGAAGAGCCCACGCTACGCCCCAGCGTCCTCACCGGCCTGCTCGGCTGCCGCAAGGCCAACCTCGACGCCCGTGTCACCAATCCCGGCGGCATCCGCCTCTACGAAACCGCCGCCGCCTACGCCCAGAAGCCCGGCACCACCGAGTCCGTCGAGCACCGCAACCTCGGCCTGCTCCTCGATGTGCCCTTCGCCGGCAAGTCCGCCACCCTCGCCGAGAAGCAGGACGGCCTCCGCGCCCTCCGCGGCACGATCGAGTCCCTCGTCCGCACCCTCGGCGGCCAGCGCGCCCTCGCAACACTGAAGTTTGAAGCCGCGACGCCCCACGCCAAGGCCTTCGACGCCGGTAGCTACGCGGAATTCACGCTCGACGCCAAGCCGCTGGGCTACTGCTCACTGCTCGCTCACGACGCCAGCGCCCTCTTCGGCATCGACATCCCGCTTGCCGCCGCTGAAATGTCGCTCGCCACGCTTCTCGCGGCGTTCCCGCCCAAGAGCCAGGTCGCGCTCCTGCCCGAGTTCCCCAGCGTCGAGCGCGATCTCTCACCCGTCGTCGCCGAGTCGGTGACATGGGACAAGGTCGCAAGCGTGGTCGACACCGTGCGTGCCTCCGCCGCCCGCATCGAGTCGTGCGCCTTCATCGGCACCTACCGCGGCAAGCAGCTCGGCCAGGGCAAGAAGAGCGTCACGCTCCGCGTCACCTTCCGCGACAAGGCCAAGACCCTGCGCCACGAAGAGGTCGACCCCGAAATCGCCGCGATCATGGACCGCCTGAAGCATGACGTGGGTGCGGAATTCCGTACGGCGTGACGGCACTCCTTGCCCCGATTCAGCGGGGAGGGATGGCCGAGGCTCGGCGACGCCCGGGTGGGGTGTGTTTGCGATCCGGCACGCGGCTCAGTCCTTGATTGAACCCAGCCCATGCGTGCGCACTGCGTTCCTGTTCAACGCCGCCGGCGCATCGCCACCAGCCCGGCCAAGCCCAGCACGCACGCGGCCGCGGGTGCGGGGACAACCAAGTCCGGCGTAATCAGGATGTCGTTGCAGGCGGGGAGCGTGTCAGTCCCGAAACGACCGAGCAGGGCCCCGTTGGCCTCGTTGTAACGGTTGAGGATGCCCGAGTTGTACTCGCACACAAGCAGTTGACCGTTTGGCAGCACGACCTGCCCGACCGGGCCGTTCATCCCGTTGGTGATGCTGGTCACGACCCGGTTCTGGATGAAGTTGTACCGCGCGATCGCGTTGCGGCCGTACTCCGAAACGAAGAGATTTCCACCCGCACCGAAGCGCAGGTAGAGCGGCTGGTTGAAGGTGCCGTTGAGCGTGCCCAACGAGGCCCCGGTCGTGGCGTCAAACCGGTAGACCTTGCCATCGACAAATCCCGAGACGTACATGGTGTTCCCGTTCCATGCGAGTCCGGCCGGGTAGGACATGCCGCTGGCGCTGCCGGTCGCGAGCGCGAACGCACCGAGGTGCGCGCCGCTGCTCGGGTCGTAGCGGTGCACCGCGTTGTCGCCGTTGCTGCAGACGTAGAGCTTGCCATCGGGACCGAAGGCGCAGTAGCCCGCCCGCTGCATCCCTCCAGCCGCAAAGGTGCCCATCGCGGCTCCGGTCGCCCCATTGAACTTCAGCACGCGGGCGTTGTTCGCGTCCGAAACATACAGGTGCCCGTCCGGGCCGTAGGCCATCCCGTCTGGGAACGACATCCCCGCCGTTCCCGCGGCGATGAAGGTGCCCATCGAGGTGCCGTCGAGTTTGAAGCGGCGGATCTCGCCGCCCCAACTTCCGACGAGCACGAAGCGCTCGGCGAGCGCGCCAGAGCAGGCGACGCTGTGCACGACCAGGGTCAGAACCAAGAGACGCATGCGATGCTCCTTCCCGCCCACGGACGACCCGCGGGCGCGGCATGGACTTGGCATGGGCTTGGCCCAGGCCGACTTTGACAGCATGCCTCACGAAGCGGGCGGCGTCTATCAGGTTCTTGCTCGCGACCGTTCGCCTTTGCCGGTCGGCCCGGAGTGTCACCGATTCAAACGAGTGCGGGAGGCTGCTTCAAGGTTCTGAGCCCGGGCCCCGAAGCCTCTTGCGCATCGTTCCCGGGCTGGTGCCAAAGTGCCGGCCGAACGCGCTGGTGAAGTGGCTCTGCGTCGAGTACCCCAGCGACATCGCGATCATCGAGAGCGGGCGCTTGGTCTCCGCCATCTCGATCACGGCGTGACGCAGACGCAGCGTCTCGCGATACTGGTGCATCGTCATGCCAACGTGGAAGCGGAAGGCGCGGCACAAGAAAAAGGGAGAAGCCCCGATCTTCTCGGCGATGTCGGCGAGGCTCAGGTTCTCGCGGAACCGCTCCGCCAGCAGACGCTGTGTCCAGAAGGAAAAATCGGCTGAAGAGCGACGGGCCGCGCGTTCGCTCGCGGGGCGGGTGGTCACGCCGTGGTCGATCACCCCGCGGACCAGTTCCGCCAGCGATTCGTCGGTCGCGAGCGTGTCGAGTTCGCCACGCCGGACGCACGCCATCAGCTCCGCGGCGTGCCGGAAGTGCTCCGCAGCCACCGGTCCGCCCCCAAGCCGGAACGGCGCCTCCGGCCGGTCGACCGCCCCCGGATCGTGCCGTTGCAGAACCTCAATCAGCGCCGTCCCGTCCACGCGGATGAACCACGTCTCTTCCGAGCCATCACCCAGCACCGTTGCCTGATACTCGCAGCCCTTGTTGTAGTAAACCGCGGCGTCGGTCCCCGCGATCGCATCGATGTGCCCACTCCGCCGGATCAACCCCGACCGTCGCGGCAACGCGATCAGATGCGACAACGCGATCGACTCACGAACCTCGCCGGGACGCGACGGCTCGGCTCGGAACACGCCGAGTTGAAACAGGTTCGAGCCGAACACAGTCGTGGTCGTCGTTCGCATGGAGTGCCCGCGTGCCCCACGGGAATCCACGAAGAGTCATTCGGACGCCGCGGCGTGCGGTTGCGGAGAAGACGGATTCGCCACAAAGACACAGAGGCACGGAGAGGAAGCGGTGGCTCAAGGCATGTCTGTCTTGAACCCCTGCACTTTCTCTGTGCCTCTGTGGTGAAACGAGCCGGCGTCTACTTTGCCCGCAGCCCGAGCAGCCGGGCCGCCTCTTCCACGTCCTTGTCGCCGCGGCCCGAGCAGTTGATCACCAGGTGCTGATCGTTCTTCATCGACGCGGCGAGCCGCACGCCCTCGGCGATCGCGTGCGAGGTCTCAAGCGCGGGGATGATCCCCTCGGTGTTCGCCAGCATCGTGAAGGCGTCGAGCGCCTGCTCGTCGGTGGCGGCGGTGTACGTCACCCGGCCGCTGTCCTTCCAGTACGAGTGCTCCGGCCCGACGCCCGGATAGTCCAGACCCGCCGAGCACGAATGCACGTTGGCCGTCTGGCCGTCGCCGTTCTGCAGCACGTAGCTCAGCGACCCGTGCAGCACGCCCGGCGAACCGAACGACAGCGGTGCCGCGTGATCGCCCTGATTGTTCGAGCGGCCGCCCGCCTCGACACCGATCAGCTTCACCTTGTCGTCGTCGATGAACGGATAGAAGATGCCCGCGGCGTTCGACCCGCCGCCGACGCACGCTACCACCGCGTCGGGCAAGCGTCCCATATAGCGCAGGCACTGGGCCTTGCACTCGGTGCCGATGATGGACTGGAAGTCACGCACGATCATCGGGAACGGGTGCGGCCCGACCACTGAGCCGATGATGTAGTGGGTGTCATCGACCGAGCCCATCCAGTCGCGCATCGCCTCGTTGGTCGCGTCCTTCAGTGTCCTCGAGCCCGAGTCCACCTCGATCACGCGGGCGCCGAGGATTTTCATGCGGATGACGTTCAGCCGCTGACGGCGTACGTCCTCGCTGCCCATGTAGACGTCGCACTTGAGTCCCAGATGCGCCGCCGCCGTCGCCGATGCCACGCCGTGCTGCCCCGCGCCGGTCTCGGCGATGATCCGCGGCTTGCCCATCCGCTTGGTGAGCAGGCCCTGGCCCAGCGTGTTGTTGATCTTGTGCGCGCCAGTGTGCGCCAGGTCCTCGCGCTTCAGCCAGATCGTCGCCCCGTTCCCGCGTTGGCCGCTCTTGCTGGCCAGCTCCGCCGCGTACGCGCTCAGGCGCTCGGCTTTGTAGAGAGGCGTGGGGCGTCCGACCAATGTGGCGAAGAGCCCGCGCAGTTCATCCCAGAACGCCCGGTCCTGGCGCACCGACTCGTACACCTCCTCGAGCTGGCGCAGAGCCGCCATCAGCGTCTCGGGTACGTACTGCCCGCCGAACGAGCCGAAGCGGCCCTCGGGGCTTGGGACTTCGCTGATCCGGGCCTTGACGGCGGTCTCAGACGACCGGGTTGAACTCACGGTGGACATGGCAGGAGTGTAGAGAAGGGTGGCAGGGGTGCAGCAAGACACCAGTGGGACCGGCCTCCGGCTGGTCAAACAAGACAGCAGCGGGACCGGCCTCCGGCCGGTCAAGCAAGACTGCAGTAGAACCGGCCTCCGGCCGGTCAACCAGCCTCACTTCGCCGCTCACTTCAATCCAGCTTCGATCCCGTTCACCAATCCCGCCTGTTTCGCCGCTTCGTCCGCCGCGTCCTTGGTCATGGCGCCTAGATCGACCAGTGCCGCCAAAGCCGCCAGTTGCTCCGCCTTCTTCTTGCTCTGTCCCCACGCCTCGGGATAACGCTTGCCGCACATCTCGACGCAGACCTTGAAGCACTTGCTGTGGTCCGGACCCTTTTCATCGAGAACCGGATAGCCGGGCAGCCCCAGCCCCAGCGACTGGGCGTGCTGCTGCAGGAAGCTCTTGAAGTTCTGCTGGTGGCTGCTGCTCGCGGCACGCTGGATCAACGGGTCGACCAGCGGCACCAGCATCGTCCGGGCCGCGTCGAAGCCCGCGTCCTGATACACCGCCGCGATGATCGCTTCGAACGCCGCCGCCGCCAGCGACGACGGCTGGTCATTGCCCTGCATGCCCTTGCCCAGCTTCAGGTGCTTGGGAAGGCCCAGTTCCTTGGCGATCTCGGCGCAGCTCTGGCGGCTGACCACCATCGACTTGATCTTGGTCATCTCCCCTTCGAGCATCGTCGGGTACTGGTTATAGATCCGCTCGCAGACCACCAGCCCCAGCACCGCGTCGCCCAGGAACTCCATCCGCTCGTTGCTCTCCGCCCGCGCCTCCACCAGCGACGCGTGCATCATCGCGCGGCCGAGCAACGCGGCATCGGTGAACCGATGGCCGATCCGGGATTCCAACAACGACCGTGCTGTTTCGTCCATCACCTGCCGCCTGGCGCCTGCGCGCCGACCCGCCGCGTCCGCGGCGTGCCTTCCGACTCCCCACAACACCCAATCGGTTGGCAGCGATGGCTCGACGGTCGTCGACCCCGGGCGAACAACGCCCGTGCCGACGGCCTGCGAGCCGGTCGCTCCCGAACCGCCCAGGCTCCTCACAGCCCGGGCGGCCCACGACCAGCGACCCCTCTCCTCGGGGCCGTGGGCCATGGTACCGGATCGCCCGCCGCGCGCCAAGCCCGTTTCACCCGGTCGTCGCCGGGAATCTGACCGCAGCAGGTTGTCGGACAATGACTTACAGGAACTGGCCTTGGGCCGGGGGCGGGGCTATTGTTTTGGCCCGTTTCCGAGCGGTCGGACGGACCCATCGCAACCTTCTCGGGCCGTGCGGCTCGCAGACATTCAAGACGATCGAAGGAACAGCCATGCATTACCCCCATCGCACGAGCCGCATCAAGCGCAAGCGCTCCATCGGCTTCCGCGCCCGGATGAAGACCACCAACGGCCGCAAGATGATGAACCGCAAGCGTCGCGCGGGCCGCAGCCTCAACGTCGCCGACAAGTAGTCGCGCCGCAGGCTTTCCAAACCAGCGTCCAACCACGACCTCGATCCGCCCGCGGCTCACGCCCGGCCCATCGGGGTCGTTTCGTTTTTGGCATCAATCGTCCGAACGGTCCTTGGCCTCGCGCTTCCGCCACGCCTCGTCGAGACGACGCACCGCCTCCGCCAGACGCTCGCGGCAGCCATCCAGCGTCGGATCGTGCCGCCGCGCCGTGATCACCAGATCGAACGAACCCCGCTCCGGCAACGCCGGGATCTCGAGCTGCATCAGCCGGAACGCCTCCCGCAGGCACCGCTTCAGCCGGTTGCGCTCGGGCGCGGAGCCGAAGGCCCGCGCGATCGAAAGCCCCAGCCGCGGATGCCCAAGCCCGTTGCGCCGTGAGTACACCACCAGCGGCCCGACCGGCGTGCGCATCTTCGCCGCGTGCACGGCGTCGAACTCGCGCTTGTGGGTCAGCCGGTGCTTGGGTCGAAACGTCAGGGGCACGACGCAGGATAGAAGAGAAGTGCGGCAGTGGAGCAGTGGGGCAGCGTGTGGACGCGCGGTGGCGGGGCCTTCCAGGCCCCGCCGGCCGATCGGCAACAATGGAGCATGGCTCGGCCCGGCTGGATGAGTCGCCTGATCGCCCTGCCCCTCCTGATCGGAGTGCGGCTGTATCAGTGGACACTTTCGCCGTTTCTGGGTGGCCAGTGCCGCTACTGGCCCACCTGCTCGCACTACTCGGTCGAGGCCCTCCATCGCCACGGCGGCCTCAAGGGCGCCTGGCTCACCATCAAGCGGCTCGCCCGCTGCCACCCCTTCGCCAAAGGCGGCTACGACCCGGTCCCGTTCGACTGAGTCCCCGCTCGCGCCCGCGGGTCAGAGGCGTCCGGCCGGGTCTTGCCCACCCTTGTGATTCCTTACTAACCTACTGCGGTCGGACGACCGATAAGGCTCTCGCAGGGGCCAAGGGGGAGCCGCGCACGTCCGCACGCGAAGAGAAGATGGGTTTCCGGGTATGAGTCGCCTTCCCGCTCAACAACGCCGCTCGCAGCTGCTCGATCACGCCGGGGATCTCTTCTCCAAGGTGGGCTACGCGCGGGCGACGACGGCGGAAGTCGCGAAGGCCGCGGGCGTCACCGAGCCCATCATCTACCGCCACTTCGCGAGCAAGCGCGACCTCTTCGTCGCCCTCATCGAACGCTCCGCCGAGCGGACGATCACCACTTGGGAGAAGCACCTCGCGGGCGCCAAAGACCCCGCCGAGCGTCTGCTCCGCCTGCTCTCCGACAACCCGATGGTCACCCCCGGTGGGCGTGACGACTACAAGGTCCTGCTGCAGGCGATCACCGAGGTCGATGACAAGGACATCGGTGCCGCGGTCAAGAAGCACCTCGACAACCTGCACGCCTTCATCGCCAAGGAAATCAAGCTCGCTCAGGACGCCCACCGCGTCACCACCCGCTTCAGCGCCGAGGTCATTGCCTGGCTGCTCATCCACATCGGCATGGGCTACGGCGTCGTCGCCGCGATGGGCTATGGCGACCACGGCGCCGACAGCCAGGGCGTCCACCCGCAGGACGTGGTCGCACGAATCCTCGTCGGCAAGGCGGCGGAGAAGGCCTGAAAGAAGGGGAGCAGGGGCGGAGGGGAGCAGCGGGGCAGGGGCTTCGCTGCTGGTGGCATTTCCAAACATCCTGGCGAACGCTCGACGCGACCGAAGCGCTACAGATTCCAGCGTGCGAGGTGCCTTTCTCCCTGCTCCCCTGCTCCCCTGCTCCACTTCCTCCCCATGCTCTACCTCGACTCCAACGCCACCACCAAACCCTGCGACGCAGCGATCGAGGCGGCCGAGGCGGCCATGCGCGAGGCGTGGCAGAACCCGTCGAGTGTGCATCGCGCCGGCCAGAGCGTCCGCGCCAAGGTCGAGCTCGCCCGCGCCTCCGTCGCCAACCTCATCGGCTCCAAGCCCCGTGACATCATCTTCACCTCAAGCGGCACCGAGTCGGTGCATCTGGCGGTTCGCGGCGCCGCGGCGGCGCTGCCCAAGGCCGATCGCCCGCCGCTGGTGGCATCGACGCTCGTGGAACACTCCGCCGGTCGTGAGATTCTCAAGGACATGGAGTCCCGCGCCGAGGCCCGCGTGCTCTGGCTGCCGACCGATATCAACGGCGTCGTCGACACCGCCGTCCTCGCCCGGGCGCTGGCGAGCGATGACAAGCCGCTCGTCGTGAGCGTGCAGTGGGCCAACAACGAGACCGGCGTGATCCAACCGGTGGACGAGATCGCACGTTTGTGCAAAGCCGCCGGCGTTGTCTTCCACTGCGACAGCGTGCAGTGGGCGGGCAAGGAACCGATGCGGGTCGAGCCCAGCGCCCCCGATGCGCCGTTCCTCGACGCCAACCTCGTCTCGATCTCCGCGCACAAGTTCCACGGCCTCAAGGGCACCGGCGCCCTCTACATCCGTCGAGGCACCCGTCTGCGCACTCCCGTGCCCGGCAATCAGGAGCTGGGGCGCCGAGGCGGCACCGAGAACGTGCCCGGCATCCTCGCCGCCGGAGCCGCGGCGGACGAAGCAAGCAACTGGCTCGCCGACGCCGGTGCACGCGAAAAGCTGCGTGCCCTGCGCGATCGCTTCGAGCAGACCATCCTCGCCGCCGCACCCGGTTCCGTCGTCAACAGCGGCGCCGCACCCCGCCTGTGGAACACCAGCAACATCGCGTTCCCCCGGCTCGAGGCCGAGGCGATCCTGCTCGCCCTCTCCGAGCGCGGCTTGTGCGCCAGCGCCGGCGCCGCATGCGCGTCCGGTTCCCTCGAACCCTCGCCGGTGCTCCTCGCCATGGGCATCGACCCCAAACTCGCCCACGGCTCGGTGCGCTTCAGCCTGTCGAAGTGGACGACGCAGCAGGAGATCGACGAGGCCGCTGCCCTGGTGATCCGCTGCGTGGAGAGCCTCCGCGCCAGCACCGCGGCGGCTGTGTGAAAACGGTCGGTGTCACCAGTCCGCGGCTGCTTGGAGCCGCGCGACTGGTGCGTTCGCGACGTTGCTCCGTGCCGCATCAGTCGCGCCGCAAAGCCGGCGGACTGATGGCACCGACGTCACCAACGGCACCAACGGCACCAACGGGACGCGGCACGCCGAACGCCCGCGTTACAATGCCGCCCTCGTGTCCACGCTCGATCGCTACATCGCTCGCCAGTTCCTGCTCAACATCGCGATCCTCGTCGCGATCCTGTTCAGCTTCATCGTCGCGATCGATCTCTCGCTCAACTTCGGCGAGTTCATGGACCTCGCCGCCGCCCGCGGCAAGACCCAGCAGGCCGGCCCCGCCGGCGCGGTCGTCACCGTCGAAGCCAGCGCCATCCGCCGCGTGCTGCTGATGATCTTCCTCGTCTTCGACTACTGGTGGCCCAAGCTGCTGCAACTGGGCAACTACCTCATCGGCCTCATCGTCATCGGCGCCATGGGCTTCACCTGCACCCAGCTCTCACGCTACCGCGAGTTCGTCGCCGCCGTCGCCGGCGGCGTCAGCCTCTTCCGCATCATGCGGCCCTTCGTGCTGGTCGCCCTCCTGATGACGCTCATCCAGGCCGCCAACTTCGAGTTCGTCATCCCCCGCATCGCCGACCTCATCCAGCGCGACCGCGAGCAGGCCAGCCAGCGCCGCCTCGACTCCCTCCCGGTGCGCCTCGTGCCCGACAGCCAGCGCCGGCTCTTCTACGCCCGCGGGTTCGACGCCGCCACCGGCATCATGCGCGATGTCACGATCATCGAACGCGGCCCCACCGGCATCGCCGCCCGAACCATCAACGCCCGCGAGGCCCGCTGGCGCGACGCCGGCTGGGACCTCACCGACGGCTTCGCCGAATCACGCACCTCGCAGACCGCGCCGCGGGAACCGGTCGATCGCGTCGTCACCGACCTCGATCCCACCGCCATCAAGATCGCCCGGTTCAGCGGCTACAGCCAGAGCCTCAGTTGGCGCCAGATCACCGAGATGCTCGAACGCCCCGACCGCCTCGGCCTCGCCCTCGCCGGTGACGAGGACGCCACCCCCGCGGGCGAGAGCGCCAACCGCCAGCAGCGGGTCGACGAACTGCAGCGCGTCCGCTTCGGCCGGCTCGCCATGATGGTCTGCAACATGCTGGCCCTGCTGCTGGTCACGCCCTTCTTCCTCCGCCGCGAACCGACCAACATGCTCATGGAGTCCATCAAGGCCGCACCCATCGCCGTGCTGGGCGTCATGGGCGGCGTGCTCGGCGCCAGCGCCGCGATCCCCGGCTTGCCGGCGCCGATCGGCGTCTTCGTCCCCGCCCTCGTCCTGCTCCCGCTCGCGATCGCCGCGGTCACAAGCGTCCGGACTTGACGATGTCGGGGTTCGGGTGTGGGATGGCGGATCGAGTGAGACGGTCGCGCGCCGACGCTCGGCGACGGTTCCAGGCCGAACGAAAGGTCGCGACGACGATGGCCGGCACCTCGTCCAACTCGGACCGTCGCTCGATCCATCGTGTCAACAAAGGTCGCCGAGCGACCCAACGCCCTGCGGATCCGGTCGGAAACTCGGCCGCGCCGCAGCGACTCGATCAGCTCGATCTCGCGCCGCAACAACGCTCGCCTACGCGCGGTCATCGCATCGACTTCCATGATCTCCAATGCCCAAAGTACGATCCGCCCGACATCCGACATCCGACATCCGACATCCGACATCCGACATCCGACATCCGACATCCGCCGCCCCATCTCCGTACACTGCCTCCGATGCCCTCCGTCGTTCTCTACTTCCAGGTCCATCAGCCCTTCCGGCTGCGCCGCTACAGCGTCTTCGACACCGACCCCAATTACTTCGACGACAGCAAGAACGCCGAGATCTGCCGCAAGGTCGCCAGCCGCTGCTATCTCCCCGCGACGCGGCTGTTCCTCGATCTCGTCAAGCGCTTCGACGGCGCGCTCAAGCTCTCCTTCTCGATCAGCGGCACCGCCCTCGATCAGTTCGAGGCCTTCGCGCCCGAAGTGCTCGATGTCTTTCAGGAACTCGCCCGCACCGGCTGCTGCGAGTTTCTCGGCGAGACCTCGCATCACTCCCTCGCCTTCGTCCATTCCCGCGAAGAGTTCCGCGAGCAGGTCGAGCTCCACTCCCGCCGCATCCAGCACCACTTCGGCCAGACCCCCGCGGTCTTCCGCAACACCGAGCTCATCTACTCCAATCAGCTCGCCTACGAGCTCTCGCTCATGACCGACGCCGCCGGCAGGCGCCGCTGGCTCGGCGCCCTCTGCGAGGGAACCGACACCCATCTGGGCTACCGACAGCCCAACGTCGTCTTCAAGCCGCCCAAGCACGAAGGCCACGACCTGCTCGGTCGCGACAACAAGCCGCTCGGACTCCTGCTCAAGAACTACCGCTTCAGCGACGACATCGCCTTCCGCTTCAGCAACCGCGGCTGGGGCGAATGGCCGCTCACGCCGGAGAAGTTCGCGGGATGGATCAACGCCCTCGAAGGCTCGGTCTGCAACCTCTTCATGGACTACGAGACCTTCGGCGAGCACCAGTGGGTCGACACCGGCATCTTCGGCTTCCTCGCCGCCTTGCCGGAGAAACTCCTCGCCGGCGGCGGCAGCTTCCTCACCCCCAGCGAAGCCCTCACCAGGCACGCCCCCGCCGGCGAGTTCGACGTGCCCCAGTTCACCAGCTGGGCCGACACCGAGCGCGATCTCTCCGCCTGGAACGGCAACGCGATGCAGGCCAACGCCCTGGACGAGGTGTTCAGGCTCGAGAAGCCGATCAAGGACAAACTCGCCCGCCTCGCCCGCGAGGCCAAAGCCGCCGCCCCCGGCACCCCGGCAGCCCGCCGCCTCGAGTCCGCCGCCCACCTCCTCGCCGATTGGCGGCGCCTCACCACCAGCGACCACTTCTATTACATGTGCACCAAGTACTTCGCCGACGGCGACGTTCACAAGTACTTCAACCCCTACGACTCCCCATATGACTCCTACATCAACTTCATGAACGTCCTCGACAACCTGCGCACCCGGCTCGCCAGCTAGAGCGGCCGCACCCGCGGGCGTGAACCCGTCTCCCGCACGGGGTTCCCGGCCCCGCCGATCCCGTGACACTCCGCGCCTCCGTCGTGTACACTGCCCACCAACGGACACTCCGGTCCTCAGGACGGCCCGTTCGCGGTTCGTCGGCGAAGCAGGCGGGGTCATATGAGTCATGCGGCGGAGCAATCACGCAGCGGATCATCTCCAACCGGCGTTGGCTTCGTCGCAGTCACCCTGCTCTGCTACCTCGCCCTCGGGCTGCTCGTCGTCCTCACGCAGCCCGACGCCGGTCCCGCTCTTTGGTATCCCTCGTTGGCCATCGGTATGGCCCTGCTCGCCCGTGCCGGCCTTCGATGGGTCTTCGCCGTCCTGGTCTGCGAGCTCATCGTGGCCATCCCGCAGTACGCCGGGATCGTGTCGGTCGGCACCATCATCGCGGTCTCCGCCGCCATCGAGTGCCTCGCCGGCGCACTCGTGCTCCGTTTCCTGCTTCCCGACCGGCGCATCGCCAATCCATCCGATTTCCTCAAAGTCCTCCTCGGCTGCGGCGTCGCCACGCCGCTCGTCCTCACCTTCTTCGGCACAGCCGCGATCCGCATCCTGTTCCCGGATTCCCCTTTCGCCCAGGCGACCACCGGGTTCCAGTGGTTTGTCGGCGATGCGACCGGCATTATCGTGCTGCTCCCGGTCATTCTGCTCTGGCAACGCATCGACGCGCCCGCCGAAGGCGACGCGGGGCAAACCGCGCCCGAGTTCGTCCTGCTCAGCATCATCACCGCCGCGCTCACCGTCTGGGTCTTTGTGTCGCCCGCCACGCTGGAGGCGTTCGCGTTCAAGGGACAGCGGGTCGTCTGTCTGCTGCCGATCATCTGGGCCGCGGTGCGGTTCCGGCCCCGGGTCGCCGCGCTGATCGTCCTGCTCACCGACGCCATCGCCCTCGCCATCACCTGGGTCATCTTCCCAGCGCTCGCCATCGTCTCATCCGAGGACGACCTGCTGGGCACCCAGGTCTTCATGATGGTCTGCGCCGCCGGCGGCATCGGCCTCGCCCTCGCCATCGAGGGTGAGCGACGCGCCGCCCACGCCAGCCGCCTCGCCTCCGCCCGCGAGTCCGCCGCTTCCGCACGTCTCGACTTCCTCATGACCTCCGCCCCCGCCGCCATTTACTGCGCCTCCGCCCAGCCTCCCTACCCGACCGAGTTCATGAGCGGCGGCATCGACCGCGTTTTCGGCTACACGCCGGACCAGTTCACCGCCGATTCGAACTTCTGGTTCGACCGCGTGCACCCCGACGACCGCGACCGCGTGTTGGCCACCGTCCCCGCGCTCATCGACGCCGGACGCGGAATCTACGAGTACCGCTTCCGCCACAAGGACGGCGCCTATCGCTGGGTTCGCGACGAACTCGCCGTCGTCGAGGCCGACAATCGCCGCGTCGTTGTGGGCTACTGCATCGACATCACCGCGGTGCGGCACGCCGAACGCGTCGTGCGCGAGAGCCAGGCCCGATTCCAGGCCTTCATGGACAACAGCCCGGTCGCGGCATGGATCACCGACTCCGCCGGCCGGATCGTCTACGCCAACGCCGGGTTCATCACCCTGTTGGGCGTTGCCGATCCGACCGGCCGCGCACTCGAGGACGTTTTTCCCCGCGCGATGGCCGAGGCCTTCCGACGCAACAACGACGCCGTACTCAAGTCCGGCGCCGTACACGAACTCGTCGAAACCGCGCCCCGCTCCGACGGGACCGACGCTCGCTATCTCGTCTACAAGTTCCCCGTTCCGATCGACGAGGGCGTCCTCGCCGTCGGCGGCGTCGCCATCGACATCACCGATCGTGAGCGGTTCGCCGAGTCGCTCCGCGAAGCCGATCGCGTCGTGCGGCAGAGCGAGGCCAAGTTCCAGGCCTTCATGGCCAACAGCCCCGTCGCCGCGTGGATCACCGATCGCGACGGTCTCATGGTCTACGCCAGCCCCGGCTATGAGAAGATGTTCCCCATCGGCAACCCCACCGGCAAGCGCCTCGAGGAGATGTACCCCGCCGCCATCGCGGCCGAGTACCGCCGCAACAACGAGACCGTGCTCCGCGAGGGACGCGCCGTCGAGGTCGTCGAGTCCGGCCTCCGCGCCGATGCCAGCCCCGGACGCTTCCTCGTCTGCAAGTTCCCCATCCAGGCCGATGCCACGGGCAACGCCACCGCGGTCGGCGGCGTCGCCGTTGATATCACCGAACGCGAGCGCAGCGCCTCCGCCCTTCGCGACGCCGAGCGCCTGGCCAACGCCGCCAGCATCGCCAAGAGCGAGTTCCTCGCCAACATGAGCCACGAGCTCCGCACGCCCCTCACCGCCATCCTCGGGTTCGCCGACCTGCTCGCCGAGCCCGATCTCTCCGAGCACGAACGCCTCGAACACGTCCACACCATCCGTCGCAACGGCGAGCACCTCCTCGCCGTCATCAACGACATCCTCGACCTCTCCAAGATCGAGGCCGGGCGCCTCACGATCGAACGCCTCCCCGTCCGCCCCGCGCAGATCGGCGCCGAGGTCATCCAGTTGCTCCAGGTCCGCGCCGCCGCCAAGGGAATCCGTCTCGACCTCCACGCCGATCCCGACGCCCCCGAGTTCATCCTCGCCGATCCCGTCCGACTGCGGCAGATCCTCATAAACCTCGTCGGAAACGCGATCAAGTTCACCCACGCCGGCTCCGTCGCCCTCCGCATCCGCGCCGCGGGCCCGCACGCCTTCTTCGAAGTCCGCGACACCGGCATCGGCATGACCACCGAGCAGATGGCCAGGCTCTTCCGACCCTTCGAGCAGGGCGACGCCAGCATGTCGCGCCTCTACGGCGGAACCGGCCTCGGACTCCGCATCAGCCAGCGACTCGCCCAGATGCTCGGCGGCTCCATCGCGGTAGACTCCGCCCCCGACCGCGGCAGCGTCTTCACCCTCACCCTCCCCATCGGCGACCCCCGTCCCGCGGCCGCACCCCAGCGCGCTCCGGCTCCCCCGGCCGCCGATCTCGCCAACGCCTCCGTCCTCCTCGTCGAAGACGGCCCCGACAACCAGCGCTTGCTCCAGCACTTCCTCACCCGTGCCGGCGCCCGTGTCACCGTCGCCGCCAACGGCCTGCTGGGACTCGCGGCCCTCGGCTTGGACTCCGGTTCATCCGCCCAGACCCCGACCAATTTCGATCTGATCATCTCCGACATGCAGATGCCCGAGATGGACGGATACGAGTTTGTGCGCCGCATCCGCAGCCTCGGCGTCTCCACCCCCGTTCTCGCCCTGACCGCGAATACAATGTCGGGAGACGAACGCCGCGCGCTCGACGCCGGCTGCGACCGATTCGCCTCTAAGCCCGTCGATCGGTAGTGTCTCAGTCTGAATCCGTGCGCCGCTGAAACACACTGTCCGCGCTCGAC
>ERZ1066133.273-NODE-273-length-27045-cov-8.443757_pt1 | contig 27045 bp, 22 predicted proteins | sample MGYA00382780_ERZ1066133 | MGnify/ENA primary metagenome ERZ1066133 (study PRJEB33369, sample SAMEA5778363) | biofilm metagenome | biome: Industrial cooling water; feature: Water cooling tower basin; material: Biofilm | place: United Arab Emirates | collected... | reverse complement strand
AAGGCACTCTCCCCGTGGTCGGAGGGCCTGCCTCTTCGGACTTTGTTCGTAGGTGGCGGCACGCCTTCCCTGCTGCGCCTCGATCTCTGGGATCGGGTTCTGACAGCCTTGGCACAACACTTCGACCTCTCCGACATCCACACTGGGGCCGGGGAGTTCACGGTCGAGTGCAACCCCGAGTCGGTGACGCCGGAGCTGATGCAGCGTCTGAGGGCGGGTGGTGTCAATCGCGTGAGCATGGGTGCGCAGTCGTTCGAGGCGCGGCATCTGAAGACACTTGAACGCAAGCATGATCCCGAGAACGTGGCTCGTGCGGTCGCGATCGCGCGTGAGGCCGGGATCCCCCGCCAGTCCGTTGATCTGATCTTCGGCGTACCCGGTCAGACGCTCGAAGAGTGGGACGCCGATCTTGGCCGCGCTCTTGCGCTGGGCACCGAGCACGTCTCCTGCTACAACCTGACGTACGAGCCGAACACGGCCATGACGGCGCGGCTCAAGCGCGGCGAGTTCGCGCCCGCGGACGAGGACGTCGAAGTCGAGATGTACGAGCACACCCGCATCGTGCTCGCCAAGGCGGGGCTGCATCGCTACGAGATCAGCAACTACGCCCGACCGGGCGCGGAAGCGCGGCACAACCTCGCGTACTGGCGGCAGGAGCAGTGGCTCGCCGCGGGACCGTCCGCCTCCGGGCACGTCTCGCACTGGCGGTGGAAGAACATCCCGCGGCTCGACGACTACCTCAACGCCCCGAGCGTCGACGGGCTCGCGCCGGTCACGGACGTCGAAGCTCCCGACGAGGCACGGCTGCTCAAGGAGACTTTCTGGACCGGGCTGCGCCTGGCGGAGGGTGTCGCGCATGAGGCGCTCCTGGAGCGAGCCGAACGGACGAACGCGGGGGCACGGGAGCGACTCGTGCGACTCGGTGACCGCCTTGCATCGGAGGCGAAACTGATCGCCGACTCCTCGCGCTGGCGCCTCACCGATGCGGGCATGCTGCAGGCCGACGCTATCGCTGTGGATGTGATGGCCGCGATTGATGGCTAGTCGGACTTCAGCTCATCGAGTGACATACCTAGCCGCTTGATCAGGTGCCGCAGGTCCTTCGGCAGCGGTGATCGCACGTCGAGCGGCTCGCCGGTCATAGGGTGATCCAGCACGATCCGGTGCGCATGCAGGGCCAGCCTCGGCCCGCCCGCGGCGACCGGCGGCGGCGCGTACAGCCCGTCGCCAAAGATCGGGCATCCGATCGATTCCAGATGCACACGAAGCTGATGCAGGCGGCCGGTCACGGCACGGCACTCGAGCAGACACGCGGCGGGCCCCTTGGAAAGCACCCGATACGCCGTGATCGCGGGCTTCCCGCTGCCGCTGAGCTTGGCCAGTTTCATCTCGCCGTTCCTGGGCATCGAACCCGAGCGCGACTCGGCGATCGGTTTACGGATCACGCCGCTGTCCTGACGCGGGGCGTTGGCGGCGACGGCGAGGTAGAACTTCTTGATCTCCCGCTTCTCAAAGAGAGCCCGCAGGGCGTCGTACGACGATTTCTTTCGCGCAACGAGCAGCAGGCCGCTGGTCTCGCGGTCGAGCCGGTGCAGCATCCCAAAATCGCGGTCTTTGCCGAGGTTCTGAAGCTCGTTGCCAAAGGTCGCGAAAAGCCCGCTGAGCAGCGAAGTCCGCTCGTGTCCGGCGCCGGGCGTGGAAACGACGCGGCACGGCTTATCGACCACCAACAGGTGCTCGTCCTCGTAGGCGATCTTGTACGCGATGTCGGGGTTGGGTTCGACGGAGTAGGTCGCCATGGTTACGCGGTCTCTCCGTCCAGAGGAATCGGCGGCAGGGCGGGCGCCTCGGCGCAGAGAGACTCATCCACGTACCAGCGCACTTCGCCGCCGAGCGGGCGCAGGTCGCACGCGTGCAGCCGCCCACCGGGAATCATCGCGTCGCTGGCGCGGCGTGGGGAGTGGTCGATCGCCCGGACCGCCTCGGCACTGCCTTCGCCCAGCGCGAGCAGCGCCAGGAATCGTGTCGCATTTAGCAATCGCGCAGACATCGTGACGGAACTCTCAAGCACCGTCACGAGCGGGGCATCGGGCTGGCGCAGCTCGACGCCAAAGGTCTCCCCTCCGGAGAGCACCGGAAGCAGCGCGAAGTCCAGACGATCGTGACCCTTCTCACGCCACCCCAGCGTCTCCCGCAGCGCTGCCTCGTACCGCTCCGCGGCTTCGGCTGGCGAATCGCCAACCACACGATGCACCTGGTTCTCGGGAATATCCGACTGCCCGACGATCGAGTCTTCCAACGCCGCGAAGCGCGACGCCGGAAGCGATTCCTCGACGATCCAAAGATGGGTGCGCACCCACGGCAGTTCGCGGAAGCGCGGGTCGTAGAGCAGACGCAGGAAGAACCGTTCCGCTTCGGGCCAGACACCAAGCGCGAGATGGAAGTCGCCGAACTGACGCACACAGGCCAGGCTGTGCAGGAACAAGTCCGCGGCCAGTGCATCGATCAGCTCGTCCGGCGACCGGCGCACCACCACCGCGCCGGGCAGACGCGGGCGGCGTTTGGCGTCGGCCGACGACGGGACTTCGCGGGAATCGCGGGGCGAATGGTCGGGCATCCGTTCCGGGAAAGTAGCAAGCCTCGGGCCATCGAGTCGGCTAGCCTCTGGACAATGTCCGCGATCCTCCGAGTCATCGACGCCAACGCCAACCGCGCTCGTGAGGGCCTGCGGATGCTTGAGGATCTCGCCCGCCTGCGGCTGAACCACGCCGCCCTGTCGACCTCGCTGAAGCAGCTCCGCCACGACATCACGCTGGCGATCGGGCAACTGCCGGTGGACCGGGGCCACCTGCTCGCGTGGCGTGATGCGGCCAACGACGTCGGGACCAAGATCACCACCGCTTCCGAGGGCAAGCGTGAGTCCGAGCTCGCCCTCGCCGCCGCGGCGTCGTCAAGGCTCACCGAGTCGCTGCGGGTGCTGGAGGAATCGGCCAAGAGCCTCGGAGCCGGGGGCGTCGCCGCGGCTCTGGAACGCATCCGCTATCGCGCGTATGACGTCTCGAAACAGGTCGAGCTCGCGATGTTCGGCGGCCGGGGCCCGCAATGGACTCTTTGCGTGCTGGTGACCGAATCGCTCTGCACCCATCATCGGTGGACCGAGGTCGTCCGTCGTGCGGTCGAGGGTGGAGCCGATTGCATCCAGCTCCGCGAAAAGGGGTTGACCGACCGGGACCTGCTCGGGCGGGCCAAGACGGTCGTGGAGTACGCCCGTCGCGCCGGGGCGGCGGTCGTGATCAATGATCGGCCCGACATCGCGATGCTCGCCAACGCCGATGGCGTCCATCTCGGACAGACCGACATGTCCATCGCCGACGCCCGCAAGATCATCGGATCCTCGCTGCGGCTCGGCATCAGCTGCGCCACGATCGAGCAGGCTCGCGAGGCCGTGCTCGAGGGTGCGGACGTTTGCGGTCTGGGCCCGATGTTCGCCTCGACCACCAAGCCCAAGCCCAGCCTCAGCGGGCCGGACCTGCTGAAGTCGTACCTCGAAGACGAATCAACCCGGCGCGTGCCGCACCTGGCCATCAGCGGCATCACCCGGCAGAACATCGGCCAGCTCGTGAAGCTCGGATGCGCTGGAATCGCGGTCAGCAGCGTCGTGTGTGGCAGCGAGAAGCCCGAGGAAGTGTGCCGCGACCTGTCACGCGCTATCAAGGGGCTCGGCGACGTGGCATAGGCAGGAAGATGGCCAACGGGCCGAATCCCCGACGGACAACCAATACAGCGGGCCTTGCTCTTGCCATGTGTCCCTGTCGCCATTCCCGTTCCCGCTTCGATCCGCTCGATAAACTCTCATCATGGCCATCGAGTTCAAGCAACGGACGCTGTCCAACGGGCTGACCATCATCGCGGAGATCGACCCCGCCGCGGTGACGTCCGCCGCCGGGTTCTTCGTGCGCACCGGCGCTCGCGACGAGAGTGCAAGCGTCATGGGCGTCAGCCACTTCCTTGAGCACATGATGTTCAAGGGCACGAGCGACATCAGCGCTGAGCAATTGAACCAGGCCTTCGACCAGATCGGCGCCAAGAACAACGCCTACACCAGCCACGAGGTGACATGCTTCTACGCCTCGACGCTGCCGGAACACCTGCCCCGGGCGATCGAACTGCTCGCCCGCATGATGCGTCCCGCTTTGCGCCAGAGCGACTTTGACACCGAGAAGGGCGTGATCCTCGAAGAGATCGCCATGTACAAGGACAACCCCTTCTGGGTCCTGTACGAGGCCGTGATGGAGAAGCACTACGCAACGCACCCGATGGGCCACCGCGTGCTGGGAACGACCGACACGATCACCGCACTGACAAGCGAGCAGATGCGGGCGTACTTCGAGGATCGATACTCGGCGAACAACACAACCGTCTCACTCGCGGGGAAGGTCGATTTCGACCGTGCCTGCGATCAGATCGATGGGCTCTGCCGCTCGTGGAAGCCGACGACCCGGAACGATCGGCAGGCTCCCGCCGCCCACGCGACGGAGCGGCTGGCGCTGCGTGATTCCAAGGTATCGCGTGGCTATCTGCTGGGCATGGCGCCGGCGCCCGCGGTCGGTGATGATCGCCGCTACGCCGCGAGCCTGCTGGCGCAGGTGCTGGGGATGGCCGACAACAGCCGCCTGCACTGGGCGCTGGTGGAATCGGGGGTCGCGGAAGAAGCCGCGGCGGGCTTCGACGGCCACGACGGCATCGGGGATTACTTCATCTTCGCGTCCGGCGAGCCGTCGAGGCTTGAGGAGATCGAGACCGTTATCCGGCGCGAGATCTCCAAACTCGCCGAAAGCCTTGAGCAGGACGATCTCGACCGCCTTCGGAACAAGATCCTGACCGGAACGACCGTCGGCGGCGAGCGGCCCTCCGATCGGATGCAGAGACTGGGCAGGCTCTGGACGTCGTTGGGGCGCTACTCGTCCCTCGAGGCGGAATTGGACCGCATCGCCCGGGTGACGGTCGAAGAGATGCGGAGTATTGCGGCGGCGTTTCCGCTCCAGCCCACGACGCTCGGCACGCTGGTGCCGGGCACCTGATTCCACTACCCTAGAGCAATGTTCACGCTCTACCTCGGGTTCGTCGGCTTCGTGCTGGTGATGCTGGCGCTGGACTTGTTCGTTGTCAACCGCAAGCCGCACGCGATCAGCACCAGGGCCGCGTTGTTCTGGACCGGGGTGTGCGTCGTCCTTGCCCTTGCGTTCAGCGCCGTCGTCTACCACCTCTACGAGAACAACTATCACAACCTTGGTGATTCGGTCCGAGCCCGACACGCCGCCATGCTGGCCAACGGCGTGCCCCAGAGTCCGTCGCCCGCTTCGGCGATGGATCCGATCCCGCAGACGATCTCGCCCGGCAAGCACGCCACGCTCGAGTTTCTGTCGGGATGGCTCATCGAGTACAGCCTGAGTCTCGACAACATCTTCGTCATCGCGCTGATCTTCGCCCACTTCAGGATCCCGAGGGAGTACCAGCACCGTGTGCTGTTCTGGGGCATTCTGGGCGCTTTGGTGATGCGGGGACTGATGATCGGCGTCGGCGCCGTGCTCATCAAGGAGTTTCAGTGGATCCTCTACGTCTTCGGCGCGGTGCTTATCTACACCGCCTTCAAGATGCTGCGGGGCGGCGAGGACCACATCGAGCCCGAGGAGGGCTTCGTCTACCGCTTCGCCCGCAAGCTGTTCCCGCTGCACCCCCGAATCGAAGGGCAGAAGTTCTTCCTGCGTCTCGATGACAAGCTCTTCATGACGCCCATGTTCCTGGTGCTGCTCATCGTCGAGAGCACGGACGTCATCTTCGCCATTGACTCCATCCCCGCGATCTTCGCCATCACGCAGGACCCGTTCCTGGTGTTCACATCCAACGTGTTCGCGATCCTGGGCCTTCGCTCTATGTACTTCGCGCTCGCGGCGATGATGGACAAGTTCCGCCTGCTGAAGTTGAGTCTCGCGTTCGTGCTCGCCTTCATCGGCGTCAAAATGATCCTGACCTACTGGCACGTGCACTTCGGCACCGGAACAAGCCTCGGAATCATCGCCGCCGCCCTCGCTTCGGGCATTGTGGCATCGATCATGATTCCTTCGCGTGCCCCGGAGGCACCCAACACCGGGACGATCGGCGAGCCAAAGCCCGAAGCCTGACGCAGGATCGAGCCCCAACGAGAAACAACGGCTACAGCCGCGACAGGAACGCCCGCACAGCGTCCTGCGCCGACGTCGCCGCGGCACCGGTCCAGATGTCGTTGTGACCAGCCGGCAGCGTCACGAGCTCGCCACGCCCCGCTTCCGCGATGCTCCGGCCGTCGTCCACCGGCGCGACCGGATCGTCCGCCCCGTGCAGCACCAGCAGCGGCACACGAAGACGTGACGCGATCTCACACCGGTCGAACCGGCGCCACGCCGAGGCGGATCCGATGAGCCGCATCGCGAGCGGAAGATTGATCCGCCAGGGCATGAATCGAGCGAGCAGGACGTTGCGGGCGGGTGTGGTCGCGAGTCGATACGGCGACTCCGCGATCACCGCCTCCACACGGTCGCACTCCACCGCCGCGGCGATGGAGACCCCGGCACCGAGCGACCAGCCGAACAGCACCACCGGTCTGTCGCTCTCGAGCGTCTCGATGAGAGCCAGGAGATCGGCCTTTTCCTCCAAGCCCAAAGTACTGGTCCCGCCGCTCTCGCCGTGACCGCGGAGATCCCACGCGATAACGCGAGAAGCACACGGCGCGACCGCTTCGGCCCGCGTGAGCCCCCCCACCTTCGAGTCGGCCCAGCCGTGCGTGAGCACCACGACCGGGCCGGCGGAGGATCCTCCATCGATCGACCACCCGACGAAGGCAACACCGTCACGGGAGAACTCGAAGCGATCAAAGCGCCGAGGGCTCGAGAGTTCACTGGGCTCACCGGGGAGCCCCTTCGAAACCGCCCACGCGTACCCTCGGCGCGCGGGACGCGTGAGACCTCGGAAGGTCGCCACGGTCAGCACGACCGTGTAGATCAGCAGCCCGAGCGCCAGCAGCGGAAGCAGCCCAAGCATCGCGGTCATCATGGTCACGACCGGAAGAGATTCATGATGTCGTTGAAGGTCACGATGATGAACATCGAACCGATCAGCACCAGACCGGCCAGTGTCGCCGCGTTCTGAAACCCGACCGGAACCGGACGCTTGAAGATCTGCTCGTAGAGGATGAACAGGAACTGGCCTCCATCGACGATCGGCAGCGGAAGGAAATTGACGACCGCAAGATTAACGCTGATCAGCGCCATGAAGAAGAGCAGCCAGATCAGCCCACGGTCGGCGATGATCGTGCCGGTGTGAGCGATGCCGACAGGACCCTTGAGGTGCTCGACCTTGACGGATCCTTCGAAGAGCCGGACGAACGTCATGTAGGTCATGAGCATGACGCGCTTCGTCTCGCCCAGGCCGACGGCGATCGCATCGAGCGGGCCGGCGGCCTTGAGCAGCACCTTTTCGGGCTCGAACGCTCCGACGCTCAACGGGCTGACCCAACCCAGCCCTGCGAGCACCTTCGCGTCGTCCGGCGAGATCGGGAGGTTCACCGCCGCGACGAAGTCCCCCGTGGGAGGCCGGACCATGAGCCGCACGCTGGTCTCGCCACGACCGACGCCGGCGCGAATCGCCTCTCGGATCTCGGTGAAGTTCTTGACCGGTGCGTCATTGACCGCGATGATCATCGAACCCGGCGCAAGCGGCGACATCGAGGCCGCCGTGGGAACGCTGCGCGTCTTCACCGCGTCGGCTTCTTTCTCTTCAATCACCACCGCCCGCGCGCCCAGCGGAGCACCCAGCCAGGTGGACTCCGCCATCGTGTCATCCACGTTGAAGCCGATCGTCCCCGCGCGCGAGACACGGAGAGACAACTTCACACTTTCCGTCTTGCCATCGCTCTCACGACGCACGACCGCGTCGATCGTGCGCCCGGCAGCGGCACGGATCTCGCGCACGCCCGCCACGATGCTGGGAAACTCCACCGGCCCGACGCGAACGAACACATCACCCTCCCGGAGCCCCTGCGCAATCGCCTCTTCCGTCGGCGAATCGACACGCATGAGGCCGCTGAGGCCCAGCAGATGCCGCTGCGGCATGGCCCGCTCGCCGAGGTTGACGACGTCATCCTCGAACTCGGCCTGAGGCATGATCCGCACCGTGCGGCGTTCGCCCTGCGGGGTCCGGAACGTCGCGCCGAACGGCTTCCCACTCGCCGCCGCCCGGTCCAGCTCGTGCGCGTATCGCACCGTTCCCAGCCCGTCAATGGACTCGAGCGTCGATCCCGCGGGAACACCCGCGATGCCGATCTCGGTGAGTCGCTGCTCGAACGCCCGAACGGCCTTCTCGTCGTCGCTCGTGCGCAGCTGATTCGACATCGCCGGCCCCACGCCGAGTTCCAACAGGCGCTGGGCTTCGCTGGTCTCGGGCTGCACGGTGAATCGCACCGGCTTCTCCAGGCCCGGACGCTTCACCACGACCTCGAGCGGGGTCCCGTAACGCGACATCGCCGCGGCGACAACAACATCCGCGAACTGGCGCGGCGACTTGCCGTCGATCTCCACGATCTCGTCGCCGGGCTGCAGCCCCGGCGTCGTGATACCCAGCTCCTGGGCATTGGTCGCGATCGCCTGCGATGCCGGGGAGCTCTGATTCACGAATCCGACCACCGCGGGCTCGGTGCGAAGCCCGACCTTGAACACCAGCATGAAGATCAGCGCGGCCGTGATCACGTTCATGACCACACCAGCGCTGATGACCACCATGCGTTTCCAAGGCACGCAGCTCTGGTACGAGTCCGGCGCGGAACTGACCGCGTCGGGATTCAGGTCTTCCTGACCGAGCATCTTGACGTAGCCGCCGAAGGGAAGGACGTTGAGACGGTACTCGGTAGGCGAAATCTCCTCGACCCGCCCCTGGGCCGGATCGATCCTCGCCGCCGCGAGCCGGCGCAGGTACTCCCCCTCGCTGCTGCCACTGCGAAAACCGAGTCCCTTGCGATACGAAACGGCCGCGGGCCCGAAACCCAGCGCGAACGCGAGCACACGGATACCCGCCCAGCGAGCGGCGACGAAGTGCCCGAGTTCGTGCACGAAGATGATCAGGCCGAAGCCGATCACCACCAGGGCGAGGTCCAGCGCGCGGCCGATCAGTGCGATCAGTTCGGTCATGAAGTTCTCCAGCAGATGCTATCGGCCGCACGACGCCGACGGAACACAGAACACGGACCGGGAGCGCCGGAGTCGGTGCCCCGAAACCAGCGAGCCGAACAAAAACGCCGGTGGGCCCTGGAGGGCCCACCGGCACGTGAAGAGACCCTCTCTGAAGAGGAGAGTTCTGAAGGGGTGTCGGGGCTCTTACTTGCCGTACTTCACGGTGCAGCCGTAGGGCTTGGTCTGGGCGGTCGTCACCGGCTTGCCGGCGAGCACTTCGTCCAGAGCCTTGGCGACGTAGTTCGTCTTGCCGACGCCCTTCATGCCGCTCTCATCGTCGATCGCGCCGTGGTAGACGACCTTGCCGTCCTTGTCGATGATGTACATCTCGGGCGTCCGCTGGGCGCCGTAGGTCTTGCCGACGGTGCCGGCTTCGTCGAGCAGGACGGGGTACTCGATCTTCCAGTCCTTCTTCGCCGTCGCGTTGGTCTCCTTGCCCGCGCCTTCCTTGCCGGCGGCGCCGCTGTTGATGGCGAGGAAGACCACGCCCTTCTCGGTGTACTTCGTGTACAGGTCGTTGAAGGTGTTCGCGCCCTTGTAGTGCTTCACCACGAACGGGCAGCCCGGGTTGAACCACTGCAGCACGACGACCTTGCCCGCGTAGTCGGCGAGGTTGACGGACTTGCCGTCGGTGTCGGTGAGGGTGAAGCCGGGAGCGATGCTGCCGACAGCGACGCCCTCACCCTTCTTCTCGTCCTTCTTTTCCTTCTTGTCCTTCTTCTCGCCCTTGTCTTCCTTCTGGGCCTGCTTGTCGCTCTTGTTGGCGTGGTCATCGCCGTTCATCGCGATCGCGGCGGGAACCATCATGCCGAGGGCCAGGAGAGCGACAAGCGACAGTTTCGAGGCTTTCATCGTTCAGACTCCGTTGGACGATCTTGCGTGCACAGACACGCCTCGGGAGACGCCCCGGGCGCGATACACATGTCTTCCGCGGCGCCCTGCCGCGTCAGACGGTACTACCGGTATCGGACCGTTCGGGTTCGCGCGGCACAATCACGCACGCCTGATTCAGGGCCCGCTCCGACTCCCTTCTGACGCCGCCCACGGCGTCCGGGTTCCGTTCAATATCCGCGAATCCTTGGAAATCCAGTGGGAGCCTCGGTCACTTTGCGGAGGTGTCGATGCGGAAATACGCCGGCTCGTCCCGCCCCGGGCTCCAGACACCCAGCACCCCGTAACCCCGCGGCCGGTTTCTGTCCGGACCGGCAAACGGCACCCGGAGCGTCGGCCCATCGGCCCGAGTCGCCTTCGCCGGCTCGTCAATGTCGGTGCATGCTCGCCCCGGATAGAACTCCACCCGCGTCGCCTTCGCCGCGGTGATCGTCATCGCACCGCCCGCCAGTTTCACATCCACGGTTCCGTCGGTCGGCAACGGGCGAGGCATGTTGGCCCGCGACGCATCGATGAGCTTGGCATCGTCGGATTTCTTCGGAGGGTCGGCCGCCACAGGGATCGAGATCGACGATTCACCGGCACCGAACACGCAGACCTCGCTGCACTCCAACCAGTTCATCTTGACACCGATGTTCACCTTCTCGCCCGGCTTTGCGTCTTTGGGAACATGCAGAGGGAGCAGGAGCGTCACCTGGCCCTCATACACGCTGTCGTACACGTCGCCCGGTGCGACGTAGCGCCGCGGTGCCGGCCACTGAATCTCGCCGAAGGAATACCCCGGCGGCAGCGTCGACTCGTCGATCGTCGGCGGATTCCCGCCACCCTCGAGCCCGTAGTAGTAAATGTGCCACTTGGGCTCCATCGTAAAGACCAGCCCGAGCGTCTGGGTCTCGCCCGGACGCAGGTGCGTCTCCTCACTGACGAGCTTCAATGACACGTGCGGACGATTCTTATTCTCGATCCCCGGCTGCAGCGCGAGCCCGGCGACGAGAACCGTTGTGAGCATGGTGGTGAGCATGTGGCTGTTCCTGACGATCGCGGGCCGCGAGCGATCGAACGATAACTCGCACCCCGCCGCGTCCCCCGCCCGAGCGCGAGACACGCGGATCCGGTGTATCCTGCGAACATGCTACTGACATCTGCCGAGCTTTGTTCGCAGCGGTCCCGGTTCCCTTGGATGCCGCTCGGCCTCCTCGGGATGCTCGCGATCGCGATCCTTGCGGGCGGCTGCGAGAAGGACACCCGCGACACCGACATCGTCTTCATCAAGTTGGGAGAGGTTTCGGAACTCTGGCGTGATTCCGAGGGCAACCCGACCAAGCTGCTGCTCATTGACCCCAGACCCCAAGCCGAATTCGAGGCCGGGCACATCCCCGGCGCCCGCAACATTCTGCTCACCAAGTTCGACGGCAACAAGGGCCGCGACCCGCGGATCGAGGCCTTCGAGAATGTGATCATCTACGGCGAAGACCCGGCCAGCCCCATCGCGCGGGCGGTGGCCAAACGCATGATCGCCATGGAGTACGAAAACCCGCCCTTCTTCGCCGGCGGCCTCAAGGAGTGGCGTGCCGCCAACCTGCCGATCGAAAAGGGTCCGAGCAAGCCGCTGCCCGCGGCCCGCAGCACGTCGACCCGTGGGCGATCCCGTCAGTAGCGGCGGACGCCTTGTGTTTTCGCGTACAATCGCCCTATGCTGCGACAGGTTCATTCTCCGCGCGTCGATGCGGTGATGGCGGCGGAACGAGCCGCCGCGTTCACCAAACGCTCGATCAAGAAGTCTTCCAAGATGGCGGGCCTGCGCCTCGCCCTCTCCACGCTCGACCTCACCACCCTCGAGGGCAAGGACACGCCGGAGAAGGTCCGAGCCCTGTGCGTGAAGGCCGTCAACCCCGGCACCGGACAGAGCGATCTGCCCGACAACTTGCCCAGCGTCGCCGCGGTCTGCGTGTATCCGTCGATGGTGCAGTTCTGCAAACAGACGCTTGAAGAACTCGGCGCCCTGGGCCGCGTCAAGATCGCCTCGGTCGCCACCGGCTTCCCCAGCGGCCAGTACCCGCTCGATGTCCGTCTCGAAGACACGCGCAAAGCCATCCGCGACGGTGCCGACGAGATCGACATGGTCATCAACCGCGGCGCGTTCCTCAGCGGCAAGTACGACGTCGTTGCTGACGAGATCCGCGATGTGAAGGCCACCTGCCTCCGCGAAGGCGCCGCCGTCGGCCGCCCGATCGCACTGAAGGTCATTCTCGAAACCGGCGAACTCGAAACCCTCGACAACGTGCGGCGGGCGAGCGATCTGGCGATCGTGGCGATGGAAGAAGCCAAGCGTGCGTTTCTGGGCGACGGAGCGACGAAGCGACGAAGCGACGAAGGGAAGGCACCCGGCACTTCCAACGGAAGCCCCAACGGCACACACATCAACGGGTCCCCCACCCTCGACACCTCGACACCTCGACACTTCGGCACCTCCACCTTCGACTTCATCAAAACCAGCACCGGCAAAGTCACCCCCGCGGCGACCATGCCCGTCACGCTCGTCATGCTCGAGGCCGTGCGCGACTGGTACCTCCAGACCGGCCAGCTCGTCGGCGTCAAACCCGCCGGCGGCATCCGCACCGCCAAGCAGTCGCTGCACTACCTCGTCATGGTGAAGGAAACGCTCGGCTCGCTCCCCACCGTCGGCACCAGCGTCGACGACCAGCATCCCGGCGGCTGGCTCACCCCCGAACTCTGGCGCTTCGGAGCCTCCGCCCTCGCCAACGACATCCTGCGCCAGATCTCCTGGCTGCACACCGGTAAGTACCGGGCCCAGTACGACGTGACGGAGGCGTGATGCGGCGTGTGTCGACCATGACCGTACTGCTTGTCGCGGGCCTGTCCGCCCTGCTTTCGCTTGTCTCGTGGATTATCCCGTTCTCGCTCGGCACGGAATCGAACAGCGTTCCCGAGAAGGCAGTTCTTTTTGGTTTCGGCGAGACGGGCCCACTCGATGCCCGACTGACACAGATTCGATCCTGGCCGATTGTTCAGCAAGACACGTGGCATGCGGGAAGCTTTGACTTCGTGCGCGCGTTCGGATCAATGAGCGGCAGAGCTGGTTGGGCGATCGAGTCGACGGGTGAAATCGGCTGGCCGCTCCGTTGGATGACCGCTCGAAGCTACTACGTTGGCGATTCTTCCACCATTCGCGACACCTCCTCGGCGAAGTTTCAGTTCTTGGCGGGGCTTCAATCGCCATTGAAAGTCCATTGGCTTCCTGCTCTTGCCAACGTCGGGTTCTGGCTGACCCTGAACTGCATGGCGACGGGTTTTTTGCTGCGCGTGCGCTCATCGATTCGACTTCGCCGCGGATTGTGCCCCAATTGCAAGTACATCGTTTCCCGCCTCAAGCAGTGTCCCGAGTGCGGCATGCTGATTGGCCGCGGCCAGTTCGGAATGCCGATTGCATCCAGGGAGATCGTCAATGCCCAACACCACTGAGCCTACATCTGAGACAAAGCACACCGCCGACGCGTCAAGTCGACAGGCCAAGCCATCCAAGCCCGGCTGGGACTACTCCCCCGCGCCCGAGACCGTGAAGGTGGACATCGCCCCCACCTACGGCCTGTTCATCGACGGCAAGTTCCAGTCGCCGCGCAACGCAGATCGCTTCGCCACGCTCAACCCCGCGACCGAGGAGACGCTCTCCGAGGTGACGCAAGCCACCGACGCCGACGTGGACCGGGCCGTGAAGGCCGCACACGCCGCCTTGCCCAAGTGGGCCGGACTGCCCGCGATCGAGCGCGCGAAGTACATCTTCCGCATCGCCCGCCGCATCCAGGAACGCGGCCGCGAACTCGCCGTGCTCGAGACCCTCGACAGCGGCAAGCCGATCAAGGAATCCCGCGACGTGGACATCCCGCTCGTCGCCGCTCACTTCTTCTATCACGCGGGTTGGGCGGACAAGCTCGAGTACGCGACGAAGGGTCGCCGCGACGGAGCGACGAAGAGCAAGAAGCTCCTGCCCGAGGTCGCTCCTGGCGTCCGCCCCGTCGGCGTCTGCGGGCAGGTCATCCCGTGGAACTTCCCGCTGCTGATGGCCGCGTGGAAGATCGCCCCCGCGCTCGCCTGCGGCAACACAGTGGTCCTGAAGCCCGCCGAGACCACGCCGCTCACCGCGCTGCGCCTCGCCGAGATCTTCGAAGAAATCGGCCTGCCCCCCGGCGTGGTCAACATCATCACCGGCGACGGCCGCACCGGCAAGGCGCTCGTCGAGCACCCGCTCGTCGACAAGGTCGCGTTCACCGGCTCGACCGAAGTCGGCAAGCGCATCGCCAAGGCCACCGCCGGGCCGCGCCCCGACGGCAAGTTCAAGCGTCTCACCCTCGAACTCGGCGGCAAGTCGCCCCACATCATCTTCGAGGACGCCGCCATCGACCAGGCCGTCGAGGGCATCATCAACGGCATCTACTTCAACCAGGGCGAGGTCTGCTGCGCCGGCTCGCGCCTCTTCGTGCAGGAATCAATCGTTGAGGAAGTCACCAAGAAACTCGAGATCCGCCTCGCCTCGCTCCGCGTTGGCGACCCGATGGACAAGAACACCGACGTCGGCGCGGTGAACAGCAAGGAACAGCTCAGCCGCATCGAGCACTATCTGAGCTTGGGCGAGAAGGAAGGCGCGACCCTCCGCCGCGCCAACGCGAGCACGCTGCCCAAGAAGGGTTACTGGTGCCGCCCGTGCTTCTTCACCGGCGTCCAGCCGTCGCACACGATCGCCCGCGAAGAGATCTTCGGCCCGGTGCTCAGCGTGCTGACCTTCCGCACGCCCGAGGAAGCGATCAGCCGCGCCAACAACACAGCGTACGGCCTCGCTGCCGGTATCTGGACCGAGAAGGGCTCGAAGATGCTCTCGATCGCCAAGCAAATCAAGAGCGGCGTGGTCTGGTGCAACACCTACAACAAGTTCGACCCCACGTCGCCGTTCGGAGGCTTCAAGGAGAGCGGCTTCGGCCGCGAGGGTGGCGTGCAGGGGTTGAAGGCGTATCTGGACTAGCGGCGACAGAACGCCTGCCAGTCGGGCTCGCCATTCGGACCACTGTAAAGGTGACAACGGGCGAAACCGGACGCCTGCCAAAGGCGGTGAAGCCATGGTTCAACTACGACGAACGGGCTCCAGTTTGCCGCGCTGCCGTCAAAAACAAGCGGAGGAAACTCCAGAACATCCGTTTCGATTACTTGAGCATCGCTCGTCCAGTGCGGGGGTGTCAGCCGCCATCCGCGAATCCCTGCAACGGTCAGGCATAGTACGCGTGGCGAATTGACGATAATGCCGCTCTGAATCTGCATGATCGAACGAAGTGCACTGTTCAACTGCTCAGGAAACCAGATATGTGGGATGATCTTTCTGGCTTGGTCTCCCGACCATGCTCGGCCAAATGTCTGCTGCGTGTGCGATAAAACAGTACCCGTCCGGAGTACTCGAACCTCGGACTTGTGACCTTCTTGTTCCGTATACAGCAGGTATCCGTCGAAGGTGATCCTCGACTGATGCGAGTTCCAGATCGAGTTTCCGAGACTCCGTATTCGCTCTCTCTCCGCGTCGCTTGCTGGGTCAAATCGATCCTCTGCAGCCACAGCAATGGAATCCAGAAGGATCGCCGCGTGATCAGGCAACAGGGAGCCCAAAGACCTCCTGTGTTCGCGATGACGCACAATTGCGATCTCCTCCGCTGTATTTGAGGACAAGAAGCCTTTTCTGAGTTCATCAGTGTCCATGATGGATGCTCCGTGGGCTGTACGCTTGTAGAAGCGGCGATCGTCATCCGCGCACGTCATGTGAGGCCCGTACTTGCTCGCGGGAACCGCAATCAGCACGCAATCCCCACCTGAATCCATGGGGACACGGCGAATCTTCACCCCTAGACGTGGCCTGAGATTTGCGTCGAGCGTCGATTGCAAGCGCCCAATCAGCGCATCAGCGTCGGAAATCGGATTGACTCTTTCAGCAGTCCCGTTCTTTTCCTCAACACCGATGGCGACAATACCTCCCATCGTGTTTGCCATGGCCGACACGTCTTTGCACCACTCGCGCCGAAAACTGGAAGAATCGTACTTCGCCTTGAACTCAACCTGATCGGTCTCGTGAACTTTGGCGACGCACCACGCTTCGATGTCGGCAGCGGTTATGCGGTCAAATGACAACAAGGATGGCATCAGCATCACGTCAGTCTACGCTTGAAAGCTTGCCCCACTACCCCACCCAACTTCCCGCCGATCTCCCCGTTCCCAAGGACGACGGCGCGTGCCTCCATCTCCGCCGCTCGCTGCTCTCCTCGATCTCCCTTACCGCCACCAGCGGCGAACAACTCAACCTCGCCTCCCTCACCTCCCCCACCGTCCTCTTCTTCTATCCGCGCACCGGCGTCCCCGGCCACGCTCCGTCGCTCGGGTTCCACGGCGAGGAGTGGGACTCCATCCCCGGCGCCCGCGGCTGCACGCCGCAGAGCTGCGGCTTCCGCGATCTCTACTCCCAGTTCACGGCCCTCGGCGTCCGCGTCATTGGTGTCAGCACCAACGCGACCTCGCACCAGCGCGAGTTCAAGGAACGCATGCACGTGCCGTTCGAGTTGCTGAGCGATTCCAAGCTCGAACTCACCCGCGCCCTGCGGCTGCCCACCTTCGAGTTCCCCACCGAACCCGAGAACCCCACCACGCTGATCGCCCGCATGGCGTGGTACGCCGAGCCCGACGCGAGCGCGGACACGCCGCATCCCTCCACCGCCCGCATCCGCAAGGTCTGGTATCCCGTCTTCCCGCCCAACGAGAACGCGACCAACGTGCTCGCGTGGCTGAAGCGTCGGAGCGAGGTCCGGATCGTCCGTCGCGAAGCGCGGCACGACGCGTTCGTGCGGGAGGAACTCACCAAGCACTGGGCCGGCACGCAGATCTGGTCGCGCAACGTCGGCTACGACGCCGACCGCCTCCCCGCGCTCGTCGCCGAACGCCACGGCGTGCCGATCGGCCTCTGCACCTACGAGATCCTGACCGGCGGCGCTCAGTGCGAGGTCGTCACGCTCAGCACCCGCGACGAAGGCCGCGGCGTTGGTGAGCGCCTGCTCGACGCCGCCGCCGACATCGCCCGCGCCGCCGGCTGTTGGCGGGTCTTTCTCACCACCACCAACGACAACATCCGAGCCATCGGCTTCTACCAGCGCTGCGGCTGGACGCTCGCCGCAATCCACAAGGGGATCGTCGAAGACGCCCGCCGCCGCGGGGCTCCGATCCCGAAGATCGGCCCCAGCGGCCTGCCCATCCGCGACGAGATCGAGTTCGAACTCGACTTCCAGTGACGTTCACCGTAGTAAGAACCCTGTGCGCAAGCACAGGGTCGCTGGGGCGTTCGTTGTCGCTTCCGTCCCGACGGAACACCCGCCCTGCGCGTGTGCGGAGGGTTCCTGTTCACGCCCATCTTCCTACGATTCCCCAATGCTCCCGATCGCCTCAGGCATCTCCGCCGACGACCAGATCGCCAGCGCCATCGCGGCCCATCTGGACCGCACCGCTCGTATCTTCGACGAGCAATTGCGCTCCGACCTGCCCCCCGTCGCCGCACTCGTTCGCCACGTCGAGGCCTATCGGGGCAAAATGCTCCGCCCCACCCTTGTCGGGCTCTGCGGCATGGCCACGGCGGCGAACGCGAACCCGGACCTCAACACGGTGCTCACCCGCGACCACGCCCTCTTGGGAGCTGTCGTCGAGATGGTGCACATGGCGACGCTCGTGCACGACGATGTGCTCGACGAGGCCGACACCCGGCGCAAGGGCCTCACCGTCAACCGCCTCCGCGGGAACGAGCCGGCGGTGATCCTCGGCGACTATCTCATCGCCTCCGCCTATCACCTCTGCTCCCAGTTGCAGGATCAGCGTGCCGCGCTGGTCGTTGCCGACGCCAGCATGGTCATGTGCGCAGGCGAGCTCCTGCAGCTCCATCATCGCGACGATTACTCGCTCGACGAGCCGACGTACTACGAGATCGTCGCCCGCAAGACGGCCGCGCTCATCGCCGCCGCGTGCCGCCTCGGCGCCGCGTGCAGCGGCGCGAACGACGCCACCTGCGAGCGCCTCGCCACCTACGGCCGTCGCCTCGGCATCGCGTTCCAGATCCAGGACGATCTGCTCGACCTGACCGGTGAGGAATCCGTCGTCGGCAAATCGCTGGGCAAGGACCTTGAGAAGGGCAAGCTCACGCTGCCCCTGATCCACCACCTCGCCACCTGCAAGCCTGCCGACCGCGGCCGCTCGCTCGTGCTGCTCGAAGAATCGGGCGAGGGCCACGACCAGGCCCGCGAAGCAGCACGGGCGCTGCGGCGCGCGCTCGATTCCACCAGCTCGCTCGACTACGCCCGTGCCACCGCGAAACGCCTCGTGAACGAGGCGAAGTCCGAACTCGCCGACCTGCCCGACTCCGCTGCCAGGACCGGCCTGCTTCGCGCCGCCGATGCGGTGGTCGAGCGAAGCCTGTAAATCGAGTCCGAACGGTTGCCCTCGGTCGAAGCCCGACACAGCGGGGCCCCAAACACCCCGACAACCGTCCGACGATGCCGCTCGGAAACGAACGAGGAGAGGCCTTCTCGCCTCTCCTCGTGATTCAGTGCACGCCCGCGGCGAAGTACCGGCCAATTCAGGCGGTGACCGACGATCAGTTCTCGCAGATCAGCGCGTCGTACGCGATCGCAAAGAGCGAGAAGTCCGCATCATCCGTGATCGTGTCGGCGTTGAGATCCGCCCGAGCGTCGAGCAGCTCGTTGTACGCGATGACGAACACCTGGAAGTCAAGGTCATCAATCAGGCCGTCGCCCGTGAGGTCCGCACCGCAGGTGTAGGCGACTTCCAGGGCGAGCTGCGGCGCGAGATTCAGAGCCTGCGCGGTCGCATTTTCCTTGGTGTACAGACGCGGATAGGTGATGCCGCCCGTTCCGCCGCCGGGGCCGCCGGTGGTCGGCTCGAGCGTCGCGATCGCCAGAATCAGCACACCCTCGTTCATCGCGTTCTGCAGATACACGTAGTCACTGGAGCCGCCTTCAAGCAGATTGAAGGTCACCCGAGTTCCCTGGGGCACAAGGGCGCCCGGCGTTAGCTCGACGCCGCTGCCATCAAACAAGCGGCCCAAGGCCATCGGTCGAGCCGGCAGCTTCTGGCGAATCTGCCGAGACACGTCGGTCGGGGACTGGGCGTTGTCAACGGAGGCGGCAAAGACGGAGCGAACGCCCTCGGCATTGAAGAGCGGATTGCAGCCATTGCAGAAGGGCGAGTTCTCCTGCAAGTTCTGGGCGTTCAACCCGCCGCGGTACCCGACCGGCCAGACTTCGATCGGGTGCGATGGATCGGTGTCGGGGACATACTCGGGGTCGGTCGTCGCGTAGCTCGACGCCAGCGGATCGGGCGTCGGGTCATAGCGGAAGGCGTCACCCGTCTCGACAAAGACGCTGAGCTCCGCCTTGAGGATCTTGTAACGCAGGCGGCCGGAGTTTGCCGGTATCGCGCCCCGGACGTCGAAACCGACCACAAACTGCGAATCGCGATCGTCAAACGCCGGAACGAGCGGTGCGGCAAAGACCGATGCGCGCGCCTCCGCGCCGGCGGCGAAGTTGAAGGGATAGAACCAGCGGTCGAGCTCCGGAACGGAATAATTTGCGCTGATGGGCGCAACCTCGGCCGATGCATGCCCCGGCCCAGTTACCCCAGAAATCAGGACAAGCGTGCCGGTAAGTGCGAGGGGTCGAAAGCGCTGAACGAACATGGGCTGTCTCCGGATATTGTCGATGCTGGCGACGGAAATGATTCGCACACGGATTCGGGCGGACCAGAAGAAATCCCGCCGCACAGGAAATACTCTTCGCTGACGCGACAGGAACCGATGTCTCGATGATATTGAGACTTAGTCTCACAATCAAGAAGACACGCCACTCCGGTAATACCATCTCGCCCATGCCCAGCACGGTCAGGACATCGTCGCTCAGCCCCCGAGCAGCCGGAAACGGCCCGCATCGTGGCCGCTGTCCGCTCCGCAGGCTCGTGGGGGATCGCGCGTTCACACTCATCGAGCTTTTGGTCACGATCAGCGTCATCGCGGTGCTGATCTCGATCGCGCTGCCGACACTGAAGAACGCGCGGGGCGTGGCCCGGCAGACCCGCGAGATGATCGCCGGCCAGCAATTGATGGTGGCGTTCAACTGCTACGCGACCGACCACAAGAACGCGGTGCTGGTGGGCCTGCCATCCGCCGCGACCGTGAACTCGTCGATGCTCGTGAACGACGATCGCGGGCGGCGTCTTCTCGCGCCCGCGGCGCAGCGCTATCCGTGGCGGATCGCGCCGTACTTCACGACCGGCATCGTCGCGTTGTACGACAACGTCAAACTGATGACCGACCTGCGTGATGCGGGCGACCGCTACGAGAAGATCGGGTTCCATTACCCGTACTTCTTCAGCCTCTTCCCGGCCCTGGGGATGAACGTCGCGTTCGTCGGCGGCAGCGTCGACCATGGCATGGATCCGCTGTCGGAGCGGACGTTCGGTCGTCGCCACGTCGCTCGCATGGACGAGCCGCGGCAGCCAAGCCGGCTGATCACCTTCGCTTCAGCCCGGCCCAGTCCAACATGGACGTTCCCCGACATCGGATCGACTGAGGGGTACTTCCTGGTTGAAGCCCCGTACTCGAGCCGACGCCGATGGGCGAGCGCCTACAGCGAGAAGGACCCGAACTCCTCGGGATTCGTCGCGCTTCGCCACAACAAGAAAGCGATCTCGGCGATGTTCGACGGCCACGTCGAAACGCTGGGCTTCGCGGAACTCGACGACATGACCCGCTGGTCCGACAAGGCGACCGATGCGGCATGGTTCGTCGGAAAGAAGTAGGGACACGGACGCGGCCCGGGCCGCCCGCACCGGAGACAGCGCGGCACCGGCGGCGGCACTGTCGCATACTCTCCAACCTATGCACGCCGAGAAGTCCCCGTTCCTCGCCGACATGCGTTGGCGGGGGCAGATTCAACAGATCACGCATCCCGCCGAGCTCGACGCCCATCTCTGTGGCGGCGTCCGCCGCGCGTACGCCGGGTTCGACCCCACCGCCGACTCGCTCACCATCGGCAACCTGGTCACGATCATGGCCCTCGCCCGCTTTCAGCGTGCCGGGCACAAGCCCATCGCCGTCATGGGCGGCGGCACCGGCCTCATCGGCGACCCCTCCGGCAAGAGCGCGGAGCGTCAGCTCAACACCCGCGAGACCGTCGCCGCGAATGTGAAGAGCATCGAGAAGATCTTTGACCGGTTGCTCGACTTCTCCGGCAAGCCCGAAACCAGGGCGGAGCTGGTCAACAACATCGACTGGCTCGACAAGATCAGCTACCTCGACGCCCTTCGCGATATCGGCAAGCACTTCTCGGTCAACATGATGATCCAGAAGGACTCGGTCCGCGAGCGCCTGCACAACCGCGACCAGGGCATCAGCTACACCGAGTTCAGCTACATGATCCTGCAGAGCTACGACTTTCTGCACCTGTACCGAGCGATGGGCGTCACGCTCCAGATGGGCGGGAGCGATCAGTTCGGCAACATCGTGGGCGGGTGCGATCTGATCCGCCGCTGCACGCCCTCCGCGAATCCCGAGAGCGGTCCGGAGTCCTTCGGCCTCACGTGGCCACTGGTCACCAAATCCGACGGCGGCAAGTTCGGCAAGACCGAGTCGGGTGCGATCTGGCTGAGCGCCCATCGCACCAGCCCGTACGCGTACTACCAATTCTGGCTCAACGCCGCGGACGCCGATGTCGTCCGATTCCTAAAGACCTTCACGTTCCTCACGCACGACGAGATCAACGCGCTCGAGCACAAAGTGCAGACCGAGCCCGGGGCTCGCGAGGCGCAGCGAGCGCTCGCCCGGGCCGCCACGGAGATCATCCACGGCAAGTCTGAGATGGAAGCCGCCGAGAACGCCGCGAAGGCGCTGTTCAGCGGGGACATCGCGAGCCTGCCGAGGAATCTGCTCGAGGAGGTGCTCGCGAGTGCGCCGTCGGCGACGCTCGCCAAGTCCCGCCTATCGGGCGAGGGCGTGCCGCTGATGGATCTGCTGGTCGAGGCGAACGCGGTCGCCTCCAAGCGCGAGGCCAAGGAGTTTCTCTCCAACGGCTCGATCAGCATCAATGGAACGAAGGCCACGCCGGACCAGAAGGTCACGGCGAGCAACCTGCTCCACGGGTCGATCGTGGCAATCCGACGGGGCAAGAAGAATTGGTACGTGACGCGGTGGGAATAGATGGTGCCATCGTGCATTGATCGAAGCGACCTCTCACTGACGCGAGAGGCTCCACCAGGCCGCGACGGAGCGCGAGCGATGAAGAACCTTGAAGGCTTGAAGGTGACGGTGATGGGCTTGGGCCGCTTCGGCGGGGGAGCGGGCGTGACGCGCTGGCTCGCAGCCCAGGGCGCGACTGTTCTTGTCACCGACATCGAGCCCGCGGACAAGCTGAAGGCTTCGGTCGACTCGCTCGCCGATCTCACGGGCCGCGGCATCGTGTCGCTGCGGCTCGGAGAGCACAACGTCAGTGACTTCACGACGTGCGACCTCGTCGTCGCGAATCCCGCGGTGCCCAAGCCGTGGGACAACCGTTTCCTGCGTGCCGCGTGGGCCGCCAACGTGCCGGTGACGACTGAAATCCAACTGCTGGCGGAGCGACTGCCCGCCCGCCATCGTGTCATCGGCATCACCGGCTCCGTGGGCAAGAGCACCACCAGCGCGATGATCCACCACGCGCTGCGGGGCGCGGGGCTCGAGGCGGTACTCGGCGGCAACATCGGGGGCTCGCTCCTGGGCACGCTGAGCCAGATCAACGCCTCGACGTGGGTTGTGCTCGAGCTTTCGAGCGCGATGCTCTGCTGGCTCGGCGGGCTCGCCAGGATTCCACCGGGCGACCTCGGCTCGGCTCCCGCTTCGACGTGGTCGCCTCACATCGCCGTGGCGACGAACTTTTCACCCAATCATCTCGACTGGCACGGTGATCTGGTCCACTACCGTCGCAGCAAGCAGGTATTGCTCGCGGGCCAGCAGGGTGGCGACATCGCGATCATCGGTCCGGCGAGCGAGACCTCCGACTGGAAGCACGCGCCCGCTGCCCAGCGGCTCGTTCCGATAGGCGAGATCGATGGCTTGGCCATCCCGGGGAAGCACAACCGCATCAACGCGGGCGTCGCGGTCGAGGCGGCCGTCGCGGCGGGTGCGGCACGCGAGGCCGCGATTGCCGCTGTCCGCACGTTTCCGGGTCTCCCCCACCGCCTGCAGCGCGTGCCATCACGCGCCGGGCTTCGATGCTTCAACGATTCCAAGTCCACCACGCCCGAATCCTGTCTGCTGGCGGTCAGAGCGTTCGATGAAGCGGGTGAATGCGGCTCTTCCCGTGTTCACCTCATCGCCGGCGGCTACGACAAGGGCTCCGACCTCGCGCCGATCGGCCGCCTCGCGGCTTCGCTAGGCGGGCTGTACACCATCGGCAAGACCGGTCCCGCGATCGCCCGCGCCGCCGAGGGTCGTGCCGAGGAATGCGGCACGCTCGACCGCGCCGTCGAAGCCGCTCTGGGTCGCGCCAAAGAAGGCGACGTCATCCTGCTCAGCCCCGCGTGCGCCTCGTGGGATCAGTTCGAGAACTACGAGCAGCGCGGCGACCGCTTCGCTGTGCTCGTGCGCGGAGGTGCGGCATGACAGTCTCCGTGGTCGTCCTGTGGGCCGGAACGCTGGCGTCCATCGCTGGCATCGAGCCGCAGCGCGTCCAGGACACACCCGCAACGGAGCCCGGCAAGCCGGCAGATGCCGAAGCGCCAGGCCTCCGCGAGATCTTTCCCGGCGTGCGCGTCGACGTGACCAACAAGCTCGTCGAGATCGATGGCACGATCCCGATCGATGCCCACCGCACCAACGACAAGGGGCAGCGACTTGTTGTGTTCCTCGAAACACTGGTCTGCATGAAGGACTCGAAGGAGCACGAGTCGCTGGTTGTGACCGATGCGAAGGCTTCGCAGGCCCACGCCGCACTGCTCCTGATCGGGCTCGTGCCGGGCGCTCCGGGTTCGTGGAAGCAGGAGCGTGACGCGGAGCGGAGCCGCTGGGTCGGCGTGCCACCGACGGGATCGCGTGTGCTCGTGACCTTCGCCCCCAGAAAGCCCGACGGGACGCTCGGGCCCGAGACCGACGCGCTGGAGTGGGTCGTCGACCAGCGTGACGGCCGCACCTTCCGTCAGATCGAGCCCGACGTTGCGTACGTGTTCGCAGGATCGAAGATGGTGCAGGCTCGCCGTCGCATGATCGATCCCCAGGATCAGCCGCGGCCGGAGGTCTACGCGGGCGATCTTGAGGGCACGGTGGTCGGCCTGACGAGCTTCGGCACCGAGGCGGTGGGCGTGACGGCGATGTACAGCCCGGATACGGCGAAGGAAGAGCCTCGCTGGATCGCCAGCGGCACGCTGCCCGAGGTCCATACCAAGGTTGTTGTGCGGATCCGCCCGGACGCGGCCCGAAACTAGCGGCGACCCAGCGAGAACTCGATCTCGTGCACGCGCGGATCCTCTTCGCGCGACTGACCCTCGCCCCGGACCTCTAGCCGGACCTTCTTGTTGATGTAGAAGCCGGCATCCACCAGCTCCGCGAAGAAGTCGAGGGCTTCGGGCGTCTGCTTTCCGTTGACGGCGAGGATGCGATCACCGACCTTGAGGCCCGCGCGATCGGCACGCCCCCCGGGGTTCAGATCTCGCACGATCACGCCGTCGGAATCAAGATTGAGTTCGGCCCCGACGTCCGCCTCGATCTCCGCGAAGACCTGCGAGACGAGTACCCGCGTCGGCATGCGGCCCATTGAAACGTTGTACTCCAGGCTCTGATCGCCGCGTCGGATACCGACCTTGGCAGCCTCTCCCGGTCGAGTATTGGCGATGAGGGAGCGGAACACTTCGATGTTCGGAATCGACGTCCCGTTGAGGCTGACGATGCGGTCGCCGGCCTGCAGCCCGGCCGCCGCCGCGGGACCGTCGGGTGTCACGCTGCCGAGTGTGACGCCGGTCGTCTCGGTGTCCGTGAATCGACGGAACCCGCCGTACGAGACCCCGAGGAACCCTCGCTCGACGCTGCCCTTCTCGATCAACTGGGTCACCACATTCTCGATGGTCGCGAGCGGGATCGCGAACGAGATGCCCGATGACTGCCCTTCGGTGCCGCCCTGGTTGTCCTTCGCCGTTGCGATCGCGACATTCATTCCCACCACGCGACCGTAGATGTCCACCAGCGGCCCACCGGAGTTTCCGGGATTGACCGCCGCGTCGGTCTGGATGAAGTTGGTGAAGCCACCCGAATCCAGCGCCGGGCCGGCGGCACGCCCGAGGCCGGACACGATGCCCTCGGACATGCTGAATTTGAAGCCAAACGGCGACCCGAACGCGAACACGCGATCACCCTGATGGACACGCTCACCCGTCGCCCGCTTGATCGCGGTCAGGTCCGTTGCTTCGACTCGCAACACGGCGATGTCGGTGAAGGGGTCGATGCCCACCAGCCGCGCGGGCTGCACGCGTCCGTCGTGCAACTGCACCCGGATGGAACGGGCCTGCCGCACCACGTGCGCGTTGGTCACCACGTTGCCGTTGGCGTCGAAGATCCAGCCCGAGCCGGTCGAACCGGCGACCCGCGGCATGGTTTCGGGCGCAAAGACGTCGATGTGCACGACCGAAGGCTCGACGCTGTCGGCGACGGCGCGGATGGCGCGATTGAGCCGCTCGAGAATGTCGTCGCTCTCGATCACACGCCGCGCGAGCTGGATCTGAGCCTCGGTCTGCGATGCCGACAGCCTCCGCAGCACCGCGGGCGTGAACCACAGCAGGGAAGAAGCGGTCGCGAGCACGAGCAATGCCGGGCCGACAGAGATGACTCGACGCATGGGGGCCTTTCGGAAACGCAACAAACCGATGGCAAATGGCAACGTGCAAACCTGCAGAAAGCCGGCGCGGACCCACGAAGGGCGAGAAGGCCGACGTCCGACAACCCTTACTTCGTCGTTCGGCCGCTTTGGGTTGTACCCGATTGGACGTTTGTGGAGACGCTCGGTTTCGCTCGCCCGCCGATCTGGCGCTGCGCCACCAGCCGAACGTAATCCGAAGCCGCGGTTTGCACCGCCTCGCCCAGCTTGGCGATCGGATGGGCGAACGGCGGCGGGCGATCCGTCAGGCCCAGAAGGTCCTGCAGCACCAGCACCTGCCCATGCGGGGCCGGACCGGCGCCGATGCCGATCAGAGGCACCGTCGTCGCCTTCATGACCTCATCCGTGACCGTGTCGGGCACCGCTTCGATCAGGAGCATGACCGCTCCGGCCTGCTCGAGGGCCACCGCGTCGGCGACGATCTGCTTCGCCTGCTTTTCCGTCTTGCCGGTTGCCGTGTAACCGCCGGTCAGCGCCACCTGCTGCGGCCGGGTACCGACGTGCGCACAGACGGGAATGCCCGCACGAGCCATCTTCGCAACCACCGGCGCGAACGATTCATCAGCCTCGAGTTTGACGATGTCCGCGCGTCCCTCGGTCAGGAACCGCGCGGCGTTGCGCACGGCGTCGTCGTCGCTGGTGTGATAGGTCAGGAACGGCATGTCACCCATGACGACCGTACTCGGGGCTCCGCGCTTCACGCCGGCTGTGAGAGCAAGAAGCACGTCCAGCGGCATGTCGATCGTTCGGGTAAACCCCAGAACCATCTCCGCCGCCGTATCGCCGACCAGCAGCACATGCACCCCCGCCCGCTCGAGCCAACGGGCGGTCGTGGCGTCGTAACACGTCAGGGCGGCGAAGGGCTCGCCGCGGGAGGCCATCTGACGGAGGGTCTTGAG
>ERZ1066133.272-NODE-272-length-27151-cov-8.014209_pt1 | contig 27151 bp, 43 predicted proteins | sample MGYA00382780_ERZ1066133 | MGnify/ENA primary metagenome ERZ1066133 (study PRJEB33369, sample SAMEA5778363) | biofilm metagenome | biome: Industrial cooling water; feature: Water cooling tower basin; material: Biofilm | place: United Arab Emirates | collected... | reverse complement strand
GCCTAGACCACCTAAGCCACCTGGACTTCCGCCGGCCTGGGATGGCGGCGGTACCTCGTCTTCCGCGTCGGCCGGGCTGGGCGTCTGGCTAATGTCGCGGATGTGCTGCTCGGAGTGCGACAGCCCGAGGTCCTGAACCATCTTGATCACTTCGAGCTGCTGCTTCGTCTCCGCCCAGCTGACGCCCCCGAGGGTGACGACCGGGCACCCGGTCCCGAACGGGAAGTTCGCGGACACCAGCACCGGCGCGAGCTGGCGGGTGATCGCCCGGCCGACCGCCTTCGCCAGCAGCGTCTCGTTCGGGTCCGACCCGGCGGTCTTGCTGACCGCGGTGTCGCCCCGGTTGTCGTTCCCGCTCCCCTCGGTGAACGGCAGGTACGCCCCGCGGATCGCCAGGTAGATCTCCTCCCGGCACTTGTTGACCTTCATCTCGAACGCCTGGAAGTTCGTCGCGCTCGCGAAGTTCAGCAGGTCGACCGAATCCTTCTCGCCGGTGACGATCCACCCGCGGGCGCGGAGGTTGTTGAGCGCCGCCTCCATCTGCTTCCGCATGTTCGGCTGGGCGACCTTCCCGACCACCGTCGGCCCGCTGGTGTTACTCAGCAGGACGTGCCAGAGTTTGTACCCGTCCTCGATGAACTGCGCGGCCTTCATCGCCGCCCGGACGGCCGACTGCCCGTAGGGGTCGGAGAACAGCTCGTCGTAGGTGAACAGCAGCAGCTTCTTCGGGTCGAACGCCTGCTGGCCGCGGACGAGCGAGACCACCCCGACGATGTTCCGGTAGACATCGAGCTGGAGCCGCAACTTCGCGGTATCCCTCGATTTACAGTGGCGGAGGCCGGTCAGGTTGTAGTGATCAGTCGAGCACGTCACCTGCTCCCGGGCGGGCATCGTCACGATCTCCAGCGCGGACCACCCGTCGAGGAGGGCCGGCCGGCAGATGTCGAGGATGAGTCCGTCCCAGCCCCGTTCGGACGCCCCGACCGTCCACTTGACGAACTCCGCGGCCTTCCGGTCGTTCTCGAACTCCTTGTTGAGCGGGTTGACCGCGACATCCAGGCAGGAGACGGCCTTCGCCAGCCCGTCGAGCGCCGCCCGGAGGGTCGGCACCGTCCGGTGGAGCTCCCGGTAGGCGTGGCGGATCTCCGGCGTTTCGAGGTGGGTCGGGTCGAGCGCGGACGGCTGGGTGTACGGCTGGGCGAACAGGTCGGCCGGCACCTGGTCCCGCTGGTACTCCGGCACCGCGTGGGGGATCAGGCCGAACGGGACGAACCCGGTCTGGAGGAACGACCCGTCGTTCTGCAGGAGGCGCATCGGATTACCCGCCCGGTGGGGACCGCTCTAGTCTACCGGCCGGGTTGCCGGTCGGGCGGGACGAACGAGAGCATCGTCTGCCGGGCGGCGAGGAACCCGTCGACCGCGGCGTCCGAGGGGAGGTACACGTCGGCCGGCATTTCCGGCCCGAACCCCCGGGCCGAGAGGTCGGCGACCCTCGCCGTCCACCGGCCGGTCTCCGCCCCGCCGAACCCCTCGGGGAGGTGGAAAATCACCACCCGCTCGCGGGGCATCCGCATCACCCGGAGGTAGAGGCGGATGAATAGCCGGGCGGCGAACGCGCGGGCGAGGCGGTGCATCAGATGGTCCCCCGGATGAAGTGGGCGAACGGGTCGACCGGCAGCTCGGGCTCGACCGCCACCCCGCCGGCCGGGTACGCCTGGTCGGCCCAGACCACGCCGTACCGGCAGGCGTCCTGCGAGTGGTCGTACATCTTAAGGGGCTGGTCCTTCGCCGCCGACCCCTGCCGGTCGGTGTGCCAGACGTAGGCGTCCATTTCCTGCGCGAGCCCGATCGGGTGGCCGGTCTCGGCGAGCAGGTGGTCGGTCGGCCCGCAGAGGGCGTCGCGGAAGACCAGCAGCCGCGGCCGGCCGTCCGGCTGGAGCTGGAGCCGGGCGGCCACCGCGTCGATCCCGCCCCGCACGTCCGCCTTCTCCGCCGCGGTGGTGCTGACCTCCAGGTGCCGCTCCAGCGTCGCCCGGCCCTCCGCGTCGGTGTCGCAGATCACCGCCGCCGGCGGGGAGTACCGCGCGGCCTCCCGGCGGATCACCTGGGCCGCGTCCTCGACCAGCATCCGCGTGTGGTAGAACTCGGCGACCAGGATCACCCGGCCGTCCGGGTCGATCGCCCAGCACTGCCAGACGAACGGGTTGTTGAACCCGAAGTCGACCGTCCAGTACGTCACCCAGTCGGACGGGACGGCGAACCGGTCGACCACGTGGACCGGGGCGGACCACCCGTCGTAGATCACGCCTTCCGCTTGCGCCCACTTGCCGTCCCGGAGGCGGAGCCGCCGGTTGCCCGTCATCGTGTCGAGCACCCGCCGGTAGGACTCGCCGGCCCGCGTCCACCGCTGGCGGGTGGCGTCGTAGTACGCCGGGTTGTCCTTCAGGACGGTCGTGATGTGCCGCATCCGCCCGGCGTCCGCCTCCTTCTTGAGCCAGTGGGTCGGCGGCCCGGGGTTGCAGTCGAGGATCAGCTGCTGGTACGGCATCACGCCGTTCCGGAGGCGGTTCCGGAGGGTCTCGACCGTCGCCTGGTTCACCTCCGTCGCCTCGTTGACGAAGATCCCGTCGTACTCGGCGGACATCACCTGCTGGGGGTCGTCGAGGCCGGCGACGACGACGACCGAGCCGTTCCGGAACCGGTACTCCGACCGGCTGTCCCGCCGGATCCGGTCGGGCACTAGGTCGTGCGGCGGGCAGACCTTGTTCTCCCAGGTGACGAGCACCGACTGGCTGAGCCACTTCCGGAACGACCGGCAGACGAGCCACCTCGACCGCTCGTACTTCGCGCAGCAGGCGCGGATGCGTTCGAGGATCGCCGTCGTCTTGCCCGTCCCGGACGGCCCGCTGACGAGGACGGTCAGGTCGCGGGCGGAGAGGATCTCCCGGACCTTCGGCGGGGTCGGGTCGAAGTACCGCCCGGACCGCGCCTCCGCCAGCCCGATCAGCGGGAGCTGCGGGCGGTGGGGCGGGAGCATCAGCTGGAACTGGCCGTCGCTGGTCATCCGGCGCGGGGGAGGAAGGAGATGTCGCACGCGCACTGGCCGTGGCCGATCGAGACCGTCCAGGCGATCCGGCCGTGCGGCTTGACCGTCCCGAGTTCGCTGAGCAGCCGGACGGGGGCGAACGCCGAAAGGATCTCGTCGAACACCGCCTTCGGGGAGCTGACCGGGCCGGCGACCCACGGGACGGCGATCAGGTCGAAGTCCCGCTGGAGGCTCCCGTGGACGGCCAGGGCGTACCCGTGGCGGCGGAAGAGCGCGGCGAGGTCGGGGTAGAGCGCCGCGGCGTAGACCGGGGCGTATGACGGCGGCGGCTTATCGACGCTCATTTCTGGAACCACCGGTGGGTGCAGGCGGTGCAGCGGAACTCCCGCCGGGCCGCCGTCTGGTTCGCCACCTCAACCCCGCCGCTCCCACAATTAGGGCAGTCCGGGTAGTCCGCGGCGTGCGACTTGATGAGGCCGAAGACGATCAGGATCACCCCGAGGGCTAGGATTACCGCGGCCGCGATCTGGTCATTTTCCATCGGGCGACTCCTTCGGCTGGTCGATGCTGATCATACCCGACGGGTAGAAGATGACGACCGGCCGGCCGATCGACCGGGCGTACCGGATAGTCGCCCACGTCCCGGACCGGTGCTCCTCCGATTCTAACCGCGGGCAGGCGAGGAGGATGTTCGTCGCGTCGACGATCCGCTGGTTCCGGTCGAGCGGCGGGAGCTCCGGGCGAACCACGTCGCACTGCTCGATGATCTGCCGGTCGGTCATCGCGGTCAGATTAGACGGGTGGCCGTGGATCTCCGCCCAGGACCGATTTTCGGTCTCCCCGACCCGCCCGCGGATGACCGCGAGGACGAACTCGGCGTCCGCCCCGACGCAACACCCGTGGTGGACCTCGGACGGCGTGCGCGGCTGGTCGGTCGCCCGGTCGGTGAACCAGTCGGCCAGGTTGAGCCACTGGCGGACGGTCATCCCCTCCCGCGTCCCCGTGAACCCGACCTTCAGCTTGTAGGCAGTCACTAAACCTCTCCCATTTTTGACCGGTTGCTCCGATCGCAAGCGGTCGTCAGTCCAGTGGCTTGATGAGTAGGTCGGGGTCGTACCCATACCGCCGACAGATGCGGTGAGAGTACCCACTGCCGTGGCCGACCAGGGCGCCGACCTCCGACCACAGCGGGACGAGCCGGCCGCGATACCGCTTCCGGTCTCGGACCCGGCAGGCAAGCGAGTAGAGCAACGACCGGACCAGCTCGACCGGCTCCAGCTCCGGCATCCCGTCGGTCGCCGCCACATCCTCATCGCCCCGAACCTTGATCGCCGGCACGTCTCCCCCTCGGTTAGCGGGCCGCGGACGCAGCGAGAATCAGGAACAGAACGAGCAGGTGGAACGTGTTATCGAAGACGATCACGATCCACGGGGCGAGCGGGCCGGTCGGCCTGGCCGACCGGGCAGGTGCCGAAGTCCTCCGGCGGCTGGTCTGTCTGCCGGTTCATCCCCCAGAGGTCGCGGAGGAATTCGAGGACCGCGCAAAGGGCGAAGTAGGCGATCAGGCCGAGCGAGATTCCGGTGCAGGGATCCATCACACCCCCGGGGGTTTGGCGTACATACACCCGCAGTGGATGCACCGGACGGTCAGCGTCCGGTCCGCCGACTGGTCGATCACAACCGACTCCCCGCCGTTACACCGCGGGCAGTTAGCGAACGCCCCGGCCGGTCGCCTCTTCGGCCGCCGCCGCTCGATCGACCGGGCGACCACCTCGGCCGCGAGCCAGCCGAGGAGGACGATGATCACGACCGACATCATGCCGGCGACATCACCGGTCATACCAGGTCCTCCGGGTTGATCCCGGCCACGATCTTCACCCCGCCGTCCGGAACCCGCGTCCGGTCGTCCGGGGTGAGCAGGCCGAGCATCTTCGCGCGGGTCTCGATCGCCTTCAGGGCGATCGCGAGGAACCGCGGGTCGCCGTCCCGCTTCATCCGCTTCTCCTTCCGCCGGGTGTTCAGCTCGGCCGGGGAGCTCGGCTCGTTCGGGTTCGCCTGCCGCTGGCGGGCCGCCGTGTGAATCTCCTCCTCCGTCCGGTCCGCCCGGGATTTCATCCACGCGTCGTAGGCGTCTTTGATGATCAGGTCGAGGTGGCCGAACTCCCGGGCGACGTGGACGGACGCCTCGGCCGCGGTCGCCCGGTGGATGCTCAGGCGGATCGCCTTGAGGTACTTCGAGACCATCGTGTGGCTGACGCCCAGCCGGTCCCCGATCTCCTTCAGCGTCCACCCGGCGCAGCGGAGCCGGTGAGCCTCGTACCGGCGGACGGCGATGATCGACGACTCGTGGTCGATCCGGCCCTCCGTCGCTTCGCTGAGGTCGTACTCGGTCAGGGTGGTGGCCGCCAGGTCTTCGTCGGACGGCAGAATGTACGCGGGCCGCAAGTCTGTAACCCCTATATGAAACCGCCGCGGTCGGCCCGGCGGGTTAATTTCCCCGTGTTATAACGGGCGGCCGGCGGGTTTATTACGGTGGTCACTTGTCAACCGGCCGCCCGGATAAGATCAGACCGAGCCCGGGTGTAGTTCCGGGCTCGGTCCGTCCCAACCCTAGGGGAACTCATGGCGAAGATCGACCCGCCTCTGAAATGGCATGGCCCTGAACCGCCCGACCCTCGGCCGGTGAAAGGATTCCCCGGCTACCGAGTCTGGGCGGACGGTAGGGTTCAGAGCTGCTGGCGGTTCAAGGGCGGCGGGCTCGGCCGGACCCCGGAGTGGTATCTATCCGAAGAGTGGAAGACGTTAAAACCGGACCCGGATAAGCGTGGGCGGAAGCGGGTGACTGTTCGTTTCGGACGGCGGTCGGTCAAGTTGAGGGTCAGCCGGGTAGTGATCGAGTCGTTCGTCGGTCCGGCCCCGGCCGGGATGGAGTGTTGCCACGAGAACGGGAACGAGACGGACGACCGGCTGAGTAACCTCCGGTGGGATACCCACTCGGGGAACCTTTTGGACCGCCGCCGGCACGGGACGAACGTCGAGGGCGAGAAGGTGAATACCGCAAAGTTGACGGCGGCGGACGTGGCGGAGATCCGGCGGATCGGTCGGCCGCTGAAGCCCCTCGCCGAGCGGTTCGGTGTGAGCGAGACCCAGATCAGTAACATCCTCAACCGGAGGTCATGGACTCATGTCTGAGAAAGGGGGTAACGCCACTTCAGCGCGGATCGATCCGCCGCTGAAGTGGCATGTAGATGGTGGAAAACATTACCTAGCGTCTAAACTAGTCGCGATGATGCCGCGGCACACCCACTACGTGGAGCCGTTCGCGGGCGGGCTGGCGGTGCTTCTGGCGAAGGATCCGGAGGGCGTGTCGGAGGTGGTGAACGACACCCACACCGATCTTACCCGGTTCTGGCAGGTGCTTCAGGGGGGAGATTCGTTCGAGCAGTTCCGCCGGCTCTGCGAGGCGACCCCGTTCAGCGAAGCGGAGTTCGACCGGTCGGCCGTCGAGTTTAGTGAATTCCCGGCCGGCCTACCTGGCGATTCTGATATCGTCCGGGCGTGGCGGTTTTTCGTCCTCTGCCGGCAGAGCCTGGCGGGCCGGATGAAGGCGTTCGCCCCGCTGTCGAGGAGCCGCGTCCGGCGGGGGATGAACGAGCAGGCGTCGGCCTGGTTAACCGCGGTCGAGGGGCTCCCGGCGGTCCACCAGCGGCTGAAGCGGGTGGTCGTGCTGAACCGGGACGCGGTTGAGGTGATCAAGGGCCAGGACGGGCCGGGGACTTTGTTCTATTGTGATGCCCCTTACGTCAAAGCCACGCGAACGGCGCCGGACGTTTACACGCACGAGATGACGGACGACCAGCACCATTCGCTGCTGGTGGCCCTGAGCGAAGTGAAAGGGACGTTCCTGCTAAGCGGCTACCGGTCGAAGCTGTACGACGACGCGGCCCGCGACTGCGGGTGGACGAAGACGGAGTTCGAACTGCCGAATAACTCGGCCGGCGGGGCGGCGAAGCGGCGGATGATCGAGTGCGTCTGGACGAACTTCGACCCGGAGGCGCCGGGGTAGCCGCGGGCGGCTGAGGTCGGCCCGGTAAACGACACAGCCCGGGTGGTTAGCCCGGGCTGTGTCGCACCCTACGGACTCACCGGCCGGCCGAAGTGCGGGAGGCCGACCCGAATCCGACTGTCCCGGCGTCCCCCGTCAGAGCCGCCGGAGTTACGGGGGGCGGATTCGAACCGCCGATCTCGTGGTTATAAGCCACGCGAGATTCCGCTTCTCCACCCCGCACGTCGAATCTACCCCGGGCGGCCCGGCCGGTCAAGGATTTTCCGGAATCCGCCTGGACACCCGTCGGATACCCGGTATTCTGTAGGTAGTTGGTTTAAGTGTCAGTTACCGGAAACTGTTTAACCGACGGAGCCGACCGATGACCACGACCGACCGTCTCGTGACTGACCTCTCGGCCCTCGTCCCGGGCCAGGCGATCCGCGTGACGATCCGGAAGCGGAACCCCGTCCCGCCGCTGACCGCCGACGGGCTGGAGGTCCGGGTCTACCGGGTCTCGACCGCCGACGCCGGCGGGATCACCTACACGCCGGTTCCGGGCGCGGGCGGCCCGGACCGGTTCTGGTTCGGGTGGGGGTACAAGCCGAACCGGCTCGGCCGGCCGTTCGGGTGGCAGACGGTCGAGGTCATCGGGGTCGCCTAACCGGCCCCTCCCGACCTCCCGGGTGGCGCCGGGGGGACGGGAGCGGCCGGGCAGTCCGCCCGACCCGGACCCGGAGGACCGGCGGTGAGCGAGATCACGAAAGCCCAGGAGATCGAGCGGTTCCACGCGTTCATGGACGAGGTGGCGGCCTACCCCTACCTCGGCCCGCTCATGCGGGACGCCGCCGGCCCGGTGGTGTCGGCCATCCGGTCGGACTTCCTGGTCGCCGGCCTGGCCGACCTCTGGCGGGAGCGGGCGGAGATGCAGGCGGAGGCCGCGGCCGAGCGGGCGAAGGCCGAGGGCGAGGTGCAGAAGCTGAAGGCCGAGGCTCGGCAGCTGGAGCGGACGATCCGGCGGGCGCGGGAGGAGCTGGCAGACATCCGCCGGGTCGCCGTCCGGATCTGCGAAATCAACTAACTGGGAGATCACGATGAAGACCCTCGTCGACCGGATCTTTAAGACCGACCCGCTCGTTACCATGTGGGTTAGCCACGTCTACGCCGGCCGCCACACCCGGGAGACCAACCCCGACGGGGCGTTCGACCGGCAGGGCCGGTGGCACCCGTCGGTCACCGAGGAGGTGCCCGGCAGCTTCGGCGTCCGCCGGCCGACCCGGGCGTGGCCGTACAGCTACCTCACCCACGCGCGGACGAAGGAGCACGTCCGGCGGGTGGCCCGGACCTACCTCGCACAGCCGAACCGGATCCTCCCGCGGGACATGCGGGCGCTCGCCCCGGTCCGGGCGGTGGCATTCGCCCGGCTGCTCCTGCCGGACGACCTCCGGCTGTATGCGGAGCCGCGGGGGCTGCTGCTCGCCGCCCTGGCGGCCGGCGAGGACGTACTGCCGTGGCTCGCCCTCGCCGACAACCTCGCCGAGCGCGGGTACGAGCGGCAGGCCGAGTGGATCATCGCCGACCTCGCCCACGAGCCGGCCGCGACGGCGGCCGGCTGACCCGACCCCCACACCCTACCGGAGACCGACGGATGAACACGACCGAACTGGTGAAGCTCGCGGCGGCCGACCCCGACCACCTAACGATCGAGGAGCTCCGCGCCCGGCGGCGGGCGGCGACCCTCCTCGGGATGTTCGCGGAGGCGGCGACGATCCTCCGGGCGGAGACCGACCGGATCGCCGGGGTGGAAGCCCGGCCGTGCCCGCACTGCGGGAAGTCACCGGGCCGGCGGTACGACTTCTCCCGGATGCCGATCAGCGGCCACTACTAACCCCCACCCACCCAACGGAGGACCACGACGATGAGCGACGATCTGAAAAAGCCGGTCGCCCGGCTGATCGACGAGCTGAAGACCGGGGTCGATATCGTCATCGCCCAGCGGCGGCTCGCCGGCTCCTACGCCCGGCGGATCGCCGCGAATGCGGCCGGGGCGGTGAAGCTGGCCGAGAACGACCAACACCTGGCGATCGACGCCGGGGAGCTCGCCCGGCTGACCCGGGGGCTCCAGGACGTACTCGCGGAGCTCGCCTGGCGGGTTAATTCCGCCCGGGCGTTCCACCAGGCGATCCGGCTGCTGATCGCCGGCGGCGACCGGGCGTTCCTCGGGGAGTTCGAGGACGGGATCGCCGCGGCCGCCGCGGCCGACCGGGAGCTCGGCCGGCTCGACCCCGGGCCGGCGGCTGAACCGCCGGCCCAACCACCCGCCGGCTGACCGCCGCCGAACGATTTCCAGAAAATACCCGGTTCCGGGCTAGACACCAGCCGGATACCGGGTATTCTGTTTAAAGACGGTTAACGGATTAGTTACCGGAAACGGTTTTACCTTAACGGCCCGCGGGCCGGGGGACTGAGATGGCCAAGGTTACGGTCGAGTGGGTCGAAACCGGGAACGGCCCGACGCTCCGGTCGGCCGGCGGGCGGTTCCGGATCACCCCGGGGGTCGGCCACAGCGCGTACACCCGGTGGCAGCTGGACGACGGCGGGGAGTTCGAGAGCTACCACCAGGAGATCGAGGACGCGAAGGAGCGGGCGAACGAGCTGGCGGCCCGGACGCAGGACGGGATCGACCGCCGGGCGGCTAAGCGGGCGGGCCGGCGGTAACCAACCCCCTGACGAGCGCCGGCGGCGGCCGGCCGAAACGCCCCTCCGGGGGCGTCGGGGACGCGAAGGCGGGATCGACCGGCCGGCGGGGGCCGGCCCCGGGAGACCCGCCCCACCCCTACGAGGACCGACGATGAGCGAGACGAACCTGACGGACGTGCTGGGCCGGGCGAACGAGCAGCTGAGCGGGGACGCCCGCCGGGACATCATCCGGGTCGAGCGGGAGCTGGTGATCGCCGGCGACCCGCTGGAGAACGTCCCGGGCCGGACGGTCGTCCAGCAGGTGACGAACCACCAGCTGACGACGGCCGACCGGCTCGGGCTCTACCGGGAGCCCGGCTGGCACGGGCTCGGCCAGGTGATCTCCGAGGAGCTGACGGGCCGCCAGGCGGTCGACCGGTTCATCGGCTGGTCGGTCGAGCCGATGCCGGTGTACACCCGGATCGACGGGGCGGAGCGGCCGCTCCCGCTCAAGGCGAACGTCCGGTCGGACACCCGGGAGCTCCTCGGGATCGTCGGCCAGGACTACAAGCTGATCCAGAACGCCGACCTCGGGGACTTCGCCGACGCGATCCTCGCGGAGTCGAAGGCCGATGGCGTGGGCGTCCGGATGGAGACCTGCGGGTCGCTCCTCGGCGGCCGGAAGGTGTTTCTCACCATGCGGCCGGACCGCGACATCCGGGTCGGCCGGACCGGCGAGGACGTGACGGTGCCGCTGCTGACGCTGCTCAACGGCCACGACGGGTCGCTCGCGATGTCCTGCGCGTGGACGTTCGTCCGGGTCGTCTGCAACAACACCTACACCTCCGCCCTCGGGGCGGTCGAGGGGGAGGTCGGGGCCGGCCGGGGGTTCAAGATCCGGCACATGGGCAAGGTCAGCGACTACCTCGACTCGGCCAAAGCCTGCCTCGGGATCGCCGTCAAGGGGCTGGAGAAGTTCCAGGAGCGGGCGACCGCGATGGCGGGGACGCGGCTCCAGCGGTCGGACCTGAACGCCTACTTCGAGGAGGTGTACGCCCACCAGTACGGCGACCCGGACAAGTCGGAGGAGCCGTCCGCGAAGGACCGGGCGGTGCGGGTGATCGGCGAGTGGATGCGGCTGATGGGCGAGGACGGCCAGCTGTTCGACGGGATCGGCGGCACCCTCTGGGCGGCGTTCAACGCGGTCACCCAGTGGCAGGACCACACCCGGGCGGCCGCCCTGAAGGTGGTCGACCGGCAGCAGCACCTGAAGCTGCTCGGCCAGGGGGCGAGCGACAAGCGGAAGGCCATGCGGGTGGCGGCGAAGTTCCTGGCGGTCTAATCCCCCCGGCCCCTCCTGATTCCCCCGGGCTAGGACCGGGGGATGTCGGGAGCGGCCGGGGCTGGCCCGGCGGCGTTGGCCCTTATCAGGGGGACGGGATGAGCGAAGTGGAACACACGCCGGGGCCGTGGGTGGCGAAGGGTATCGGCGGGCCGAACCTGTGCGTCACCGACGGCGATTCGCGGTACGTGGTCGATCGGTTCGTGCTCGGCTCCCGGGCCACCGAGGAGCACGAAGCCAACGCCCGGTTGATCGCCGCCGCCCCGGACCTGCTGGCCGCACTGCAAGCGGTGATGGCCGGGCAGATCGGGGGTAATGTGGACCACGACGCCGAGCGGTTCCGGGCCGCCCGTGCGGCCATCGCTAAGGCCATCGGCTAACGCCCCGGCCCCCGGGCTTTCCCCGCGTGGCGGCGGGGCGGGTCCGGCGGCCGAGGTGGCCGCCGATTCCGAACCCGGAGGACCGACCGATGAAAACGCCGTCCCACATCAAAGACGCGGCGGCTAAACTCGTCGAGGCGCTGGCGACCGAGGAGGTCTGGCCGTGCCTCGTCATCACCGCGGCCGACCCCGAGACGTGTATCGCCAAGGAGCGGAAGCGGCCGGCGGACCCGACGGAGCGGCGGATCGGGGTCGAGATCGGGCCGCACGGCCGGCTACACCAGCAGATGGACGCCGGCCGCCTCTGCCACACCTGCCGGGCGTACCTCTACGCCTGCGAGATGCACGGGGCGGTCGCCGGCGGGCTGGCCGAACTGTCCCGCCGGGAGCGGCTCCGCCGGCAGTCGTCACCGGCCTAACCAGGAGACCGACCGATGTTCGAGCGGCTAACCGGCGACGCCCGGCAGAAAGCCCGGGCGCTCGCCCTCGACGCCGACCTAGCCGTTACGCTGGCCGAGTCGATGGAGTACGCCGAGCAGCTCCGGCAGATCATCCGCCGGGAGAGCCCGGAACTCGGTGAGCGGTTCCTCCTCCCGTCCGGCCAGACGACCGGCCGGTTCGAGGAGGCGATCTGTGCCTGGTCCGACTAACCCTTTTCCTCGCCCCCTACGAGGTGTCCGATGCCGCCCCCGCAGTACCCGCCCGGCCCGTACCGGGTCGGCCCGCCGTTCGAGCTGACCGGCACTGACTGGCCTAACGTGATCCCGGTCGTGACCCCGGGGAAGCCGCCGGAGTTCCGCATCGCGGTCGCCGGCCGGGCCGGCGGCGACCCCAACCGGCTACTCGCCGTTACCCGGCTGACGGCGGCCGCCCCGGAGCTCGCCCGGCTCCTCGGCCAGCTGATCCCGATCGTGATGGGTACGGCGGCCGACATGTATCGGAGTGAATTTCCGTCGATCCGGGAGGACGCCAAGGATGTCGATCGGCTGTCGGCCGCCGCCGCGGACCTCCTCCGCCGGATCGGACCGCCGGCCACCCACTATGACCCGGTAGACCTCGGGCGGCCGCCGGGCGGGCGGGTGATCGTCGAGGTGTGGAACGGGGCGGTGATCTTCGTCGACTGCCCGCCCGGGGTCGAAGTCGAGGTCCGCGACTACGACGAGCCGGAGGCCGGCCGGAAGACCGACGACCCGCCCCGAGCGGGTGGCGGCGAGGACGCGGACGGTAACCAGTACACCCGAGTGCTCTGGCGGCACGGCCAGCCGGAGCCGACCAGGGAGGAGAGTAAATGAGCTGCCAGACCTGTTCCCACACGATGCAGAAGGTCGGGGTCGACCGGGCCGGCCGCCACCACTGGTGGTGTCCGCGGTGCGGGACGCTGAAGAGCGTGAGCCCGCCGGCCAACCCCGCGGTCGGGTTCACCGGGAGCGAGTGGACCGACTGGGGGATCCCGAAGTGGGCGGCGCAGAAGCGGCCGGAGATCCCGGCCCCCGACTACCTCGTTCTGCTCGGCCTGCTCGGGGCGGTCGCCGGCCACCCGAGCGACTTCGACATCACCGCCGCCGTCCAGGCGAGGGACTACCTCATCGGGCGTTCCGGCGAATGGCAGGAGGCGGCGGCGAAGGTCGCGGAGGCGATCATGAGGGTCCGGAATCACAAACCGATTTTCGAGGTACCGACCGATGCCGACCGTCTACCTGACTGAGCGGACGAGCGAACTGCTGACGAGGCTCCGGGACTCCCGGAGCCCGCTCTCCCTTCACGAGCTCAAGTCGGTCCACAACCTGACGCTCACCCGCCGGCGGATGGAGACGCTGCTGCGGGCCGGGCTGGTCAACTGTGTCGAGCTCGCCGGGGACGACCTCTGGAGCCCGACCCCGGCCGGGCTCGCGGCGGTCGCCCTCGGGTGCTACCACCTCTCCCTCGACGACCTCCGGCGGATCGCCCGGGAGTCGGGGAAGGCGGTGCGGCGGTGAAGAACTACAACCGTTGGTTTTCCAAACTCAGCCGGGACGCTAAGGAGTCGCAGACGCAAGTCTACCTCGGGACGATGATGAAGTCCCACGACGGCCGGGTGGCGATACACGCTAACCGGCGGGTGAAGGAAGCGGCCGAGAATTACGACCCGAGCGACCTAGCACGCCCGCTGATCACCGGGTGGACGATCGGCGGGGTGTTCATCGACGGCCCGCGGGTCTTCTGCCCGACCGCCGACGAGTACAACGCGCTCGCCCGGACGGAGATCGCGGTACGGCTGGAGGACTACCGCCAGCCGTACCCGGTGATGGTAATCGAGATCCCGCCCGGGACCGGTTTCCCGGTCGACCCCAACTACGGCACCGGCGAGCTGGTGTTCGCCCGGCTCGACCGGGAAAACCGGGTGATCGGGACGGTCTTCGTCGGGGACGGCCCGGGCTTCCTGATGAACACGATGGCGTGGACGGCGGACAGCGAGGATGTGGTTGAGGACCGGCTGATGCGGCGGTTCCCGACCGACGCAGCCCTCTGGACCAGCGAGGACGCCCGGGAGGTCAGTAAAAGCCACTGGCGGGCGGCGATGAACGCCTGCCTCCTCCTCGCCACCTACGGGTGCCGGTCGCTCGGGAAGGACAACCCGGAGTACGCGGCCCGGCTGGAAGCGAAGCTACGAAAGAAGGGCGTCCCGGAAGCCGTCCGGGAGCAGAACCGGCGGGCGCTCCGGATGATCCCCGAGCGGGTGGTGATCGACCAGGCGATCCGGATCTTCAACCGGGAGGTCGTCCGGCCGGAGCCGGGCGACCCGACCGGGCGGACGGTCCGCCCGCACTGGCGGCGGGGCCACTGGGCGAACGTCGCGGCCGGCCCCGGCCGGGCCGAGCGGCGGCGGGTCTTCCGGGCGGCGACGATGGTCCACCCGGAGGGGCTGGCCGGCCACGCCCCGGCGGTCGTCCTGACGACCGGCTGATAATCGGCTGGACAGGTCGCGGATACACGGTATTCTCTAGGCAGGAGGACCGATCATGAAGGGGCGACCGAAGCGCGGGTTCGAGCGGCGGGCGGACGGGACGGCGGGCGAGACGTTCTTCGCCCTCGCCCGGCTCGACCCGCGGTTCCTGACGTTCACCAAGGCGGGGAGTTTCAAGACCGAGGCGGCCGCCCGGGCGGCCGCCCGGTCACCCGGCACCTACCGGATCTCCCGGGTCGACCCGGGTACCGCCGGGGTCGACCTCCCGCCGTTCACCGTCTGAGCCGGCGCCCGGGAGGAGCCCGCGGACCCACGCGGACTTGATCACCGGCTTGACCTGTTTCAGCTCCATGCCGTACTCATCGACCGCCGGGAGGGCCGACCAGTCGAGGTCGGCCCTCCTGATTAGCGGGTGGTCGAACCCCCGCCAGGTCTTCCGGACCACGTGCTGGGGGCGGTTGAACCGCCGCTTCACGTCCACGACGTAGGGCCACATCCGCTCCAGCGACCGGGCCATTTTCAGCCGCCCGTCCCCCTGGTAGAGTTCCGCCGAGTTCCCGCCCTTCATCGTCATCGTCCGCTGCTTCCACGCGAGGAAGGCGTTGAATAGGACGGTACACCACCGGCCGGAGAGCGCCTGGAGGCAGAGGTCGGTGTCCTCGTTGTACCGCCCCCGCCAGCGGTACGGCATCTCGTTGTTCAGCAGGATCGAGCTGTAGACGTGGACGTTGAGGAAGAACGGCGGCTGCTTCCGCTTGTTCGGCGAGAACATGTAGTAGTTGTGGCCCGCTACCCCGACGTTCGTGTACCGGTCGGCGAAGTCCTCGACCACCCGGAGGGCCACCCCCGCCTCGCACCGGATCTTCCGGGACCGGTACCGCCGCCACATCCCGAGGATGTTGTCGTCGAGGATCCAGTGGCGGGCGTCACCGGCCGCCCGGGAGTGGTCCCAGACGAAGTTCCGGGCCGGGATCGAGCCGAGCCCGAGGTTCGAGAACGGGAGGACGAGGAGCGGCGAGGGTCCGACGGTCGCGGCGTAGGCCGCCGCCTCCTGGGGCTCGACCACCAGCCGGAACGGTACCCGGTCACGGAGGAGGAACCGGGCGGTCAGGCAGCAGTCGGCCCGGCCCTTCGAGATCACGTAGACCGGGTACCGGGGGAGGGTCACTCGGAGCCCTCCCGGGCGCCCGGGGTCTCGAACCGGACGCCGGACACGTCCTCCCGGTCGGTCCACGGCCACCGGGTGCTCCACGTCTGGCCGGCGACCTTATCGATCCGGAGTTCCGCCTGATCGACGAACGCCTGCCGGTCGGCCTCGGTCTGGAACGTCACGACCAGCCGGATCGGGATTCCGCCGTCCTCGTAGGCGGGCATCCCCGCCCACTCGGCGGCCGAGTTCTTATCCTTTAGCTCGGCGGCCGTCCGGCTGGTCATCGCCGCCGCGGCGAGGGACTCCCGGCTGAAGCCGGTGGCGTCTAGACCGAGCGGGCCGTCGGCGATCCCCCGGAGCATGTCGAGCAGCTTCCGGTCGTCGACCTCCGCGAGATTGGTCACCTCGTTGTCGCCGGCGAGTAGCCGGAGGGCCAGCGGGTCGTCCGGGCCGAGGTCGAGGACCAGAACCGGGGCGTACTCCTTGCCGACCCGGCGGGCGGCCTCGGCGACCCCGTGGCCGGCGAGGATCGTCCGGTCGGCCGCGACGATGATATTCCGCGTGAACCCGTAGAGCTGGATCGACCGGCCGAGGTGGGCCAGCTGGTCGTCCGGGTGCCGGCGGTAGTTCCGCGGGTGGGGCTTGAGGTCGGCGAGCGGGAGGAGGGCCGGGCGGAACCGCTCGGTCGCGGCGGCCAGCAGCTCCTCGCCCATCTGGATCAGCGCCGGGGCGTCGAGCGCGGCCTGGGCGAGCAGCTCCTTCACCCGGTCGAGGTCGGACTCCGCCGACTGGCCGACCTGATCGAAGCTGGCCACGATCTTCGCCGCCAGCTGGTCGTCCGCGGCGATCACGTAGAGCCGGGCCGGCTGGCCGGCGGGGAGGAGGTCCGCCCGCATGTGCCCGTCCAGGCACTGGTAGTACCCGTCCGGGAGCTCCCGGGCGATGATCGGGGCGGCGAGGCCGATCTCGGCCATCACCGCCAGCATCTGCTGCCGCTGGGCGGCCGGGTGGACCCGCCAGTTGTGGGGGTGGGGGCGGAGCCGGTCGGACGGGACTTCGACGGTCTTGACGTAGAGGTCGGCGACTCGCATACGGCCGAGTCTACCCCGGTCCGGCGGGCGGTCAAGGGACGCCCGCCGGGTGGGCGGCCGCCCACCCGAGCCCGCCGCCGCCGGCGACCACCAGCCGGGCCGGCCGCGGGCGGTCGGCCGGGGCCGGCGGGACGGCCGGCGGGGGGTCGGGCTGGACGCTGGTAACGCCGGCGGACCGGACGAGCCGCTCGTACGCCTCGTCGAGTTCCAGGTCGGTCGGGTAGCGGTTATCCATCGGACACCTCCTCGCCGGTTAGAGGGCCGGCGGCCGGCGGGGGTTCGCCGGAGACCACCGCCACGAGTTCGCCGACGGTCTCGCCCCGCGGGCGGGCCGACACCTTGTACCGCCCGTCCACCTTGTAGACCCCGGTCCGGCCGGCCGGGACCGGACCGCGGCGGACGAGCAGCAGCGCGTGGTCGCCGAACAGCTGGGTGAAGGCGAGCCCGCGGGCGGGCAGCGCTTCGAGCCCGGCGGCCGGGCCGATCAGCCGGTCGACCGGGCCGGCCCCGGGGATCTCCGCCCGGCCGGCCTCCCTGGCGAGCTTCGCCGCGAGCCGGCGGTCGCCCCGGACGAACCGCTGCCAGTGGGCGATCGGCACCCCGAGCGCCCGGGAGATCCCGATCAGGGACGACATCGACGGGTACTGCCGGTACCCGTTCGTGTAGTGCGTGACGCTCGCCTTCGCGACCTCCGCCCGGGCCGCCAGCTCCGGGGCGGACCACCCGGCGAGGTCGAGCAGCCGGCGGAGCTCCCGCCCGAACGGGCTCGGCTTCGGCCGCGGGCGGCCCGGCTGGATCTCCTGGTCTTCGGCTTCGGCTGTCATCGGATACCCGGTATTTACTTTCTCGTCCTACCGGGTATTATTACCCGGCCGCCGGGAATAGGTAGTGCTAAACGTCCGGAGCCCGCCGATGGACCGCCCGCCGCCGCTCGCCCCCGAGTACGCCGACCGGGAGTTCCTCCGGGCGGCCGTCGAGGGGACCGCCGCCAGCTACGCCCTCGGCCGGCCGGCCGAGGCGGCGGACCGCCTCCGGGCGGTGCTGGAGAACGTCTGGGAGCGGGCGTGGCTGGCCGGCCACGCCGCCGGGTGCCGCGCGGCCGTTCCCGGGCCGGCCGACCACCACACCCCACCGGAGACCCCCCGTGACTGACCGCCCGCCGGACGACCGGGACGTAATCGCCCACCTCATGGAAACCGCGGCCGTAGCCCGCGAGGTCTTGCGGTTCGCCGGGTCCGGGTGCCCGTTCGGAAAAGCGCTCTCGGTACTCCTACAAGACGCCCTCTCGTGCTACTCGCAGGCGCTCCGCGGGGGCGACGGCCGGCTGTTCGCCGACGCCCACGCGGCGGCCGGCCGGATGCGGAGCCGGGTGAACGGGCCGGGCCAGCCGAAGGCCGACCCGGCGCTGATCGACACGGTCGAAGAGCAACTCGCGAAGTGGAAGCACGAGCCGCCGCCGGTCTGCCGAACGACCACCGACCACTAACTGGTGAAATACGGGGTATCCGAGAAACTAGTGCGGTTAATTAGAAAGCGTATACGCTGGCCGGATCTATAGGTCCGCCGGCCCCCGCTGGCGTCGTGTGTGTTCCGATCGGTCTCCGCCCGGCCTCGCCGGGCTAGGGGAGGGTACCAGTCATGGGTGCGTTTCAGGTTACGGAGGCGGTCCGCCAGCGGCGGCCGCTGAAGGTCGCGATCGACGGGCCGTCCGGGGCGGGGAAGACGTTCACCTCGCTCCGGCTGGCGTTCGACATGAGGCGGCGGGGGGTCGGCAAGCGGATCGCCGTCCTCGACTCGGAGAACAACTCGGCCACGCTCTACGCGGGGGTGGCGATCGACGGCGAGGTCTGGAAGTACGACCACTGCCCGATCCCGCGGGAGAAGCAGAACCCGGGCGGGTATATCGAGGCTTACGAATACCTGGTCGGCAGGGGGTACGACATCATCATCCCCGACTCGCTCACCCACGCCTGGTACGGCGCCCAGGCGATCGTCGACCAGCAGGCGGGGCCGAACCGGGACAACTTCCGGGCGTGGGCGCAGGTCACGCCCGTCCAGCGGCGGATGATGGCGACGCTGACCGACGACCGCGCCCACCTGATCGGCACGATGCGGGTGAAGTCGGAGTACGTCAAGCAGTTCAACGAGAAGCGGGGGCGGGAGGAGATGCGGCGGGTCGGGACGAAGACCGACCAGAAGGAGGGGGCGGAGTACGAGTTCGACTGCGTGATCCGGATCGAGCCGGGGGAGGACAAGCGGGAGCACGTCGCCCGGGTGGAGAAGGTCCGCGGGTGCTCCGCGATGGACGGCCAGGCGGCGGTCAACCCCGGGCCGGAGTTCTGGGCGCCGCTCCTCGACTGGTACCTCTCCGGCGAGCCGTCCGAACCGGCGGTCGACCGGCACCGGCGGAAGCTCGCGGCGGCCGAGACCGAGGCGGTGCTGAGGGACGCCTGGCTGGCGACCCCGCTCGACCTGCAGAGGCAGCTGGCGGCGGTGAAGGACAAGCGGAAGGCCGAGCTGGCGGCCGGCCGGCGGGGGATCCCGCCGGCCGCCGGCTCGGCCCCGGTCGACCGCGAGCGGTTTTACGCGGACGTGGCCACGGCTTCGGCCGGCCTCGGGTCGACCGTCCCGGTTCTACTCAGGGCGTTCGACTTCCCGGACACGCTCGACCGGCTGACCGACGAGCAGCTGGTCAACTTCCTCGACCGGCTCCACCTCGAAATCGACCAGAAGGGGGACGGCCGTGCGAACTAGCCCGCCGGACCGGCTGGAGAAGGGCCGCGTCCGCGGCCGTGGGTCCGCCCCGGGGGATATGCACGGGTATTTCCTAGTCCCCGCCCCGGGCGGGGTCTTCCTGTGGGTCATCGGCGCCCCGGCGGACGCCTCCGACTGGGCGGCCGCGGGTCTCCCGGGGATCCCGTTCGAGCACGTGAGCGTGTCCGTCCGGAAAGGCGGGCGGCCGGCCGAGCGATGCCCGACCTGGGACGAGATGTGTTTCGTGAAAGATCTTTTCTGGGATCCCGAAGAGGCGGTGGTTCAGTACCACCCGCCCCGGTCGGCTTACGTCAACTACCACCCCTATTGTCTCCACCTCTGGAAGCCCGTCGGGGTGGCTATCCCGCTCCCGCCGGCCGAGTGCGTCGGGCCGGCGGCGGTGGTATGATCGAGCCCCCGCCGGGGCGGCCGAACCCCGGCGGGGCTACCCTACGCCCTTCGGCCACGGAGGCGGGACGGTGCTCCAGTGGATCAAACTCACGACGGACCTCTGGCTAAAGCCCGAAACGCTGGCAATCAAACGGCTGGCGAAAGTCCGGTCGGTCGACGAGGTGATCGGCAAGCTCGCCCGGTTTTGGACCTACGCCGAGACCTACTCGGTCGCCGGCCACATCTCCGGGATGACCCCGGCGGACCTCGACGAGCTAGTGGGGAAGCGGGGGTTCGCCGCGGCGATGATCGCCGTCGGGTGGCTCCGGGCGGACGACCACGGGCTCACCGTCCCCGACTACGAGCGGTACATGGGCGCCGGCGGGCGAACGTCCGCGTGGGAAGCCGCTAAGGCCGACCGGGAGAACCAGAAGAAGCGACGCAACGCCGACCGGGCCAAGCGGTTACGCGATCGGAATAAATCCGATCAGGGTGGTGATGGTGCGCCTCACCGTGCGCCCCTCGTGCGCGCACGAGGGGCGCACGGTGAGGCGCACGCGTGCGCCCCGTGCGCCCCTAAGACTAAAGACTCTAGAGGAGAGATTTTAGACTTTAGATCTGCGCAGGAGTTATATAGCTCCTACCAGACCGAGCCGGCGGACGCCGAGCAGGAAGACCCCGGTCCGGCAAAGCCGGACCGGCCGACCCCACCGCCGGCCGACCCGTCGCGGGAGATCCCGCCGGCCCAACTCTCGGCCGCCTACGAGGCGGAAAAGCGGTCGTACGAGTCCGAGGTCGTCCGCCCCCCGTCGTGGGAAGAGTTCGCCGGCGCGTGGGTCGCGGCCGGCCTGACAAACGGCGAGACGCCCGTCCGGTCGAACCTCCGGGTCGGCCAGCTCCAGCAGCGGGCGACCGACCCGGAGTGGCTGGCCGGGTGGCGGGCGGCGATCGACCGGCTCGGCCGGTCGGAGTGGGCTCGCCGCGGGGGGATCTCCGTCGCGGGGTTCCTCGGCCGGCGGGAGGTGGTGCAGAACGCGCTCGAAGGTGTATACGACCGCGACTTCGCCCGGGAGGCCGCGCGAGCCCGGTACGACCGCCCCGAATACACACCACCGGTGTACGACTGATGGAAAAACCAGACCACACCCCGGCCCACCGGCACTACGACCCGGAGGCGGAGGCGGCCGTCCTCGGGTCGGTCCTCCTCCACCCGCCGGCGCTCCCGGCCGTCCGGCTGATCCTCCGCCCGGACGACTTCTACGACCCGCGGAACGCCTGGCTGTTCGGCGAGCTCTGCCGGATGGAGGACGACCGGGCGCCGATCGACCTCGTGGCCACCTACGGCCGGCTGATCGAGTCCGGCGGGGCCGGCCGGTACTTCGACCTCGGGACGCCGGACGGGAAGAAGCCGGTAATCAGCTGGCTCACGACCGTCTTCGACACCGTGCCGACCGGCGTGAACGCGGAGTTCCACGCCCGGACGGTCGCCGACCACGCGGCCCGCCGGCGGCTGATGCACACCCTGACCGAGCTGCTCCGGGACACCGCCGACCGGGTGGCTCCGGTGGCGGCCCAGATCGAGGAGGCGGAGCGGCGGATCCTCGCCCTCGGGGACCGGCTGGCGGGTACCCGGGAGCCCGTCTGGCTGCGGGACGAACTGAAAGCCGCGGTCGCCCGCGTCGACCAGCGGGCGAGGGCCGGCGAGGGCGACCCCGGGCGGCCGGTCCGGACCGGCATCGGCGGGGTCGACGAGGTGATCGGCGGGTGGCGGCGGGGGGTGTTCTACGTCCTGGCCGCCCGGCCGTCGGTCGGGAAGTCCGCGTTCGCCCTCGGGGCGCTCCTCTCGACCGACCGGCCGTCCCTGCTGATCTCGCTCGAAATGACCGCGGCGGAGCTGGCCGACCGGGCGCTCGCCTGGCGGGCGGAGATCCCGCTCGACCGGATCACCGCCGGCGAGGTCGGGGCGGACCGGAAGGCCGACCACCGGCTGGCCCGCGACCCGATCGACCCGGGCGAGGTCGCCCGGCTGTTCGACGCCGGCGACCGCCCGACGCCGGTCCTGATCGACGAGCGGCCGGCCCACACCCCGGCGTCGATCGCCTCGACCGCCCGCCGGGCGGTCGCCCGCCACGGGGTCGGGGTGGTGGTGGTCGATTACCGCCAGCTGGTGAAGCACGACCGGGCGGAGAGCCAGAACCTGGCGGTCGGGCGGACGGCGAAGGCGCTGAAGTACCTCGCCCGGGAGCTCAACGTCGCCGTCGTCTGCCTCGCCCAGATGAACCGCGAGATCGAGAACCGGCCGAAGGACCAGCAGAAGCCCCGGCTGTCCGACCTCCGGGACTCCGGGGAGACCGAGCAGGACGCGGACGTGGTGCTGTTCCTCTCCCCGGGGGAGACGAACTTGAACACCAACGTCCAGGACGTGACGCTCTCGGTGGCGAAGCAGCGGAACGGCCCCCGGCGGGATGTCGAGCTGGAGTACCACCGGGCGTACACCAAGTTTTTCGACCGGACTCCGACGTAATTCCCCGGATTGGGCTACAAGACCGACCGGATACCCGGTATAGTTTCCCGGCAACCCCTACTGACGGAGGACCGGCGATGGTGACGGAAGTGTTTCAGACCGCCCGGGCGGCCCTGAAGGCGGCGGCCGCCGCGATCGGGACGGCCGAGGCGGTGGTGGTCCCCGGCGACGGGTGGGAGATCCTCCCGGCCGGGCCGGTCCGCGTGGTCGGCGTCCGCCGGGCGTTCCGGACCGACCCGAAGCCGGACACGCTCCCGTGGTTCGTGTCCGACGAGAACGACGGCTACGAGAAGTACCGCGAGGTGGTGTTCCTCGACCCGGTGGTGACGATCGCGGGCGAGTTTTACGACTCCATCCTCTGCGAGACCTCGCACACCGCCCGGCTGGCGACGGCCGGGCGGCTCCTCGTCCGGCGGTGAGCCGGACCAAACCCCTACCGACGGAGATCAGCGATGGCAAAGGTCAGTGTCTACGACGCGGCCCGGGAGTCGCTAAAGGCCGCCGGGCTGGCCGACCGGGGCGGCGACCCGGCCCCGGCGACCGCCCGCGACGGGTACGCGTTCCTCCCCGCCGGGCCGGTCCGGGTGGTCGGGCTGGTCCGCGGGTACACCGACAAAGGCGGCGGGATCCTCCCCTGGTTGGTGAACAGCGACGAGGACCGGCCGGAGATCCGCCGGTGCTCGGACGTGGTTATCCTCGACGGGGCGGTCGCGGTCGAGGGCGACTACGACGACCCGGTGTGTGGCACCTCGGGCCACGTCGCTAGGCTGGTCACGAACGGCCGGCTGCTGGTCAAACAAGGCTAATCAACCGACCCTTTCACCCCGGCCCGGGAGGCGACCGTGGCGACCGTCTACAGCGTGGCGACCGACGACGACGACATTACCGGATACGTCCGGGACCGCCTCCGGTCTCACCACCAGGAGATGGCCGAGCTCGGCGTCCGGGTCGGGGTGCTCTGGGCGGAGAACGAGGACGGGGACGCGCTGACCCACGGCGGGTACCCGGCGGCGGCGAAGATCAAGGTCGTCCCCCAGCGGGATCGGATCACTAAGGGGTACGACGCGGAGCTGCTGGTCGACCGCAAGTGGTGGGAGGACGAGTCGCCCCGCCGCCGGCGGGCGCTCGTCGCCCACGAGCTCCGGCACCTGAAGCTGGCGAAGAAGGACATACGGGGGGCGATGCGCGTCCAGTACGACGACAACGGCCGGCCGAAGCTGAAGACCGTCCCCGGCGACTGGAACGGCGGCGACGGGTTCTACGAGATCGTCCGGGAGTTCGGGGCCGACGCGGTGGAGTACCTTAACGCCCTGTCGGTCTGGGCGAAGGCCGACGGGGCGGAGCGGGCGGGGCCGGAGCTCGACCTGTTCACCCCCGCCGGCCGGGCGGGGGCGGACGACGACCGCCAGGACCACGACGAGCGGGGTGGGTCCGATGCCGAGGAAGAGGGCGCGGCCTGACGCGGGCGGGCCGGGGAAGCCGATCCCGGAGCGGTTCGCCGAGTTCGACGCAGCGAACCCGGAGTTTTACGAGCTCTATATCCAGTACGCCCGGGAGCTCCGGGCGGCCGGGCACAAGCGGGGGTCGTCAGACGCGATCTGCCACCGGATCCGCTGGCACACGCTGTTCAAGCCGGTCGGCAAGGAACCGTTCAAGGTCACGAACGACTACACGGCCCACTACGCACGCAAGCTGGTCCGGGACTACCCGGAGGAGTTCGAGGGGTTTTTCACCTTCCGGCCGATCCCGTCGGACGCCGACTGGGGTCCGCCGGATACACCGGCGGCCGACCCGCCGGAGGAGCCGCCGGATGACGACCCGCCCGCGTGGGCGGACGGCCGGCTTTTCTAACGCGGAGGATCCGTATGGGGCGGGTGGCGGGAGCTCGGCCGGTTATCGCGGTCGAGTCCGGCGACGACGGCCAGTACAACCCGAAGTACGCGACCCCGAAGGGGAAGCTGAAGCGGGCCGGGCAGAAGTTGGTCACCGACTTCTACGCGAAGTACCCGGTCCCGGCCCGGCTCGCGGCGAAGGTCATGCGGCCGACGTTCGTTCAGCTCCTCCGGAGCGGGCTCACGAAGGACGACATCGGGAGCCTCTGCGACCAGGCGTTGATCTACGCCGCGCGGAAGTACCAGCCCGGGCGGGCGGGGTTCGTCACCTACGCCGCGTACTGGATGCGGGGGATACTCCACCACCGGCTGTCGAGGATCCACACGGAGCGGCGGAACTTCGGCCGGATCGTCCAGGGGTCGACGCCGGTCGGCCGGGGGAGGAAAATCGAAACCGAAATACTCAAGACGGTCGCGGACCGCCGGCCCGGGCCGGTTTCCGACGACCGGATGGACGCCACCCGGTTCGCCGAAAAGTACCTCCGCATCCTCGACCAGCGGCAGCTGAAAGTGCTCGACATGCGGTACGGGCTGTCGGCCGGCCAGCTCCCGATGACGCAAGACGCGATCGGCCGCGAGATCGGGCTCTCGAAGGAGCGGGTGCGGCAGATCATCGGCCAGGCGATCGGCCGGCTCTACGAGGCGGCGGTCGCCGAGTACGGGCAGGACGGCGGCCACCCGGACACCCACGTCGTCGGGGAGGGCCGGACGGACGGCCCGACCCACGTCCGGGTCGCCCGGCTGCTCGCCCGGCACGGGCAGCTGACGGTCTCCGAGATCTCCCGGCTGATCGGGCTCGGGGAGGTGACGATCAACAAGGCGCTCCGGCACCGGTTCCGCCCCGACGCCTACATGTTCCGCGCCGCCGGCCGGACCGACGCCGGGGTCCGCGGCCGGCCGGCCCTGAAGTGGGAGCTCTGTAAGTCCGCGGCCCGGCGGTTCATCATAACCCGCCCGGCCGGGAGCTCGCCGGTGGGAAAGCAGGTGAGAAGTGGCGGCTGAGACGAACATCGAGTGGGCGACGGAGGGTAACAGTGGGTTCGATTAAAGGTTCGGAACGCGGGGCGGCGACCAAGATCGGAATTAGTTATCAGGACTGGCTATCGAAGCGTCAGAGCGGTTTACTTTGGTGCTACCGCTGTCGAAGATGGAAAACCGATAAGTATTTCGGCTCAGACCGATCGAGGACGAACGGCAAATCGTCCTGTTGCCGGCGGTGTGTGAGTCACAACGGTACTGCCGGTCGATACGCCGTCACCGTCGAAGAAGCGAGGGCCGCACGGTCAGGGAACCGACGCTGTGAGATCTGCGGCCGGCGGAAGAAACTAGAGTTCGATCACTGCCACTCGACCGGTAAAACCCGCGGATCTTTATGCGGCCGGTGTAACCGCGGGATCGGCCAGTTTGAAGATTCAGTCGAGCTGTTAGAAAAGGCGATCCAATACCTCAAACGAGGAAAGGAGGTGGGTTGTGGCTGAGATCACTAAGATCGAATGGGCGACCCATACTTTTCAACCCGTGGCGGGGCTGCACGAAGGTCTCGCCCGGGTGCGCTAACTGCTACGCGGACGACCTGTCGCGGCGGAACCCGCGTCAACTCGGCGTCTGGGGGCCGAACGGGAAGCGGGTGGCCGCCGCCGAGTCCTACTGGGCGCAGCCGCTGAAGTGGAACGACCGGGCGCGGGAGCGGCGGCTGATGTACGACCGGCACCCGGAGATCGGCGAGCCCGACCGCCGGCCGCGGGTGTTCTGCGCGTCGCTGGCCGACGTGTTCGAGGACTGGCCGGGCGAGGTCCACGACGTTCACGGCCACCGGCTGATGATCAACCGCCGGGGTGCGTTCGTCCCCGACGGCGGGCTCGTCCCGGGCGACCGGCCGGCCACCCTGGATGACCTCCGGTCCCGGCTGTTCGATCTGATCGGGCGGACGCCCGAGCTCGACTGGCTGCTGCTGACGAAGCGGCCGGAGAACGTCGAGCCGGCCCTCCGGCGGATCCGGACCGACGTTCACACCTGGGGGACCGGGAACCTCACGTACTGGGATCTGATCACCACCTACGGGTGCCCGATCGAGAACCTCTGGCTCGGGGTCTCCGCGGAGGACCAGCAGCGGGCGGCCGAGCGGGTTCCCCGGCTCCTGCGGGTGCCGGCGGTCGTCCACTTCGTCAGCGCGGAGCCGCTCCTCGGGCCGCTCGACCTCTCGCCCTGGCTCTGGAGCGGTCACGACCGGGCCGGGATGGACACGCAGTACTTCGCCCCGCTCCCGGGGACGCCCGCGGCGGAGGTCTGGGCGGAGAAGGTCCGGTGGGTGATCGCCGGCGGGGAGTCCGGGCCGGCCGCCCGGCCGGTCAATCCCTGGTGGGTGCGGTCACTCCGGAACCAGTGCGAGGCCGCCGGGTGCGCGTTTTTCTTTAAACAGTGGGGCGAGTACGGGCCGACCCAGGTTAAGTCGGTCCGGTTTGTCTCGGTCCCGAGCGGCGTCCCGATGGACGAGCCGGCTGCGATGTTCCGGGTCGGGAAGAAGGAAGCCGGCCGGGAGCTCGACGGCCGGGAGTGGTCGGAGCTGCCAACCCCCGCGGAGGTCTGAGATGGGTTACGCCGACTGGCTGGATTTCGTAGGCGACCTATTCATCATCGCCCTCGGCGGGCTCGCCGGGGCGGCGGTCGCCTACCTCCTCTGTTACGCCTAAAGGGGTCGACCGATGTCACGCGACAGCCGGCGGAAGAAGCGAAAGACTCAGGATGACCGCGACCGCCGGGCGTCCGGCGGGTGGCGGTGCGAGTCGTGCGGCGGGTACCTCGATCGGGAGACCGACCGGACGGTGCGGGAGCTCCGCCGGCGGATGTTCGGCCAGTCCGATTACCTGAGTATTTCTCAGGTGTGTAAAGCGTGTAATACCGTACACATCTCCGA
>ERZ1066133.271-NODE-271-length-27171-cov-32.285809_pt1 | contig 27171 bp, 16 predicted proteins | sample MGYA00382780_ERZ1066133 | MGnify/ENA primary metagenome ERZ1066133 (study PRJEB33369, sample SAMEA5778363) | biofilm metagenome | biome: Industrial cooling water; feature: Water cooling tower basin; material: Biofilm | place: United Arab Emirates | collected... | reverse complement strand
CCCTTGCTAAGGGGGGCTTCTCGATCCCGCCAACCCCCCTTGCTAAGGGGGGCTTAGCAGATCCCGCCAACCCCCCTTGCTAAGGGGGGCTTAGCAGATCCCGCCAACCCCCCTTGCTAAGGGGGGCTTCTCGATCCCGCCAACCCCCCTTGCCAAGGGGGGCTAAAAAATTGATCGGTTATTATCAGAAAAATAATATTTTGTCAATAGGCTAGCGCTGACTTGCAATATTAATGTAAGTAATAACCCAAGTTGCTAGTTATGAGGTCAAGCATTTTAGATCCCCCTAAATCCCCCTTAAGAAGGGGGACTTTGAATCCGGTGCTAGCCCCCCTTTTTAAGGGGGGTTAGGGGGGATCAAACCAACAATATTTGTAATTAGCAACTTGCGTTAATATAAGAGTTTTCGTGGATGTAGGAATTCAGGGAAAGGAGTTTAATCTATGAAGGTTATTGATGTTTCGTTGGATTCAGTATCTTTAGCTACCCTGCTGACAGAAGCTAGACATCAAAATCTAATTCTGCGATCGCCTGATGGTCTAGAATTTATCCTGGCTGAGATTAATGACTTCGATCGAGAAATTGAGTTAACCCGCCAAAATCAGGAATTTATGGCATTTCTTGATGAGCGTGGGAAGCAAACAAAAACTGTTTCAGCAGCAGAAGCACGGGCTAGATTGGGGTTAAGTAGCGAATAATATCTTGTCAAGACTTTTGCGCTAACTTGCCAAAGAAAGGGCGGGTTTTGCGGCTAAGCTTTTTTCTATTTCGACTGCTCGTTTGGCGGCTAAAAGTTGGTATTGGTGGTTTTTGAGAGCATCCCAGATGGCGTCTGCCATTTCTACGGGGTATGGAAACTGTACTAGGTCGTATTCAACTATCTGTGCCAAATACTCGAATTGTGGGATAGTTTGAGTGGTGGCGATCGCTTCCTCCACCGCTTTCTGCCAAGTGGGAAAGGCGCGGTAGCTGAAAAACGAACTGCACGCTTTGTCTTGTTCGTTCCAAAATGAAATGCAAACTTGATGGGGAAGACAGCGGACTTTTCTTACTTCTTTGACGGGGATACCCAGCGCTTTGAGGGCATCGATCGATCAACATTTAAGGTAGAAATGATTGCTATTTCCACAAAGAAGGCGGAACTACAAATAGCAGCAATAAAAATCCAATTTCTAGCACATAGCTAGTGTAGACGCTAGGATTGAGCAAGCCATCCCAAAGGTAGCCTTGACGCTTGGGGATGACGGGACGTTTGAAAGTATTTAACCAACTACCGCAGATGGCGGGACTGCGGAAACCGCATTCTTGCCTGAGAATCGATTCAATTTCGGCAACGCGGGGATAGAAACCGTGCTGGAAGTGCTTCCACTGGCTTTCTAGTATCCAGAAAAAGAGGGGAATGACGCAACCAATTAGGGCGATCGCATTAGATTTTTGCTGTATCATCAGCGCCAGAACTGCCCCCGTGCCGGTGATACCCAGGGCTTTGATGACCCAGATTTGTTTGTTGTAGTCTTCTATCGTGGTTTGCAGGAAAAAATATTCTTTTTCTAGCAGGTTGCGCTCAAATTCTTCTGGGGATAGGGGCTGAGGGTTGCCAGGTGAAGGATTAGACATAAGCCAGGGCTGGGGGAAGCATTGTGATAGATCAATTTTGCCAGTGTATTAAAGATTTTCACCCAAATGCTGTGGTGCGATCGCGCATAGAAACGCCCTCACCCCTTGACCGGAATCCCACTTAGTTTAGCCTTAAAATTAGACGCAGTAAGTGCCATAGTATCTTAGTCCCCCTTGGCAAGGGGGATTTAGGGGGATCGTCCCGAATGTAATCCAATAACGAGTATTTTGAAAATAAGCCCCCAGATAAATTCCGGCAACACATTCTCTGAGCATGGTCAACTTTGACACCTACCTCAAATCTATCTGCGACCAATACGCCCAATGGGGGATAGTTTACACGCTCACCGATGTGGTGGGAGAGCGGCGAGTTAAAGCCGAAGCGTCGCCCCTGCTATTTGAGCTAAACCTGATGGTGCAGGCAGTGCAACCCGCTCAGGAAAATGCCAGGGAAAGACAGCAGACAGTTGAGCGCTTGGGCGTGCTGGAGGGGTTGCGGAAGTATGCTAAAGAACAGGTATTACTCGTAGGGCGTCCCGGTTCGGGGAAATCTACGGCACTGCAACGACTGGTACTCGATGAAGCGGAAAAAACGCAGCGGGGCGAACAGGCAACTATTCCGGTGTTGGTGGCACTGCGACACTACGACGAGAATGAGTCGGTAATTGATTGGATACGCCGCAGCTTGCGAAGTCACGGGGCATTTTTGGACAACCCAGAAATCGATGAACTGCTGCGGGAGAAACGATTTTTACTTTTGTTTGATGGGATTAATGAATTACCCTCGCAAAAAGCACGGCAAAATTTAACCAACTTTCGCCGCGAAAACCCTGGCACGCCGATGATTTTCACCACGCGGGATTTGGGCGTGGGGGGCGATTTAGACATTGGCAAAAAGCTGGAAATGCAGCCGCTGAATGAAACACAGATGCGGGAATTTGTCAAGCGATATTTGCCAGAGCAGGGAGAGGAAATGCTGCGGCAGTTGGGGGGACGGTTGCGGGAGTTTGGGGAAACGCCGTTGCTGTTGTGGATGTTGTGTTCGCTATTCAAAACTACGGGGAAAGTACCGCCGAATTTGGCCTTGGTATTTCGCCAGTTTTGCCAGAGTTATTATGACCAATTGAAGCAGGATGTGCCGATTTCTGATGAGTCGCGGCGTTGGTGTCCGTTAATCTTGCAGCAGTTAGCTTGGAAAATGACCCAAGGACGGGAAGCGACGGAATTGCAAGTGGCGATTTCTCAGTCAGAGGCAGAGGAGATTTTGACAGGATATCTGCAAGATGAGAAGTTCGATCAACCCCGTAACCGGGCGATGAAATGGTTGGAGGATTTAAGCAATCATCACCTGTTGGAATTGGGAGAAAATCATCAAATTGAATTTTTACATCAACTGATTCAAGAATATTTCACGGCTGAATTTTTGCTGAAGCTTTTACCCAGTCTCGGCGATGATGAATTGCAACGAGCCTATCTGAATTATTTGAAATGGACTGAACCCCTGGCGTTGATGTTGGAATTGGTGGAAGATAAGGCGCAGGCATTGCGGGTGGTCAGGTTAGCGTTAGAGGTGGATTTGCGGTTAGGGGCAAGGTTGGCAGGAAAGGTAAAGCCACAGTTTCAGGTGCAAACGGTGGAGCTAATTGAGGGGTTGGAAGTTGTTCAGCAACAGAAGATTGAGCTTTTAGGTATAACAGGTTCTAATCAAGCAATTTCGCCGCTGCAACAAGCCTTGAATGATGAAGATAATTCAGTGCGCTTTAGCGCGGCTGAGGCGTTAGGAAATATCGGCGAATTGGTAGTTTCATCTTTGATTCAATACTTGCATTATGAAGATCATTTAGTGCGTTCTAGCGCAGCTAAGGCGTTAGGAAATATCGGCAATGAAGCGGCGGTTATGGCTTTGATTCAAGCCTTGAATGATGAAGATAATTCGGTGCGTTCTAGCGCGGCTGATGCCTTAGGAAAAATCAGCAATGAAGCAGCAGTTCCGGCTTTGATTCAAGCCTTGAATAATGAAGATGATTCGGTGCGTTCTAGCGCAGCTAAGGCGTTAGGAGAAATCGGCAATGAAGCGGCAGTTACAGCTTTAATTAAAGCTTTGAATGATGAAAATTATTTGGTGTATTTAAGTGTGTGTTTTGCGTTAGAAAATATCGGTGAATTGGTAGTTTTCTTTTTGATTCAAGCCTTGCAGTCTGAGGATTATTTGGTGCATTCTAGGGCGTCTGATGTGTTAGAAAAAATCGGCAATAAAGCAGTTACGGCTTTGATTAAAGCCTTGAATGATGAAAATTATTTGGTGTGTTTAAGGGCGGCTTTTGCGTTAGGAAATATCGGCAATGAAGCGGCAGTTACGGCTTTGATTCAAGCCTTACAGTCTGAAGATGATTGGGTGCGTTATAGGGCGGCTGAGGCTTTAGGAAAAATCGGCAATGAGGCGGCAGTTACGGCTTTGATTCAAGCCTTACAGTCTGAAGATGATTGGGTGCGTTATACGGCGGCTGAGGCTTTAGGAAAAATCGGCAATGAAGCAGCAGTTACAGCTTTGATTAAAGCCTTGCAGTCTGAAGATAATTCGATGCGTTATAGGGCGGCTGAGGCTTTAGGAAGAATCGGCAATGAAGTGGCAGTTACGGTTTTGATTAAAGCCTTGCAGTCTGAAGATAATTCGATGCGTTATAGAGCGGCTGAGGCTTTAGGAGAAATCGGCAATGAAGCGGCAGTTACGGCTTTGATTCAAGCTTTGAAGGATGAAGATAATTGGGTGCGTTCTAGCGCGGCTTTTGCGTTAGGAGAAATCGGCAATGAAGCGGCAGTTACGGCTTTGATTCAAGCTTTGAAGGATGAAGATTATTCGGTGTATTCTAAGGCGGCTGAGGCTTTAGGAAAAATCGGCAATGAAGCAGCCATTCTGGCTTTGATTCAAGCTTTGCATTATCATTATAAAGATTTTTTGTTGTGTGTTAGCGTGGCTTTTGCGTTGGGAGAAATCGCCAATAAAACGGCAGTTACGGCTTTGATTCAAGCCTTGCATTTTGAAGATATTTGCGTGCGTTTTAGCGCGGTTTTAGCTTTAGAAAAAAGTGCTATTTCTAAAGCACTACCCGAACTTACTAAACTGTTAAAAACAAACACAGAAATATATTTACTTGATATAATAGCTGCCATCCAAAACCGTTGCAAGTTCTACAACTACGACCTTACCCAACCAAAAACCCTAACAGAATCTAACCAAGATAACCCAACCGCACAATTTATCTCTGTACCCCTAATGAACATTCTCCACCTCTCCGATTTACACTTTGGCAACTCTGAAAACGCCATCAACTGGTACAACCAACTAGCTGAGGATTTGTACCAAGAACTCGGATGCCAGCAACTCGATGCCCTCATCCTCTCCGGCGACATTGCTAACAAATCCACTCCCGAAGAATACGCCGCCGCCCAAGTGTTTCTAGACAATTTACGCGACGAATTCCAACTAAAACCAGAGCAAATTGTCCTGGTTCCCGGTAACCATGACCTCAACTGGGGACTCTCGGAAGATGCTTATACCCCAATTCGACGCAAAAACTATAAAGGCCCACTTGATGAAGGACGCTATATCGATAACGGTAACTATATCGAAATTCGCGATGATGATAAATATCAGCAGCGCTTCCAACACTTCAGCGATTTTTATAAGAGTATCAAAAACCAACCCTATCCTCTCCCATACGAACAGCAGGCAATTTTGCACCACTTCCCCACACAAAACCTGCTGATTGTCGGCTTTAATTCTGCTTGGCAACTGGATCACCATTATAGAACCCGTGCCAGCATTAATCCTAACGCTATTACCAACGCTATAATCGCAATCCGCCGCGAGCCAGAATATGCAAAATGCCTTAAAATAGCTGTTTGGCATCATCCCCTCAATAGTTCTGGTGAAGACCGCATCACCGATGCTGGTTTCATGGAACAATTAGCAAAATCGGGATTCCGGTTTGCGATTCACGGACATATTCACAAAGCAGAAACCAGTCTTTATAAATACGATATGAGTGCTGGAGGGCGCAAGTTAGATATTATTTGTGCTGGCACGTTTGGCGCACCCGTGCGCGAGTGGGTTCCCGGTTATCCTTTGCAATACAATTTGTTGAAGTTAGAGGGGAATAAATTAACAGTTTATACCCGTCGGCGGGAAGAATTAAATGGTGCTTGGAAACCAGATGCGCGATGGCTTCAAGGTGCGGGGGAAAATCCTTTGCCTTATTATGAAATTTTGTTGGGTTGAAGTTATTAGGTGGTAGGTGGTAGGTGGTAGGTGGTAGGTGGTAGGTGGTAGGTGGTAGGTGGAAGTTTGTACTATCACCAAAAACTTTTTTCCTTGAAAGGGGAGGCTTGTATCTGATTAGTTTTGGTCAGTTTGTTAAATAATATCATGTCTGGTTGGATTGGTTGCGTGAGGGCAGGGCGAAGCATTCGGATAAAAAACCTTGAGTTGATTGCAGAAATTATCGCCCGTTCTGCGAAGCAGTTCCCGAAGGGTATGCTTCGCCCCTACAAATATATGCAACCAATGTTATCGGACACGATATAAACTCTTTTTTATTGAACCACGAAGACGCAAAGAGCGTGAAGAGAAGAGGAAGAAGAAAAGAGGTAGCTAACCCGGATTGGGTATTTAGGTAGGGCTAAAAAATTAGCTATTCTATTATAGATCTATTAGTTTTGCGATCGCTTGGGTATTAATAAGTAAGCGATTATCAATAAACTAAACACTGGACGGGCGAGAAGCCCATCCCATAAAAACTTTGAAATTCTTGTGGGGTGGGCATTCTGCCCGCCCTATGATGCCAGCATAAATATTGCGATCGCAAAACATACCCAGTTAACTGGCAGTTTGCTTTGCTTGCATCCTTGCTTGTTTCACCATATCAATTAATGTATGATGAGCATCTTCGGCATCTTTTAAAGTCCGCTCAAATTGAATGCGAACTGGTACGGCTTCCCCGTTTACCTGTGCGTTTAAATTCATGCCTTCTGAGTCGATTGAAAGCATCTGGGCTGCCGTCGCATCTGTTAAATTACTGAATGCTTTGGCATAAAGTAATACTGCGTCGGCGTGGTCGTCGTTCATGTGGGCGCATATGCGATCGCTTACAGCAGCAGAAAACTGTTCAGACATAAAAACTCCATATACTCAAATCTTGCACTATTGTCCACAACCGCCAGAGAATCAATTCTCTGGCTAATAGCGAAAGTCCATTGAAATGGACTGTTGATGGTATTTTAGTCCACTTTAGTGGACTTAAGCTATTAGCCGTGGACTTAAGTCCACGGCGGGTGAAAATCGTAGGAGCAAGATGTGAGTATATTCAGATCTTGCACCAGAGCCAACAGAAATAAATTTCACACCTGAAAGCTAAAACCCGTTGAAACGGGTTAAAACCTTGATTGTAGTTAGCTTTAGCTAACTTAAGCTTTCAGCCCCAAATTTATTTGGGGGCTGTTTATCGGGTAGGAGCAAGATGTGTGTATAGCTATCCTGTTGCATTTTACTATCCTATGCGCGGTATGTTGAATATGGGATGTGAGAAGATTCAACCACCATGAAAGACAAGCATGTATTAATCACTGGCGGTACTGGCGGATTGGGTTTAGGCGTGACGCCAACTGTTCTCGCCCAAGGTGCAGCATTGATAACGATTCCTTATCTCAATTTTCATGAAGTAGAACGCCTCAAGAGCATTCTGACACCGAACGATTTTGACCGGATTCAATTTATACCAAGCAATCTCACCGATGAAGGTTCGGTGGAGAACTTAATGAAACGCATGGAAAGGTTGGATGTATTAATTCACCTCATGGGCGGTTTTTCGATGGGTAAAACCCACGAATATAGCTTTTTTGATTGGAAACAACAGCTCGATTTAAACCTGAATAGTACTTTTTTAGTTTGTAAGCATAGCTTGCAAAAAATGTTACCAAATAACTACGGACGCATCGTCACAGTCGGTTCGCGGGGTGCCGTACAACCGGGGGGACAACTCGCAGCATACTGCGCTTCTAAAGCGGGAGTGGTAGCATTGACGCAAGCGATCGCAGACGAAACCAAAGGTACTAATATCACCGCCAATGTCGTATTACCAAGCATTATCGATACCCCCGCTAATCGAGAAGCTATGGGAGAAGAAAATTCAGATAAGTGGGTAAAACCGGAATCTTTGGCGCAAGTTATTTGTTTTCTGGCGTCTGAAGCAGCTAAAGATGTCAGAGGCGCTGCTATTCCTGTTTATGGCAATATTTAGCGAATAAGGGGGTATTAGGCGAGAGATTACTTGTCAATATCCCTCATTTATAGCATCAGGCGATCGCGTGAGGGATAATTTTCTCGCGATCGAATTGTTGATTTGTAAGTTAAATTGGGTACTTTAATAGTTAAGCGGCTATAAAAAACTCTGTTCCTGGCTCCCAAGCCAATTCAGTCAAGTGGGTTGAGAGTTAGAGCATCTACTGATACCCAAAAAACACAGGTTAATTCAAGAGTTCAGTTTATGTACCCTAAATCCCAGAAATTCCCACAAGAGTTGCATAACACTCAGCAATTATTGCAAAGTATCGTTGATAATACAAATGCCTGTATTTTTGTCAAGGAATTTTTGCATACTAACGGCACTTTTTTATTAATAAATCAGCAGTTCGAGAGATTGTTTAATATCAGCCGTGAAGAGATTCGAGGTAAGAACGATTACGATCTTTTCCCTCCAGAAGCGGCTGATACTTTCCGAAAAATAGATTTGCAAGTTTTTGAAAGCGGTAAATTAATCGAATTAGAAGAGTTGGTGCCGCAATCAGATGGAATCCATACGTATATTTCGCTTAAGTTCCCACTTTTGAATGGCGAGGGAAAGCCTTATGCTATCTGTGGCATTGCTACGGATATTACAGAGCGCAAACAGGCAGAATTAGCGCTGCAACAAGCTAAGGAAGAATTAGAAATTAGAGTGATTGATCGCACTGCCGAATTACAGCAGACAATTAATAAGTTACAGCAAGAAATTCGGGAACGGGAAAAAGCAGAAGCAAGACTGAGACAACTGTTTGAAAGATCGGCGGATGCGATTTTAATTATCGATGGGGGAGTGTTTACCGATTGCAATCAAGCTGCGGTTGAAATGATGCGATGCGCCAATAAAGAGCAGTTATTATCCTTGCATCCGTCTGTGATTTCGCCTTTGACTCAACCTGATGGTCGTGCTTCATTCGAGAAAGCGGAGGAAATGATTGCAACGGCATTGCAAAAAGGTAGTAATCGGTTTGAGTGGGTGCATCGCCGCTTGGATGGAGAAGATTTTTGGGTAGAAGTTTTGCTGACAGCGATCGCAATAGATGGAAAGCAAATACTTAATGTAGTTTGGCGAGAAATTGGCGATCGCAAAATTGCTGAAATTGAACGCGATCGCTTCTTTAATATTGCCGCTGACATGCTATGCATCGCGGGTTTAGATGATGGCTACTTTAAGCGGATCAATCCAGCTTTTGAAACCATCTTGGGCTATACCCCAGAAGAACTGTTAGCCGAACCTTTTATTAATTTTGTCCATCCAGAAGATGTAGAAACAACTTTAGCCGAAGTCTCGACAATCGGCAACGGTAACACTACACTTGCTTTTGAAAACCGCTATCGCTGTAAAGATGGTTCCTATAAATGGCTGTCTTGGGCATCTGTACCCGATATTCAAAATAACTTAATTTACGCAACAGCCAGAGATATTAGCGCGCGCAAAGTTGCTGAAGCAGCATTAGCCGCCAGTGAAGCCAAGTTCCGCAGCATTGTAGAAAATGCCACCGATTTGATTTACTCTCACACCACAGAAGGGTTATTCACTTATCTCGCTCCTAATTTCACCGATATTTTGGGATATGAAGTTGAGGAATTTATCGGACAGTCGTTTGTACCCCTAATTCATCCGGATGATTTGCCGAGGTGTTTCGCATTTTTAGATCGGATTGTAGCAACAGCTCAAAAGCAATCAGGGCTAGAATTTCGCACCTTACGGAAAGATGGTAGTTGGTGTTCGATGATAGCTAATACCTCACCGATTAAAAACACCGATGGCAATGTGGTTGGTTTTCAGGGTATCGTGCGCGATGTTAGCGAACAGCAAGCGGCGCGCAGGTTCCGCAAAATTGCCGAAAAAGAACAGCAAAGACTCGTTGCTATTCTTGAGGCTACAACCGACTTCGTTGGTGTTGCTGATGCTAATGGATACAATACATACATTAATCAAGCTGGACGCAAGATGGTGGGGTTGGAATCAAATCAAGATATCTCAACCATTCATTGCATGAGCTTAATTGCTCCTAAAGCAATAGAAGCAACAGAAAAAGCACTGTCAATTGCCTTGCAAGAGGGAACTTGGTCGGGTGAAACCGTTCTTTTGCATCGCAATGGGGAAGAAATTCCCGTTTCTCAAGCGATCATGGTACATAAGTCAGAAACGGGAGAGGTTGAATTTCTTTCTACTATTATCCGGGATATTAGAGAACGCAAACAGGTAGAATCCCAATTACGGCATACGCGAAACTTTTTAGAGTCCGTCTTAAATACTCTGCCAGTTGGAGTGATAGCAAAGGAAGTGGAAAAATTACGGTTTGTCTTGTGGAATCCTGCCGCAGAACAGGTGGTAGGTTTAACTGCCGAACAAGTCTTGGGCAAGAATGACTATGACTTTTTTTCCAAAGAACAAGCAGACTTTTTCACCAGCAAAGATCGGGAAGTCCTCAACAGCAAGAAAATTTTAGATATCCCTGAAGAAACCATCCGAACTGGAACCGGAGAAACGCGCATATTACACACCAAGAAAACAGCAATTTTAGATCTAGAAGGTAACCCACAATATCTGTTAGCAATTACTGAAGATATCACCGAACGCAAACAAGCAGAAGCAGCCTTGCAGGAATCGGCAGCCCAGTTAAGGCAAAAAGCCTTGGAGTTAGAGCAAACATTGCGAGAACTGCAACGCACGCAAGCCCAACTGGTGCAAAGCGAAAAAATGTCGAGTTTGGGACAACTCGTTGCCGGAGTTGCCCACGAAATTAACAACCCCACTAGCTTCATCTACGGTAACCTTACCCACGCCAATGAATACTTTCAAGATCTAATTTCCCTGATTGAACTTTACCAGAAACACTATCCCAATCCCCACCCAGAAATTATTGACTACATCCAAACCATCGAGTTGGATTTTTTGTTAGAAGACTTGCCCAAATTATTCAAATCTATGCAATTCGGGGCAGAACGCATCCAGAAAATTATTTTGTCTCTCCGCAGCTTCTCCCGCATGGATGAAGCCGAAATGAAAGAGGTTAATATTCACGATGGTATTGATAGCACTTTGATGCTTTTATCACATCGGCTGAAAGCTCAACCCAATCGTCAGGCGATTGAAATCATCAACGAATACGGCAATTTGCCTTTAGTCACATGTTATGCCGGACAACTCAATCAAGTCTTTATGAATATTTTGACTAATGCTATTGATGCTTTGGAACAGAGTAATAAGTTATCGGTTATGGGTGATGGGGAAAAAAGTAACAATTACCAATTACCAACTATTCGCATTGGTACTTACTTAGATAATAATTGGGTGGTAATTCGCATTGCCGATAATGGGTTGGGAATGACGGAAACTGTTCAACAGCGAATATTCAATCCTTTCTTTACTACTAAACCTGTTGGTCAAGGAACTGGCATGGGTTTATCGATTAGCTATCAAATTATTACCCAACGCCATAAGGGGTCTTTGCAGTGTTTTTCTTCGCCCGGAAAAGGGGCAGAGTTTGAGATTAAAATTCCGCTTAAAGCTTGTTAAACTTGTGGTTAATTGCTAATGGCTAATTGCTAATGGCTAATTGTAATGGCTAATTGCTAATGGCTAATTGCTAATGGCTAATTGCTAATGGCTAATGCCAAGAAATTTATATATTTTATTATGCTCGGTTGCGTTGTTAAAGCACTAAGGTAGCGGGTTTATAGCGGCTTGCAGTCGTATGAGGTACACCTTCGACAGCAAATTGTTACATTTGGTCGCCGGTTGGGCATTATAAAGTATCGAGCTGTTAGCATAAAACCTGTCTTTGGTCAAATCCAAACAGGGAGCAATGACAGCCATCACACTCAGTCAGTGATTCCTATCTGCACTGAGTGATGATTAACTGGTAAGAGTGTAAAACACGGGTTTGCTCAACAATAAGTTATGTCCGACCAATTGCTTTATCAACATTGGATAACCTTAAGCCAGCACTTTGCTGAGTTAGAAATGGTGATTCAGTCTCAACAAAAGCTGAAAAGGCAAAAAGTGCTGATGGACTTGGTTAGCAAAATTCGCGCCTCCCTGGATGCGGGGTTGACAATGCAATTGCAGCAGGAATTAACTCTAGACAATCTAGACACCGCTGCGGAAGTAGAAAATCAAGAGCAAACCACGACTGAATTACAACAAATTCGCTCTCGCACCCGCGCCGAACAAAAATTACGCGCCGCAGCTTCAAAGGCGTGCGATCGCGAGAAAATGTATGAACAAATACTTGACTCTATCGCTGATATGGTGTTAGTCAAAGGGGCAAAATCTAAAATCGTCTGGGCTAACAAAGCATTTCGCGATTATTACGGCATGACTAACGAGCAACTTCAAGATATTGTTGATGCCCCATTTAACGAGCCGGATTATACGCTTCAGTACATTAAAGATGATGCCTATGTATTTGAAACTGGAGAAATTTTAGAAATTCCTGCCGAACCTGTGACGCGCCACGATGGCGAAGTGCGCCTGTTTAGTACAGTAAAATCTCCCATTTGCACCGAAGAAGGTGAAGTAATTATGACTGTGGGCGTATCCCGCGACATCACCGAAAACAAACAAGCAGAAACCGCTTTGGTCGAAAGTGAGGCGAGATTTCGCCGCTTTGTCGAAAATGCCAACGATATTATCTACTCTATGGCACCCGATGGCACGTTCACCTATATCTCTCCCAACCTCACCGAGATTTTGGGATATGAAATAGAAGAAACGATCGGAAAACCATTTATACCCTTTGTCCATCCAGAGGATGAGCAAGCTTGTATCAACTTTGTTAATAGCATAATAGAAACCGAACAAAAGCAAGCTGGATTTGAATTTCGTGCCAAACGTAAAGATGGTAATTGGTGTTGGTTAACTGCCAACAGTTCGCCGATTAAAGATGACAAAGGTAATATGGTCGGTATTCAAGGTATTGTCCGAGATATTAGCCAAGTCAAAGCTGCCGAAACAGCCAGAGAACAAGCGTTAGCAGAACTAGAAATCAAAGTAGAACAGCGCACCGCCGAATTAAAACAGACTGTACTCCACTTGCAGCAAGAAATTCGCGCCCGCGTGCGCGCACTCGAAGAACGCCAACAGGTAGAAGCAAAACTGCGAGAGGCAAAACAACAATTAGAAGACAAAGTAACAGAGCGCACCAGAGAACTAGAGCAGATAAATTATCAGCTAAAGCGTGAAATTCTCGAGCGGCAACTAGCTGAAACCGCCTTAATTCAAAGCGAGCGCAAGTATCGCATTTTGGTGGAAACTTCCCAAGATTTAATCTGGGCAACTGATAGCAAGGGGCGGTATATATTCGTCAACGAGGCTGTGAGACAGATTTACGGCTACGAACCAGAAGAAATGATCGGTCGTCCCTTCGCCGATTTCATCGCCCCCGAACAATTGCAGAAAGATATGGAGAGTTATCAGCAAGTTTTAGCAGGGGAATCTTTCTTACAGTACGAGACGACTCACATTGATAAAAATGGCAACTCGATTCACCTGGCATTTAATGCAATGGTGCTGCGCGACGAAGCCGGTTTTGCGATCGGAGCAAGTGGAACGGCGAGCGATATTACCAAGCGCAAGGCGGCTGAAATTGAACGCGATCGCTTCTTTAATATTTCCGTAGATATGATGTGTATCTGCGGTATGGATGGCTACTTTAAGCAAGCCAATCCTGCATTTGAAACCGTATTAGGATACACGACGGCGGAAATATTAGCCGTACCTTTTATTGAATTTATCCATCCCGAAGATATCGAAAAAACCTACAAGGAATTCGATAAAATCGGCGAGGGTGCAACGACAATTAACTTTGAAAACCGCTGGCGGTGCAAGGATGGTACTTATAAGTGGATGTCTTGGAAAGCCGCACCGTATCTGCAAGATGGTATTATTTATGCGATCGCGCGGGATGTGAGCGATCGCAAAGCCGATCTTGCTGCATTAGCCGCCAGCGAGGCGAAATTCCGCCATTTAGTCGAAAACGCCAACGACTTGATTTACGAACACTCAATCGATGGCATTTTTACTTACATGTCCCCTAAAGTCAAGGAGATGACGGGATTCGAGGCAGAAGAACTTTTAGGACAGTCATTTGTACCACTGGTTAATGCTGAAGATTTGCCAGCTGCTCAAGCTTTTCTGGAACAAATTGTAGCCACTGGCGATCAGCAGGCAGGGCTGGAACTGCGAGCCAAACGTAAGGATGGTAGTTGGTATTGGATGACGACCAATATCTCGCCCTTCAAAGATGCCGGGGGCAAGATTATTGGCTTTCAGGGAATTGGGCGGGATATAAGCGATCGCAAAATTGCCGAAGCCGCGCTGCAAAACAGCGAACAACAACTCAAACAAAAAGCACAAGATTTAGAGCAAACTCTACAAGAACTTCAACGCACTCAATCCCAACTGCTGCAAAGCGAAAAAATGTCGAGTTTGGGTCAACTTGTCGCCGGAGTTGCCCACGAAATCAACAACCCGGTTAGCTTTATCTACGGCAACATCACCCACGCCAAAGATTACATTACCGATCTGCTTTCCCTCATCCAACTTTACCAGAAACACTATCCCAATCCCGTGCCAGAAATTCAAGCAGAAATCGAAGCCATCGAGCTTGATTTCCTGATCGAAGATTTGTCAAAGTTATTTGCTTCTATGAAAGTCGGTACACAACGCATCCAGAAAATCGTTCTTTCCCTCCGCAGCTTCTCCCGTATGGATGAATCTGAGATTAAAGGCGTTGATATCCACGATGGGTTAGATAGCACTCTCACAATCCTGCAACATCGACTCAAAGCCCAACTAGATCGTCCGGCGATTGAAGTCATAAAACAATATGGCAATTTACCAGAAATTGAGTGTTATGCCAGCCAACTAAATCAAGTATTTATGAATATTTTAACTAATGCAATTGATGCATTAGAAGAAGGCCATATGTCACAGTTAATGGGTGTTAGGAAAGGCAACAACTGCCAATTGCCAACCATTAACATTAGCACTGAAATCCAAGATGATTCTGTTGTAATTCGCATTGCCGATAATGGGCCGGGAATGCCAGAAAGTGTCAAGCAAAAATTGTTTGATCCTTTCTTTACCACCAAACCCGTCGGTAAAGGAACGGGAATGGGTTTATCAATTAGCTATCAGATTATCACCGAACGACACAAAGGTTCGTTGCAGTGTATTTCGTCACCCGGAAAAGGAGCGGAATTTGCGATCAAAATTCCGGTGAAAGCTGGTTAGAAACCAGGTTTTTCAAAAAACCTGATTTCTGGGAAATCATACCAAATAATGCGGCACACGCGAGGCTTCGCGGGTTTAGTTAAATTGTCTGTTTTTGCCAAAGGTGATTGGTAAAAGTAGCCCCTACAATCGGTATATGTTAAGTTGTCGCATTATCAAGGGAAATTGAGATCGTATGCTCTGGTTACAGATTGGAGCAGCATATTTAATGGTGTTGTAGGGGCGGGTTTTACTAATCAATCTGTGGCACCATGAAAGATCTAGTAAAACCCGCCCCGTCAGTGCGATCGCTTTAGCAAGCGGACATGGTATTACGCTAGATCGAACAGCAACACTTCCGATTTTTCTTTGCCAAGAAGTGCGAGAGAATTCGCATCTCTAACTGCTACACCATCGCCTTGTTTGAGCAAACGGTCATTCAGCATGATGCTACCTCTTGCTACCTGTACCCAAGCATAACGTTCGGGTTTAAGTTGGTAGTCTAATTGCTGTTCTGCATCGAGTATGGTGGCGTAAATACTCACATCTTGATGAATCTTTACCGAACCATCTCGACCATCTGGGGAAACAATCAAGCGCAGTTGACCTTGCTTTTCTGCATCAGCAAACATTTTCTGATCGTAACTAGGCTTTAACCCATTTTGATTGGGCAGAATCCAAATTTGCAGAAAATGTACCAAATCGCTGTCAGAATGGTTATACTCGCTGTGAGTAACCCCAGTTCCAGCGCTCATAATTTGCACTTCACCAGGGCGAATTACGGAACTATTTCCCATGCTATCTTTATGCTCTAAAGCTCCTTCTAGCACGTAGGAAATAATTTCCATATCCCTGTGCGAATGCGCTCCAAAACCTCTACTAGGGCTAACTCTGTCTTCATTAATCACCCGCAAAGATCTAAATCCCATATGGGCAGGGTCGTAATAGTTGGCAAATGAAAATGTATGGTAAGAATTGAGCCAACCGTGATTAGCATGTCCTCTTTCTTCTGATTTACGAAGTGTCAGCATTTTTTGCTCCTAAATCAAGGTAATTGGTAATTGGTAATTGGTAATTGCTAATTGGTAATTGCTAATTAATTGCTCGTGGCAATATTATCTGGTTATACCATTAACCATTAGCCATTAGCCATTAGCCATTTACAATTTGCTGTGCGCTCCATCACAAAATGGTTGATTTTTGGTGTATTTACACTGGCATAATGCCGCCTGCTTTTTCTCTTCAACTGTGAACTTTAAAGGTGCAAATTCGCTCCCTTTATGGGCACCATCGCAGTAAGGTTGGTTTTTAGATTGTCCGCAGCTACACCAGTAGTATGTGCCAGGTTCCAGTTCGAGAACGGCAGGTTTTTTATCGGCAATAAAAGGTTCGCTCATGGTGTTCTCCTCTTTCTCGAATCTCTGTTGTTTTGTATATTTCTAATTTAAAGGCTTTATATTATGCTGTAAAGTACGCACTTTATAGTAAGATAGTTACTAAAAAGATACTGGATTCAATATGGAAGCCAGAAACGAGAATTACCAAAGAAAAACTTGTCCGGCGGAAAATACCTTAAAAGCGATTAGCGGACGCTGGAAGCTTTTGATTCTGCGGGAACTGTTTACCGGCGTTAAACGGTTTGGGGAATTGCAACGCGCTTTGGAGGGAATTACCCAAAAGATGCTGACGCAGCAATTGCGGGAAATGGAGGATGATGGCATTATCCATCGCCAGGTTTATCCGCAAATTCCGCCGAAAGTTGAGTATTCTTTAACGCCTTTAGGTGAAAGTTTGAAACCGATTATTGCAGCGATGCATGAATGGGGGACAGTTGACAGTGGACAGTGGACAGTGGACAGTTGACAGTTGACAGTGGACAGTGGACAGTGGACAGTGGACAGTTGACAGTGGACAGTGGACAGTGGACAGTGGACAGTGGACAGTTGACAGTGGACAGTTGACAGTTGACAGTTTGTTAACTCACATCTTGCACCTACCCGATAAACAGCCTCCAAATAAATTTGGGGCTGAAAGCTTAAGTTAGCTAAAGCTAACTAAAATCAACCTTTTAACCCGTTTCAACGGGTTTTAGCTTTCAGATGTGAAATTTATTTCTGGGTGAGGGTGAAAGTAAAAATTAATTTCCCTCGGTCGCAATTCTCTCTTAGAAACCGGGTTTCTTCTGATAATTTTATAGAAACCCGGTTTCTTGGCGTAACTGTCCACTGTCAACTGTCCACTGTCAACTGTTGACGGGTGTAGCGGTGTTTGACGCCTATGGGGAAGTATTCTGGGTCGCCGGTGGGGGTGAGTGCGATTTGGGGTGTTTGATATTCTGGGGGGACGTAGTTGGCAAATTCGCTGTTGAGGCGGCGCAATTGGGAGAGAATGGAGGATGCGATCGCTTCCCTCTTTTCTTCACTTCCTTCTACCCCCGGAGCCAACTCCACCACGACGGATAAAAACCGATTTTTATCGGCATTTTCTTTCACTTGCAGCACAAATTTACCCGTTACCCATTCTTTAATTTCAGGTTGTTCTAACCCAACGGTCACATTTTCTGGGTAAATATTCGCGCCGAAATATGAAACTGTAAAATTAGACCTGCCAAAAACATAGACGAAAGGTAAGGGATGAATGCCTCTCGCACCTGCTTGGTTTAAGTGTGCGATCGCATCAAAATTCCATGCTGCTAAAAACTTCAGCATTTCCTCATAAGCAATGATTCCCCCAGTATCGGAAATGTGATAGCGAATCAATGGAATCCCGTTATCTCCAGAAAACAATAAAGTGCCATCTTTAACTTCAAAAAATCGACTCAAAGGATCGTACTGAACCAGCGTCGGCAGGCGCGATTCTCCAAATAAAGCACGAGAAGCATCGGGATTTTCTGCGAGAAAGCGGCGAATGCAAATACTCAGCGGCGTTTCATTCCCTAAAACTCCGGCATCGGCGGTTCCATAAAGCGAGGCGGAGTCGTAACAACGATCAATTGAACCAACTCTTTCACCTACCAAACTGCGCCATTCCTCACTAAAAACTTCTCCGGCAAACACCATTTTAAGATTATATTTTTCCCATTCTAAACCCCGCGCTTTCCCCGTATCGATGACATCTTTAATAAAAGGGGGATAACCCAGCAATACAACTTGCTCAAACGCCGTACCAAGTTCTTGGATAACTCGAAATATTTCTTCTTTGTTATTACCGGGAGCAATTACCGTAATCGGATAGCCTTTACTCGCCAGATACCGACAGCAATTAGTTGTATAAATTCCGCCTACCCAAGTTCCCAAAGTGAAACAAATGACAGCTAGAGTGCGGCGAGTATCGGCATGAAAGCTATCGTGAAATATCTGTTCAAACCTGGTGGCAATCTGTAGTTCATCGGCAAAAAACCGAGGCCAAAATGTAGGTTTGCCGGTGGAGCCAGAAGAAACAGCTATCATATCGCAGGTTTCCAATTGCCCGCCACGACACAACTCGGCGAGGGGGTGACGCTGTAAGTAATTTTCTTTGGTAATCAGCGGTAGGGTTTGGAAATCTTCAAAGGTTTGAATTGAAGCCGGATCTATATTTTGTGCGGTTAAAAAAGCTTTGTAAGCAGGAACCTGCGCCGCCACATCGCGAAACAAAGACAATACAGCCGTTTGAGCAGAGTCATTTTGATATCGATTGAGGCGCAGATCGAGAGGCGTATTCAAGAAGTCTTGAAAAGCTGTAACTGCGCGTTGACTTTGTTCTTTTTTCATGGTTAATTTTATCCTGTTAGTAAATCTAAAATTTGAAATCTAAAATCTGAAATTATTTCCTAGCGATCGCATAACTCAATTCCACAGCACAATTGCGCCCCTGCTGTTTGGCTAAGTATAGCGCTCGATCGGCAATCTCGATCAAATCTTGGGGCGAATTATCCGCAGTCGGAACAATCGTAGCGACGCCCAAACTCAAGCTGACATATTGACTGACATCAGATAAAGCGTGGGTAATTTTGAGTTGTTCGACTTGTTTTCGGATCGATTCAGCTACTTTTAACGCTCCCTCAGCAGTTGTATTAGGTAGAATCGCGGCAAATTCTTCTCCTCCATATCGCGCTACTAAATCCGCTGGACGTCGTGAGGCACTAGCGATCGCACTAGCAACCTGTTTTAAACAATTATCTCCCTCTAAGTGTCCGTAGCGATCGTTGTAGCGTTTGAAATAATCTACATCACACAAAATTAACGATAAAGGCAACTGTTCCCGTTTGAGTCTGTACCATTCCTGTTGCAGAATTTTGTCAAATTGGCGACGATTGGCAACAGAAGTTAAGCCATCTAACGCCGCCAATCGTTCCAATTCCTGATTGGCTTTTTTCAGAGCAGTTTCAGCTTTTTTGCGCTGAATCAGCGCGCCCAATTGCGTGGCAACGGCATTGACTAATTCAATTAAGCGTTCATCGGGGGGTGATTTTATTTTTATGCAAAAATACTAATATAGCCGAGACGCGATCGCCAACAATAATCGGCACGCCCAAAGCTGCTTTAAGTCCGACGGCGGCAGCAATTTCTCTGCGGCTAAAACTGCGATCGTCTGTTTGGGAAATATCTTCGATCCATGCAGGTTTTTTTGATAACCAAACTCTTCCTGGTAGTCCTAAATTGGAAGGGAAGGTTAGCTCTTGACTGTGTTGGCGAAAAGGTAACAAACTGCTATCGTTAGCATACCAACCCCGACTGGATACGAGCGCTTTTAATTGAGTATTAGGCAGCCAAGCTTCGCCAAAATCCCAGCCAATAGTTTGACAAACTTTTGACAAAATTACTTTTAATGCCGAGTCTATATTAGCGGCCTTGCTAATCGCTTGGCTAGTTGTTAGTAAAAGTTGCAGTTGGGCATTTTGTTCTTTTAGTTGTAGCTGGAGCGATCGCAAGCGCAATTGATTCTCGATCCGGGCTAAAATTTCTAAAGGTTCAAAGGGTTTTGTGACGTAGTCTATCCCACCCACCGCAAACGCTTGCACTTTATCCAGCGCTTCGTTCAAACCACTCAAAAAAATCACCGGGATGTCACGAGTTCGTTCATCTGCTTTTAACTGTTCGCAGATTTCATAACCATCCATTGATGGCATCATAATATCTAACAAAACCAGATCTGGAGGAGTCGCCGACGCAGATTGCAGCGCTAATTTACCGTTTGGCGCGACTCGCACGTTATACCCTTGTTCTGATAACATTTGAGTCAACAAACTTAAATTAGTAGGGCTATCATCAATGACCAAGATATCTGAACCTGCTATGCAATACCGATCTTGATTCATAAATTTGTTTGAATTTTATTTTTGAGTTTTTCCTTACCACAAAAAATCGGTTTAAAGCTCCCCTTTAAAGCAGGGCTACTTCATAGTCATCAAATAAAATAGGAGGAGCTGAGGGAGCTGGGGGAGAAATTTACCTCATTTTTCAACTTTTTCACAGGCAATCCTACCAAAATAATTTTTTACTACGAAGATGAATTAGCCCTGCCTTTTAAAGGGGAAAGGAAAAATTAATTCCCCTTAGTTGCAATGCTCTCTTAGAAACCTGGTTTCTTTTTGTCACTGTCAACTGTCAACTGTCAACTGTTGAAACTGCTATTTTATCCCGTGGATTCACGGCTAGCCGCTAGAAAATAAGTCGTCATTTTGCCTTTGCCTTTAATCGGTATATCACCTCGCTTTTTAAAGGTAAATTTGTCCTTTAATCGTTCGTAAACTACTTCTGTCACCTGAATTTCGCCGGGAATACCGCTTGATTCCATGCGCGAAGCAACATTTACCGTATCTCCCCATAAATCGTAAATAAATTTAGTTAAACCGATTACCCCAGCCACGACGGGGCCGATATTGATGCCAATGCGGAGGCAAAAACTTTGACCGAGATTATGATTAACGCTGTCTAGAGAAGCTTGCATATCCAGCGCCATGCGCGCGATCGCTTCCGCATGATCGGCGCGATAAGTTGGCAAACCACCTACTACCATATAAGCATCCCCAATAGTTTTAATTTTCTCCAAACCATGTTGTTGAGAGAGTAAATCAAACTTACTAAAAATTAGGTTGAGAAATTCTACCAATTCCGTCGGGCTTTTTTGCGCCGAAAAATCGGTAAACCCGACTAAATCGGCAAATAAAACCGTAACTTCAGAAAAACTATCGGCAATAATCTGCGGTTTTTCTTGCAATCTTTCGGCGATTGGTTTGGGTAAAATATTTAACAACAGGCGCTCGGTTTGTTCTTTTTGATATTTTAAAGCTTCTTGGGCTAGTTTCCGCGCCGTAATATTAGAAACCGTTCCTTCGTAATACAATAACTGACCATGAGCATCGCGCACCGCCCTGGCATTTTCAGAAATCCAAATTTTTTCCCCATCTTTACGGTAAATCATCGATTCAAATTCAATTACTGCATTATCTGTTTCCATTGCAGCAATAAACTCGTTGCGGCGGTTGGGATCGACATAAAGCTGCTGGGAAACATCTTGTAAACTCGCCATCAAAGCTGCGGGAGATTCGTAACCATAAAGTTTTGCCAGCGCTGGATTGGCACTCAACAAACGTCCTGAAGGCGTCGCTTGATAAATGCCTTCTACCGCATTTTCCACGATGCTGTGATAGCGCTCTTCGGCAATTCGCAGCGTATCTTCCATTTGCTTGCGCTGAATTAGTGCCCCTAATTGAGTGGCTACAGCTGTCACCAATTCGATTAACCGCGAACTGTTAGCCGCGGTGGTTTTTTTATAAAAAATCAAAATCGCTAACACTTGGTCGTTCACCAGAATCGGCACGCCAAAAGCAGCTTTTAATCGGGCTGCGATCGCAATTTGAGAACGCAGAAAACTTTGCTCATCTTCTGCGGCAATATCTTCTATCCATTCTGGCTCTTTAGAAGCCCAAATCCTCCCTTGCAACCCCACGTTGTGAGGAAATTTTAAGCTTAAGCTTTGATGTCTGAAATCCGAAAAACTGGGGTCGCTAGCATACCAACCCTGACTGCATTCTAAAACCTTGCCATCATTGCTGGGAATCCAAGCATCTCCATAATTCCATTGAATAGTGATACAAACTAAACGCAAAACCGCTGCTAAAGCCGAGTGAACGTCATCGCAGCGGCTAATCGCTTGGGTGGTTGCCAATAACAGGCGAATTTCCACCTCAGCTTGGCGGCGAGATTCAATTTGTTTTTGCAGCAGTGCATTTTGATCGATTAGTTTTAATTCCACCTCGCGCAAGCGCAAGTGATTCTTGATGCGGGCTACAACTTCTACCGGATCGAAGGGTTTGGTAATGTAGTCTACCCCACCCACATCAAAAGCTTTTACCTTATCGAGCGCTTCACCCAAAGCACTTAAAAAAATCACTGGAATGTCCCGAGTTTTCTTATCTGCTTTCAGGCGATCGCAGACTTGATAACCATCCATTTCTGGCATCATAATATCCAGCAAAATCAGATCGGGAGGAGTTGCTAACACAGATTTCAGCGCCAGTTTGCCGTTGGGTGCGACTCGGACTTCATACCCTCCCTCGGACAACACCTGAGTTAACAGGCTTAAATTGGCATAGTGGTCGTCAACGACTAAAATACTTCCCTTGGACGATACAGGCTGTTCGGGATTCATTAATCGGCTCTAGGCTGAGTTAAGATTAAGAGTTGCTCAAATTGGTACTGGTTAGCCAAATCTAACAAAGCTTTGGCAATAAAGTCATGGTGTGGACGAATTTCCTCGATCAGCGCCTGCATTCGTTTAATATGGCCTTCGAGGGTTGCTTGGTGTAAATTAGCCAACCAATCCCCAGGTAAGCCAGCTAAGTCAGCTACAGTCAGCATCCTTTGCTCAATAGGGATTGCATTCCCCTCATCTAAGGTTGCGGCAACGGGCAGAGAAATCGGTTCCGCGTCGATATATCGCAATCCTAAATGCTTGCTCAAACAAGTAAAGATTTCTTCCTCGCGGAAAGGCTTGCGGATGAAATCATCGCAGCCAACCGCTAAGGCAGCAGCTCTCTCTTCTTCAAATGTACTAGCAGTTAAGGCAATAATTACCGTCCGCTTCTCGGGCATGGGGGATAAGTTATTTTCCCCCATTCCGTCCCCTATTCCCCGGCTTCCTTGCTCCAGATCTCGAATGCGTTGAGTTGCCTCATAGCCATCCATAACGGGCATCCGCATATCCATCCAAATTAAATCTGGCTGCCAACTCGACCAAATTTCAACCGCTGCTTTACCATTGTTAGCAACTTGTAATTCAAAGCCAAGAGAATCAAAAATTTTTATCAACAGTCGCCGACTGTCATCTTGGTCATCGACAATTAGCAGGCGATAGGGGGATTGATTGGGTTCAATAGAAATCGTGTGCGGCTTTGGTTGTTGATGTGCGATCGCTGTGGCAGTAACTATGCTGGCTTGAATATCAAACTGAAAAATACTGCCTTTTCCAACTTGCGATCTGACGCCGATTTCACCCCCCATCAACCGCACGAATTGCCGACTAATTGTTAATCCTAAACCCGTTCCTTCCCGCGCTTTTTGACCTGATAAAGTTTGCACGAACGGTTCAAAAATTTTATCTAATTCATCAGGGTCAATACCAGTTCCCGTATCTTCTACTTCAAAATGCAGTTGGTAATGGGTAATTGGTAATGGGTAATTGGCGATTGCTCTTTCCTTGACGTCTCCCAGTTTCACTCTGACTGATATGCTGCCGGTGGCGGTAAATTTAATTGCATTACCGAGCAAATTAATCAACACTTCCCGTAACTTAACTTCATCGGTTAGCACGTATTGAGCAACATCAGCAGCCCGCTCGAATAGTAACTGCAATCCTTTATCTTTTGCCTTCAAAGAAAACATATGTTTGACATCATCCAGCAATTGATAAAGGTCGAAACTTTGTTCGTTCAGCGTCAGGCGTCCGGCTTCAATTTTAGATAGGTCAAGTACTTGGTTAATTAAGGTGAGCAGGTGTTCGCCGCTGCGGCGAATAATGCCGAGATTTTCGATTTGGTCTAGAGATAAGTTGAGGCTGTGACTCATCAGTTGGGAAAAGCCCAGAATCGCGTTGAGTGGCGTCCGCAATTCGTGGCTCATATTAGCAAGAAAGATACTTTTGGCGCGATTGGCGGCTTCGGCGGCTTCTTTGGCTTGGGCTAATTCTTCTTGTACCCGCTTGCGATCGCTCACGTCAATCGCTACCCCATGCCACACAATATCCCCATTTTCCCGCCGTTCCGGTCGAGAAGTTCCTTGCAGCCACTTGATTTTTCCAGATGGCGTCACAATCCGCCATTCCCGCGCAAAAGGTTCTAAAGTTTGCGAACTTCTTCTAGCTGCTGCATAAAAATTTTCTCGGTCATCTGGATGAATGCAATCATAAATTAACTGAGCATTTTTCATCACCTGCTTCGGCTCTAATTCATAAATCTCTAAACAAGCCGCACTCATATATTCATACTCAACCGACTTATCTTGGCGAAACACCACTTCATAAATCGCTCCCGGTACGTTTGCCGCTAATTTCTGAAACCGCGCTTGGCTCTTTTGCAATGCCTGTTGGGCTTCTTTGCGCGCTGTAATATCTTGAATTTGAGAAATAAAATAAAGTGGATTCTCCTGCAAATCTCGCACCAAGGAAACGCTGATTCGCGCCCATATTGTCTGCCCATTTTTGTGCAGAAACCGCTTGTCCATGTGATAATAAGGTTGCGTTCCCGCCAATAATTCCCGCACGTACTCCTGGTCGCTACCTCTGTCATCTGGATAAGTAATATCGCCAACCGATAAAGATAGCAACTCAGATTCTGAATAGCCGAACATTTGGCAAACTTGAGGATTAACAGCTAAAGGTTGACCCTCTAGAGAAACCAAACACATGCCAATTGCTGCCGTATCAAACGCTCTTCTAAACCGTTCTTCGCTCTGGCGCAATGCTTCTTCTGTTTGCTCGCGCTCGGCAATTTCTTGCTCTAATTTCACATTGGCACGGGCAAGTTGAGCTGTACGTTCTGCTACTTTGGTTTCTAAATTAAGATAGTAATCAGTTATAATTTCTTCCGCTTCTTTCCGTTCGCCAATGTCTTGAAAAACATTGATGGCGTAAATGACATTGCCTTGGTCATCAAAAATCGGGATGCTTCGTACTTCTAAGGGAATAATTTCTCCGTTTAGATGAATTTCGATGTCATCAACGGTTACAGTTTCTCCCTTTAATGCCCGCATCGCTGGCAGTTGATCGGTAGGGTATAATTGATTGGTGCCACCAAGATAAATTTGGTAAACTTCTGTTAATTTTTCCCCGCTGCATTCTAAGACTATCCCTTTACCGATTAAACGCTCTCCGGTTTGATTCATATAGGAAACCGTGCCATTGGCATCAATGACACATACCCCGACTGGTAACGCTTCCAAAAATTGATTCAGTCGGCGCTCGCTGGCTAATAAGGCTTGATTCAAAGTTTTCATTTCTATAAAAGATTCTTGCAGTTGCTTAGCCATATTATTAAACGAATTGGCTAATTGCCCCACTTCATCCACCCGATCAATTTGTATCGTTAACTCCCAATCCCCCTTAGCAATATTTTTGGCAGCGGCGTTGAGACGTAAAATTGGACTCGTTACCCAACGAGCGGTGATAATACCCATGAAGATAGCAAAGATTAAAGCAACGAAACTTAACAGTATTGTCGTTCCTGTGTTGGTATTAATTTGCTCCATAAAGTCTGTTTCTGGAATCACCACGACAATTAGCCAGTCGAGTCCTTTGTCATCTTTAAACGGCACGACTTGCAAAAAGTGTTTCTCACCGTTGATGTTAAATTCCAGTTGCTCTGACTTTTGCCACCGCTTTTTGCGATCAAAATTTGCTTCTAGGTATCTGGCTGTAGCTTGCGTCAGAGGGTTTTGACTCTCTGTAGCTTTAACTCTTTCGGCTCCGTAATCCTTTGGTTTGCTGCGAAAAGGTTGTTCCCCTGTCGAAGTTGCCACCAACATGCCGTCGCGCTCGATAATAAAACTTTGTCCGGTTTTACCAATTTCTTTTTTTTGTAAAAAATAACCGATTTGCGATAAATTAATATTAGTGAGTAAAACTCCTTGAAGTTTACCTTGTTTGTTGTAGAAAGGCATCGATGCGCCTAGATAAGCAGTAATGCCTTTAGTATGAGGATAAATTGGACTCCAAGCGGGTTTACCAGCAGCAACGGCGGCTTGATACCAGGGGCGGGTACGGGGATCGAAGTTGGCTGTATTGTCTAAGATTTTGATGCGATCGCCCAATTCATTTGTCGAATAAGTGCGGAAATTATATCCCGTTGCTTTTGAGCCGACTCGAATTGTCAGCGCACCATCATCGCGCCTTTCTGCCCCAACGTTATCTTTTTGCTCTAATGCCAATCCGGCAAAACTTAGGCTATCAAATATCTGGATTTGCTGCCAAAAATGACGTTCTAATCCGGGAATATCTTGCAAGTTCAATTGCCCGAGACGAATCGCAGCCGCGTTGCTCTGATTCACCTGATGGGGAATTACCAAATATGCACGCAGATTGTCTTTTATATGCTTGGTAATTTCGTGGCGCAATTGACTAGCTAAATCGTTAACCGCCTTCTGTCCGTTACGATAAGAGAGATACCCTACCAGCCCAACCGCCCCGGCAATTTGCAAGACAAACGGAACGATTAAAACCGTTGGCAGCGGTACTTGTCCATAAATTTTGGCGATCGCGTGCTTGAGTGGTTGAATAAACATCGAGTAGCTCCATGTTGGCAGTTTGTGGTTGATTTCCCACTAGCTGAAATCAACATACCCAACCGACGCTGGTAAAGTTTGGTAGCGCCGCGATCGCACCGCAATCCGAGAAACCGGGTTTCTCAGTCGAGCTTTAGTTTCACAGCGACGATTTTTCATAGAAACCCGGTTTCTTTGCCGCACCGCAATCCGAGAAACCGGGTTTCTCAGTCGAGCTTTAGTTTCACAGCGAC
>ERZ1066133.270-NODE-270-length-27290-cov-24.102442_pt1 | contig 27290 bp, 22 predicted proteins | sample MGYA00382780_ERZ1066133 | MGnify/ENA primary metagenome ERZ1066133 (study PRJEB33369, sample SAMEA5778363) | biofilm metagenome | biome: Industrial cooling water; feature: Water cooling tower basin; material: Biofilm | place: United Arab Emirates | collected... | reverse complement strand
TTGCGAAGTTCCTTTGCGGTCTTTGCGAGGGATTGTTTTCGCGCAGAGTTCGCAGAGGGTTTCTTTGCGTTCTTTGCGAGTTCCTTTGCGTTCTTTGCGAGAAAGAAGATTTTCACGCAGAGTTCGCAGAGAAATGCACGCAGAGTTCGCAGAGGTTTTCTTTACGTTCTTTGCGAAGTTCCTTTGCGGTCTTTGCAAGGGATTGTTTTCGCGCAGAGTTCGCAGAGGAATGCACGCTGAGGCCGCGGGGGGTTTCTTGGCGTGCTTTGCAAAAAACCGACACAAAAAAACCCCGACCGTGGTGGCCGGGGTTTTTGCTCCTCCTCTTGGGCTTGAACCAAGGACCCCCTGATTAACAGTCAGGTGCTCTAACCAGCTGAGCTAAGGAGGATTGTGCCCGTTTTTGGGAGTGCAATATTACGCGAATGGCATCCACATCTCCAAAACAGCATTGCAATAATTTAGTACCGCTTTCTTTTGCCTAAATTCCAACATGTTACGAAGCTTTTTTATACTAACCCTCGCCTGCTTCTCCGGGGCAGGATGGGCGCAAACGCTGGTGGCGCCATCCGAAAGACTTGCTACGCAGCGCTGGACTGCGCAATGGGTGGTGCCGGAAAAGCAACCGGGCAAATTCGGGGTCTTTTTGTTTCGGAAAAATTTTTCCCTGGCGGCCGTGCCCAAAACCTTCGTCATCCACCTCTCTGCGGATAACCGGTATCACCTTTGGGTTAACGGGCAGTATGTAACCGAGGGGCCACAGTTGGGCGATCCACGCCATTGGCATTTCGAGTCGCTGGAGATTGCACCGCTGCTGCGGCCTGGAAACAACGTGTTAGCCGTGCAAGTCATCGACTTTGGGGGCGCGGCTCCGCTTTATCAAATGGGTAAAGGGGCTGCATTAGTGATGCAAGGAAATAGTGAGGTGGAGGCCATCGTGAACACACCGGGCGACTGGCAATATTGGCCGGACACGAGCATCTCGCCTATTTCCTATAAGTTTGTTGATCCAGCGTTGTTCTTCCAGTTCTATGCCGCTGGCCCCACCCAACGCGTAGATGTAAAAGACGCCATCATCGGCTGGCAAGAGCCTGGTTATGCCGCCAGCGGGTGGAAAACGCCGCACGTGCTCGCTTCCGGGGCACCCCACGGGGCGGCGGGGTTTGGTGATGAGGTGCGCGAGTTGGTGCCGCGTACGCTTCCACTGTTGGAGCGTACCCGGCAATCGTATAAAGCGGTTCGGAGAACCACGGGTTTGTTTGAGGCCGTGGATGTGAACCGCGCATTTATCATTCCCGCCCGGACATCGGCAACGATCTTACTCGATCAACAACAACTAACGGTGGCTTATCCAGAGTGGACTGTACGTGGTGGTTTAAGCGCCAGCGTACGTGCGGTGTATGCCGAAGCTGTCTTTACGGACATTAACAACATCGGGCACCGCGACTCAATAGTGAACGGAGTGCCAAAAGGGGTGTACGATGTCTTTCAATTGGATGGTCAACACCACACGCTCGCCACACTTTCGCCACGCACCTTTCGTTATGTGCAACTGGAGATACAAACGGCCGATGAACCACTCACCATCGAAAAAATGGGCAGTTGGTTTGTGGGCTATCCGTTTCAACAACACGGCACATTTACCAGCAGCGATCCCGCCTACGAGAAAGTATATCAGGTCGGTTGGCACACCGCACGCTTGTGCGCATTCGAAACCTACATGGATTGTCCGTATTGGGAGCGACTACAATATGTGGGCGACACACGCATTCAGGCGCTGGTATCGTATTTTGCATCGGGCGATGACCGACTCGCACGCAATGCCATTCAGCAATTTCATCAGTCCCTCACGTACGATGGTTTAACCTTTAGTCGCTACCCTTCAGAGCAGCCGCAGTTTATTCCCAACTATGCGCTCGTTTGGGTATTGATGGTACACGATTTCTGGATGTACCATCCGGACGATGCATTTGTGCGGCCTTTCCTTCCGGGGATGCAGCGGGTGATCGAACACTTTCTACGCTACAAAACCCCCGATGGGCTGATCGGCTTGCAAGCGTATTGGGATTTTCTGGATCATACCTACTCCTCAAAAAAGATTTCAGACGAAAGTATCAGCAAAGGCCTGGCGGCAAATAGTTTGTTCTACGCCCTCACGCTGCGTGCTGCCGCAGAGGTGTTGGCCAATTTTGGCGAAACGGCTCGTGCCGCTGCCTATCGCAAACAGGCACAGGAGTTATGTGCCCGAGTACAAACGCTATGCTGGAGTCCCGCCCGCAACCTTTATGCCGACTCGCCCGACCAAAAACACTTCAGCATGCATACCAACGTGTTGGCAGTTTTAGCAGACCTTGTCACGGGCACCAACGCCAAAGAATTGTTACGGCGCAGCATGATGGAGACTGGACTTACACGCACCACGCTGTATTTTGATTTTTATCTTGGTCGCGCGTTACAAAAGGCGGGCGCCCCGGAGTTGTATGCGCAGTTGCTTACGAAATGGACAGACTTGTTAGACCTGGGCCTCACCACGTTTCCCGAAGGTGTAAACCGCAGCGAGTGCCATGCATGGAGTGCGAGTCCGAATTTTGAGATGCCCGCACTGTTTGGCGGCATTCAGCCGGCAAGTCCGGGTTTCAAAACAGTGCTGATTCAGCCTTCCGTGGGTCATCTTACCGCGGTGAAAACCGTCGTGCCACATTGGGCCGGAGATCTATCCGTTCAGCTTCAGCAAAATTCTACCGGTTGGCGCGTGGAGATTGAGTTGCCGCCGGGCATTACCGGGCATTTTGTATGGAAGGGTAAAAAGTACAAGCTGAAGTCGGGTTCGAACCGGTGGGTGGGGTTATGACTTTTTGATCGTTGTGTATTTGGGTTAGCACTCGATAAGAAGGTATCAACATATTGGCTTGTTTTGTACCCCTCGCCTTTCCGCATTTATTGCGATAACGTGGAAAAACTTACATCATTTTTTTTGAAGTTTTCACGAGTTGCGCAGCTGAAAAAGCAAGAAGATTCTTTCCAGGCCTTCATTTTTTCCAACCAGAAACGCCAAATAACTTACAAGCACCCCGGGAAAAACCCCATTGATTGTTTGGTATTTTTTTTTTCTTCTTTGCAAATGTTTTGCAAAACAACTGCAGCCGGAGCAGGGTTTCACCGGCAGATCAAAACTAAATTTAGTAATAAAAAAAAAATAGGAGCATTTTTTATTTGCTTAATGGCCTTAGCGTACTCCCCAGCGGATGCTGCGGCTAGCCATGAGCAGTTCGATTGGGCATGCTGTACCGTGTCTAATTCAGATTCTGAAGTGACGGTGTGTCGGGCGGATGGGAATTTAAGGAAAGCATGCCGAGAAGCCAGAGCCCTTCTACAATAAAACTGACGGAAGTTTTTGGGGGATGGTAGTAATGCCATCCTACCTTTTTTTACCTTGAAATTCGAATTGGCAATTCCACGCTGAATAAGTTAATAAATACCAAAGTAAACAATGAGCCCGATGATCTACTTTTTGAAAACGGTATCAATTTGTTTCCTCGTTTTGATTACAATCCATCGGGTAAACGGACAACTTGTTCTCAAATACAAAGTAACAAAAGCTAACATCCAGTCGACTTATAGTTTAGCCATTAATCAAGCGCAGGCGCTGAGTGCATGGATTGAGACCGAAAATCCGAAGCCTGTCGGAAACGATCCCAACTTTGTTGAAAATCCAAACCAATCGAAAGATCAGATGTTTAAAGATTTTAAAACCCGTACCATATATTGCGATTATCGGATTTTACAGGGAAGTTTTTTTCTTCGTGATTCAACTGGTCTTTTTAGATGGAGTTTAGTTGATTCTACCCGCACGATAATTGGCTATAACTGCCTGATGGCGAAAACAACATTCAGGGGCAGAAATTTCACCGTCTTTTATACTCGTGATATCCCGGTGGCCGATGGTCCCTGGAAATTCAATGGTTTGCCGGGTTTGATTTTATATGCGTTTGCTAACGATGGTCGGGAAAAGTATATTTTCGAGTGTTTAAATGTGGAGAAACGTACAGAAGATCTGAGCGTGAGATTCAATTCCTACCTGAAGGCAAAACCAAAGGGAAAAGAATTTGAAACATGGGATAGGTTTAAGGTAAGCGTAGATGAGTATGTAAGGCGGTATGTTAAACGGATAAAGTCCTCCCATGAGGCAGATGGCGATACGGGATATACGGCAACCATTCGCGTGGCGAACTTCATTGAGGTTTTTGATCCCGCACTTCAAAAAACTGGAGTTACATTTGATTATTGATATATCAGGTTTGCCGTTTGAGGAAAACCCTTTTTATTACTTGCTTTTTTTTGTTAGTACAGGTGCCATTCCTGAACGCCCAGCGTATTATTGGTACGTTTTTTACAAAGGAACAGGTAAAGCCCGATGTAGTCAACGTACTCTTCCGCGAAAAGCATTCAACAGGGAGGGTTTCAGAGTTTGTAATTGCATTCGATGGCAGCTTTGACTATACGTTGCGTAATAAATACGCTTCGCTCATTATTGAGTTCAATGCCCTGGTGTACGAAACCGATTCTCTGCTTATCGCAAACCCACTTTCTGACTCGGTCTACCGGATCACGGTGGTTTTACGTGAAAAACCACCCACTGTTCTGGATGAGGTTTTAATTCGATCTATACCCGGTCGTATGACAATAAAAGAAGATACGGTGGCATACCGGGTTGCTGATTTTGCAGATGGCACTGAGCAAAAGGTTCAGGATATACTAAAAAAACTTCCCGGAATCGAAGTCAATGACAAATCAGGGGAAATCAAATTTAAAGGGAAATCAATCGAGAAAGTCTTGCTGGATGGTGACGATCTCTTTGGGCTCAATTACACGGTGGGTACCAAAAATATGAGTGCTGCTACGATTGAAGAGGTGGAGGCGGTAGAGAAATACATTGACAACCCCTTGTTAAAAAATATCATTGAATCAGATAAAGTGGCTCTTAACCTAAAGCTAAAAAAGGGCCAGACAGATTTTTCAGGAAACGTTAACATGGGCGGTGGGACACAGCAGGAGAAGAAGCTGGCGTACGATTTGGATACAGATGTTCTGGGAATCAGCCAAAAGTACAAGTCTTTTGCAACCGTGCAGTCAAACAATGTTGGCAAGAACAGTTCACCATTTGATTATTTTGATTACTCGATTACTAACGAGGAGCAGCCCGATGAGAAAAAACGAAGCAGAGAAATAATACCGAACCCCGGGTTTTCGACTGAATTGGATGAGTCTCGGGTTAATATAAACAGATTACTTTTTGGAAATTATAACGGCGTTTTCAACATAAAACAGAAACTTCGAACACGCATCAATGGCTATTATTTCAAAGATTTGATTAACTCCAGACAACGCCTTGATGATTCATTCATTATAGGAACGGAAATTTTTGATACGCAGGATGATTCCTATATCAAAAAGCGCCCCTTTTTGCTTCGGGGAGATATCGAAATAAAGTATCAGGCAAGTCCGAATTTGTTGATTGAGTCCCTGTTTAAGACATTTTTTTCCGATGTGATCACAGCACGCAATACGCGACAAAACCAGGAATTGAACTTCTCATCGGATTTTATGTCGGATGAATTGTTTTTTAAACACAGCGCCGCTGTTACACACAGATATACCCGTCAAAGAGCTTTTCAGTTTCTTTCCAACTATACCAGGTCGTCATTAGGCCAGAACCTTGTTATTACTCCAACTCCTTTTGATGGTTTGGGCGAGAGCAGACAAACCGTGAGCATCAGAAAAGAATTTCTGGAACTTCAGGGACTGTACCTAACTTCGACTGAGCACGGTAAGCTGAATACAAGGTTTGGATTTCATGCGGTGCGCACCCCACTACGCACGTCGCTTGATCAGGCAAGCATCAATGATCTTGTTTTTTCATCAAATAGTTTCGTGCAAAGTAGTTTTTTTGACTTTAACAAGCCCAGTCTATCCGGAAAAGTGGGTTATCAGGTGAGGTTAATTGACCAGCAGTTGGGTAAATTTGACACCCTAGGCAGAACATCGGCTACAAACCTGGTCTTCGAACCAAGTGTAAACGTACAATACAAAGTCGGGCCCGATAGCCGGTTAAAGGCTGCCGTGGCAACCGTGTTTTCCGAAAATCAAGAAAATCACTTTTTTGTGCAACGTGTATTGATCAATAACCGAACGGCCATCGGAAACACGCCCAATTTGAGGCTTAGGCGAACTGACAGAGTTGATGTTAGTTTAGCGAAAGATGATTTTACAAGTCTGACACATCTACGCGTTACTTTTGGGTGCGAGCGTTCTCAGGGTGTTTTTTTGTCTAATTCGATCATTTCTGAGCGATTTACCTTGATTAACTACTTTAACACACCTCAGAGCATAATAAATGTCACTGGCGAAGGGTCGATTTCGAAATATGTAAATGGTCTGGTGTCCACCTTCAGGCTTAACACCCATTACGCTTTTTCTAGGTATCTTAACGTTGTAAACGGTTCGGATCTGCGGACAAATTTTTCCCACGCTTTTTCCACACGTTTTTTTTGGAAAACAGCTTTTGATGGGATTGTCAATTTTGAGAACGTAGCGGAATACACCTATATGGGGTCTGTAACCGAAAATCAGAGTAACTGGTTTACGAATACAAGTTTATCGAATGCAGTCAAAGTTATTTCTAAGGTAAGTCAGACTTTTACATCGATTTTTACGTGTGAGGTACTCATACCCGACTTTGAAAATCGCAGCTCAAATCTGATATTTTTTGATTTCATGGCCCGCTACACGCCCCGTAGCGGAAAATGGGGAGCTTATTTTAATGTCCGTAATATGTCGAACGTAAGTTTTTATCAGGTTGTTGATACCAATGATGTGGCAACAAGCATCCTCGCTACGAATATTTTACCAAGGCAGATTTTGGCCGGATTTTCTTTGAGCTTTTAGGTCCTTCATAAATGATTAAACGGTATGCTACTAAATTTTTCCAACCCGCAGCTGCCGTCTTTGGTCGAGTCCAATACGGCCGAATACACAAGAATCACGCGGCCGTTCAATCAATTGTCCATATGAAGACGTCTAACGTCATATGTTCAGTATCAGCTCTTTATCTTTTTCTTCTCACGGCTTCTGCAAGCTTACCGAAGAAGTCACTGACCCCGACGCCAAAGAATTGTTACGGCGCAGCATGACGGAGACTGGACTTACACGCACCACGCTGTATTTTGATTTTTATCTTGGTCGCGCGTTACAAAAGGCGGGCGCCCCGGAGTTGTATGCGCAGTTGCTTACGAAATGGACAGACTTGTTAGACCTGGGCCTCACCACGTTTCCCGAAGGTGTAAACCGCAGCGAGTGCCATGCATGGAGTGCGAGTCCGAATTTTGAGATGCCCGCACTGTTTGGCGGCATTCAGCCGGCAAGTCCGGGTTTCAAAACAGTGCTGATTCAGCCTTCCGTGGGTCATCTTACCGCGGTGAAAACCGTCGTGCCACATTGGGCCGGAGATCTATCCGTTCAGCTTCAGCAAAATTCTACCGGTTGGCGCGTGGAGATTGAGTTGCCGCCGGGCATTACCGGACATTTTGTTTGGAAGGGTAAAAAGTACAAGCTGAAATCGGGTTCGAACCGGTGGGCGGGGTTATAAAAAATCAATATCCACATTCAACGGGTAGCGCATCAGGTAGTGCGCGGCTTCTTCCATGGTAAGGCCTTCAAACAATACCCGATAAAGATTGTCGGTAATGAGGGCGCGCACTTTGTAATAGTCAGCACATTTCTTGGCGATTTTAATGGTGTTGATCCCCTCGGCCACTTCGTTCATGTCCGCCAGAATATCGCTGAGTTTCTCGCCCTTGGCCAGCCGGTAGCCCACCGTGTAATTGCGGCTCAGCGGACTATTGCACGTGGCCACCAAATCGCCAATACCGGCTACGCCTAAAAATGCTTTCACGTTTCCACCCAGTGCGCGGCCCAGGTAGATCATTTCTACCGCCCCGCGGCTGATTAACAAACCTTTTGAGTTTTCGCCATAGCCCAGTCCGCTCAATGCGCCCGCAGCAATGGCGATAATGTTTTTCAGCACACCGGCCAACTCCACGCCAATCAAGTCATTGTTCTCGTACACCTGGAAGCGTTCGTTGCGCAGCAAGCGCTTGCCCGCAGTGGTTACTTCCTGAAACGGACTGGCAATAACCGTGGCGCCGGGCTGATGTTGAGAAAGTTCTTTCGAAAGATTAGGGCCGGAGATACAACCCACGCGTACTACCACCGTTTCTTCGCGAATCACTTCGCTCATGGTTTTTACGTGCGCGCGCGAGAGCTTGTCGGCCAACTCCAGTGTGTGCCCTTCGGGCAGCGAAATGTCCAGTCCTTTTGTGCCGTGAATGAGAATGTGGTACGGGTGCAGGTAGGGCGAGAGTTTACGCATCACCTGCCGGAAGTGCAGCGATGGAACAATCGGGAAAATAATATCGCAATGCTCCGCTAAGTAGGAGAGTTGCGTGGTGGCGTGCAACTGGCCGCCAAAAACATGGCCATGGTGCGCCTGCGTTTGGTTGATTTCGCGCGCGGTATTTTCCTGTCGCACGTACATCACCACGGGGCGGTGCTGCGCAATCAGGCTGGCCACAGCCGATCCAAAATTACCGGCCCCTAAAACGCCAATCGGTTTCTCAGATGAGCCTTTCAAGGTCATAGCCCACCAGCCGGTTGTGATAATAGTACAAAAGTGTGAGGTCTTGCGTAACGATGTTGCCGCGCTTGTTTCGTAGCAATGGCCGGTTCAGATGGAAGATGCCCACGTTCGCCAGCCCGTTCTTGATGACCAGATCGGCTTTGCCCTTCAAGTGAATCGCAAAGTTGATCTCGCGCTTTTCTTTCATGCCATAGATTTCTTTGCGTACGCGCTTAAACGTGGCGCGAAACTCGGCATAGTCCAGCTCCAGATCTTCTTCGGGCAGGCGCAAGAAGCTAAAAAGATCAAGCTTTGAATATTTTTTCATCCACATCTCAAAAGCCACAAAAGCCACCAGATGGCTGGCAAACACGCGATTGATTTTGTGGTATTCTTTTACAATCCGTTGGCCCAGCATGCGGGTGTATTCCTCTTCGCGCTGGCGGTCAACCACCACCTGCCCACCACTCACAAAATAATCGCGGGTGTTGATTACACGCCCCTGGGCATCTAGGCTGTGGCCATCCAGATCTACATAGTTGCCCATGACATCCAAACACGGGCCAATGGACACCGAGATGTTCGATCCTTTGGTAAAGAACTTAAACAGGAATCGAACCAATTGAAAACTGCCGTACTTGTCGTGCTCCGGGAAGTACCGATCCTGCCCTTTTACATGGAGGTAATCTTCAATTAGATCCGGAGCCTCCAGTACAAAATTGTAGTTTAATGTAACCGGCACAACAAAGATTTTCCGAGGTGTATCGCCCGGCTTTTCTTGCTCGTAGATGGCGCGCTGCGCTTCCACGGTGGTGCTTAGCAATCCCAACTTCAGTTGTTTCTCGATGAGCCCGGAGCGCGAGCGCGTGCCGCCGGGGAAGAACAAACTGTGTGCGCCCTTTTGCAACGCCAGCGTGGAGTACATTTTCAGGGTTTCCAGGTAGGGCAGGTTTTTCTTTCTGCGGTCTACTTTGTACGCCCCAAGGCTGTTCATGAAGTAGGCAAAAATTTTGATGTTGAACAGGTTCAGCCCTGCGCCGTAGATAAAGGCCGGCAATCCTAGCGAGTGGATCACCCACCCAATGAGAATCGAATCGAGGTTGCTAAAGTGGGTGGGTACCATCACAATCGTACCTTCTTTCGCCAGCTTGCGCAGCATCTTTACTTTACCTACAATTTGGATCTTATCGCGCAGCGCATACTCATTGCGGAAGAATGCCCCGAATTTTTTAAGGCGCGCGCCATTGAGCAACCGGGTGAACCAAAACTTGGTAACCTCGCGGGCAAACCGGTACGAGCTGGGTTTAAAGTTGCCCGCAATTTCGTTGGCGTACCGCTGCACAATCTGGTACAGCAGTTCTTCTTCTTTTTTCCCGGCTTCGTCCGGGGTTTTTGCACTGAGTTCGATCAGTTCTTTTTTGATGTTGCCCCAAAAGGCCGATTCATCCGCCGGGTCTACGCGCCACCGGTTGCGTTTCATGCGGTTTTGCTCGCGGTAGGTGGTGGCCTCCAGTTCGTCAATCAATTGCTTGCGGCTGGGGCGCAGTTCTTTAATGCGCGCAATTGCCTGTTGGGTTACTTCTTCTAAAAACTCTTTCCGGTTCTTGCTGAGTTGGTAAACCGGCCACTCGGGAATGCCATCAAGAATGGGCTTGTAGCCGATGTTTTTATTGTTCTTTTCGAGTACGTCCATGAATCGCCTTCGGTTGCGTGGTAAAACGCGGACGGCAAATGTAGCCGAACACGGCCCTTTTACCAAAAGACTGTTTGAGCGTCAACCGTTTAGCTACTTAAACACCGGCAAGGGCGGTGTGCAGGCTGCGCTCCATATCATGAAAACGCTGAAGCGCTTCTTGCACAAAAATCTCATTTACTACCTGCTTTACATCGCTCTCGCTGGCCAGATCGTATTCCGGAATTTTAAAGGTCTGCTCCAGCAATCCGTTTTCCAGTTTAATCAGATACCGGTTATTCCAATGAAAAAGCGTGATTTTACAATCCGGGTGACTGATTTCGCCAATAACGCGCATGGGTGTGGGGGTTGTTGATGGATCAAAAATGCTAAATTGAATGTTATTTGACTCCAACCTCAAAAATAGGGGAAACGGTATTTCGAGGGCGGCACAACCGAGAAATCCTTGGCGGCAGGGCTGTAGGTTGGGCTGTATCACTTTCGTTAGAGATAACGAGACTCTTTTTTTTTGAGATGGGTTCCGGGCTGTTCAATAAGCGCCGCGTTTGTTCGTTTTATCGGATAAACCTTTAAAACGTAGTTTGGTTAGTTATTTTTGAGTGGGATAGCATGAGGAAGTTTATAGCAAATGTAAAGTGGGGTGTTGTGGCCGCGCTGTTTTTTGGCAGCACATCGGCTACGTGGGGCAGCCACTTGCGCGCGGGCGAAATCACCGTTACGCGGCAGAATTGTACCAGCCTTACGTTTACTATCTGTATTACCGTGTACACCAATACCGGCTCCACCATCCGCTTTGGCGATGGCTTTCTCGATTTTGGCGATGGCTCCCCCATCTTTCGCACACCTTCGGTAGACAACACGCTCCGGCCGGATTTGCCGCCTAACGTGGGTACCGTGCGGTACTGTACCACGCACACCTATTCCGGCCCGGGCGAGTACATCATCAGTTACCTGGAGCCCAACCGAAATGGGGGTATTCTGAACATGTTCGATTCTTTCAACACCACCTTTTATCTGCAAACACAGATTTCTATCGATCCTTTTTTGGGATGCAATAACTCGCCCCAGTTGTTGGTGCCGCCCATCGATAAAGCCTGCTCGGGGGCTGCGTGGTTCCATAATCCGGGTGCGTACGATCCGGATGGCGATAGTCTTTCTTACGAATTGGTAGTGCCCCTGCGCGACCGCGCTACGCCCGTAAGCCGGTATGCCCCTCCGAATAGCCCCGATTTCTATCGCGGTTTTGATTACAACGTCGCAAATGAAGAAGGCAATGGCCGCCCCGTTTTTTCCATCAACCAACGCACCGGCACGGTTACGTGGAATGCGCCGGGCCTCTCGGGTGAGTACAATATTGCGTTCATTATTCGGGAGTGGCGCAAAATCGGTAACGAGTGGGTGAGCATGGGCTACGTTACCCGCGATATGCAGATTATTGTGGAAGACTGCCGCAATGAGCGGCCGAAACTAAAAATCCCCCCGGATATTTGTGTTGAGGCAGGCACCCTCATTGACCAACGAATCTTTGGCTTCGACCCCGATGGCGACAGTGTGAAGATTGAGGCGTTCTCGCAGGTGTTTATTCTACCATCGCCCGCACGCTTTACCCCAGATCCACCGCGTTTTCAAACCTCTAATCCGAACCGCGATGCCGTTGGTGTTTTTCGCTGGCAAACCACTTGCGACCATGTAAAAGAACAACCCTACCAGGTAGTATTTAAAATCACAGATAACCCCGGCACCGGCCCGCGGCTGGTGGATTTCCAAACCTGGAACATCCGCGTGGTTGGCCCGGCTCCGAAATGGAAATCTGCACAGTTAAATCTGGCGGCACGCAGTGCCAGCCTGGAATGGGATCGGTACTTCTGCGCAGATCGGGCCGAGCGGATAGAAGTGTACCGCAGGGTAGATAGTTTTCCGTTTACCCCGCCCGAGTGCCTAACCGGCATTCCGGATTTTCTGGGCTACACAAAAATCGGGCAGACCGGCCCTGCCGCCACCACATTTGTGGACACCAACAACCAGAGAGGGTTGGCCCCGGGCGCCCAGTACTGCTACCGGCTGGTGGCATTTTTTCCGCAGCCGCGCGGGGGCGAAAGCTACGTGTCGGCCGAGATTTGCATTCCGCCCATTGAAGCCGCTGCGCCTGTAATTACCAACGTAACAGTCGATCGCACCGGCACGGGTGCGCAAGGTTCGCCCGTGGGGCAAATCACCGTAAAATGGCGCTCACCGTTTGATCTCAATCGTGCGCAGTTTCCGCCCCCATACCGATATGAGGTGTGGCGTGCAGAAGGATTCAGCGGCACTAACCGGCTTACCCGCGTTTCCAACGGCAGGCAGTTGGATTCCACTTTCGTGGATGTGGGGCCCAACACCCGCGAAACGATTTACAACTATCGCATCATCGCATTTGATAACAACGACACGCGGATTGATACTTCCTTCGAGGCCTCTACTGTGCGGTTAGAATTGGCATCGCAACTGAAAAAAATTCAATTGAACTGGCAGGCGGATGTGCCATGGTCCATCAATACCAACGCGTATCCGTTGCACCTCATCTACCGGGGCTCGCTTAACCAAACCGAAAATCAGTTTGTATTGATTGACAGCGTAAATGTAAACCAGGGTCGCTTTCAGTATCTGGATTCCGGCCAATTCAATCGGCAGCCACTGCGCGAGAATGAATTCTACTGTTATCGCGTGATGACCCGCGGGGCGTACGGTAATCCCAAAATCAACGAGCCGCTGATTAACTTCTCGCAAATTGCCTGCGCCCAGCCCAACGACAGCGAAAAGCCATGCACACCGCAGTTTTCTACCAGCCTCACTGGCGTAAAATGCGAGGAGTTTATCGAACAGACGGCATGCGAGGCCGCGTTGTTTTCGAATGTGATCAAATGGAATCGTCCTACCGATGCCACTTGCCGCGAAGATGTGCGCAGCTACAACATTTACGTGGCCAGCAAAGTGGGTGAAGAGTTTACGAAACTGCTCACGGTAACCGATACCTTTTACGTAGACCGTAACCTGCCCTCGTTTGCGCGGTGTTATAAAATTGCCGCGGTAGACCGATCCGGCAACGAAAGCGAGTTGAGCGAGTCGTTTTGTTTTGATAACTGCCCCAGGTATGAGTTGCCCAATGTATTCACACCCAATGGCGACGGCTGCAATGATGTGTTTAGCGCATTCTCAGAACGCGATGTGCGCGATGAAAACGGAAACTTTCGCTGTGGCGAGCCCGTGGCAGACATCCGGTTGCGCTGTGCCCGGTTTGTGCAACGGGTAGAGTTTACGGTGTACAACCGATGGGGGGGCGAAGTGTATAATTATTCTTCCGGCGGTGAGCGCACCATTTACATCGATTGGAACGGCAAAGACAACAACAGCCAGGAGTTAGCTACCGGCGTGTATTATTACAGTGCGGAAGTTACGTTCGATGTGGTTGATCCGGCCCAGCAAACGCGCACCATCCGCGGCTGGGTACACCTGATTCGCTAGCCCATGATTATTTTTTTTGACGGTGTGTGTAATCTCTGTAGCGGCGCAGTGCAATTCATCATCGCCCGCGACCCACACGCACGGTTTCGGTTCAGTTCGCTGCAATCGGATTTTGCCGCAACGGCGTTAGCCAAAGCAGGCATGGTGCCCGGCCAACTGTTCAGCATTTTGCTGTTGAAAGACGGCCAAATCTTCCAAAAAAGCGATGCAGCCCTGGAAATCGCCCGGCATTTGGGTGGGGCATGGCCGCTGCTCTATGGCTTTCGGGTGGTGCCCCGCGTCATTCGCGATGGCGTGTACGATTGGATTGCGCGCAACCGCTATCGGTGGTTTGGTAAAAAAGAGGCGTGTTGGCTACCCACTCCGGCCCTGCGCGCACGCTTCATCGATTAGCGCCGCTTTGGTATTTTTGGCCCCGGCCTGCGGCACGCAGGCATGAACATCATCCAACTGAAAAAAACATGAAAACCGCTTACGTTTTTCCGGGCCAGGGCGCCCAGTTTACCGGCATGGGTAAAGAATTGTACGACACCAATCCGGCAGCAAAAGAATTGTTTGATGCCGCCAACGATATTCTCCAGTTTGATTTACGTGGCATCATGTTCAACGGCTCGGCCGATGAACTCAAGCAAACCCGCGTAACCCAGCCCGCCATTTTTTTGCATAGTGTGGCGGTGGCCAAGTGTGCACCCGATTTTACACCCGACATGGTGGCGGGCCATTCGTTGGGGGAATTCTCGGCCTTGGTGGCCAACCGGGCGCTCTCGTTCCAAGACGGGCTTAAGTTGGTGTTTCAACGCGCCATGGCGATGCAAAAAGCCTGCGAGTTACAACCTTCTACCATGGCTGCGATTCTGGGCCTGGACGATGCCGTGGTGGAAGAAATTTGCGCCTCCATCCAACCCGAAGTGGTGGTAGCGGCCAATTACAATTGCCCGGGGCAGCTGGTAATCTCGGGCACATTAAAGGGTGTGGAAATAGCTTGCGAGAAACTAAAGGCGGCCGGGGCCAAGCGCGCGTTGCCGTTGCAAGTGGGTGGGGCCTTTCACTCACCGCTGATGGAACCCGCCCGGGAAGAGTTGGCCGCCGCCATTCAAGCCACACACTTCAGCACTCCGTTGTGCCCGGTCTACCAAAACGCTACGGCCCAACCGGCCAGCGATGTGGCAACGATTCAAAAAAATCTTATCGCACAACTTACCGCACCTGTTCGCTGGACGCAATCCGTGCAGCGCATGACTGCCGATGGGGCAACGCGTTTTATTGAGTGTGGGCCCGGCAAGGTGCTGCAAGGGTTAGTAAAGAAAATCTCGCCCGCGGCAGAGGCGCTTAGCGCGTAACATACTTTTCTACCGGTAGCCGGTCGGGGCAGGCGGCTAGCAACGTGCGCACCCGTTGCTGCAAAACAGGATGAACAAAATCGGGCAATACCTCTGCCAACGGCACCAACGTAAACCTGCGCGAGGCCAGGTGCGGATGGGGAACGGTAAGCCGCTCGTTTTGAATTACATCGCTATCAAAAAACAGAATATCGAGATCAATCACCCGTGCGCCCCACTTCTCCTCGCGCTGGCGCCCCAGTACACGTTCAATCGTCAGCAGCTCGTCTAACAAGGGCAAAGCCGCAAGGGCGGTATCAAGCAAAACCACCTGATTTAAAAAAGCAGGCTGGTGCTCGTTGCCCCAGGCCGCCGTTTCGTATACGCTAGATTGTGCGGCAATACGCCCCAAACGCTGCAGGTGTTTACATGCGCACTCAAGCTGCAGGGCTCGGTCGCCCAGATTTGCACCCAGTAACAACACGGCCGTTTTTACGTTTCCCATACCAGGTTCGGACTTTGTTTTACCACCAAGGCTTCCGGCTACGTGTTTCAAATATGTATTTTTATCCCCTCAAATATAGACTATGAGTTTCCTCAAAGCTTTCTTTGCCTCTTGCCTCGGCACGCTTGTGGCCCTGGTGCTGCTTTTCTTTATCACCATTGCTTTTTTTAGTTCGTTGTCGGCTGAGCAGGAAGTGCAAGTCGCCAATAACTCCATACTCCATATCAATCTCAATACCATGATTAATGAACTGGAGGTGGAAGACCCCTTGGCCGAACTTTTTCCCAGCTCTATCCCACAAAACGTAGGCTTGATTCAACTTACAGAAGCCATCCGCAAAGCCAAAGACGATGCCAACGTGCGTGGAATTTACCTCCAGGCCGGCTCGCCCTTTGCCGGGTATGCTACGTTGGAGGAAATCCGCGCGGCCCTGCAGGATTTCCGTACGTCGGGCAAATGGGTGATCGCTTACGCGGATAATTACACCGAGGGCGGTTATTTCGTGGCCTCCGTGGCCGACCAGGTGTACATGAATCCCAACGGGCTGGTAGAGTTCAACGGGCTTTCGATTGAAGTGAATTTTTTTAAGAAGTTATTCGATAAGCTGGATATTAAACCGCAGGTGTTTCGCGTAGGCGATTTTAAAAGCGCCATCGAACCGTTTGTACGCGAAGAGCTAAGCCCGGAAAACCGCACGCAGTTGAATGCGATCATCCAATCCGTTCACGGTGTGATTTTACAGCAGATCGCCGAGAGCCGCAATCGTACGGTGCCTGAACTCAAGACGGTGGCCGACAACATGCTGGTGCGCAATGCCCGGCAGGCCCTGGATCAACGGCTGGTGGATTCCCTTTTTTACCACGACCAGCTTCGTGCAGCATTGGCCAAGCGCGTGGGCACGGCAGAAGATGATCTGGAATTCATTTCCTACGCCAAGTACCGGAAGACCTACTCCACGTACAGTTCATCAAAAAATGAAGTAGCGGTAATTGTAGCCGAAGGCGAGATTGTGCCCGGCACCACAGACGAGAGCACCGTGATCGCTTCCGCCACCTTCCGCGAAGAGATTCGCAAAGCAAGAACCAATGGAAAAGTAAAAGCAATCGTTATCCGGGTAAACAGCCCGGGCGGCGTTTTTCAGGCGGCCGATGAAATGTGGCGTGAGATTGAGCTGGCCGCCAAAGAGAAACCCGTTATCGCATCCATGGGCGACTATGCCGCCAGTGGGGGCTACTATATGGCCATGGCCTGCGATACAATTGTGGCCCGACCCACGACCATTACCGGCTCCATCGGGGTTTTTTCGGTTTTGTTTGATCTGAGTGCCTTTCTCGATAACAAGCTGGGCATCACGTCCGATCAGGTTCAAACCGGAAACGTGGGCGATTTGATTACCGTAACCCGCCCGCTTACCGAATTCGAAAAGCAAATCTGGCAGACCCAGACCGATGAGATCTACGAGATTTTTACCAGCAAGGCCGCTGCGGGCCGCGGTATGAAGCAAGAAGACATTAAGAAAATTGCCTCCGGCCGGGTTTGGACCGGGGAACAGGCCATTCAAAACAATTTGGCCGACCAAGCGGGCGGCTTGCAAGACGCCATCGCCATCGCGGCGCGGCAGGCCGGGGTTGCAGACGATTTCAAGGTGAAGTACTACCCCAAAACCAAATCCGTGCTGGAACGGCTGATGAACACCACCGAGGAAACGGTGCAAGCCAAGGTGCTGCAACACCAGTTAGGCGACCATTTCGGCGCCTACCAACAGTGGCAGCGGCTAAAAAATTACCAAGGCACCCAAGCCCGGATGGGGGTGGATTTTGGGGTGAAATAGGATGTAAGATTTTGTCTTTTTTTGAATAATTCCACCCAAAAACTTACAGAGTTGCTATTCTCTATTACCAACCCGAACGATGCTCAAGCACTTGTTAACGCCCGATGATTATGCGCAGAGACTTAAAGCATTAGAACGTTTGCTCGGATACAAAGCCCCGAGATCCATTCGATTGTGTTGCTTGCTTTTCTGATCGAGTCTGGGTGACTTTACTATAAGTAGTGAATGATATAGTTACAAGTGCAGCGAGGCAAATGGATAAAATAATGACTTTTTTCATAGTGTATTTTTTTTAATGAATTGCTAGAAACCTTTTTCAGAAACATTTCCTCCGGTGCTGTTTCCAGTTTGAGGAGTTACGTTCTCTTCCGTGCAGCTAACGGCAACAATTGAAACAAAAAGGATGAGGGCGAGGGTTTGGACAAATTTTTTCATGGGTCGTTTGTTTTGCAGTTATTTCATTTTAGAAACCTTTTTCAGAAACATTTCCTCCGGTGCTGTTTCCAGTTTGAGGAGTTACGTTCTCTTCCGTGCAGCTAACGGCAACAATTGAAACAAAAAGGATGAGGGCGAGGGTTTGGACAAATTTTTTCATGGGTCGTTTGTTTTGCAGTTATTTCATTTTAGAAACCTTTTTCAGAAACATTTCCTCCGGTGCTGTTTCCAGTTTGAGGAGTTACGTTCTCTTCCGTGCAGCTAACGGCAACAATTGAAACAAAAAGGATGAGGGCGAGGGTTTGGACAAATTTTTTCATGGGTCGTTTGTTTTGCAGTTATTTCATTTTAGAAACCTTTTTCAGAAACATTTCCTCCGGTGCTGTTTCCAGTTTGAGGAGTTACGTTCTCTTCCGTGCAGCTAACGGCAACAATTGAAACAAAAAGGATGAGGGCGAGGGTTTGGACAAATTTTTTCATGGGTCGTTTGTTTTGCAGTTATTTCATTTTAGAAACCTTTTTCAGAAACATTTCCTCCGGTGCTGTTTCCAGTTTGAGGAGTTACATTCTCTTCCGTACAGCCAACGGCGAGGGTTAATACCAGGGTTAATACCGCTGCGATCTGAATTGTTTTTTTCATAGGATTTACTTTTTAGTTTGGTTTATTTGTTTTCACATTGTCTTTTAAAACTTACAACTGGTAGCATCGTAGTTTGAACTCTTAGCGTCATGCTCGTAATCTTCATTCGGCTTTCTGTTCGAGGACAAAATTGAGGTATGGTTTCGATACAAAGCGTAGGATTTTGTTTGGATGCTTGCATGAGTTATTTTTCCAATCATTTTTAGATGAATAGACTATTCTTAGTGTTGTTGTTCGGGCTGACAGCCAATGCCCTTTTTGGACAATTGAACGTTGAAAGGTTGGATTCTTTGCAAAGGGAATTGGAATCTTCAACGGATCGTTTGATTAAAGTTGATTTGTTGATGGAATTGATGCGTGAGCTAATCAATTCGGATTTAGATGAAGCCTTTCGCTTATCGAAATCAGCAGTTGCACTATCTGAACAATCGGGCGACAGTCTCCGAATGGTTAAAACGTATTTTGCGCAGGGCTTTATTCTTCGAAGGCAAAATCGACTCCCCGAATCGATTGAGTTACTTAACCGAGCAATGCGAATTGGTGAGCGAAATCAATTCAGTTCGGACCTTGGTCGCATATATAACTCGTTAGCAATTGCATACACATTTTCCGGGAAGTACGCGAATGCTTTATCTATTCACTTCAAATCGCTCGAATTCAATGAACAAAAAGGGACTAAAGAAGATGTGAGCATTACATTGAACAACATCGGCTTCGTCTATTTCAAGTTGAAAAACTACCAGGAAGCGCGCTCGTTTTATGTTCGTTCACTGCATATCAAAGACTCGATTCAAAGTACTTTCGATGTTGACCGACTGCTAATTAACCTCGCATTATGCGAAAATCAGCTAAAGAACTACGAGCAAGCTGAAAATTATATTGTCAAAGGGTTACGTCTTTGCGGGGAAAATTGTGACCCTCCGATTCGACTTGAAGCAGAGCTTGGATTAGGCATGTCTTTTTTGGAAAGGAGAAACGACACCCAGGCAATTATTCATTTTAGGGAAGCCTATCGTATTTCAAAAAATCTAAATGAAAATAGGTTCACTACTGAGTCATTAATTAGTTTGGCACAGATTAACATCCGCAGGCAGGAATATGCCGACGCATTAATTTTTTTAGACGAGGCAGAAGATGTTGCAGCCACAGCACAGTACCCGGATTTGCTGATTCAGGTTTTTAAAAACAAGTCACGTATTTATTACTCACTTAATGAATACAAGAATGCAGCCATTTATCAGGCGAGATACATTCATCTCAAGGACAGTATTTATAGTGACGAGCTAATAAATAACCTTGCCGATGTAAAAGCAGAGTTTGAAGAACGTGAAAATCTAAAAACTATTCGAGAGCAAGATCAAGTCCTCCAACTCAAAGAAGAAGTTATCCAGCGCCAGCGCCTGCAAACCATTTTCATCACCATTATCGCCTGCCTGGGCATTGCGCTTACTTATCTGCTCTTCCGGTTTTCGCGTGAGTTGCAACGCAAGCGCACCGACTTGTCTGTAAAAAACAAACAGTTGTACGAAGTGCAGAACGCCCTCCGTAAGGTAAACCGCGAGTTGGATCAATTAGTGGAAGAGCGCACCAAAGATCTGGCCGAGATCAACCAATCGCTCGTTAGCACCAACGAAGAGCTGGATTACTTTATTTACAAAACCTCGCACGACATTCGCGGGCCGTTGGCCAGCCTGCTCGGGCTGGCTCACCTCGGTAAACTGGAGGTGACGGAGCCCGTGGCCAGTAATTATCTGCACCAAATCGATGGCACGGCCTCCAAACTTAACGTGGTCCTGTCGAAAATGGCTAAGATCAACCAAATCAGCCGCGGTGAACTTCAGCCTACCCGGGTGGATTTGCAAGCCGTTCTCAACGCCATTATCGCGCGCCAAACTGCGCAACTGCCGCCAGGCAGAGTAGAGGTGTCTATCGACATGGTTGGTGATGTGCAACTGATTTCTGATGCGGCCCTGATTGAGACCTGCCTCGAGAACCTGGTGAGTAACGCAATTAAATACCGCTCAGAAAGCGTGCGTATTCAACCGTTTGTAAACATCCAGGTCGAACAAAAAATGCACGCTGTGTTGGTGCGCGTAATCGATAATGGCATCGGCATCCCTGAAATGCCGCAAGAGCAGCTTTTCCGCATGTTTGTGCGCGCCTCCGAGCGCTCGGAAACCGGGGGCATTGGCCTTTACCTTGCCAAGCTTAGCGCCACCCGCATTTTTGGCAAGTTAAGCTACTCCAAAAACGAGCAGGGCCACACGGTCTTTACCTTGCTGCTTCATCCCAACCTGCAGCAGCGGCTGGCGCAGGTGCAGCAGCTCCGCGAGGAGAAGTCAAAGCAAGAAGCACTCATCCGCGCCCGGGTGCAGGCCCTCTCCGACGAGGTGCTCTAAGGCTGCCGTAAGTCCACAACAATTCGCATCTTTGCACGTCTTTTTTTGGGCAGATTTTTCCTCAATGAGTTCCTCAGTAAAACGATATACGGTAACGGCCGCGCTTCCTTATGCCAACGGCCCCAAACATATTGGCCATTTGGCGGGTGCCTACATTCCGGCCGATGTGTACGTGCGCTACCTGCGGTTGCAACAGCGCGATGTAATCTTTGTGTGTGGCAGCGATGAGCACGGCACGGCCATCCCCAACCAGGCACTAAAAGAAAAAACCACGCCCCGGGCAATTATCGATAAGTATCACGCCCTTATTCGCGATTGCTTCCAGCAACTGGGCATTTCGTTCGACATCTACCATCGCACCAGCGAAAAACTGCATCACGAAACCTCGCAGGAGTTCTTTCTTACACTGTATAACAAGGGCTTGCTCACGGAAGAAACCAGCGAGCAGTATTTTGATGAACAGGCCAATACGTTTCTGGCCGATCGCTACATTGTGGGCACTTGCCCCAAGTGTGGCCACACCAACGCCTATGGCGACCAGTGCGAAAAATGCGGGTCTACACTTAGCCCCAGCGAGCTGATCAACCCCCGCTCCACGTTGTCCGGCCAACCGCCGGTGCTGCGGCCCACGCGCCATTGGTATCTGCCGTTGCAAAACCACGAGCCGTGGCTGCGCGAATGGATTTTGAAAAGCCACGAACGCGATTGGAAACCCAACGTGTATGGCCAATGCAAATCGTGGATCGAGGCCGGCCTGCAACCCCGCGCCATGACGCGCGATCTGGACTGGGGTATTCAGGTGCCGTTACCCGATGCGGCCGGCAAAGTGTTGTACGTGTGGTTCGATGCCCCCATTGGCTACATTTCGGCCACACGCGCGTTGTTTCAGGAACTCAGCACCGGCCAGAAAACCTACGCCACCCCCCAGCGCGAATTCCCGGCCGTGACTGAAAACGATTGGAAGGCATATTGGGAGTCGCCCGACACCCAATTGGTGCACTTCATCGGTAAAGACAACATCGTGTTCCATTGCATCATCTTCCCGATCATGTTGCATGCGTCCGATCGGTTTATTGTACCTGCCAACGTACCTGCCAACGAATTCATGAACCTTGAGGGCGACAAGATGAGCACCAGCCGCGGCTGGTCGATCGAGATGCACGATTACCTCGCGGAATTTCCCGATAAGCCAGACATCCTGCGGTATGCCCTGCTCACCAACCTGCCCGAAACCAAAGACAGTGAGTTTACCTGGAAAGACTACCAGGCCAAAAACAATAACGAGCTGGTGGCCATCTTCGGCAACTTTGTAAACCGGGCACTGGTGCTTACGCAAAAGTACTTTGATAACCAGATGCCCCCCCGCGGTACGCTCACCCCGCTGGATGAAAAGGCTTTGGCCAATCTGGCCGCGGCGCCCGCTACCATAGCCGCTGCCATTGAAGCGTATCGCTTTCGCGAAGCCACGGCAGCCTTCATGGACCTGGCCCGTGTGGGAAATAAATACCTGGCCGATACCGAGCCGTGGAAGCTGGCAAAAACAGATCTCGCCCGCGTGGGCACAGTACTGAACATCGCCCTGCAGATAGCCGCCAATCTGGCCATTGTGGCCGAACCCTTTCTCCCGTTCAGCGCCAAAAAACTGCGCAACATGTTGCACATGCGCCAACACACGTGGGCGGAGGCCGGGCAAGACCGCCTGTTGCCCGATGGCCACGCGCTGGGCCAGGCTACCCTGTTATTCGAAAAACTGGAAGACGCCATCATCGATAAGCAGATTAAAAAACTTATGGACACCAAAAACGAAACGGCCCCCGCGGCCACGGTTGCACCGCTAAAACCTGAAATTGTGTTCGATGATTTTTCCAAGCTAGATATCCGCGTGGGCACAGTAACCGCAGCCGCGAAAATGGAGAAGTCAGACAAGCTGTTGAAACTCTCCATTAACGATGGCCTCCACACGCGCACCATCCTCAGCGGTATTGCCAAGCACTACACGGCCGAGGAAATGGTGGGCAAGCAAGTTACGTTTATTGCCAACCTGGCCCCCCGCAAAATGATGGGCGTTGAGTCCCAAGGCATGGTGCTCACGGCCGAAGATGCCGAGGGCAAACTGCGGCTGCTGCAACCCAATCAACCCGTAAACCCGGGCGCTACCGTTAGTTAAGAAGTTTCCTGATCTTTTGGGGGTGCCCCCGCGGCCCTGCCCCCAAAGCCCCGCCGCGGGGTCGGGCCTTCGTGGCTCGCCATGCCCGCGCACAGGCTCCCACGGGCTCAAACAAACCCACTCAGTCCCTCACCCGTACGCACACCGAAGCAGAAATCGCTGCAGCGGTTAGTCTTGCTCTAAAAACGGATAGCGGTAGTCGGTGGGCGGCACCAGTGTTTCTTTTACAGATCGCATCGATACCCAGCGCAGCAAGTTTACTTTCGCCCCCGCCTTATCGTTTGTGCCAGACCCACGGGCACCGCCAAAGGGTTGTTGGCCCACTACGGCACCCGTAGGTTTATCGTTAATGTAAAAGTTGCCGGCGGCATTCTCCAGTTTTTTAGTGGCCAGTTCAATGGCGTACCGGTCGCGCGAGAAGATGGAGCCCGTCAGCGCATACGGCGAGGTTTGGTCTACCAACTCCAGGGTCTGCTCAAAGTTCTCGCTGTGGTACACATAAATGGTTACCACAGGCCCAAAGATTTCTTCGCACATCGTTACAGACGAGGCGTCTTGCGTTACAATTACCGTCGGCTCAATAAAGTAGCCTTTCGATTTATCGTATTTGCCACCGGCAATGATTTCGTTCATCGGGTTCTTGCGGGCTTGCTCAATGTACCCGGTGATGGAGTCGAACGCTTTTTCGTCAATTACCGCATTCACAAAATTCGTGAAGTCTTCGGGCCCGCCCATCTTCATCGTGGCGAGGTCGGCCAGCAGGTACTTTTTTACATCGTCCCACAAATTAGACGGAATATAACAGCGCGAGGCAGCCGAACATTTTTGCCCCTGGTATTCAAACGCGCCCCGGGCAATGGCCACGGCTACTTCTTTGGCCGCTGCGCTTTTGTGTGCTAAAATAAAGTCTTTGCCCCCTGTTTCGCCCACAATGCGCGGGTAGCTTTTGTATTTGGCGATGTTATTGCCAATTGTTTTCCACATGCCTTGAAAAACACCCGTACTGCCGGTGAAGTGTATGCCCGCAAAATCGCGGTGGTTAAAAACCACTTCGCCCGTGGCGGCTCCGGCTACAAAAACCAGGTTAATCACACCTTCGGGCAATCCGGCCTCGCGCAAAATTTCCATAAACACGTGGGCCGAATAAATCTGGGTATGTGCCGGTTTCCACACTACCGTATTGCCCATCAGCGCCATACTGGTGGGTAGGTTGCCGCCAATGGCAGTAAAGTTAAACGGGGTGAGGGCAAACGTGAATCCTTCCAACGGCCGGTATTCCATCCGGTTCCAAATGCCGGGCGAAGACTGCGGCTGTTCGTTGTAAATCTCCGACATGAAATACACGTTGAAGCGCAGGAAGTCGATCAGCTCACACGCCGCATCAATCTCGGCCTGAAACGCATTTTTAGATTGCCCCAACATGGTGGCGGCGTTCATCTTGTAGCGGTAGGGCCCGGCCAATAAATCGGCTGCCTTTAGAAAAATGCTGGCGCGGTGCTCCCACGAAAGGTTGGCCCACAATTCCCGACCGGCCAGGGCCGCCTGAATGGCCTGTTCTACATGGCCTTTGTCGCCTTCGTGGTAGTAGCCCAGTACATGTTGATGGTCGTGTGGGGGCGACAACTTTTTGGTTTGGCCGGTGCGCACTTCTTGTCCGCCAATAAACATCGGCACATCAACCTGGCGGCTGCGGGCTTCGGCCAGCGCTTGTTGCAGTGCTTTGCGTTCTTTGCTGCCTGCCGCGTAGCTTAGAACGGGTTCATTTTTAGGATAAGGAACGTGAAAAAAACCAGTAGCCATGGGTGTAGAAATTTTTTATGCGCGCAAGTTAGAGAATTTGCGGGCCTACAGAAACGCAAGCAGTTCGTTCAATTCGCGAATCTCATACGTGCACGCAGCCTCATGCGTTGCGCCCTGCGGATTGTAAAACACCTGGTCAATTCCGGCTTCGCGGGCCCCGGCAATATCGGTGAGCAGATTATCGCCAATCATGAGTGCATCGCTTGCGGTTACGCCCAGGTGTTGGAGGGCGAGCGCAAAAATACCGGGTTCCGGTTTTTTAGATTGGGCACGCTCCGAGGTAATGACGGAAGTAAAGTAGGGCCGCAATCCGGCGGAATCTACTTTTACGGTTTGAATCTCTTCAAAACCGTTGGTTACAATCACGAGCGGATACCGCGCGTGTAAGTGTTGGAGCACTTCTTTCGCATGCGGAAGTAAGTTGCTTTTCTTGGGCGATTCGCGCACGTAGGCATCCGAGAATAGTAACGATAGCGGGTAGTTGTCAATGCCCACTTCCTGAAATACCCGGTGGAAGCGCTGTTCGCGGATGACCTCGCGTGCAATCAGGCCACGGTCGTAATCCAACCACAGCTGGGTGTTGATGCGTACAAAGTGCTGGTGGAAGTGCGCAAAAGGCGCGGCCGTTTGGTCGGTGAGGTGCTCGTGAAAAAGCTCGTGCAATGTTTCGGCTGCGTTGGTTTCGTAATCCCACAGCGTGTGGTCTAAATCGAAGAGAATTCCTTTGTATTTTTTCATGGTTAAGCACTGCGCACGGCACTCAGCGGCTTCATCTGCAAGCGGTTGAGGGTAAGCTCGCGATTGTTGTAAAGCGTAAGAAACGTTTGCTGGTCTTGTTGCAGCACTGGGTCGCGCTTTACGTATTGCAGCAATTTCTCTACGAAATCAAAAACTTCGTCTTTAATCGAATAAAACACCCATTGGTTGTGTTTCCGGAAGGTGAGAATGCCGGCATTCTTGAGGTAGATCAGATGCCGCGATGTTTTGGTTTGCGTAAAATCCAGAATCCGCTCCAGATCGGTAATACACATTTCACCATTGGTAAGGATCAGCGTAAGCAAGCGCAGCCGGGCCGTATCAGAACAGGCCAGAAAAATCTGGCTACCCAAGTCCAGGTTAAAGTGTTTCAGTCGCATACCCGCCTATCCGTGTAAAAGTAGCTAAAACCGCTGGTAGGTTAACATTCGTTCGGCTATCGGGTTTAATCTCTATATTTGGCAAATTTGGATGTGTTGAAGCAGCTAATCGGTTTGATCTTTTGGATAGGGCTGGCCGGAGCAGTGAGCGCCCAGACGCAACACCAGCGCAGAGTCATTCAGCTTTCGGGTGTGATTCTTGCCGCGGATAGTGCTACGTCCGTGCCGGGCGTGCACGTGTGGGTGCCCAAAGCCATGCGTGGCACGGTGTCGAACCGCATGGGTTATTTTTCGATGCCGGTGTTGGCAGGCGATAGCGTGGTGTTTAGCTCGGTGGGCTTTATCAAACAGCATTACATCGTGCCCAATCACCCTTCTGATTTTCTTACGCTCGTGGTGGAGATGGTAGAAGACATCACCTTTCTGCGCGAGGTTACCATCACCCCATTTCCCACCGAGGAGGTGTTTAAGCAGGCGGTTTTGGCATTGAATCTACCGTTGGATAACAATGCCTACGACAGGCGCAACCTAAATGCCGAACTCCTCGCGCTCATGATGCAAACCACCCCTATGGATGGCAACCTGAATTACAGGTACTATATCGACCAGTACTCCGGATCGGTAAACGACCGGTTTATGCCGCGCACGAATCCGTTTTTGAACCCTTTCAATTGGGCGCGGTTCTTTCGCGATCTCAAGCAGAATAAAAAGAAATAATCCGTTTCCACGATTTTTAGTATTATTGCGACCTCAAAAAAAGGTTTCGGGGTGTAGCGCAGCCCGGTTAGCGCATCACGTTAGGGACGTGGAGGTCGGACGTTCGAATCGTCTCACCCCGACTACCCTCTGATTTATTCGGAGGGTTTTTTTTTAAGTTATGTGCACGGTGTACATTTTGCGCAGCCAACGTACGGGACGGTTTTACGTTGGTCAGACCCAAGATCTGACTAAGCGTTTGGCGGAGCATAACAGCGAGCTTGCGGGTCATACCAGAAAAGAACAGCCGTGGTTGCTAGTTTGGCATCACCAGGTCGCGAATCGAAAGGAAGCGATGATCCTGGAAAGGAAGATCAAGAAGCGTGGTGCTAAGCGATTTTTGAGTGACCAAGGGATTTGCAGCCCGGTTAGCGTCACGCCATCAGCGTGATTAGGGACGTGGAGGTCGGACGTTCGAATCGTCTCACCCCGAC
>ERZ1066133.268-NODE-268-length-27573-cov-11.024384_pt1 | contig 27573 bp, 21 predicted proteins | sample MGYA00382780_ERZ1066133 | MGnify/ENA primary metagenome ERZ1066133 (study PRJEB33369, sample SAMEA5778363) | biofilm metagenome | biome: Industrial cooling water; feature: Water cooling tower basin; material: Biofilm | place: United Arab Emirates | collected... | reverse complement strand
GGCCGGACCCCGGGGTCCACGCGGCTCCGGGGCCGAACTCCGGCCTTCGCGGGGCACGGCTGGCGGCTCGTCGCCCCCGGCCCTCGGCTGCGCGCGGGCTGGCGCGGTGGCGCGCGCGCGTGGGCGGTCGCTCGGGGATCGGCGCGAGCGGGGCCGGCCCTTGCGCGCCGCTCGCGGGGGGCGCGGACTCCGTTCCCGGACCGAACTCGTCGCGCCCTCGGCCCGGCGTCGGAGCAAGGCCCCGGCCCCTGCTATCTTGCGCCCATGGCGAATCTGGCCGTGCGCCTCGGGCCGCTGCTCGCGCGCTCTCCGATCTTCTCCGCCTCCGGCACCTTCGGGCACGGCCGCGAGATGGAGCCCTTCGTCGATTTCGGCAGCCTGGGTGGGCTGGTCTCGAAGACCGTCACGCTGCGGCCCCGCGGCGGCAATCCCGCTCCGCGCCTGTGCGAGACCGAGCTGGGCCTGATCAACTCGATCGGGCTCGAGAACCGGGGTCTGGACGCCTATCTGAGCGAGACCCTGCCGGGCATGGCCGGGCTGGATTGCCTGGTGGTGACCAACGTCGGCGGGCATGCCGACCGCGAATTCGTGGAGCTGGCCGAGCGCCTCTCGGAGCGGCCCGAGATCGATGCCCTCGAACTGAACCTGTCCTGTCCCAACGTGGACGACGGCAAGCTGCCGCTGGCGACGGATCCGCGCCGGGCCGAAGCCGTCGTCTCCGCCGTGCGGGCGCGCTGCTCGAAACCCCTGTGGGCCAAGCTGTCGCCGAACGTGACGCGCATCGGCGAGATGGCCAAGGCCGTGGAAGCCGGGGGCGCGGATGCGGTCACGGCGGTCAACACGGTCCTCGGCCTGGCCCTCGACTGGCGCACGCGCCGCCCCGGGGTCAACACGGTCCAGGGCGGCTACAGCGGGCCGGCGATCAAGCCGATCGCGCTGCGCTGCGCCTGGGAATGCGCCCAGGCCGTGGCCATTCCGGTGATCGGCTGCGGCGGCATCGTGCGGGCCAGCGATGCGCTCGAGTTCCTGGTCGCCGGGTGCAGCGCGGTGCAGTTCGGCACGGCCTCGTTCTCCGATCCCGCCCGCATCGGGCGCCTGGCGGCGGAGATGGAGGCCTTGCTGGACGAAGCCGGCATCGCCGATGTGAACGACCTGGTGGGCAGCCTGCAGGACGGCCGGCAGCGCCTGCCGCGCCCCCGGCCCGGCGGCCCCCTGACCCCGCCCGCGGAGGCGGCGCGAGGGGGAGCTTGCGTCTAGAGCACCTGACCGCGGAGCGCCTGGCGGAGGCGTTGCGGCTGTACCTGGCGCGCGCCTACGGCAGCGGCGCCGGTCTGCCGCAGGTCCCGGCGCTGGAGCGCTCCGCCGCCCCGCGCTTCGACATCGCTCCGCTGTTGGGCTCGACCGACCTGGCCGCCAGCCTGGCGCTGTTCCAGCGCGGCGATCCCGGGGACGATCCGGACTCCCGGCGCTTCACGCTGCGCCTGGGGAACTCCTGCTACCCGTTCATGAAGTTCGTGCTGCAGGAGCACCTGATCCAGGGCGAGTTCTTCTTCTCCGTCGACACGCACGACAACATGGCGGTGTCCGCCCAGGATCCCGATCGCGAGCGCTGGCAGGCCCTCAAGCTCTACAACCGGGCCCTGGCGGCGGCGATCGAGGCCGACTGGGAGCGGGTCGGGCTGCCGACCCATGCGGCCCTCGCCCGGATGCTGGCCGGCGTGGCGGAGCGCGAGGTCGAGGGCAGCAAGCGCCGCCGGCTGCTGCTGGTCGACGACGATCGGTTGGTCTGCCTCGGCCTGGGTTTGTTGCTCCGCGCCCGGGGCTACGAGGTCGAGGAGCTGCACGACGGGGTGGCGGCCATGGAGCGCCTGCGCCGGGACCCGCTGCCGGACCTGATGCTGCTCGACTACGAGATGCCCGAGATGGATGGCCAGGAGGTGCTGCGCCAGCTGCGCCGCGACCCGCGCCTGGCCAACCTGCCGGTCCTGCTGGCGACCGCCAGCCGGATCGACCTGGAGCGCATCGAACGGGTCTCGGGTCTGTTGCACAAGCCGTACCCACGGCAGGTGCTGTTCGAGATGATCGCCCACCTCTTGGGCCGGTCGGAGGCCGGTCCGGGCCCGGGCTGAAGGCCAGCGGCCGGGGGGGCGCGCGCTCGGCGGGCGGCCTTCCGGGGGCCCGGCCCGCGGGCCCTGCGGGCCGCTGGGCGAGGTCGCGTAGGCCAGTCCGGCCGAGGCTGCGTGGCGCCGAGGGCCCGGCGCGATCCGCAGCGCGCGGTCGGCCCCAGGGACCGGCCCGGTGCGCACGGGGCCCGCGGCTCGGCGGCGAGCGATCGCTCGGCCTGCGCTCCACAAGCCGAAGTCCCCCGCGCAGCCCGGGCGTCGACACGCGGGGCGGCCGAGGCCGGCGCGCTAGCTCCGAGGGCTGCGGTCCCCGCGCCGGCCCCGTCGCAGCGGCTCCCCGGGCCGGCCTGGTCGCGGGATTCCAGGGGGGCAGGTGCAGCCTGCCCCCCCGGCTTGGTGTAATGGGCGGTTCCAACGGAGGCGCCGCCGCGCCCCCACGCCCCGCCCCACGCCATGGATTGGGAAAAACTGAGCGACCGCTGGTCGAAGTTCACCGAGGACATCGGCCAGGGGCTTCTGCGCCTGTTCGGTTCGAAGACCAGACGGGAGGTCCAGAAGCTGGCCGGCACGATCGCCAAGATCAACCAGCTCGAAGCCTGGGCCAGCGGGCTGACCGCGGCGCAGTTCGTGGAACAGACCCGCGCCTGGCGCGGCGCCGTGCAGGCCGGCCAGCTGACCCTGGACGAGATCCTCCCGGAGGCCTTCGCCCTGGTGCGCGAGGCCTCGCGCCGGACCCTGGGCCTGCGCCACTACGACGTGCAGCTCGTGGGCGGAATCGTGCTGCACCAGGGCAAAGTTGCCGAGATGGCCACCGGGGAGGGCAAGACCCTGATGGCCACGCTGGCCCTGTACCTCAACGCGCTCTCCGGCCAGCCCTGCTTCCTGGTCACGGTCAACGATTATCTGGCGCGGCGCGACGCGGCCTGGATGGCGCCCATCTACGAGTATTGCGGCTTGACCGTGGCGGCCATCCAATCGCCCATGCACCCCAGCGAGCGCCTGCCGGTGTATGGCTGCGACATCGTCTACGGCACGAACAACGAGTTCGGTTTCGACTACCTGCGCGACAACATGAAGTCGCGGGTCGAGGAGCAGGTTCAGCGCAACCTCAACTTCGCCATCGTCGATGAGGTCGACTCGATCCTGATCGACGAAGCGCGCACCCCGCTGATCATCTCGGGCCTGGCGGAGCTGACCCCGGACAAGTACGCGCAGGCCGACCAGGTCGCCCGGCAGCTCGAGCGCGACACCCATTTCGAGGTCAAAGAGAAGGAGCGCGCGGCGCACCTCAAGGAGGAGGGCATCGAGAAGGCCCAGCAGATCCTCGGGGTGGCTTCGTTCTACGAGCCGGGCCAGATGGACTGGCCCCACTACATCGAGAATGCCCTGCGTGCCCATCACCTGTACGCCAAGGATCGCGAGTACGTGGTCGAGAATGGCGAGGTCGTGATCGTCGACGAATTCACCGGGCGCAAGATGACCGGCCGGCGTTGGTCGGACGGTCTGCACCAGGCGGTCGAGGCCAAGGAGGGCCTGTCGGTGCGCCAGGAGAACCAAACCCTGGCCACGATCACCTTCCAGAACTACTTCCGCCTGTACAAGAAGCTCGCCGGCATGACCGGCACGGCGATCACCGAGGCCGGGGAGTTCCACAAGATCTACGGGCTCGCGGTGATCCAGGTGCCGACCAACCTGCCGATCGCGCGGCGCGACGATCAGGACATCGTCTACCGCACCGAGCGCGAGAAGTGGAACGCCATCGTCGCCGAGCTGCGCGAGGTCCACGAGCGCGGCCAGCCGGTGCTGGTGGGCACGACCTCGGTGGAGAACTCGGAGAAGCTCTCCAAACTGCTCACGGAAGTCGGGCTCCCCCATGAGGTCCTGAACGCCAAGAACCACGAGCGCGAAGCGCAGATCGTCGCCCGGGCCGGCGAGAAGGGCGCCATCACCGTCTCGACCAACATGGCGGGGCGGGGCACGGACATCAAGCTCGGGGGCAACTTCGAGTTCCGTCTGCAGCGGGCCCTGGCGGAAGCGGGCCTCGAGCAGGGCGATCGCGATCGCCTGGGCGAGATCGACGCCATCCGCGAGCGCGTGCGCGCCGAATGCAAGCGCGACGAGGCCGAGGTCCTGGCGCTCGGCGGCCTGTACGTGCTCGGCAGCGAGCGCCATGAGTCGCGCCGTATCGACAACCAGCTGCGCGGCCGTTCGGGCCGCCAAGGCGACGTGGGCGCCTCGCGCTTCTTCCTCTCCCTGGAGGACCCGCTGATGAAGCGGTTCTACCGCGATTGGGTGTCCGGCTTCATGGAAAAGCTGGGCATGACCGAGGGCGTGCCGATCGAAAGCGGCATGGTCACGCGAGCGATCCAGCGCGCGCAGCGCAAGGTCGAGGAGTACAACTTCGAGATCCGCAAGAACCTGCTCGAGTACGACGAAGTCATGGATCAGCAGCGCAAGGCGATTTACGCCGCGCGGCAGGACGTGCTCGAGGGCGTTGGGCTGCGCGAGCGCGTGCTGGAGATGCTCGAACGCGCCACCGCGCGGGCGATCGAGATCTATCGGGACGATGGCAAGGGGCTGGGCGAGTGGCTCAAGCGCAACTTCGGGCTCGAGCTGGAGCCTGACTTGCTGGCGGTCACCGCCGAGCAAAATGGCGAGGCCGGCGCCTTGATCGAGCGGGTGGTCGAGGCCTACGAAGCGCGCGAGCGGCAGCTCGGCCCGCAGGCCATGCGCCAGGTCGACCGCTACCTGTTGCTCAAGGTGATCGACGACAAGTGGAAGGACCACCTGCACGCGATCGATGCCCTCAAGGCCGGCATCGGGCTGCGCGGGTACGCGCAGAAGGACCCCAAGAACGAGTACAAGGCCGAGGCCTTCACCCTGTTCGAGAAGCTGTTCGCCTCGATCGAGGACGAGGTCGCCAGCCTGGCCGTGCAGGTCCGCATCGGCGGCGAGGGGGAGCGTCCCGCCGCCCGGACGCGGTCGCTGTCACCCCAGCAGGGGGACGGCGAGGCGCCGTCCGAGGAGCCCGTGGAGGCCGCCTTCGATGGTCCCGCCCCGAGCCCCAAGCCGGCTGGGGCCAACCCGCCCCTGCGTCCGGCGGGCCTGCCGGCCTCGCTGGCCTTCGATGCGGCGCGCCGGCGTCAGGCTCTCTCGGGCGGCGAGCAGCGCGGGGCCGAGCCGGGCGAGGGCAAACCCTCCAAGAAGCGCGGCAAGTAGCCCGGATCAGGCCGCGCGCCAGCCCCGGCGCGGGGCGTCGACCCGTGCCCATGCGCATCGATCCCCAACCGCCCGCGACCGCGCTGCGCTCGATTCGGCTCGACCCCTTGGGAGGTCCGAGGGCGGCCCTGCTGCACGGCCTCTACGATGGCGCTTGGCTGGCGGCGGGGCTGCTGAGCGCCCCCTGGTGGTTGTGGCGGTCGGCGCGCGAGCCCGCCTTCTCGAACCTGCTGCGGGAGCGCGGCGGGAGGTGCCCGCTGCCCGCGGCGGGAGCGCGGCCGCGGGTGCTGATCCACGGGGTTTCGGTGGGGGAGATCCGCGCCGCCGCCTCCCTGGTCGGTCGCTTGAGCGCGGAACGACCGGACCTCGACCCGGTGCTCTCGGCGATCACCGACACCGGCTTGTCCATGGCCCGGCAGCAGTACCCGGGACTGCGGGCCGTGCGTTTCCCCTTCGATCAATCGGGGCTCGTGCGCAGATTCCTGAGCGCGCTCCAGCCGGCCGCGATCGTGCTGATCGAATTGGAGGTCTGGCCGAATGTGCTGCGCGAAGCCAATCGAATGGGCATTCCCGTGGCGGTCGTCAACGGCCGCATCACCGAACGCAGCTTCGCCCGCTATCGGCTGCTGGAACGCCTGTGCCCGCAGTTCCGCCGCATCTCGCTGTTTTGTGCCCAAACCGAGGCCTACGCCGAGCGCTTCGCCGGCCTGGGGGTGCCGCGGGAACGCATCCGCGTGACCGGCAACGTCAAGGTCGATGGCCTGCGCGTCGGGCGGGCCGAACCCGGCCCTGAGCTGCGGCGCCTGCTGGGGGGGCGGCCGGGCCAGCCGGTGTGGGTCGCGGGCAGCACCCATGCCCCCGAGGAACGCTGGGTGGTCGAGGCCTGGCTCGAGGGCGCTCGCACGGCGCGGCTGGTCCTGGTGCCACGCCACCCCAGGCGCGCGGCGGAGATCGCGACAGAGCTCTCCGTCCTAGGCTGGCCGCCGCAGCGCTTGAGCGAGCTGAGGGCGGGTTCGACCGCACCCGATCCCAGCCGGCCGGTGCTGGTCGACACGATCGGCGAGCTCGAGCGCGTCTACGGGTTGGCGGACCTGGTCTTCGTGGGCGGGAGCCTGATCCCGCACGGAGGTCAGAACCTGCTCGAGCCCGCCGCCCAGGGCGTGCCGGTCCTGCATGGCCCGGCGATGCAGAACTTCCTGCAGGAGACCCAACTGCTGCGCGAGGCGGGCGCCAGCCTGGAGGTGGCCTCCAAGGCCGAGTTGGCCCGGGCGGCGGCGGGACTGCTGGCCGAGCCCGAGCGCGGGCAGGCCATGGGCCAGGCGGGCAGGGCCGCCGTCGAGCGTCAGCAGGGGGCCACCGAGGCCACCTGGCGGGCCCTGTGCGCATTCGGGGTCCTGCCGGAAGCGCCCCTGACCCCGGGCGGCGCCGCTGCGGGTATCATCTCGCCCTCCTGACGTCCCCGCGGACGCTCCAGCGCCCCCCCCTCGGCCTCCGGGACCGCTCCCGCAGGCCTCGACCCCCGCCACACCTCCCGCGGCCCAGCTCCGCCCGAATCCATGGCTCGACAGCTCTTCACCTCCGAATCCGTGTCGATGGGCCACCCCGACAAGGTCGCCGACCAGATCTCGGACTCGATCCTGGACGCCCTGCTCAAGGAAGACCCGAAGAGCCGCGTGGCCTGTGAGACCCTGGTCACCACCGGCATGGCGGTGATCGCCGGCGAGATCACCACCAACGCGCGCATCGACTACGCCCAGGTGGTCCGCAACACCATCAAGCGCATCGGCTACACCAACGACGCCTTCGGCATCAACGGCGACACCTGCGCGGTGCTGGTGAGCCTCGATCGGCAGTCCCCCGACATCAGCCAGGGGGTCGACCGCGACGGCGCCGGCGACCAGGGCTTGATGTTCGGCTACGCCTGCGACGAGACCCCGGAGCTGATGCCCTTCCCGATCCACTACAGCCACCGGCTGGTGGAGAAGCTGGCCGAGTACCGCCAGAAGGGTCGCTTCAACTGGTTGCGTCCCGACGCCAAGAGCCAGCTCACGGTCGAGTACGAGAACGACAAGCCGGTGCGCGTGCACACGGTCGTGATCTCGACCCAGCATGCCCCCGAGATCAACGGCAAGACCGACGAGAAGGCGGTCCATGCCGAGATCACCAAGATGGTCAAGGAGGTGCTGGTCCCCGAGGTGCTGCCCAAGCACCTGGTCGATGCCAACACGATCTACCACGTCAACCCGACCGGCAAGTTCGTGATCGGCGGGCCCCACGGCGACTGCGGCTTGACCGGGCGCAAGATCATCGTCGACACCTACGGCGGCATGGGCCGCCACGGCGGCGGCGCTTTCTCCGGCAAGGACCCGAGCAAGGTCGACCGCTCGGCCGCCTATGCGGCCCGCTGGGTGGCCAAGAACGTGGTGGCCGCCGGCCTGGCCCGGCGCTGCGAAGTCCAGCTGTCCTACGCCATCGGCGTGGCCGAGCCGCTTTCGATCCGCGTCGAGAGCTTCGGCACCGGCAAGGTCGGGGATGTGGCCCTGACCCAGGCGGTCGAGAAGGTCTTCAAGCCGCTCCTGACCCCGCGCGCGATCATCAAGACCCTCGACCTGCTCAAGCCGCGCTACGAGTCGACCGCCTACCACGGCCACTTCGGGCGGTCCGAGTTCCCCTGGGAGCAGACCAACAAGACCGCCGACCTGACCGCTGCGGTCGGCGCCGCGGTGCGCTGATCCCCGAGCACGGACGGGTCCCCAGCGGGCCCGCTTTGCAGACCGGCGGCCCGGGCAGGTCCCGGGCCGCTGCCGTCGGGGGCCTCTCCGAGCCGCGCCTGCGGCGAGGGCCCGGCCCGCCAGGGCCGGCCGCGCGTCTGTGGCGGCGGGACGGCTCGGCGCTCGCGGCCCGGATCGCGGGCCCCAGATCGCGCGGCCGGATCCCGCGGCCGGATCCCGCGGCCGGTCGACGGCCCGGCAGACCGCGCCCGCAGGGGCCGCGGAGCAGCGCCTGGTGCGGTCGCCCCCGGCGCTTCGGCCTGCGCCCACCGCCTCTCGCCCGGATAAGGGGCCTCGGGGTCGGCCAGGGGCCCGGGGGGGATGCGCAGGCCGCGCCTTCGAGCCTCGCGGCGGAGCGACCTGGGCGGCCGGCGGTACCGGGCCCGGCCCGCGGCCGCGCTCGGGACTCGATGCCGGGCGGCGGTGACCTGGGGGCCCGGCTGAGGTAGGTTACGCCTATGCGTCGACCGCGCCGACTCCGCTCCCTGTCCGCCCATAGCTCCGGCTTCACCCTGATCGAGCTGCTGATCGCCATGATGATCCTCGGGATCCTGATGGCCTACCTGGTGCCCAAGATCCCCGAGGCGATCGAAGAAGCCAAGATCACCGCTTCGCGCAAGAATCTCTCGGACATCTACCAGGGCCTGACCACCTACCAGGCCAAGTTCGGACGGCTGCCCAGCGAGTCCGGGGTCAAGTTCTTCGCGGTGCTGATCTCGAAGGGCGTCTGGGAGAACACCAAGGCCTCGGCCAAGAAGCTGACCTGCCCGGGCGTGGACATCGGCGCACTGGCGATCCGCGACCTGCCGCCCGAGGAGTGGTACAAGGATCTCGACGCGGTCAATGGGGATTATTCCGCCTATGCCGGGCGCAACTGCAAGGAGTATCCCCTGCGCAACGCCAGCGGCAAGGACTGCTGGATCGCCACCGACAACGATCCGGAGATGAACTTCCGCACGACCACGCTCGTGCTGATGGGCGACGGCACCACGGACCGGCTGGAGATCGCCGACCTGCAGGAGCAAGGGGTCCTGGCCAAGGACGAGGAGTACCTCCAGGTCGGCCCCGACTCGCCCTACGAGATGCTCCAGAAGCTGTCCCTCGACTGAGCGCTGGTGGAAGGATCCGCGCTGCGCCCCGATCCTGCGCCGCAACCGATCCGGGCCCGGCCGCGCAACCAGCTCCCGGCCCGCCCTGTGCCTGCCCCTGCCTGTCCGGGGATCCGCTCCCTTGCCCGCCCATGAGTTTCCTGGCCCACCTGCGGGCGCTGCGACCCCAGCAGTGGTCCAAGAACGTGTTCGTGCTTGCGGCGATCCCCTTCGCCTGGGGCGACCGCACGCTGGTGGCTGCCGGGCGCGATTGGAGCCAGGTGGCTGGCAGCGTGCTGGCGATCGCGTTGGCCTTCTGCCTGGGTTCTTCGGCGATCTACCTGCTGAACGACATCCTCGACGTGGACAGTGATCGCCGCCATCCGGAGAAGCGCCGGCGTCCGATCGCCGCCGGCCAGGTTTCGATCCCGGTCGCCTGGAGCCTCTCGATCCTATGCGCCGCCGCGGCCCTCTGCACCGCGGCGCTGTTGGCCGCCGCGGCGCTGCCGCTCTTGGCCACCTACATGGGGCTCAATCTGGCCTACAGCCTGTGGCTCAAGCGCGTGGTGCTGGTGGACGCCTTCTGCATCGCCGCCGGGTTCCTGCTGCGCGTCCTGGCGGGCGGCAGTGCGGCGAACATCGACATTTCCCGCTGGCTGCTGCTGTGCACCCTGTTCCTGGCCCTGTTCCTGGCCCTCAACAAGCGCCGCAGCGAGATATCGCTGCTGGGCGGTGACAGCGCCGGGCACCGCGCCATCCTGGCCGAGTACAGCTTGCCCTTGCTCGACCGACTGGTGACGATCCTGGCCGCCTGCGCGATCCTGTCCTACGCGCTCTATACGATCGATGCCGCCACCGCCGAAAAGTACGGCCGGGACAACGGCCTGGTATGGAGCGTGCCCTGCGTGGTCTTCGGCATCTCCCGCTATCTGCTGCTGGTCGAGAAGGGGCACCAGGGCGGCAACCCCACGCGCGTGTTCCTGGGCGGCGACCGCGCCTTCCTGATCAACACCCTGGCTTGGCTGGCGCTGGTGCTCGCGGCCATCCGGGGCTGGATCTGACGTCAGGGCGCTGGCCGGTCCCTCGAGGGGGGCGGCCGGCGCTGCTCGCCCCCGGGAGCAGGCGCATCGGGGGCCACCCGGCCGCGGCGCGGGCGATCGGCCCCGCGAGGAGCCGCTGGATCGCGCCGCTCGCGCTCCATCCCGGGGCTGGGCCCGAGGGGAGCGCCGTGGGAGCCGGTCGCTGGCCCGAGGGGCGGCCCCGGCGATGGGCGCTCGGTCAACCGCCGATCAACCAGCCGCGGATCAGGGGCTGCCGTCGAGCCAGACGCTCGGCTTCGGGCAGGCCCTCCGCCGCTTTCCAGGACTCGAAACGCTCCAGCGCCAGCGCATCCCCAGCGGCGGACCGCTGGCCCAGGGCGTAGCCCAGGGCCGCTTCGATCGGCCGCTGTTCGTAAGCCGCATCGCCCCAGGCCGCCCAGAGGACCTCGAGCGCGCCGCGATCGTCCTGCACGTAGACCAGCGCTTCGGCCAGCGCCAGGCGTAGCTCGGGCGGCAGCGCGGGGGTCTCGAAACGCCGCCGCAGGGCCGGCTGTGACTCCGCCAGGGCCAGGCGCCCCAGGCCCCGGGCCGCGGCCACCTGCAGCTCGAGGGCCTGCTCCGCCCCGAGCCGCTCCTCCAGGGCCGTTCGGCCCTGCTCGGCGCCGAGCTGGCCCAGGGCTTCCGCAGCCACGGCGGCGGTGTCCGGTCGGCGCAGCGCCTCGATCAGGGCCCCGGCGCCGAGCGTGCCCCGGCGCCCCATGCGGCCCAGGGACTGGGCGGAATGGTAGCGCACGTGCACATCCTGGTCGTGCAGGGCCTGCGCCAACAGCGGGGCTGCGCGCGCATCGCTGCGCTCGAAAATGAAGCGCGAATCGTCGACGCCGCGCAGCTGATACTGGGAGAAGACCTCGATCCGGCGCCAGTAGTCGCGCTGCAAGGCTGGGCTCGCGGGCGGAAGCGGGATGCGCCCCTCGGGGTCGCCGCGGCTCCAGGTCCAGCCCAGCAGGCCACCGGAGCCGAGCCCCGCAGACTCCGCCAGGGACTGCAGCATTCCCGCCGCCGCCGAGGACTGCGGATCGGCGGGGTTGGCGGCGACCACCTCGAGCCCGGTCAGGCCAGCATAGTTGTGGAAGCGCGCCAGGGCCCAGGCGAGCCACAACACGGTCTCCGAGTCGGTTTCGTACTTGAGCCGCAGGCACAGGCTCGGCAGGGCCTGATCGAGCCCGAGGCGCCCGAGGTGCCAGGCGGCGCGCGCGCGCTGAGGTGCGGAGCGGCAATGCACCAGCACCCGTCCCAGGGTCTCGACCACCAGCCGGCGCACGGCGCGCGCTTGCGGGTCGGCGTCCGCCGCCGGCGGACGCTCCTCGAAACCGCCGTTGCCGATCACCCACAGGGCGTCGCTGGCGGCGAACAGACCCGGCTCGGAGGTTTCCGGGCTGCGCAGCACTTCCTCCAGCAGGGGCACCGCGGCGGGACCGATGCGGGCCAGGTCTTCGAGCCCCGTGCGCCGCAGCGGATCGCGGGAGCCAGCCACCAAATCGAGCAGCCCGATCACCTGGCGCTGAGTGGCCGCGTCCGCCGGCTGGCTCCAGGCCTCGATCTGCTGATCCTCCGCGGCCAGGGCCGCGTCCAACTCGGCCAGATTGCGCGCCACCACCGCCTCCAGCGGGCGGGGCGCCGGTGGCGCGGCGGGCTCAGGCCCGCAGGCGCTGGCCAGCAGCGCGGTCAGCAGCGCGGCCAAAAGCGCGCCCGATCGCAGCAGCAGCGCCAGGGTCGCCGCAGGCGGCTTCAAGGGCCCAGCTCCAGGCGCTCGAGCACGGTGGCGTCGGGGTCGGCCTCGGGCGCGGACAGGCCGCCCGGGTAGTACGGCGAGCGCTTGTAGACCAAGAGGACCTCGATCGCGCCAGAGACCGGCTGGCCGGGTGCGTTGTTGAGCAGCAGCCGCTCGCGGGCCTCGGGTCCCCGGTCGAGCACGGGGATGCGGCGTGCTTCGTGCACGAGCAGCAGGGTGTCGGGCAGGTCGACCTCGTGCCGGTAAGGCGAGCGCATGCGGTGCAGGTGTTGCCAGGGCTGCGGGGCGCCCCCAGCCGGCGCCAGCGGACGCCAGAACAGATCCGCCGCCCGGCTGCGCTCGTCGGTGGGAAAGGAGTGGCCCGCCCCCGTGTTTTCGAGCACCAGCACCCAGCCCTCGGGACCGCGCTCGGCGGTCAGCTTGACCGCCTGCGCCAGCAGCTGCGGATCGTCGCCGCCGGGCATGGCGTGGCTGCGCTTGCCGTCCGGCCCCGCGGGCATGTGGCAGTCGATGCAGCTCACGCGCTGTTCGGCCCAGCGCGAATTTTTCCATTGCGTCACGGTGCCGTGCAGGTTGTGGCACGAGCCGCAATAATCGGCGCTGAGCAGCTCCTTGCGCTCCACCGGCCGGCAGGCCGCCTGGGCATCGTTGAACCCCGCGGCGACTCCGCCCTCGGGCAGGCTGTGGCAGGCGATACAATCCACGCCCTCCGGCCGGCGGGTGGCGCGCCCGAGCACCCGCTCGCCCAGGGCGAAGGAGAACACCGGCTGGGGAGCGTGGCAATCGATGCAGTCCTGATTGGCGAAGTCGTTCGATTGGGCGCGCACGGCGTGGCCCGTCCAGGCGTTCGCATGCTCGCTCTCCCGCCAGCTTTCGAAGGCGTCGGGATGACAGCTGGCGCACTGTTCCGAGCTGGTCCAGACCGTGGCCTGGGCCGCGGCGGGCTCGCCGCGAAAAAGGGCGAACAACAGCCAGCCCGTGGCGCACAAGACGAGCAGTCCGAGGATCGGTCGCAGGGGATGCATGCGGGGTCAGGGCTCCTGTATCACTTTATGGGGCCGGTTCGGCCCCAGGGGAAGGCCCCGCCCAGGGCAGCAGCCGGCCCCGCTCCAGCCGCAGGGCCCGGCTGCCGTCCGCGGCCGCCTCGGTCGGATCGTGGGTCACGTGCAGGCTGGCGAAGCGATGCACCCGGCGCAGGTCAGCCAAGCGCTCCACCAGAGCGCGGCGCAGCTCGGCATCGAGCGGGCCCAGGGGCTCATCCAGCAGCAGCAGCCGGGGCCGGGCCACGAGTGCCCGGGCCAGCGCCAGTCGCTGGGCCTCCCCGCCCGACAGCGTGCGCGGCAGGCGCTTTTCGAAGCCGCGCAACTCGACCTCCCCGAGCACCTCCTGGATCCTCGCTCGGCGCGCCGTCCGGTCGAGTCCCCGGCCGGAGAGCACGAAATCGAGGCTGGCCTCGACGCTGAGGTGGGGCCACAGGGCCCCGCCCTGGAACAGGTAGCCGATCGGGCGATGCTGGGGAGCGATCAGCAGCCGCGGGCCGTCGCTGGCCAGCTCGCCCAGCAGGCGGATGCGCCCGCGCACCGGTGCCAGAAGCCCGGCGATGGCCCGCAGCAGGCTCGATTTTCCGGACCCCGAGCGTCCCACCAGCAGCACCTGCTCGCCGGCTTCGAGGCGCAGGGAGGCCTGCTCGAGCAGGGTCTGGCCGCCGCGCTCGAGGCACAGGTCTTCGATTTCGAGCACCGCGCTCATGGCAGCACCTCGAGCCGCCGGCGCGCGAACAGGGCCCACAGCAGCCCGGGCGCCAGGATGGTGAAGATCAGGATCAGGGACAGGCCGGCCACGTAGCTGTCGCGGGAAAAGTGCACGCCGTTGTAGACGCGCAGGATCGCGGTGCGATTCGCCGCCGGCACGAGGATCGAGGTGTCGAGCTCCCGCAGGGCGAAGGCGAACACCAGGAAGCCGCTGGCCAGCAGCGTCGGCCACAGGGGCGGGGCCACCAGGGCCAGCAGACGCCGCAGGGGACCGGCGCCGGAAAGGGCGCCGGCGGCCTCGAGGTCCGGGTCGAGGGAAGCCACGGCGCCCGACAGGATCAGCACCGCGAAGGCCATCAAGCGCCCGCCATAGACCATCACCGGCATGGCGTCCGAATGGTAGACCTCGGCCAGACCGGGACGGGACCAGAGCACGATGACTCCGATCGCGAACAGGGTCGCGGGGGCCAGCACCGGCAGGGCGCAGAGCAGCTCGAAGGCGCGGCCGAGACGCCGCGGCGCGCGCTCGATCGCGTGCCCGAGCACCAAGCCGGTCGGCACCGCTAAGGCTGCTGCGCCGGCGGCGTAACCGAGGCTGCGCAGCAGGTCGGGGCGCGCGCGCTCGAGCGCGGTGCGCAGGGAGTCGGCCAGCTGGCCCAGGCTGAAGGCCTGCTTGCCGCCGGCCTCGTAGACCAGCCGCCCAAGGGGCAGACCGGTCGACAGGCCGACCACCAGCAACACGAACACCAGGGCCGGCCAGCGCCAGGGCCCGAGCGAGAGGCGCCGAGGTGCTTCGAAGGCCGAGCCGAGGGAAGCCAGGGCGCCCTGGCGCCGCAGCTTGAGCACCGGCCAAAGCACCGCCAGGGACAGCAGCACCAGGGGCAGCGCGCTGACCACGGCCAGGCCCGGGCGCTTGACCTGGTTCCAATTGGCGAAGATCTCGTCGGCGTAGACGTTGAACTTGCGGCCGACCGAGGACACGTAATCGGGCACTCCGAAGTCGTTGATCGCGAAAGCGAAGGCCAGGCAGGCGCCCGCGGCCACCGCCGGCCAGACCAGCCCCAGATCGGCCCGCAGCAGGCCGCGCGGTCCGCGCGCCAGCAGGGCCGCCTCTTCGAGCCGGCGATCGATGCGCTCGAAGGCCCGCGCCGCGAACAGCGAGACCAGCGGGAAGTAGCTCAGGCCCAGGATCCAGGCCGTGGCCGGGGCCCCGCGCCAGTCCACGAACACGACCCAGGTCATGGCCTGGATCAGGGTCGGGATCAAGAGCGGCGCCAGCGAGAGCGTGCGCCAAAGCCCGGCTCCAGGCAGGTCGGTGCGCGCCACGAGGAAGCCGAAGGGCAAGCCGATGGCGCTGGCGAGCAGCGCCACGGCCAGCCCCAGGCCGGCGGTGCGTCCGAGCAGCGAGAGCACGCGGCCTTCGACCAGCTGCGCCCAGTCCGCCGCTTCGATGCGCGGCAGCATCGCCAGCAGGGGACCGAGGCCCAGCACGGCGAACAACGCCAGGGCCAGGCACAGCAGGACGGGGCTGGCCTTCACTCGAGGAAGCGCTGCTTGAGCTTTTGGTGGATGTCGGGCAGTCGACGGCCGACCTCGGCCCAATCGACCGGCATCAGCTTGAGACCGGCGAGGTCCAACACATGCGCCGGCCGCGGCACGGCTGCGCGCACCGGGATCTGGGCGGAATCCCCGGCGGCCAGTTCCGCTTCGACCGCCTCGGAGAGCAGGAAGTCCACCAGCCGCCGGGCGTTCTCCGGATGGGGGGCCCCGGCCAGGATCATGACCGTGTTGGGGATCAGCAGCAGACCGGGGTCCTCGGGACCCTGGTCCGGCACGATGCGCTCGACCGGATAGCCCTGGACCTCGGCCACGCGCAGGTCGTCGGTGTCGGTGTAGCCCCAGACCAGTTCGCCGCGCCCCACGTTGGTCATCAACGGCCCGTTGCCGCTCGGCAGCGAGAGCTGGCCCGCGCGGTTGAGCTCGACCAAACGCGCGGAGAACTGGGCGCTGCGTTCAGGGCCCCAGAGCACCTCCAGGGCCGCCAGGTGGGTCAGGGTCGTGCCGGTCAGGGGCCGGGCGATGGACCCGCCCGGAAAGCCCTCCGGGTCGAGCAGGTCCGCGAGGCCCCGGGGGCGCTGGCGGGAGCCGAGCTTCTCCCGGTTGACGATCAGGATGCGCCCGCGGGCGGCGAAACCGGTCCAGCGCCGCTCGGGATCTCGGAACGCTTCCGGGATCCCCGCGGCGGCGGGCGAGTCGTAGGGCGCCAGCAGGCCTTCGTTGGCCAGGGCCACCGTGTTGGCGACCTCGTTGTTCCAGAACACATCGCAGCGCGGCGCACGGGCCTCCTCGCGCAGGCGCGCCACCAGCCCCACGGTCTTCGAGGCTTCGGTGTCGAACTCGAGCCGGACTTCGAGGCCGGTCTCGCGGGCAAAACGCTGCAGCAGGGCCTCGGAATGCACCTGGTCGACCGAGGTGTAGACGACCAGATCCGGGGTAGGTCCGCAGGCGCACAGGCCCAGCGCCAGCAGCAGCGGCAGGAGTCCGAGGGCGCGGGACAGGGCGATCGGGAGGCGGTTGGTCGGCATGGCGGGGGGGCGGTGCGGTGCGGAGCGCTCGGACGGCCCGCGCTCGCTAGGCAAGGGCCGTGCCACGCCGCAGACCCTACCAGGCAGGGGGGCTGCGGGAGCCCGCGCTGGTTATCCTGCTGGGGCAGCGGGGACCTCCGTGTTCCCGAACCCACCCAGTTTTTGACTCGGTCCCCAGCCGCCCCGCCCCTCCGACGATGTCCGTGCCCCTGACCAGCCGCATGTCCCAGCTCGGGACCGAGTCCGCCTTCGACGTCCTGGCCCGCGCGCGCCGCCTGGCGGCCCAGGGCAAGGACATCATCAACCTGGGGATCGGAGCCCCCGATTTCCGGACACCCGAGAACATCGTCGAGGCCGGGGTGCGCGCCCTGCGCGACGGCTACCACTTTTACACCCCCGCCAAAGGCCTGCCCGAGCTGCGCCAGGCGGTGGCCGACGACATCCAGCGCTGGCGCGGAGTCCAGGTGGATCCCGAGAACATCGTGATCGTCCCGGGCGGCAAGCCCACGATGACCTTCGCCATGCTGATGTTCGGGGAGCCGGGCACGGAGATCCTCTACCCGAACCCGGGCTTCCCGATCTACGAGTCGATGATCCGCTTCAGCGGCGCCACCGCGGTGCCGATTCCGCTGCTCGAGTCCAAGGGCTTCAGCTTCGATGCCGAGCAGGTGTTGAGCCTGATCACCCCGCGCACGCGGCTGCTGATCGTCAATACGCCGGCCAACCCGACCGGCGGGATCGTGCGCCGCGAAGAGCTGGCCAAGCTGGTGGCAGGCCTCGAAAAGCACCCGCAGGTGGCGGTGCTGTCCGACGAGATCTACGCCCGCCTGATCTACGACGGCGAACGCCATGCCAGCTTGCTCGAATTCGAGTCCATCCGCGACCGCCTGATCGTGCTGGATGGCTGGAGCAAGACCTTCTCGATGACCGGCTGGCGCCTGGGCTGGGGCCTGTGGCCCAAGCAGTGGGCCGCGGCCGCCGAACGCCTGCAGATCAACAGCACCTCCTGTCCCTCGGCGCCGGTCCAGGTGGCGGCCATCGAGGCCCTGCGCGGCCCGCAGGATTCGGTCGAGCGCATGTGCCGGGCCTTCGACGAGCGGCGCAAGCTGATCGTGCGCGAGCTGAACTCGATCCCGGGCTTCTCCTGCGTGATGCCCAAGGGCGCGTTCTATGCTTTCCCCAACATCAGCGCCACCGGCATGAGCTCGGCCCAGATGCAGGATCACCTGCTGAACGAAGCCGGCGTCGCGGTGATCTCGGGAACCAGCTTCGGGCGCTTCGGCGAGGGCTTCATCCGCTTCAGCTACGCCGCCAGCAGCGAGCAGATCAGCGCCGCCTTGGCCCGCATCCGCAACCTGATGGCGCCGGCGCGGGCCTGAGCGGCGCGCCCCTGGCGCGGGCCGACCGCTACCGGCCCGAGCCGCCCCCGCCCGAGCGGCCCCGCGACCAACCGGGGCGCCGCTGCCCTCTCCCGGGGGCCGCGGCGGGCCGGTTGCGCGCAGGCCGGCGCTCTCCAGTTCCCGGCCCCGTCTCCCCATGACCCAGCCGACCCCGCAGCGCAGCGATTTCCGCAGCGACACGGTCACCCGCCCCTGCGCGCGCATGCGCGCCGCCATGGCCGAGGCCGAGGTCGGGGACGACGTGCTCGACGGCGATCCGACCGTGCGCCGACTCGAAGCCCGGGCGGCCCAGCTCCTGGGCCAGGAGGGCGCCCTGTTCGTGCCCTCCGGCACGATGGCGAACCAGGTCGCGGTGGGGGTCTGGACCCGCCCCGGGGACGAGCTGATCTGCGAAGCCCATGCCCACGTGCTCGACTACGAGGGCGGGGCCCTGGGTTTCCTGCACGGCGTTCAGGTGCGCGCGGTCGAGGGGCGGCGGGGCGTCTTGACCCCCGAACAGATCCAGGCCGCCGTGCGCCCCGATTCGATCCACTGCGCTCCGAGCACCCTGCTCTGCCTGGAGCAGACCCACATGGGCTCCGGCGGTTCGGTCTGGCCCCTGGCGGACCTGGAGGCCGCCATCGCCGCCGCGCGCCCCCTGGGTCTCAAGGTGCACCTGGACGGCGCGCGCCTGATGAACGCCGCGGTGGCCAGCGGGCTGCCCGCCGCACGCTTCAGCCGCGGCGTCGATTCGGTTTCCCTGTGCCTGTCGAAGGGTCTCGGGGCGCCGGTCGGCTCCCTGGTCGCCGGATCGGCCCCTTTCGTGGCCCGGGCCCGCACGGTGCGCAAGCGCCTGGGCGGCTGGATGCGCCAGGCCGGGCACCTGGCCGCCGCCGGCCTGGTCGCCCTGGAGCACAACGTGGCGCGCCTGGCCGAGGACCATGCCCTGGCGCGGGTCCTGGCCCAGGGCCTGCACGGGTTCGGCGGTCTGGTCTGCCCGCCGGAATCGGTCGAGACCAATCTGGTCTTCGTGGAGCTGCCCCCGGGCGGGCCGCCCGCCGCCCTGGTCGCCCAGCGCCTGGCTGAAGCCGGGGTCCTGGCCATGCCGCTCGGGCCGCGCCGGCTGCGCTTCGTGACCCATCTGGACGTGGGGCCCAGCGACGTGGAGCGCGCCCTGGCGGCGATGCGCCGCGCGCTGGCCTGAGCCCCGGCGCCAAGTTGCCGGGGCGGCCGCGCCGTTCCCCGGGGCTCGCCTGCGCGGCGCCGCGCGGGCCGTGCCGTCCCGGCGACCGGCGCCGCAGGGGCTGGGCGGGGGCAGAGGGCCCGACTGGTAACATCGACGCCCGCGCGGCTCGAGGCCCGCAGCCCCCCCAAACCCCGTCTCCATCCATGGGCATCTTCAAGGCGTACGACATCCGCGGCGTGGTCGGTAAGGAGCTCGACGAAGCCCTGGCCGAACGCATCGGCAACGCATTCGCGCGCTTCCTGCGCGCCAAGCGCCTGGTCGTGGGCCAAGACATGCGCACCCATTCGCCGCGCTTGGCGGATGCGGTCGCCCGGGGTATGCGCGCCGCGGGTTGCGACGTGATCCGCCTGGGGCTGGCCTCGACCCCGATGACCTACTTCGCGATCGCCAGCCTGGATTGCGACGGCGGGCTGTGCGTCACCGCCAGCCACAACCCGGCCGAGTACAACGGCATGAAGCTCTGCGGCCGGGGAGCGACTCCGATTTCGGCCGCCAACGGCATCAAGGACATCGAGCGCCTGTGCGCCGAGCCGGCTCCCGCGCCGGCGGCCCAGCAGGGTCGCGAGGAGCGCGTCGATCTGCTGCAGAAGTACGCGGCCCACGTGGCCGGCTTCGCGCAGTTGTCGGCGCCGCTCAAGGTGGCGATCGACGCCGCCAACGGCATCGCCGGCTACACCCTGCCTCCGATCCTGGAACGCTTGCCGCTGATCCGGGCCCACTCGATCCTGATGGAGCCGGACGGCAATTTCCCGGTCCACGAGGCCAATCCGCTCAAGGAAGAGAACCTGCGCTGGGTCCAGGACCTCGTGCGCCAGAGCGGGGCCCGGCTGGGGGTGTCCTTCGACGGGGACGCGGATCGCTGCTGTTTCGTGGACGAGACCGGGCGCACCGTGAGCGCCGACCTGATGACGGCCTTGATGGCGCGCTACCTGCTGGCCCAGCACGGGCCCGCCCCGGTGGTCTATGACCTGCGCTCCTCCTGGGTCGTCAAGGAGGTCATCCAGCAGTCCGGCGGCACCGCCCTGCGGGATCGGGTCGGGCATTCATTCATCAAGGCCACCATGCGCCAGCACGGCGCCCTGTTCGGCGGCGAGCTCTCCGGACACTTCTACTTCCAGAAGAACTTCACCACCGATTCGGGCGTGATCGCGATGATGACGGCGCTCTCGCTGCTCGAAGCGCCCAGCAATCGCGGGCAGCCGCTCTCCGCCCTGGTGGCCGATCTGCGCCGCTACCACTCCACGGGCGAGATCAATTTCCATGTCGAGGACAAAGCCGGCAAGATCGCCGAACTCAAGCGCCGCTACTCCGACGGCCGCCAGGACGAGCTCGACGGCATCACGGTCGAGTACGGCGACCTGAGCCGCCCCGATTGGTGGTGGTTCAACGTGCGCCAGTCCAACACCGAGCCGCTCCTGCGCCTCAACCTCGAGGCCCGCACCGAGGCGCTGCGCGACCGCAAACGCGAGGAACTGATCGCCCTGCTCGGGGTCCCCGAATGAGTGCACCGCAGCGCTGCCGCAGGCCCCGCCCGGCCGGGGGCGCTTGGGGCGCGGGCCTGCTGGTCCTGGTGGCATGGGTTTCCGGCAGCCCCGCGGCGTCCGCCGCGCTCCAGGACCCGCCGGCCGAGGTCAGCCCGCCGGCCGAGGTCAGCCCGGCGGCCGAGGTCAGCCCGGCGGCCGCCCGGGGCGGCGCCGAAGAGGAGCTGCTGCGGGCCGCGCAGCTGCTGTCGCGCCTGGGTTGGGAGCCGCTGCTGCGCTTCCACGGCCGGACGAGCTTCAGCGCGGCGGGCTCGCGCCGGGCCCTGCAGGACCTCGCGGCCTCGACCGGTCCCCTGGAGCGCGCGGCGGCTCTGTATGCGCTGGGCGCCGGTGGCCTGATCTCGGAGGAGCAGCGTTTGTTGCAGATCGCGGAGCGGGGTCAGCCGGTGGAGCGTTTGGCCGCGCTGTTGGCGCTGGGGGAGTTGCCGGTCGTCCCGGCGGCGTTCCTGGTCCAGCGGGCCCTGCTCCTGCCCGGGCTCGAGGGCAGCGCCGCTTTGTTGGCCCTGCTGACCGGTGAGCCCCGGCTCGGGCCTGGGGTGCTCGAATCGTTGAGCTCGGCGCTGCCGGAGCTGGGGCCGCGTTTGGCGGCCTTCCGGCGGGCCCTGGCCGCTCCCCAGGCGGCCGCCCCGACCCCGCTGCTGGCGGCCTACCTCGGAGTCCGCTACGAGGCCGCCAAGCGCTACGGCTACATCGATCGCCAAAGCTTCTCTTCGCTGCGCGCTGCGGAGCTCTCGCGCGATCTCGCATTCCTCGAACACCTGGTCCTGTTCGAGGCCGCCCAAAGCGCCTTTCCGGGGATCGAGGATCTGTTGCTCGAGCGTCTGCTGAAGCGGCAAAGCGTCGCGGATTTGGAGGCCTGCTTGGAGGCGATTCCAACGGCCCTCGACGCGCTGATCGGCAACGGGCTTTGGCTGCCCGGGGACGACGCGGAGCGGGAGCGGCTCGTGGCGCTGCTCGAGCGCCGCGGGGCGAGCCTGGCACACACCCAGATCCTGGCCTATCTCCTGGCCCAGCCCGAGCTGCGCGGGCGCGCCGCGGCCCTGGCCTTGCAGGTCGACCCGGAAGGCCGCACCTCCGGGGCCTTCGAACTGCTCGAGCCGCTGCTCAGGTCTGGCGCGCTCGAGGAGCGCGTGCAGGCCGTGCTGGCCCTGGCTCGCTCGGGCTTCGCCGGCTGGCTGCCGGAGCTCGAACGCCTCGACCTCGATGGGGAACCTCGCGTGCGGTTGGCGGCCCAGGTCGCCCGCCTGGCCCTCGGAGACGAGCGCGGCCTCGAGCCCCTGAGCGAGCTGCTCGCAGCTCCGAAGGAGCCCCTATGGGGCGCGGCGATCGAGGACCTGTGCCGCCTGGCCAACGCGGCCCCGGTCGCGGCCGTGCTCGGCGTGCTGCTGCCCGAGCTCGAGGGCCAGCGGGCCCTGGAGGTCGCCTTGGCCCTGACCCAGGCGGGCCGCCCCGGCGGCCGCGAAACGATCGCGGCGGCGCTGGCGGACGGCAGCGCCGGCGCGCTGGCTCCGGCCTGCGTGCGGGCCCTGGCCCCGGAGGCCAGCGCGGCGGAATCGGCGCTCTTCGAGCGCCTGTTCCCCGACGATCGGGACGAGGACCTCAACCGCGCTTTGGGCCGGGCGCTGATCGAACTCGATCTGCCCGCGGGGCGACGCTTCCTGCGGGCGGCCCTGTGGCATGGGGACTTCAGCTTGGGCGTCCTGGCGGCTGCGGCCCTGGCCCGCGGGCATGGCATGCCCGCCCTGTACGACGAACTGGATTCCCCGCCCAGCGCGGCCCGGCCCGCCGACCTGCGCCGCCTCGGCTTCGCGATCGGCATGCTCGGGGGCCTGGGGGAGCTCGAGCGCCTCAGCGCCCAGCGCCGGAACTCCGATCCGAGCGTCCAAGGGGCCTACCTGGGCGCCCTGACCAACCGCACCCGTTGACCGGTTGAGGAGCGATCGACCCGGGCTGCGCCCGAGCCGCGCTGCCAAGCCGTCCGCCGCCTGGGGGCCGCCTCCGGCGGCCGCGCGGGCTCCGATCGGCGCTGCGCCTGTCGCCGGCGCCGGTTCTGGCCCCTGGGGCTCGCGGGCGGCCGCAGGGCAGGCGCGCTGTCCCGGAAGGCGGCGGCGCAAGGCGCTGCTCGCCCCCGCTCGCCCCCGGGTTCTGGGCCGGTGGCCCGGGCTCCCGGGCTCGCCGGCGCGGGCGTCGGTGGCGCCCCGGAGCGGGAGGGGGGCGAAGCCGCCCCACTTTCGTAGCCTCGGAGCGCCATGCGCTCCGAAGCTGCCCCGCCCCGATCCGGTCTCGTGACCCTGCTGACCGACTTCGGCCTGCTCGACAGCTACGTTGGACAGATGAAGGGCGTGCTGCACGCCCTGGCTCCCGGCCTCAAGGCGGTGATCGATCTGACCCACGGGATCCCGGCGCAGCAGGTCGCCGTGGGCGCCTTCCAGTGGGCGCATGCCTGGTCGTACTTCCCGCCCGGCAGCGTGCACGTGGGGGTGGTCGATCCCGGGGTCGGAACCGAACGGCGCATCCTGGGCTTCAGGCGCGGTGGGCACCTGTTCCTGTGCCCGGACAACGGCCTGGGGAGCGGCCTGCTGGACGGCGCCGAGGAGCTGGTTGAGCTGGACCTCGAGCGGCTCTCCCTGCGCGGCCGTTCGTTCACCTTCCACGGTCGCGACGTGTTCGCTCCCGCCGCCGCGCGCCTGATCGAGGGAGCCGCGTTGACGGACCTCGGCACAGCGCTTTCGGCCGGGGATTCGCCCCTGCGGCTGCCGGGGTTCGAGAGCCGGCCCGCGGTCGGCCCCGGGACCAGCCGGCTCGAGGCCCGCGTGCTGTTCCTGGACCGCTTCGGCAACGCCATCACCCATCTTTCGGCCGCCCTGCTCGGCCCGGATCCGGGCGCCTGGAGCGTGCGCTTGCCAGGCCGATCCCTGCCGGTGCGCCGGACCTACGGGCAGGTGGAAGCGGGCCAACCTCTGGCCTTGATCAGTTCCTTCGGGACGCTCGAGGTGGCCGTGCGCGATGGCGATGCCGGCCAGCTGCTGGGCCTCGCTCCGGGCTCGCTGCTGCGCCTCGAGCGCGGCGGCTGAGGCGCGCGCTGCCCGGCCCGTCCGCGGCGACGCGCGGCAGCGCAGGCCGCGGCTCTGCGCGGCCCCGGGCGAGCGCCCGGGGCCGACCTCGGCGCCAGGGCCGGCCCCGCCGCGACCGGGAAGCGGGTGCCCGGGAGCCCTCCCGCCGGCGCCCCCGAGCCCGCGGCGGGGCCTGGCGCCTCGGGGGCACGCACTCGAACCGGGGCGTCGCCGCCCTTGGCCTCGGGCCCGCGTCGGGCCGCCCGGCTCCCGCTGCAGCCGTCCCGTGGGGCCGGTCGCCGCGCGCCAGGGAAATCGCTTCCTGGGCGCAGGCCGCTGGGTGCCCCGGGGCGGAACCGGGGCGGCGCGGCCTGCTTCCAGCAGCGCGCCCTCGGCGGCCGAATCAGGAGCGGCCAGGGGCCCCAGCCCCGGTCGGCCCGGGCCCGTCGCCCGGTCCCCCCGTCGGCGTCGCCGAGCGCGGTCCCCGGCCCATCCGCACGCCTGCGGCCGCACCGCCCGCGGGCCAACCGGCGCCCTTTGGGCAGCGCACCTCAGCGGGTGACTTCGCTGCCCGTCCCGGCGGTTCCCCCTGGGGCGCCCCCGGCGGGCTGCTAGGATCGCCCTTCAATTCCTCGTCCGTCCCTCGCCATGATCCTCGACCGCAAGGTCTCCCTGATCGGCGCTCCGCTCAGCCTGGGCGGCAGCCACCCGGGCGCAGCCCTGGGTCCGATCGCCGTCCGGCTCGCCGGACTGGAATCCAAGGTGCGCGCCCTGGGGCTGGAGTTCGAGGACCTGGGCGATATCCCGGTGCCGCGGCCCGTGGCGGAGCCGCGCAACAAGCGCGCCCGCTACCTGGAGGAAATCGCGGAGCACTGCGCCGCCCTGCGCGACGGGGTGCGCGCGGCCCTGGAGCGCGGGCGTTTCCCGATCGTGGTCGGCGGGGACCACGCCATGGCCTGCGGGACGATCGCGGGCGTCTGCAGCCACTTCCAGGCCCAGCACAAGCGCCTGGGGCTGATCTGGTTCGACGCCCATGGGGACATGAACACGCCCGAGACCTCGCCCTCGGGGAACGTGCACGGCATGCCGCTCGCCGCTTGCCTGGGCTACGGGCCGCGGGCGCTGACGCACCTGGGCGGCGCCGCGCCGATGCTGGCCGTGCAGAACTGCGTCCTGGTCGGCGTGCATTCGCTGGATGCGCGCGAGAAAGAGATGATCCGGCAGGTGGGGATCCGCGTCTACACCATGCGGCAGATCGACATGATGGGGATGCAGCGGGTCATGGAGGAGGCGCTCGAGATCGCCTGCGACGGCACCGATGGATTCCATCTGTCCTTCGATGTCGACGGCTGCGACGTTTCGATCGCCCCGGGCACCGGCACGGTGGTCCCCGGCGGGGCCGATCTGCGCGAGGCCCATCTGGTGATGGAGAACGTGGCCGACACCGGCAAGCTGGTCAGCTTGGAGCTGGCCGAGGTCAATCCGATCCTGGACGTGCGCAACCAGACCGCCGAGCTGGCGGTGGCGCTGATCGAGTCCGCCCTGGGCAAACTGGTGCTCTGAGCGCCGAACGGGCGAGCGCGTCGGGCAGGGCTCCGCGGCGCCCGCTGAGCCCGCGCCCTGGGCCTCGGGCCCGACGCTCGCGGGTCCGTGTGGCCTCCCGCGGCCCCGGCCCGCCCCCCGCACCCCGCACCCCCCCGGCCCCTGCCCGGGGCTGGCCCGCCCGGCCGCCGCCCGCGAGCCCCGCGGCCGCCGCCCGTCTGGCCGAGGCGCTGGCGGGGGCCAGCACCGGCCGCACGGCCCCGGTCGGCGCCTGAGGAAGGGGCGCCCCGCGGGGCCTTAAGGCCCGGCCCGGCGGCAGGCCGTTTCAGCTCCGGGACTGGGGGTCCCCGATCGCTATCGGGGCGGCCATGGGGGCGTCGATCGGGGCAGCCGCGCTCGCTGCTCCGCCAGCCGCCGTCGTCTCCCCCGTGTCCAAAGCCCTGCGACTGCCCATCGACCGTTTCCAGCGCCTGCGCCTGGCCGCGGAGGCGGTCGAGCGCCTCTGGTCGGGAGCGCCGCGCGGCCGGATCCTCGACATCGCCGGGGGCCTGGCGGATTTCCTGCCGCCGCAGCAGCTCGTTTCGCTGGGGAGCGCCGGGGACCCGTTGCCCGCACCGCGGTGCGTGCGCGCGGGGCCCCTCGAGCTGCCCTTCGCCGACGGCAGCTTCGACACCGTGGTGGCGATCGAGACCCTGCAGCAGCAGCCGGCCGCGCAGCGCGTTGATCTGCTGCGCGAGCTGTGGCGCGTGACCCGCGGCTACCTGGTGCTGGTCGGTCCCTTCGACGGCCCGCGGCTGCGCCATGCCGAGGTGGTCCTGCGCCGCTTCCTCAAGGAGAAGCTGGCCAGTTCCGACGGCGAGCTCGAACAGCACCGCTCCCTGGGTCTGCCCGCCCGCGAAACCTGCGCCGAGCAGCTGCGCGAGCTGGGCGCCCTGACGGCCGCGGTCGGGGAGGGGGATCTCGAGGGCTGGTTCCTGCAGCGCTCCTTGGAGGCCTACCTGCTGCACGACCCCGACCTCGCCCGGCTCGCCGAGGGCGTGTTCGAGTTCCTGAACACGAACAGCTCCGCGCTCCCACCGAAGGGCGAGCCCTATCGGCAGTGCCTGGTGGCGGCGCGCCCCGGCTTCAGCCTGGCCGGCTTGGAGCAGGCTCGGCCCGCAGCGATCGCACCACGCGGCGTGGCCGAGGGCCTCTCCGAGCTGCTCAAGGCCCTGGTGGGCTTCGATCTCGATCGCCGGCGCTGGCGCGCCCAGCGCACGCCCCAGACGGCGCCGAGCTCCGGCGCGGGGCAGCCCAGCCCCGTCGGCGAATCCGCACGCCGCAGCGAGCAGCTGGCGATCGAACTGGCCTACGTGCAGGAACTCCACGGCGAAGAACAGGCCGCGCGCCGGGCGATCGAGGCCGAACTCGAGCGTCAGCGCGCCCTGCTGCGCGAACGCGAGCTGCGCCTGGCGGAGCTCGAACCCCTGCCGCGACGCCTGGCCGAGCTCGAACCGCGGATCGAAGCCCTCACCCGGCGCGCGCAGCAGCTCGAGCCGGAGGTCAAGGCCGAATCCGTGCGGGCCCAGCAGCTCCAGGCGGAGCTGGCCTTCGTGCGCGAACGGGAGCTCGAAGAGCGCTCGGCGCGCCAGGCGATCGAGGCCGATTTCAAGCGCCATCGCGAGCGCATGCGCCAGCTCGAAGAGGAGCGGCGCGGGCTGGGGCAGGCGCGGACCGCTGCGGAGGCCGCCCGGCTGGAGGCCGAGCAGCGGGCCCAGGCCCTGGCCAGCGAACTGGCGGGGGCGCGCGCCGAACTCAAGCGGGTGCGCGAACTGATCGGCAGCGAGCGTGGCCAGGTCGAGCAGGCTCGACGGGAAGCAGCCGAAGCGGCCACCCGGGCCCTCGAGGCTCGCCATCGGGAGGAGCTCGCTGCCGAGCGCGGGCAGCACGCCGCCCTGGCCGCCGCCCGCGACGGGGCGGTCGCCCGCGCCGCCGCCAGCGAAGCCGAGTTGGTGCGCGTGCGCGGCGAACGGGATCGCTTCGAGGTGCAGTCCCTGCGCGCCGAGCAGGCGCGGGGCCTGCTGGAAGGCGAGCTGGCTGCCGCCGGGGAGGAGCTCAGGCGGCTCGAGGAGCAGTTGCGCTTGCAGGGCGGCCGCTGTCAGCAGCTCGAGCAGCGCGCTTCGGCTGCGGCCGAGCAGGAGCGCGCCTTCGATCAGGAGCGGGAGGGGTTCAACCAGACCATGGCCGAGGTCCTGGCGGACCTGCAGCGGCACCGCGAGGTGCTGGTCGAACTGCGCGGCGATCGCGAGCGCATGCGCCTGGTGATCGCCGGTCTCGAGCGCGAACTCGCGGCCCTGCGCGGACCGGCCGAGGGCTCGCCCCAAGGGCATCGAGGGCCGGGCGACCCTGGGTCGCGGGAGAGCGCGGGTCGGCTCGCGGGCTGAACGCGGCCGGCGCCGGCACC